>Ga0209127_100156_pt1 | contig 25288 bp, 30 predicted proteins | sample LakSupMetagenome_FD_187469 | JGI IMG/M metagenome (GOLD analysis project Ga0209127, IMG submission 187469) | Freshwater microbial communities from Lake Superior, Canada - Sta WM archaea (SPAdes) (version 2) | ecosystem: Environmental > Aquatic > Freshwater > Lake | place: Lake Superior, Canada...
CCAAACCCAACCTCAAACTCAAATTATTTTGCCAATCAGTCAATCCCAGAGTCTAGAGTTTATCTCAAATCCATTGAATTATTGCTCAGACGAAACAACTCCTACGACAACCCCGATATCCAGATTTCTCCGTCACAACAACCAGACCAAACCCTACAAGTCGCCCTCACAATGTCTTCCTCACTCCAGATCGCTGCCCGCCGCGTGGCCACGCTCCAGATTCCCCGCACAATTGCCTCATCCGCACCACGCGCCGCCTTCTCGACCTCGATCCAGCTCCAGAAGTCGGCAACCGAGACGGCCAAGGACGCCCTGAAGACGGTCGACCGCGCCGTCAGCGACAAGCTCGTCGATGGTATCGACATCGGAGGTAGGTCCCCCGGATAATCCATATCCAACTTCCCCATTCTCGTTGTCAAAGATAGCTAACCCTCCTCCTCCTCCTTAGCCACCGTCGCCCAGAAGGCCAAGGAAGTCAGCGAGGACATCCTCCCGGGCTCGAAGAACACGGGCGCCGCCTCCGAGGTCAAGGGCCAGGCCAAGGGCAAGGCCAGCGAGCTCGCCGGCGAGGCGAAGGGCAAGACTGACGAGGTCGTCGGCGAGGCCAAGGGCAAGGCCAACGAGCTGGCTGGCAAGGCCAAGGGCACTGCTGAGCAGGCTCAACGGAAGCTGTAAGGGGGTTTGGATGATTGCTTGGGCTCCTTTCTTTCCTCTTCCACGGGCCGGGGGAAATGGTATGATGAGAAACAGAGGGAGCATTAGTGAATGGTGGTCCCGGGACAGAGACGGAACTGTATAATACCTGATTCTCAGCTGGGGTGTCGCATCGCCGGTTTTGCGCTGCGAGTGTCTTCCATGACGAATGCTACGACTGAATAATACCTCTGGTTGCTTCCAGTGTCATGACCAAACGCGATGATATGCTGGTGTTGTTTGGACTTCTTGGTCTTCTTCTTCCACCCGACTATCTTTGGCCTTTCTGCACCTTACCCCATACTGTGCTCTCACCTTCAAGTGTGCTGCCTAGGTCTAGACTTAGGATCCCCGTTGCGCCCCCGGCTCACCAAACTCCGAGATGTCGACTGCGCATTGCTCCGGAACTATCGCTCGTGCATGAGGAATGAAGCGGCACTGGTGACGATACCGGTGGCTGACACGAGCCCTGGGAGAAGGTTCTCCTCCTCGTTACACGGCTGCACTGGTGATTAGACGGTCTGCAGGAACGGAAGTCGAGGACATGCCGGACCAAGTGAACCACGCTTTTGGGTCCGTTGTTTGAACTCTGTCCACCAGGCCCCAGCGGCGAGAGCCCCCTCGTCGTTAATATCACGCCACTTCAACACCAAGGATCCTGTATGCGCCACATGCACCTGGCTGTGATGGAGGTTCCCTGTCACATTCAGCCGGTTGACGATGACGCTCCCGAGTATAGCATGCGGCTTGGTCCGGGGCGACTGTAGCCCGCTCTTCCCCAGATGCAGCCAGTGTGGGCCGACAGATAGCGGGAGGACGACCAAGCCATCGCCATCGGCTCAGCCATGAGAGCAGCTGGAGAGCAATGCCGCTGGAGAGCAATGCCGTTGGGAGCCTCAGCAGAGAGGTGCAGCCAGACTTGGCAAGGGATGGGGTCCGCTGAGGGCCCATTTGTTGCTTGACTTGGGAAGAACAATGCAGATGGAGGTCGGACGCGAATCCGGGGAAACTTGTCGTGCAGCATCGTCTGCACGTTGAAGAGCAGGTGGAAGAAGTACGACGACCGCAGGAAAGAGGCAGTGTAAGCGTCCGATGTATCTAAGCTCAGACCACATGCTAACATCGGGAAAAGGAGAACTACATTGACTCCATACTGACGACAACAGCGCATGATTTGCAGCGTGTGGAATGACCATGCACAAGTCACCACGTGGAGACCGGTGCGCATATTCCTCCTCCTTATCAACAGTCCATCGACTACCTAGAATCGGTAGTACACCCCACAGACAGACAAACGGACGAACTCAGTAGCCACGTCTGCATCGCGGCCGTGAGCGCCAAGACGAACAACAAACAACATTCATGATAAGAGCGAGTACGCGAGACTTCGACTGACCCCGTGGCCACCAGCTTACGAACGGCAGACAGACGACAACGATAGCAACGGGAGCCGCCCCGTTTCCGCGGCAATGACTCCAGCATGTGACTCTTTCCAACAGTTTGTCGTCGAGCTTTTAGCCACGAAGGAAGCGTTCACGGGAGCAGACCTGGCGCAGAGATGTCAATTCCTTCAACCGTGCCGATGGACTACTTACTGTATGCCTCATGACATGCTCTCGCGGAGCCCTGAACCAAAAGGCGAAAGGTATCCGGGCCCGGAGGGCGCATTGCCGTGTCCGATCTTGCCGGGGCGTCAAGAATAGAGCCGAGGTCCGGGAAACGTACCCTTGTCCGGGGGTGGTGGCCAGTAGGGATACGTCATGCCAGAGAGGGGAGGAGCCGGCGTTCGGTGACGACAGGAGTGATCCGCGGAGTAGTGGTTACGCACGGGCGATGAGGGTGACCGAATCCTCATCTCGGGTGAACACGGATGTAACTCTGAGCAGCACCTCGCGAGTGGCCACCTTCCGGCCTTGAGGCCCCGGAGAGAGAGGCTCGGACAGTGTCTAGGTGGTATATGTGGACAATATTTCTGGCTTTAATATGCTGGTGGACACGCTGAATGACAAGGGGAAGATGGTCAGCGGCCCGGTGCTGCCGTTCCCGGGAGGAAAGGGCTATCACTGCGCTGACCTTCTCGATATCACCTAACTATGGTGTTGTGTGGTTTGGACTCCGTACGTACGTCGATCCGTGGTAACCGCGGATGACGGAGCAGTTGAGGGGACATGCGATGCTGAAGCGCGAAGAGGAGAAGGTTCGCTACGGTCTCAGTATTCTGGTCGATATCTGTCCTCGACTTTGTCCACTGGACAGGTCTCATAAAAGAATGATTGCATGACGAGACTCAGGCAGGAGGTCCAAATTTCTTGGGAAGACGTCTGGCACAGGCTTTTGAATGTAAGTATGGTGGAATTGGTATGACCTTGGGGATACATCATGGCTCGGGCCGTGATTGATGACGCAGGGTTACTTAATTCACCATTCAACCAAGGCACTTCATGCTAGATTACACTTGGCTTTTCTACGTCAACTTCTTTTGTGCAATGGCATCTGTGTTCAACCCAGCGCAGCAAAGTCCACACGAGCGCATCGCCGTCAGGATAATGTACCGACGCCCTCCTCACCCACCAGTACGCACCCGCAGCCCCGTCCAGCCGTCAGGCCCAGACGAAGCAGCCAGGGCACAAGCTGGCGGACGAGCACTCTCCTCATCATGGCTCCTCAGCAAAGTGAGGACCGTCAAGGTTCGGCTCTGACACCCACCGAACTCCAACCCTTTTTGGGTCCCGTCTAACCCGGCACCGACACACGCAGAGGCCGTAAAGCCCGGTGTCGGTGGGGAAGAGGGTAGGTCGGCGGCGGGTGCCGTCTTGCTTTACCGCTCGGAATACAGAGGCAGCAAGGATGAGACTCGCCTTGTGCTCCACCCGGCCGTGCGGAGGGGTTTGTGTCAGGAGGGCTGTAGAGGCAGGGAGTATCTGGCAGAAGGTTAGATGATGGCGTGAAACGAGGAAAGCAGATCCCTATGTGGCAATGCTCCCATTGAACCCTATGTCGTACAGGCTGTCAATAATCCGTGGTAACCCTTCCATGGGTATCCTGGGTTCCTGCGCTAGAATGCATGCGTGTAGTTCCCAGTACTCCTGAGACAATGCGACGGCGACCGTCAGTATATCCATCATCTCCACGCATATAAGCGGAGAGGGCGTCGAAGTCTTCGAAGCAGCCCTGAGCCATGCCGTCGCATTTCAGGTCTTTGTCCTCCTTCTCGGGCTTCGATGTCTCCATAGACCTTACCAAGGTCTTCGAAGTCTCCCTGTACGATCTCGAGGAACCTTAGTCCTCCTCGAAAAAGACGTGTTTCCGGCCGCTATCCCGCTCTCTCTCCATCTCTTCCAGCTCCCGGTCGATCTCCATGATATCCAGCATCTCCTCCTCCACGTCCCGCTCGTCGGCCTCCACCTCGTTATCGCTGGCGTCCGCCGCGAGAGCCATGGACTGCGCAAAGGCAAGCCCCGCGTCACGGGCGCCCAGCGGTCGGCTCTTTGCGCCTCCGCTTTCGGCCTCGGTCGATGGCAATGCCTTGTCCGCAGGCTTGTCGAAGAGACCCTTAACGGGGGCTCGCCGGCTCGTTGACCGACCGAGATTGCCGGGGCGGGAGACGCTGAGGTTGAAGGCGATGCTGCTGGGCTTTTCCGGTCGGGGGTAGGCGATGATGGCGCTGGCGGAGCGGCTGCTGATGCGCTTCTTCTTGTGCAGGCCAAGCAGTCGGTTCGCGCTTGGGGTGCTGTCCTCGCTCTCGCGCACTGCGACTAGCCGGCTCTCGCCCTGTATTAGGACATCGATCGGCAGTCCATGCGCCGAACTCGACGCATCGTCGCCACTGTCAGAGTCAGGTCGTCGGTTGGACCCTCTGATGACGGCTTCTACCCCTGTGCAGCGCTCGCCGAGGAGTCCGGCACCCAGGTCCGCCAGGCGTATCATCCTGGTCGGCTGGGCGCCGCTGAAGAGGTTCACCCCGCCGCCGGACCCTCGCCGCAGTTGGGCGTCCCAGAAGCGCGACACGGCGGGTATTACGGCGACGATAGGATCTGCGCCCCCGATCCACAACACGGCGCTCTCATCTGTGCCAGTAGGCGCAGCTGTTGCCCTCAGGGGCTGTGCCCGTAGCACGGCGATGCCTCCCTTGACGGCAGCGAGCTTCTCGACGCCGCCTCCCATCGATGCCGCCAGAGCATCGCGTCTGGTATGTGGTGTCATGGGCACGAAATCGCTCCCTGACCCAGGCACGGAGGGCGACTTGTGCGACACGGGGTTGCGCAACGGACTGGTGCCTTCTAGAAACCCAGTCGCGCTGAAGGTCGTGAGAGCAGCGCCGCGCAGACCCGCAGACGCCTTGCTGAACAGTCCGGGAGTGCTGCTTGCGTTGCCAGAGGCTGCGTGTGCGCCGGCGATGTCCCAGATACCCCACTGTCCGTCGGCGAGGAGTGTCAGCACGGCACGGCCGTGGGCGACCCAGTCGGCCGCGATGATGGGTTTGCGTGCTGTCGACATGACGGAGCCGCGAGCAAAAGGTGGGTAGAGCGAGAGCAGCCACGAGCCCTGGGTCGGGAACGGACCTTCGGAGATGTCTTCGGGAAGGGAGGGGGTCGAGTAGTCGTAGACACGGACGGCGTGCGGAGAGGTGACGGCGAGAAGCTGAGTTGGTTGTGCGGGGTTGAAGGAGATGCCAGTGAGGGGCGTGGGCAGGTACTCTGTCTGAAAGGGGTCGAGCCTGGGCATGCTGCCGGCCTTGGATGCCAGGGCGACGTCCCAAAGGCGCAGAGTGCCGCTCGCTTCCCTGGTGTGCGATGCCACGACGACGCGCGTCGAACCGGGCTGCCGAGAAACCGAACGGTCGCGAGACCTGCTGTTCTCCGACGAGGGCTTCTGCGGCGCTACTAGAGACATGGCCAAGCCGTCGCTGTGCCTGCTCTGACCGCCCAAGCACGTCAAGGTCTCGCCCCATGTGCCATTTCCGGCCCGAGTGGCAAGTAGATCTTTGTTGAGCATCACCTTCGCCTTGAGCTGGTGCGACGGTGGCGTCAAGGGTACGGTGACCACGTATATCTCTCCCGTCGCGCAGGACACGGCGAACACCATGCGGTCTTTTAGGTATGGCGAGCTACTTGCTGCGGCAGCATCCGGCGTCGACGGCGCCATGGGCAGCACCGCGATATGCAAGACAGCTGTACCGAGCGACAGATCCAGCGTCTGTACCACATCCGGAAAGGAGGAGGTGTCGTCTTGTGTTGCTTCCTCGAACTCGGGCTTGTCTGGCTCTGCGGTCGCTGGCTGTTCATCGTCCGAGTCGATGATCATGAGGGCGTCGTCCGAGCTGGTGCCGTTCTGTTTCGACTGCTTGCCGCTCTGGTTTGGTGGAGATCGGAAGCGCCTGCCGCCACGCCACAGCAGTGTGACGCCGCTCTCGTGGGCGTAGATCAGGACTGTGGCGCCTTGGGCGGTCTGGACGGGATAGCTCTTGACATCGTAGATTCGTCGCGAGAGGTTGTAGCTGGAACAACGCGACGGTTAGCGGTCCGCAGGATAACATAAGACACCAGAGACACCAGAGACACCGGGAGGCCAGCAGAACGAGGGAAGGAGACGAACGCGTATTGTGTATTCTGGGCTGTCCGACGGACTCGCGGGGACGGCAGAGCGGCCATTGCCAGCGGGCTTGGGCGACCTTGACTGGTCCTTGTCGCGCCTCGGTGGATTTTAGTTGTGCTTGACTGGGATAGCGGGCTATTAACAGAGTTCCGCACAAATGAACGCCCACGGTCCTAGTTCGTTGCTTGTATTTCGGGCGTCGTTGCGCAGCAATTTCCACGTTTCACGAGGGGGATGTTGAAAGAATGGGAGCCCGACAATATAGATCAAAGCTAAGGTAAGCTAAGGCACGATCGCGTCGCTTCTGAAGGGATCCACTTGGGAGAAGCTTGGGCCATCGAACCCGGCTTTCCTCAGTCCTGGAAGCTGTCAATTTCGCGTCATGTGACATGCCCGGACTCCTTCGTCTGTCCTATCCCCTGTTTATTTTCATATCCTCTCCCATCCTTCTCTTCCTCGGGGCTCGGGCATGGCAGATTATGAGTATGCAGATGTGTGCCCTTCATCTCCCTCAATTCCTCCAGTGCACTCTCACTGTGACATCACTCTCCGTTTGATGTGCCTCATCGAAATGCAGCAACAGAAGACAAGACGCACTGTGACGAGATAAGACTGTCAAGACTCTTGGCCTCGACAGGCGTTCCGTCCAGTTTGGGCTCGTATTCGATTGCCGTGTAGGATATCTAGCTTGTCCAGCCTTGCTTCGATGGCATACAGACATTATGTGCAGTGATCCGATGTTCAGTGGACAACGAGCTGGGGGTTCACGTTCTCCCCGTCTCGCCCGTCTCGTATTGCCAACCTCGGCACAGGCCCCCCCCTCCCCCAGGATGGATGACGATGACACCTTGGACCGACGGAGTGTCGAGTCGGCGTCCCGTTTGGAGGAACTCTTCCGCACTTGTTGCAAGTTGCAAGTCTCCTATCGCACGTGCTTTCAGGGGTACCCGCTCAACGCTGCCAACGTCGGCTCGCTCCCCTCTAGCGGTTATGCTCTGGTTACATCCAGTATGCACGTCTCAATCTTGGGATGGTGCTACCTATCCTGGCCTTGCCCGGTGCCATGGATGGGGTGCGTATCGTCCCTTTGCTGGTTGGGATGGGCCGCTCAATGTTTGGCAATGCCCCCTCATCGTGAAGAAGGGCAGCGTCTTGCGCCAGGACAGCCCTCAAGAAGCTGCGCGGAGTGTGCCCTTTTGTGTATCAACAAGGTGCACTGAGATATAGCGACTATGACGTTCTCGCCGCTGTGAGGACTAACTGATAGCTACCTGGGCTCACGGCTGATAGACGTATCGGCGTAACGCCGTGAACATTTCCCTTACTCCCGCCCTTCGCCCCTTCTGGATTCCAGCTCAGCTGACCACAGACAGTTTTGACTTCCGATGTTCACTTAACTACTCTGTCCTGTCGGAGCTCACATACCATTGCCCTTCCCGGCCGTCAAGGCGCGGGAGACGAATCCAATCAGGTCGTTCCTTCACCGTACACCCAAAAGCATCCCCAACTCACTACTTGTCCGACCTGTCCGAGATCCCTGACTCACTGCTGAAGTCGGTAAAGTCTGTAATCGGGGTATCCGTCCCGGCTATGAGGCCCTTATCGGCCTTAAGCATCACGGCCTGCAGAATCCCCCCCAGCTCGCTGACAGTCTCTGCGTCTCGCGGTACCAAGTGCCCCAGACCGTGATCCCAGAGCGTTGCCGTGTCCTGGTTGCAGACGTTGTATAGCGCGACGGCAGAGTACATGAGCGGGTCGTTGGAGCCGAAGACGTGGAATGTTGGGATGTCGATGGCGCTGGTGCACTCGTCGGCTAGCTTGGCGACTAGGCTACCGTCTGGTTCCATGGCCAAGGGAGGTGTTCCCGAGAAGAAGATTCCGAACTGGAGGATAGCCGCGGTTAGTGACCGTTTCGAGTAGGATCATCAAGCGGTAGCCGCGACCGTGACTTGCCTTGAGCCGTCTGGGTACCTGGTCCTTGACCCAGTTTTGGTGTTCCTCGTACAGGATCGATGCCGCGAGCATGGCACCCTCCGAGTACCCCAATATGGCATCGATCTCGGGGTCTTCGTCGATCACCTGACGAATACGGTCCAGTGCAGTGCGAAACTGCTTCTTGAAGCTTTCGGTGACGGAGGAGGTCTTGTCCTCGAATAACCGCAGGGTGGCCTCCGGCGTCAAGCCGCGCGGGAGCTGGCGCACTCGCCGCAGAGCCTCAAAGGCATCTCTCTCCGATGCGTCCAGGAACCGATAGAGGGGTCGGCTGCCGAAGTAGTGCTCCCATCCGGCCGGCGGATCAACTTCATGCTCGCCCTGCGCGTAGGTGAATGTTGCGAGCCCTCGTTTCTCCATATGCTCGGCGAATGGCCCGAGCTGGACGCTGAAGTTCTGCGGCCATGGCAATATCTTGTCAGTATGCATCTTCCTGCGATCGATCATGTCGCCCGGTGGGAGTTTGCTTACCTTGGCGCTTCCATAGGCGCCTGGCAGACACAGAAACTTCATTGCGCTGAGGTGTGTTTGCTTGCTCCGGTTGGTAGGTCTCCTTCTGTGTGAAATTTGGAGTGTCCTACTTTTTGCGAAGCAACCCAAGGGGGACTGTCTGCTTGTATATGGGGGAGAAGAGGCAAAACTCGTTCCAGGAGCCGCGAATTGCGCAAGAGACAGGCATGCCATTGAACACCACTGCCTGCCCGTGGGTGCCACTCGGATGCTCCAAAGCATGCATCCCAGTGGATCACGTCTTCACACCTTCCACCACTTCACCTCCCCACTCCAGAGACACGGAACGTTATCGTCCTGGCCCACGGTTACCTGCCGAGCGAAACCTTCATGGGGAACGCCGTCTTGCTGCGTCTGGTATTGTCATGGCTGAGTGGTCGGACAAGCACCGACATGTTGCTCTCAAGATCCGACTTTGGGATTGTTGTCGCCTTGGCGCTTGTTTCTTGGCTTGCAGGCTTGGGACCGTCAATACGGGATGAGATACCTGCGTAAAGTTCATGCGCCAAGCCAGCGCGCCCCTACTCGAGGGAACATCATATCTGGGCGGCGTGACTCTAATCCCCGATGTATCTTGGGCCTCCACGAGTGTTGGAGGTCCGCATAGCAAACATCAGTCAAACACAGTAGTGTCGGACTGATGCTCGACGACGGCAGCTATGTTGTGGTGATTGGGCAATGGATGTCTCCTTTCGGTTCTGATATGCTCGCTGGCAGAAGAGTCCGATCACAAAGCTAGGATGGCAAACCGCAACGTTTCGCCGACTTCTGACTGATAACCGTCACTGGCCGATATATATCTGCCATGTTCGGCGTCGGGAACGAACTTGGGATTGAGAGGCAATATCCTACTTCTGTACTCTAGCTCGTCTCGTCCTTCCTCCGTTGGCCGCAATTCGTTCAATCTTTGACCATGGGTGAAGATGATGAGCTACTGCCGATTGCCATTGTTGGCATGTCATGCCGGCTTCCCGGGGACATCAGCACGACCAATGACTTCTGGAAGCTCATGACTAAAGGTCGGAGCACTTGGTCGCCGATCCCCAAGGATCGTTTCAATGCCGATGCTTACCACCACCCCAACCCAGAGAAGAAGGGGACTTTGAATTCCCAGGGCGGCTACTTCCTGTCCCAGGATCTTCGGGATTTCGATGCCGGGTTTTTTGATATGACGAAGAAGGAGGCTGAGACAATGGGTACGTGTGGCCTTGAGGATTTCGCTGCGAATGTGTGTTAACATGAACCCCTGAAGACCCCATACAACGCATTCTTTTGGAGTGCAGCTATGAAGCTCTCGAGAACGCAGGCATTCCGAAAGAGAACATCGCAGGCAAGAAGGTGGGGGTCTTCATCGGCCTGCCGGACATGGAGCACCGGATGGGAAACCTTCGGGATCTGGAGGACGTTCCCATGTTTGACCCGACGGGTGCTCAGGGAGCCTTCTTGGCTGGCCGAATCGCGTACTACTTCGACCTCCACGGACCTGCACTTGCAGTGGACACGGCGTGTTCGTCGAGCATGCAGGCCATTCACCTTGCGGTGCAGAGTATCCGCAGTGGTGAGTCGGAACAGGCCATTGTGGGTGCATCGCACATCATCACGCAGCCGGATGTCTGGGTGTCGATGGCTAAGCTAAGGTGCGTGGTGGCTGTCAGCATTCGAGAGTGCCATTATGACTGACGTCCGACAGGCTGTTCTCGGAATCAGGCAAGACGCACGCTTTCGACCATCGTGCCAAATCGGGGTACGCCAGGGGTGAGGGAGTGGGGTGTCTTGTGCTCAAGCCACTTCCTCAAGCCGTGGCCGACAACGACCACATCCGAGCTGTCATCATGCAGACGGGCATAAGCCATAATGGCAGGACAGTCGGTGGGTGCTCATCTGTGCCTCCTCATACGAGACCAGCGTATTAATAACATACAGGCATCGTGGCGCCAAGCATAGATGAGCAAGAGTCCCTCATACGCCGGGTCCTGGACGAAGCCCGAGTCGACCCGAAGGATATCGCCTTCTTCGAAGCCCACGGCACCGGGACCAAAGTAGGCGACCCTATTGAGGCGACTGCCATCTACCGGGCGGTGGGCAAGAGCTTAACTCCCCGCGAACCTCTGCACATCGGGTCAGTCAAGTCCAATATCGGCCATCTCGAAAATGCTAGCGGCATCGTGTCCGTCATCAAGGCCGCGCTTATGCTCGAGAAGAGTTTTATTGTCCCCAATGCGGACTTTGAGAGCGCCAACCCAGCCATTCCGCTGTCGAAGTGGAACATGAGAGTTAGTGAATCCATCTGACGCCAAGCTCCGGTTAGGCACTAATCAAGAGTCTCCAGATACCCAAGACGCAACGGCCCTGGCCGCTCAATAAGGAGTATGTCTGCGTGAACAATTTCGGTTACAGCGGCTCAAATGGACATGCGGTGCTCAGGCCAGCGCCAAAACGGACGTCAATCGAGTACTTCGACCCAGCCAAGGACCAAGAACGCATCATGGCCAAGCGGCTGTTCGTCATAAGCGCCAACGACGAGACCGCCGTCCGGAAAAGCATGGAGAAGCTGGGCATCTTTCTCGAGCAGCACGCGGAACTGTACCAGACCACGATGCCGCGCAACCTGGCTTATACGCTCTGTCAGCGCCGGTCGCACATGCCTTGGCGGGTGGCACTCGTCGCCAACATGTGCAGCTCACTTGCCCTGGCCCTCAACAGCCACGAAGCCGTTCCGAGGAGGACGTCTGCTCGCTGCCCTCGGATTGCCTTTGTTTTCACGGGTCAGGGCGCGCAGTGGCATGCTATGGGACGGGAGCTCCTCGGCTCTCATCCTGTATTCGCCTCGTCCATCAAGAGGGCTGACAGCCACCTGCTGGTTGTCGGCGCTGACTTTTCTGTTTTGGAGGAGCTTACCCGGAGCGAAAAGGAGTCACTCGTCGGCAACGCACACATCAGCCAGCCAGTATGTACTGCAGTCCAGATCGCGCTGGTCGATCTCCTTTCGGCATGGGGCATCAAGCTGTGTGCTGTGACGGGCCATTCGAGCGGCGAGATCGGCGCGGCATACGCCTCTGGCGCCCTGACCCTGGAATCTGCCATGTCTGCCGCGTATTTCCGTGGCCAGGCCATCATAGAGCTGAAGAAGAGGTATCCCAACCTTCAGGGTGCCATGATGGCCGTCGGTGCTGGGGCCGAGGAGTGCAAGCCACTTTTCAAGGGGTTGCAACATCCACTCGAAGCAGTCGCTGCCTGCGAGAACTCGCCGGATTCCACTACGCTGTCGGGCGATGCTGAAGCGATCGATCAGCTGGCTCAGGTGTTCCAGCAAATGGGCATCTTCAACCGGAAGCTCATTGTCGATGTGGCCTACCACAGCCCGCACATGAAGCTTATTGCTGAGTCTTACTACGAGGCAATTTCTGGCATCGGTCTTTGCGAGACACCGTCCGACGTCGCTTTTTTCTCGTCTGTACGAGGACAAAAGATCAAGGCGCAGGAGCTAGGTCCGCAGTACTGGGTCGACAACCTCACACAACCCGTCCGCTTCAGCACGGCGCTCGAGGCTCTCTGGACGGAGGTGGAGCCGGATATCCTGGTCGAGGTCGGGCCGCACGCCGCTCTCAAGGGTCCGATCATGCAGACATTCAAGAAGCTGCACGTCCCGGCCGCCAAGTTTCCAACATACCTGCCGACTCTGCTCCGAGGTCGCGATGCCACTGAGACCTGCCTTGATCTCGCCGGCCAGCTCTACATGCGGGGTTACGACGACCTGAACTTCTTCAGCATGAACCACGAGCGTGCCGAAGTGGACACGCCAGAGGTGATTCCGGTGCTGTACTCGTATCCCTGGTCGCGCCAACGCTGCTGGTACGACAGCCGGATTTCGCAACAACACCGCTTCAAGCCGTTCCCTCGGCACGACCTTCTCGGCACCCTTGCCGACTGGAGCAGCGACCTGCAGCCGACGTGGCGCAATATCGTCAGGCTGAATGATCTGCCCTGGCTGCGCGACGCTCGAGTCCGTGACAAGATCGTGTTCCCAGCCTCGGCCTTCATCTCCATGGTTTGCGAGGCCGCCAAGCAACGGGCTTGGCTGAATTCTGACAATAAGGACGAGCAATGGTGGACCTTTGACATCGACGACATGCATATCGACAAGCAGCTGCTCCTGGAGGATGGGAACGGCACGGAGATCATCCTGCACATGCGCGGGTCAGGGGCATCTGATGGCCAGGATGAGTTCCAGATCACGAGCTTCGAGGCGAAACGTGGCTGGGCTGTCAACTGCCACGGCTTTATCTCTACGATGCCCTTTTCGAGGACATGCGATCTTCCGCCCAAGCAGCCCGGCACGCGTCGAAAGCCCGGCGCTCGGCGACTCGATGCTACTTCCGGGGCTCATTTCTACCTCAACATGGCGTCTGCTGGCGTGACATATCCGCGGGGCTTCATGAACATTGTCGGCGTATCGACCGACGAGCAAGGTGCTATTGCCCAGGCATGTATCCAGGATACGCGTCTCGACATGCCGCTGGGACACGAGTCGCCTTATCTTGTGCATCCGGCCGTCCTGCACTCCATGATCCAACTTGCGGACTCTGACCTGGGCTTCAGCGGGGATGCTGTTCCTCGCCTGCCGTCGCACTTTCACCATATCCAGGTCAGATTAGACGGGAACTGGAAGAGGATCACCGGATCGAGATTCACTTTGCAGTCCACCAGAGCTCCAAGGCCGGATTCTTTCCTGGTCGAGATGTACTCCTCAGCTGGTGCCGAAACTCCGTCCATCTCCATACTGGGACTCGAGCACTCATCTTGGGAGACAGTGAAGCCTCCAGCGCCCCAGCCAAGAGAGCTCTGCTACAAGGTCGAATGGGAGAAGACGGCAGAGCGTCAGACCAACGGAGTGGACTCTGAGCACATGGGAAAGCACGGCAACCGCGTCGTGATAGTTACCAATCGACTAACCAACGACAATCTCGTGGCCTCACTCCTCCAGCTGACCGAGTCTGTCACCGGCACCTCTCCCGAAATAGCCAGTCTCCTCGACATACGCGACTACAAAGGCTTCTTCATCGTCCTCCTCGAACTCGACCGCACCGTCCTAAGCTCCATCACCGCGCCAGAGTGGCAGGGTGTCCAGAGGCTGGTCGCGCGCTCGACGGGGATACTCTGGGTCACGGCCGGTGCAGCCAAGGTACCTACCAACCCAGACAGGAACATGATCTCGGGACTGCTCCGCACCGCGCGCTCTGAACTCGCCTGCGCGGCTGCTACGCTGGATCTCGACCCGTTTAGCGCGCTTGAGCCCGAGGCGCAGGCGGAGCTGATCGTCGATGCGTTCATGCGCGCGGTGCTGGCCAATGACCCCTCCGCTGACAGGGAGTTTGCGGAGATGGATGGGGAGCTGGTTGTGCCGCGCCTGGTTGCGGATGAGGAGATGAACGTGCCGGTGCACAGGGAGCTGGGGAAGGGCAGGCCGTATCTGCAGAGCTATCGGCAGGATAAGAGACATCTGCGGCTGAAGTTTGAAGTGCCGGGATCTCTTGACTCGCTGTACTTTGACGACGATACCTCGGTCGGGGAGCAACTGGGGGAACACGAGGTGGAGATCGAGGTGATTGCCACCGAGTTGACGGACGACGATTCCCGTCCTGCTCCGTCTGGATCGTCACCGACCCTGATTGCTAGGCCGTGCAGCGGGATCGTCTCGAGCGTCGGTCCCAGAGTCAAGGGCTTCTCGGTCGACGACAGGGTATGTGTCCTCGCGGAAGGCGTGCTGGCTACCCACACTCGGGTCCACGAGAGCAGTCTTGTCCATATCCCCGACGACATGGACTTCCCGACGGCGGCGACGCTACCACTGGTATATGCTACGGCGTGGTACTCGCTGGTGACCGTCGCTCATATCAAGGCCAGCGAGCGTGTTCTTGTGCAGCTGGACGGGGATTACGGGCTTGCGGCCGTCCACATCGCCCGAAGCCTTGGTGCCACTGTCTTTGTTGCCGCCGACGGTCACCAGACGGCAGAAGAAGAGTTGGAGGCAGCAGGTGTGCAGCCTCCTCGTGTGTTGGACCCGTCGAGCATCCACTTTGCTCGGACGGTCAGCGATGTCACCGATGGTACCGGCATGGATATTGTTTTAACGTCGACGCGCAGGTCCCACGGTTCACTCAGAGATATGCAGAAGGTCTGGGCCACTGTCGCTCCATTTGGCCGGGTGATCCATGCTTGCGGAGGCGACGGCAACAACCAAGGTCGCGCACCATCTGCAACCGTGCAGGAAAATGCAACAGTGGCGACTGTCAACATGCTGAAGCTTGGGGCGAAGAGGCCTCAGGTGGTTGCCAACGCCCTACGGGATGTGATGGAGTGGTTCACGCAGGAGGACAGATCCGGTTCGATGGGCAGGCTGCTCGTGTTGCCGATGGCGAAGCTAAAAGATGGGCTTCTGCTGGCGATGAAGCAACCGCTGGGTCACGTCATTGTTGTTTCGCACAGCAAAGATCCTGTTAAGGTGAGCAATCTCCTTTCCCCGTGCTGCTATCTTTCCAGCAGTTGAAGCTGATCCCTGTACAGGTGTCCCATCCACCCAGGTCCTGCCAGCTCAACGGCGAAGGTACGCACATCATCATCGGCGGAACGGGCGGTCTGGGCCGCAGCATGACACGCTGGATGATTAAACACGGAGCCCGCCACATCGTCCTCGTGTCCAGGAGTGGCAGCCAGGATATCAAGGTGCAGCAGTTCCTCGACGAAGTCCACGGCACCGCCGCTGTTCAGGTCATAGTGTGCGATGTCGCGGACGAGGGGCAAGTACGAAGGTTGATGGATACATGTTCCAAGACCATGCCTCCGATCTGCGGCGTTGTAAATGCTGCGATGGCTCTTCATGTGAGTTCTCCACCTTCTGACGCCTGCCGCAATATCGCTGACCCCGTTTAGGACGGCCTCTTCGAAGACGTCTCCCACGACGCATTCAAGGCCACCGTCAAGGCCAAGGTGGCAGGCACGTGGAACATCCACAACGCCCTTCAGGCTGTCGATGCGGAGCTCGACTACTTTGTCCTCTTCTCCAGTGCGGCCGGTATCCTGGGCAGTCGCGGCCAGGCAGCGTATGCAGCCGCCAGCACGTTCCTGGACTCCTTTGCGGCGTACCGCTGCCACAGGGGTCTACCGGCAACGTCATTGGACCTGACAGCAGTCACCGGAGCAGGCTACGTTGCCGAGAATGCTGCCCGTGCCGGGGACATCTTCAAGAACTTTGGTGGCGAGACGGTATCTGAGGCGGAGGTCCTGGCCCTGCTCGGTCTCGCCATGTCTGGCACGTCGCCTGATCACTGCTTGACCGGGCTGAAGCTCGTTCCTAACGCTGCCGGAAGTCTGCCGTACTACGCGGACGATCCCCGCTTCACCCACCTTGCAGCCGCCGCCGTGGCGGACAACGCGCCGTCGTCGGCAGAGTCTGGAAAGCTGGTGTCGTTCGGTGCAGCCTTACGGGCTGCGGCAAGCGAGTCGGAGGCATGTGGCATCGCCGTGCAGGCCGTGCAGCACAAACTTTCCAATGTACTGTCAGTCGGCATCCAGGACGTCGATGCGGCGCGCAGCATGACCTCGTACGGCCTGGACTCATTGACCGCCATCGAAGTGCGCAACTGGATCGCCAGGGAATTAAGGGCTAATCTGCAGATTCTCGAGCTGCTGACGAGCGGGTGCGTCAACGACCTGGCTGCTTTGATCGTCACTCGGGCGCCGAAGAGTTAGCTTATGGCTCCGATGGTTGGTCTGCGGTCCGAGGGGTAGTGGCTTTTTCATGGGCGGGATTGTCATCATCCGTGGTTAATATAGCGCGTGGTCTGGGCTCGCCTGTGCGTTTCTCGAGACGCCAACCCTTGCGGGGATTTGCCCTTTACCTTGTGCATAGCGGTCGGGTATACATAGACGAAGGAGCAAACCCTAGTAATGCGAAGTCGGCGTTCATACACACTTCCCGCACCCTAAATATCTACAGAACTCCCTACTAGGCGACTCTTGCACTTACCTTTCGGACCTTTCCGATCCACTCGTGACATCTCCAATATCATCATCCTCCTCGTACTCTCGAACATTGTGCCTCTCGAGCACAAGTGTAACTAGACTCTGTACGCTTTACACACCACATCCTGGGTTCATATGCCAGAAACACAGATAGCAAGCAAAAGCTGTTCCCGCGCGATGACACTTGCCTATAAACAGGTCCATCACGAGTCCTTCCTGCCCTGGACGACCTTCACCACCTCCACTGTCCCCGCGGCCGCGCCCTGGGATTGTCGCTCGCGCATGACTTCCTTGGGAATGTTACACGATTGTCTGCATCCGGCTTCGCTTGCACAATGTCTCCGCGCAGGCACAGAAAAGAGCGGCTCGGGCCGGCCGATTGGGACGGGCCCACTATGCAGGCGGGAGGAGGCGCGGATATGTGCGACTTCAGTTGAGTGACACAGAGGACAGCCGTAGTCGAGCTATCCCCTGGCGTCGGGGTAGAAGAGCATCGCGAGTATGAAGGCTTGTTATGGCTTTGGCAGCAAGACCTTGCTCTCATTTGAGCGTGTCCATGATTATGGTCTGAGATGATCATGACGAGGCACTGTGTAGGCAGGTTGCATCCCGCACCGCGCCTTAAGACTTGACAGCACGAACAACAACCCAGCTATGTGAACTTCTGATGGAACGCAATGTCAATTACTATTATCAGAAAAACATTACAATGACTTAAAGATATCCCAGCCAAGAACGCAACAAGTCTATCCCATTAGCATGCCTACTAGACCGCGCCCTGATGCCTGCCTGCTAACCAAACACACAAGATCGAAAAGGACAACATAGAAAACTGTGAGAGACCAACCCCTCTCACGACCAGACCCGATCCCCTAGTGCTACACCGGCAAGACTGCCTTCTTAGCGTACAAGTTCAGCCTAAGGCCCGCACCGCAGAACTCGCTCGTGTTGCCCCGGCAGGTCATACTGCACTGCGACTCGCTGACGTTGGCGCCAGGCGTCGCGCCGGTGTTACCCGCCCAATTAAGGGTGTCGCCGCAGTAGCACTCCCCGCGGTACTCGATCCCTGCGAACTTGTACTGCCAGCAGTCTTGCAGGCAGGACTCGACCGTCGCCGTGGCGGAGTTGGAGATGAGCTTGGAGAGGAGGCGGCCCGAGGACGGCTCCGACACGCAGTGGTAGTAGGTAAAGTTCACGTTGCCGGGGACGGTCACCGGGGGGCCCGTGTAGGCCGGGGAGGCTGTGGAGGATGCGGTGGAGGTCGATGAGCGGGTCGATGAGGTTGTTGACGAGGGCGCGGATGTCGAGGTACTGAGCGATGTGCTGCTGGTGGTGCTCCGAGAGGTCGTGGTGCTGGTAGAGGATGGCAGAGAGGAGGTTGTTGACGAGGTGGACGCCCTCGTGCTGGATGACGTCGATGACGTCGTCAAGGTGCTGGAGCTGGAGGTCGAAGATCGCGTTGAGGATGTGGAGGGCGTCGAGGATGTGGAGGGCGTCGAGGATGTGGAGGGTGTCGAGGATGTGGAGGGCGTCGAGGATGTGGAGGGCGTGCTGGAGCTGGAGGCCGAAGACCGCGTCGAGGAGGTAGACGGCGTACTTGACGTTGAACTTGTTAGCGAGGTCGTCAGGGTAGAGGACGTCCTCGAGGAAGAACTGCTGCTGGTCGTGCTCCCGGAGCTGCTACTGGAAGTGCTACTCAATGACGACGAGGATGTAGTTGAGGTGCTGGTACGACTTGTGCTAGTCGACGTCGACGAAGTTGAGCTGCTCGTGAGGCTCGTGCTGGTTGACATCGTGCTTGCGCTGCTCGAGCTCGCCGCGATGGAGTAGAGCTCAAGCCTATTCCCGGCTCCGCAGAACTGGCTGGGATTGCCGCCACAGACCATGTTGCAATCCGTCAGAGGAGCCGAGACACTAGAGCTGTCAAGATCGTTGCCACAGTAACATTCCCTAGAATACTCCGTGGCCCAGTACTTGAAGCCTGTGCAGTTGGTCATGCAGCTGTCGAGCGTCATGCCGTCGTAAGCGAAGGTGGCACCCCTCAAGGCGCGGATACCCTGACCCTCGGTCCAGCAGCCGACCAGGCTGTATGACCCGATCTTGGATTTGTGGCTGAGCGTAGGACTCGCTGAGGCGCTGGTAGATGTCGACGTCGAGGTCCCGCTAGACGTTGGAGAAGAAGTGGTGACCACGGATGAGAACGTTGAAGAGGTGCTTCGGGTGCTTGAGGACGACGATGAGGAACCACCAGAAGTCGACGACGGCGCGGATGTAGAGCTTGAAGTCGAGGAGGCGGACCCCTTCGAGTAGAGTTCCAGACGGTTTCCGGCACCGCAGAACTCCAGATGATTCCCGAGACACAGAAAGTTACAATCGCCCTGGTTCGGTGCTTTGATGCTTCCCGGATTCAGAGCGTTTCCGCAGTAGCACTCCCGGCCGTACTCGACGCCGAAGAAAAGCCAGGGGGCGCAGAAAGCGGCACAAGACTCGAGCGTCATGGTGTCATCGGCGTAGGTGCTGGAGGACAAGGCGCGCATCGAGGTCGCTTCGGTATAGCAGCCCTGGAACTGCCAAGAAGTGCTGACGGTCTGCTTGATGGCCGGGCCTGTCTGGGTAGGAGTGGGTGTGGCCGAGACTGTGGTGGAAGATAGCGTGCCGGTGGAGAGAATGCTCGTAGGGAGCGTGCTGGTAGCGACTGCGCTGCTGGAGCTCGAGGACGACGCCGGTGCAGTCGCGTTAAGCTGATAAATGTTGAGTCTATTGCCTGCGCCGCAGAACTCACTGCTATTGCCTAAATTGAAGGGATGGTTAGTACAGACGAGCCAAAGGGTAGGGGGTGTCACGGATCTCACCATTGCAGGGCATGTTGCACTCGGCGATGTTAGTCAGGACAGATCCAGTGGTCAAAGAATCCCCGCAGTACACCTCTCCGGCGTACTCGAGGCCAATTCTAGTGTTTTTGTTAGTACACCGACAGTCAGATATTGCGCGGGGTCGATACTGTCGGGCAAGGGGCGCAGACGACTCACAGGGTGTATTTCCCTGCACAGGCTTGAATGCCCTTGGCGACTGTCAGTGGCGCAACAGCAAAAGCGTTTGGGAGCGCGCGCCCGTTTGAACCCTCGGTGTAGCACCCGATGTGGGTATATCCATCAACCCCAGGGTTGACGACAGGACCTGACGGCGTAGGAGTCGTGCCACCGTCCCCGCTGAGAGTGTCATGGAACACCGAGATGAAGGCGCCACCGCCCTGAACGCCGTTGCCACCACACACCTGGTTGATATCGCCGGAACAGGGGTAGTTGCAATTGGTGTCATCGACCTGTAGAGTCGGCACGGCCGGGCCAGCCCAGCACTCGGAACTGTACTGTGATTTCTCAGTTCGCTGTCGTGCCTCTCAGCGGATCACTCTGGTGGTACTTACCTGGGTGCCGCAATAAGCATAGTTGCCGGCGGCGCAAGCAGCAATGCACTTAGCGTTCGTGTTAGCAGCATCCCCGTACAGCTGACTGGGCAGCTGGCGGCCGGGATTGTTCTCCTTGAAGCACCCGACATATCGATACCTGCCGAGGCCATTGTCGAGGAGGGGCGGCGCTTGCTCCGAGACGGCGCCGCAGGCGAACTGGATGAACTGCTTGCCCCAGTTGGGGTCGTTGGTGTTCATGGTCCACTGCGCGGTGCCGTAGTACGGATCCTCGTTCCACTGTTCCTTGGGCACGGAGCAGTAGAGCGTCGCGGTCGCGCTCTCGCCAGGGCCTAGAGCCGTGCCTTCGCCGAGATCGATTTGGTTAGAGGCCCCGATGATGCCGGTGACACCGAAGGGCGGTTTGGACACAGTGACCGACAGTGTCACTGCGCCGGCTCCACCGCCATTGGTCAACCGGAGCTTGAGGGACCTGGTCGTGTTCTCGGTCACGTTGCCGAAAGTGAAGTTCTTCCCGCTCTGGTACGTGACCCAGCCAGAGCCATCGGGCGTCTGGAACTCCAGAAGGGCAACAGGAGCGTTTCCCGAGGAGGCGGTCACCTTGACTGTCTTTGATCCGCCGTTGGAGTTCACCACCAGATAGACGGTGTAGTTTCCACTAGTAGTGGGGTTGAAGTTGACGGTAACGGTGGCATCCGAGTCGGCCGCGATGCTGGACGGGAGACCCTCAAACGTAAAAGGGCCGACCTGGGGCCCGGAAGCAGTCGTGACGGGTGTGACAAACGGGCCAGTGGCGCTACTCTGGGAGTATTGGATGCTGGCAATGTTCAGGACAGAGAGACCGTTGTTGGAGAAGAGGAAGGTCTGGTCCACGCCATCGCCGCCGGTGACCACCTCTTGGAAAGTCAGCACCGCAGGGCTGATATCGAGCAGCGCGCCGGCTGAAGACCCGGTGCCGGACAAGCGGACCGGAGTCTCGACGCTGTAACCCGCCACGTTGTTGGTTGTTTTGATGATGACGCTGGTCGACAGGAGGCCGACCGTGCCAGGCTTGAAGTACGTCTTAAACGTGAATGAAGAGCCGGCAGCGACATTGAGTGGCACAGTCGGCAAGGCGTCGAGACCAAAGTCAGTTGAGTTCAGGGCAAAGCTGTTGACAGTGACGGCGACCTTAGCCTTGCAAGTCACGACAGTCTCGTTGGTTGCGACACCGATCTCGGAAGTGCCGAAAGATATGGGGCCCGTGCAGTTAAGGGGCGAGTTGGTGGGTGCGCCGAAGGCGTACACATAGCCCTGAGTGGTGCCTTGGTAGACGATGCCATCACCAAAAACAGGTCTGGTAAACTTGGTGACTCCGGGCACGGTAAAAGACTTGATCAAGGTCATGGTGCCACCGTTGGGTACTGCATTGTAGATGCGGAGGCTGGCGCCCTGGACGTCGCTGGTCCAGACGAGACCTGTTCCCGGCTGGCCATTGAGAGAAGTGACTGTGCCGTGGCCGACGCCAAGAATCGCGGCGTTGTTAGTCGGACTGTCCGCCACTTTGGTGAAGGATGGTACTCCATTGGCGCACGAAAACTTGAAAACGTGGCTGGGGTAGTTGATGACTGTCTGCGGGTCAATCACCTGTTCTCCGGCTAAGGGGAAGGGCTTCCAGTGCGACTCACCATTGATGTAGATGTAACCTCCTTCGAGTGGGTACACGCCCGCACCCGCGTACACCGAGTTCTCGTTCTGATACACCTGGATGACAGCATCTCCACCCCCAACTCCATTCCGGTATCCGCCTAGATTGTCGAGGTTCAACCAGTAGGTTTTGCCGCTCTTACCCGTGACCACACCGATACGCCTGACATCGCCGCAGGAGAACGCGCTGGGCAGGATCTCCAAGGGACTTGTTCCCAGGTCCTTGTCGGCACCATCCAGGGCTTGTTTCTCGTACGGCATGAAGAAGTCGACGATGCTGAGGCTGCCGTCGCCGTTAATCGTCATGTGCACCGCTGCTTCTTCGAGCGATGTGGGCGGCGTGCGCCCGTTGACGGGAACGGTGGCGAGCTGTGAAGCGTAGCCATTTCCAGTAGCGAAGAACATGGATCCGGCGTCGTCAGATGCGAGACCTCCGCCAGACATCCACACGCCACCTCCCGGAGTACTGGCAGGCACACCGTCGCCCTCTGTGGCCCATCGCTCCACGATGGCGCCGGTTGTCTTGTCCCAGCCCATAATCCAGCCGGTGAAGTTGCTGAGTTCCGGTGTCAAAATCAGTTGCTCAGAGTTGAAGGCACTCGGGGTCACTTACTACTGGACGCAGTGGGATGCGAAGCCGGCGTAGACGTACTGGCCGGAATGGAGCAGCGCCGGGCGCTGGTGATGGATGCCGCCATTGAAGCTCCTCAGCGGGTTGTTCCTCGCGACTGTCCCCTCCAGGTCGACAGGGAAGTTGGGCCGTTCCGAGAGGTCATTGACGTCGAGGGCATGGAAGAAATAGCGCCCGTTTGGCTTCCCTTGAGCGCCATTGCCTCCGTTCTGGTTGGCGTACGTCTTGGCCGTGAGGTAGAGCGTATCCGTACCCGGATCTATAACTCCGGTTGCAGTGATGCCGACGAGAGGGTTAATGTCGACACAGCCGTCCAGGTCAGCGGTCAGAAAGGGGATGTGCAGGTTCCTCGAGGCGACAATGGCGCCCGTCTTGGCGTTCAGCTTGTAGACGTTGTTCTGTGTCGTCGCGAAGTAGACGTACTGGACTCCGTCCGAGGGGGTGTAGACCAGCGGTTGGGAGTAGATCTGCTCTGGAGCGCCGTTGTAGTTGCCTGGCAACAGGACCTTGAAGAGCTGGGCGAACTGGTCACTCCCGACTATCGACGCATCCATGTTGTGGTTCCTACATCACGGTGACTCGGGCGTCAGTCGCCAGTACTCTCTCCCTGGGCGGGACGCAAAACGCCGATAAGTTTGCAGGAGGAACTCACGTCTGGTAGCCGGAGCGCGAATTGTCTCCGCCCCATGTGATGGTATCGGTCGAGGCAAGAGAATGGACGAGGCCGACGAAGGCCGTCAACAGCATCAACACCGCACTTGCCGTGCTTGACGCCATATTGCACAGTGATGCCGGGCTCACAGACCAGGGCTAACGAGCGTATGTCCGTGCAGGTCGATCGAAGGTTGCATCGCAAGGGAAAGAACCGTTCGACGGCGGGACCGGACGAGTAGATAATGAGCGACCCCCAAACCGGTGTGTTGACTAGTTCTGGGGACCACGGACCAGAGAACATGGGGCTGAAAGTCAGGCATCGCCACGAGTCCACAATCCTACCTTGACGACAGGGTCCCCTGCTGTTGTGCTTGCTTCAGCTTCCAGCTGTCCTCTGAAGAGGAGCTGAGGCCCGCGCGGATGGCCCGGTGGACTGGACTGTCGTCACTGGCCGCTTTGGGGTTCCTATTATCCAATATCTCGTCCTTTCTGCAGCTGACGACTTCTCGGCGAGCTCCAGATTACCGCCAGAGAAGTTCTAGAATGTCTCACCTGGAGCTGGGCCCGACAGCCGAGGAAAGAGACCCATAATATTATTGGGTTCATCTGGCCCCTGGACGAGCAGCCGCAATCCCGAACATATCCGCCAACTGTGATGGAGTGTGTCCGGCATCGTATTTTCGGCGTGATAAGCTCAGGACGTGCGTCTGGCAATCAATGATCAGCACGACTGGGTGTCCAGAGGAGCCACAGAATTCGGAGATGGAATCGCCCTTAGCAAACCAGCAGCAGAAGTGGCACTGCGTGGTGCAGATGCAGATGGGGAGGCCAGGGTCCAGGGCTGGTGCGCAACCACAGGAGCTAACCTGGTTTGGCCCGACAGACAGGTCGATTCCATCCTCGAATCCACCAATACGAGCAGAGCTGCATGGTGGTTGCAACTCGATAAAAGGTGGGATGGATGGCCTGGATGGAGACGGGGGTTTGAATTTCGGTGTTCAAGCCAAGCCGGTACCCATATCGCACGCGCCCTACTGTCCCAGTTTGGATGACGGGACCTGAGCATGCCACGGGTAACCGGCCCCTCGCGACGACGCGCAACAACCAGACAGCCCAGAGCCCAGACAGTGATTGGGAATATTGTCGAGGGCTGAGATTCGAGGACAAAGACCACCACGAAGGCACCACGCTAATCTGGGTTAGGTTCTTAAAAATAGTTCCCATCTGCATATCTGACATCCAATAATTACTCGCGTTCTTTTGTTCGTCCCAGTCGTCGGGGATCCATCAAGTGAGGCGGATGAGCTGATGGTCGAAAAGTTTCACCTTGGAACAAAGAATGTCATCCACTGCCAGCGGGTAGCTCAGATAGTGGGCTGAGTGGGTGCCACAATCCCTTCCACCACTTCTGGTTGTGGCTTGCCCTTGATGCGCTAGAAATTGAGGGATGCAGGTACCGACCGTCCCAAATTTGGGCAGCCGCCAAGCTGTGCACCCTTGAACTGATGACGACGAGATTCCGAGCAACTTGAGTGAGGCCTTCTTACCTATGCTCCTTTCCTCATTGTCTGGCATTGGATCATGACTCCCGTCAAACCTCATGATATCTTTTTTCTATGGACGTGCTGAGGGTGTTGGTAGACTGATGTCCTCTCTGCCGGCGGGCTATCACTCATTTTGTCGTGGTCCCATTGACGCTTATCACCAGGGATGCTTCAAGCCACCGATCTGGGTATTGTTTCGGCGCGATAACGTTGGCGCCAACCGTTGAAGAGGCGCTGTCTGACACAGCGCCTCAGCGCGCACGTACCTGAGCCACAGTGTCACCGATCCAATAGCGCGGCAAGCGGTGCAGGGTGACAGACGGCAACAACTCACTACACTGTAAGTGCAAGCTGGAGACAGTACGCAACTCCCTATTCGAGAGGCATCAGTGGATTTACGAGAGTCCGAGTTTGCCATCCCGAGTGCCACGACTCCGTCCTTCCCAATACTTTCCCGTTATACAGTCCCCAGCACCGCTATATTTGGATTCGTTTTACACTTCCGACGCTGATCATGACCAGGCCGCAAGGCAACAG
>Ga0209127_100157_pt1 | contig 25113 bp, 31 predicted proteins | sample LakSupMetagenome_FD_187469 | JGI IMG/M metagenome (GOLD analysis project Ga0209127, IMG submission 187469) | Freshwater microbial communities from Lake Superior, Canada - Sta WM archaea (SPAdes) (version 2) | ecosystem: Environmental > Aquatic > Freshwater > Lake | place: Lake Superior, Canada...
CGTTGGACATCTCGGGCGGGTAGAAGTCGCGGAGGACGATGCCGTGGTGCTCGGACTCCTGGTGGAAGGGGTGCGGGGTGCGGAAGGGGTCTTCTGCACCGGCAGGTGCTGGGAGGGGCGGAACGGGGGCTTCGGGGACGCCAGATAACTTTGAGGATGTTGTTGTACGGCCCTTCTTGGCGGCGTTTCCGGGCGCTGGGGGCTGGCCGCGACGCTTTGCGACCATTTTGAGGGGCGAGGAGTGGGCTGTCCTGTTACGTGTTGAAGTTGAAGTCCGTGTGGTTGTGGAAGTGAGAGCACTCAACAGAAGTGGTGTGGTTGAGCGAGACGAAAAGTAAAGTGTACTTCTAAGGAGGGGAAAGAAAAACATCGGGGGCAAAGGAGAGAGGTGACAAGAACCTGGGAATGGCCATTGTCTTGCCACTACACCTACCAGTAGGAAACTCGCCGTTTGCAACGCGGTCTCACGCGATCTGAGCTGAGGATCTGAGATTCCCGATCTCCTGGACGTCATCATGTCCCTGAAATCGATGAAGCTAAGAATGAGGCGTGTGTTAGCGCAGCCGCTCTTGCAGGGACCAGCCCACTTGAGAATGCCTATTGTGCGGGTCCAGCAGAGCTGAGTTTGCTCGCATCATACAGTGTTTCACGCTGTCGAGTGGGTTTAAGAAGGGGGCAGACGGCTGCCTTGCCTTCCTTTGCTCGAAGTTCCAGAAGGAGTTTTCTGGATGGATCGAGTTGCACTTGCAACGCAGGAAGATTGACGAGACCGCGCACTTGTTCAAAAAGAAATCGACCCCAGTGAGAGACAAACATGTGAGACCCGTATCTGTACCTTGACGTTTGACTTGTCCGTCACGGCTTTACAAGGGCCTCGAATCCATCTACGGCACGGAAGCTATCGAGGTAGCCCCAGAATCCCCGGATATGGGAGGCACCCGCTGGGAAGAGCGGACCCGAGGAGACTTCGCTAGCCGACGCAAAGAGCAAGTTCACGTTTGAGTCTGATCGCTAAGGTTGGAAAACGGTGTGGTGGAATGCCAGAATGGGAATCCTCTTGATTTTTTCCGAGCAAGAATGACCGATTCGACGCCGAGGAGTCCGGCAAGCCAGATGGTGTTTCTGCCTCCGAAATGCTCTCAAAATCCATGCCATCCGTTACCCAGCCCAGTCATTAACATGCAAAAGTCGACCAATTCCCCTTCCGTCTGTTGGCGATTACCAAGTCAGCATCGGGGCTGAATGGCAAAATGACTGAGGGAGGTCCGTTTTCCGTACCACCGGCCTTCCTTCGCATCCAACCACATCCCTCTCCAGCGTGTATCGCTTATCGGATGGCGCTCCAGACGTTCTTGACGAGGCCGTCGCGCTGAGCAAGGCGGTTCAGGGCATCGTCGCTCTCGCCCATGGCCCGAACGAATCCGCAGAGGGCATAGACGTGGTTCTCGCCCTGGACGGCACGGCCGTTCTCGTCGACCTTGGCGATGGCAATCTGAACCGAGGCGTGATCCTTGGCCTTGATGATGCGGTTCGTGGCGCTGCACTTGCGCGGGACGTAACTGTGAACGAAGCGGTCAGCCCGTCTTCTCCTTAATCATAACCGCAATCTCGGACGGCATCCTTACAGGTCGACGATCTCGCCCTTGTCGTTCTCCATTGTAGCGGCTGTGGTGTGGTGCTGCTGAAAGAGAAGGTTGGTTTGCGTGGGATGGAGCAGCGATACCGCAAGTTTGGCTGGTCGATTGGAAATGTGCTGGGGTTTTGCAAAATTGGAATTTTGGTGGGAGCAACTGGAGGGCTCGGATGATGCCGGCAGTGGGGTACGTAGTCCATGCCGTCACATGACCGCGCGACTACTACACGTGATCTCGCGGATCTCTTTGTTGATGCGGGGTCCACTTTTTTAACTCCTGGCACGATGGCGCATTCGAGGACTTGCCAGCCGACACGGAGCGTTGGACAGCCAGGATAGTGCACTGTTCTTAGGCATTGTTTACCACTGTGCTACGCTCACTATGGTCGGAAGCCGACAACATATACCAAATTCCGTCTTCGAACCTGTCGTCACTCAGGTGTTGCCGATGCGCCGGGCGCATCGCGCGTTATCCCGTCGCTGTCGCAATGAATCCCTCGAGCCGACGACACTTGCTGTCTTCACCTTCGCGAATGTCGATGCAAGGTGAAGCACTTGTCATCCTTTCGTCGTCTCCGGATTTCCCTTCGATTGACGAGCTATTGCCCAAACGCGAGAAGAAAACACTGCTGCGCAGTGGAAGCCGAGCCGCGCCAATACCGGACACCGCTTCCAAGTCGTTTACCACGGCCTCCCACTTCTGGCAGTCTAAAATAGCTGAGGAGAACGAGAGCGCTGGAGCGAGCGGAAGGGCTATAATACGGCAAGACAGCGGACAGCTTGACATTCAACGGCCCCTATCAGTGCCGAGGGATGCAGTGCGCTGTGGCGAGCCGGCTGAGACCGGCCCCGCGTCAGTTGATCAAGGTGCCGGGACACATCCATCAGAGCCGCCCTCACAACCAGTACCAACGAAACGCGTCGGCCGTGCGAAGCTGACGTCAGTTCCCGCTGACGAAACGGTAGCGGAGACCTTGTCATCACCCAAAGAGAAGCCCTGGAAGAAGTTCAAAGAAAAGGATCCGACTGACGGGCAGACGAAGATCGCTAAGGGTAAAGTCACGAAACCAAGTGCTGCCAAACCAAAACAACCCTTAAAGAAGGCCGAAACCATCAGCAAACACTTTGCGCCTCCCGTGGCGCCTGACCCTATCGAGCTTGAGGATGACCCCATAGATCTCGAGCCTGCGCTTAAGCGGAGGACAGACTGGACACCGACAAAGAATACCGAGCCGTCCGTGATACTGCTGGACTCGTCTACTGTGAAGGGTCTGTCTTCGCCGAGGCCTACTGGTGCTGAGTCCAGTTTCCCGCCACGGACGGACCTCTTCAAGAACCTGCGCGACACCTACAGCTGCGCAGAGGTGGAGGACGCGGCGAGGGCATCCATGTCTCGCGATGAGCCTGGCGACGTGCTCGGGAAGAGGAAATTGATAGAGATGGTGACTACCAGCGAAACGGCCAGATCGAAGACGCCCGAGGTCTCTCCTGTCAAACAGAAGGCGCCGAAGAAGAAGCCACGCACTATCACAGACTTGGCGACTGCCGCATATCGCGTTGTCGATACTGCCAGTGCGGAGGAGCAGCCAAGAGACGACAGCTTGCTCAACTACTTCACTCCCAACGAGGAGTCGGAACCTGCGAAGCCTAGCAAACGCGAGGCTGTCACAGGCAAGGCGAAGGGTTCGAAGCCCAGAGCCAAGGCTAAACCGAAGAGGGCATCCAAGAAAAAGGCCGAGCCTCCACAGCCGAGCTTACTCTCACCGGAGTCGGCCCTGAGACAGGTCTCGCGGCAGGACTTTATATTCGGCACGTCCAGTCAATTGGCAACAGAGGTCGATGCTGGGCTGCTCAGGGATCTGCAACGTGCCATGAGAGATTCCAACAGGCAAGAAGATGATTTCTTCTTCGACAGTAGCCCGGTGGCCAGCAAAGTGGCTGCCAAATCGACTGGCTACGGGCTCTGGGGTGCTGGGGCAAGAGACGAGGGAGGAGAGCTCCTTGAAGTTGAGGTGATTGACCTCGTCGACTCGCCCGCTATCGAGGAGGATCTGACGAACCCGAAGGTTATTCTTGCGCTTGCTGCAGATAAATGCAAGGCGCGGGAGGCGGAGAAATTGGACTCTATGTCGGTCATCCCTGCGAAGGATGTTGACGTTATCACCATTTCGAGCTCTCTGACACCAACGCTTTCCAAGTCAAGCTCGCCGTTTGCGCACAAGCAAAACAGAACCGGCAATGCAGTTTCCGGACCTGCAGCTGCGAGCTCAACTGTCGAGCATCAATTCGTCATGCAGCCTGTAGAGCTGGATGACGACCCGCCGGCCAGTAACCAGGAACAACACCACCAAATGGCGTTCAGTGCTCCAATTATTGCCGCGCCGGCACCTCCTGAGATTCCTGCCCCCAAGTACGAGTTATATACCGATGCTCAATTGGCAAGGGAGGTCCAGTCATACGGTTTCAAGCCGATCAAGAGGAGGACGGCGGCCATCGCGCTGCTTCACCAGTGCTGGACCAGCAAACACCAGGCCAAGGCGCAAGCGATGGGTCAGGGTACGACCGCGTCACTGAGTACCTCGTCTGCAGCCACAGCCAGGGCGGAAGCAGCCGCCTCGGCACCGGTGACGGCCAAACCACGAGGTCGTCCAAAGAAGACTGCGCCGACTGCCGAGCTCCAAGACTCTGGGCCAGCTGCGACAAAACGACCTCGTGGTAGACCGAAGAAGGCCTCCTCGTCCGGCGGGAGTGCAGCTCCGAAGCCAACTTCCAGACCCGCTGGTAATCCCTCGACACTCCCTCCTTCGCCCACTATACCAACATCAGAAGCCACCCCCGGCCCATCAACCCCAGCCCGCAAGCGAATAACCCCCACCCGAATGCCTGTAGAAATAGCCGACACCGACGACTCCGACCTCGACATCAATCCCTCCTCCCCCTCCTCAACAGCCTCCTGCCCCATCCCCCCAAACGAGTTCTCCTCCCCCATTCCCGGAGTAGAGCTCTCCATGACAACCGAAGCAGACGACGACACCCTGACCAGCAGCCCGACGGGCCAGCAGACGCGCCTGTTCCGCTACATCACCGACGCGGTCAAGACGGCGCCGCGGTCGCGGGACCCGGAGGCGCCGTCGTGGCACGAGAAGATGCTCATGTACGACCCCGTCGTCATCGAGGACCTAACGGCATGGCTGAACGGCGGGGAGCTGGACAGGGTCGGTTGCGAGGAGGAGGTGGGGACGGGGGATGTGAAGAAGTGGTGCGAGAGTAGGAGCGTGTGCTGTCTGTATAGGGTTAACATTAATGGGAAGGAGAGGAAGAGGTTTTAGGGACTTTGATGGGCGGTATGGGATGTGGGAGACGGAAGTGTCAGTGGGTTAGCTTGGGTTGGGGAGTTTAGGGTTGTAGCGTTATAGCAGAGTCATTGAAGTTGGTAGATATCAAGAGTCGATATTCATCTCATTAGACAACATGGGTCGTCGCGCTGATTCTTCGTAAATCTGAGATTGATGATCCTTCATGGGCTTCAGCTAGTCAACATTAGCACAGACCGGGTGCCTCCCACCAAAACGTGACAGGAAGGTGAATGAAAGGCCCCTCGGCTAGTGGTATATCAGGTCCGATACCAGTTCACCCTTCAACGTCAATGAACCAGGCTCTCTCACAAGCTGGTCTAGTGGGTAAGTCGGTCAACCGCAGAAATAGTGTGGATTCCTTCTGATCACGATCACTGTTAGCTGAGAGTAGCATCGAGCAAGACGTAGGTTCGACTCGAGGTCCAACCGAAACAATTTTAATTCTTTTTCCTTTAACTCTTTTTTTTTGGACTTGTAGTAATAGAATCTGCACTTTTGTAGACTTTCCGATGGTAGAGCTAGGTACTTGATCGGACGGTTTGACCCATCATAAACATCGTAATATCGAAATTGTGAGTCTCATCTTCAAATGGAACCGCTGCGGGGAAAAGGAAGGACCTTGGCCACGGCTCTACATAGCAGTCGTTCCTAGATTGTAACTGTTCAGAAACTCGAAGAATCTCCGTCACCATCTCTTCAATTATGACGGGCGAGACTCTGGTCATCGGGCCAGCTTCTGGCCACGAGCATACGCACACCATCATCTTCCTCCATGGACGGGACAGCACCAATGCCGAGTTCGCGAGCGAGCTCTTCGAAAGCGAGGTTTTAGTAGGCTATCGCGATGCCAAAGAAGACCAACGGACACTCCCTGCTCTACTTCCAACCACAAGATGGGTATTCCCCACCGCACCGATGCTGAAAGCCGAACGATTCGGCATCGACATGTCGCAATGGTTCGACATGTGGTCCGTCGAAGACCCTGGGGAACGAGCCGAGACACAGCTGGAAGGCTTGAGACAGAGCGTCGCTGCCATCTCAGAAACGATACGCAGCGAAGAGACTCTCGTTCCTCGTCGGAATATCTTCCTAGCAGGCATCAGTCAGGGCTTTGTAACTGCGCTCACGACTTTCTTCGTTGACGGACGGGGTGGCTTTGCGGGTCTGATCGGGCTGTGCAGCTGGATGCCTTGTGCGAGTCTTTTGGACCGTATGGTCCCGGACATCCGCAACGAGTCAGCCATCCGAGATTCCCAAGCCATGTACTCCGGCGCGCCTGCGCAGGATCCGGTCAGCATGGTGGCACTCAGAGCGACGCCTATCTTTCTCGCCCACGCAGCGGATGACGATGTCGTTCCGATCGGACATGGAGAGCAAATGCGGGATGTCCTCTCGACCAAGCTACGGTTTGATGTCTCGCGGCATACATATGCTGAGGGCGGGCATTGGGTCAACGAGCCGCAAGGGGTGGAGGATATGATTGACTTTATCACCAAGCATATGGCGCTGCGTGAGTCTGTCGAGGACTTGGAGAGGGCGCCCACCGGAGGTGCGGTTTAGGTGAGCATTACCGGCACGGGCTTGACTAAGGTACCTACGGCCATGGCTAGCACCAGGCGAAGATACAGCAAAGTAACTATCTCCACGTCTCTAACCTCTTCCCGGTACCTCCAGGTGAGGTCGTGGTCGGCGCGAAACATCATACACAGGAGGATTGGACAACTAGCTGACAGCGAGTGCTGCGAAAGCACTTTACGCAAGCAAGCAACTTCGCTACAACCGTACCAGAGCATCAACACCGCTACCCCACGAGTATGCCAGCTGCAATCCATCCGACCGACGGGCTGGGTCAGGTCGGAGCAGTTCGTTGGACTTGCAGTTGGAGAACCGGGTAAAGTGCAGGATCGAGCATAGCAGGGTTACAGCCAGAGAACACCAGAGTTGCTACTCGACACTACATCTTTTCAATGCGCTACGAAAATAGCAGCTCGTCGCATCACGTCCGAGGTCGACTCGGTCGAGGTCGAAGTTGACTTTTGCTTGGCGCGAGACAGGGGTCAACGGCTTGCGGCTAAATGTGGGGACCCACTCGGTGCGATCGCTTCCCCGCACTCCGCATTCTCCTTCAGGTTCACCTTTTTTGTACGACTTTCTGATGTTGCCGGGCAGTTCCGCTTCCGATTAGTGGAAGAAAGCCATCTTCCGCAACCCCAAATGAGGAGGCGAATGCCAACGGCTCTCGTTGACATCTTCCAAATTTCTTGCCGTCGCCAAGTCAATGGCTCGATATTGGTTGGGCGTCGTCAACCAAGCCATAAAGCTCAAGACAGCTGCAATCTTCAACAAAAGGGAGGACTGAGGGAAGGTCGAAGTCCAGTACAGGACACGAAGTTGTTTCCTATACGTACCTCTTCCCCAATCCCAAACTTGCCTTGGTCGGGGATTGCGGGGAAACAGATCGTCGTTAGTGACCACCATCACCACAACCACCACCACCACATCTGCCAGTCCTCCAGGAACGGCGGGCAATCTTTCCATTGACCCCCGAGCTCTCTTGACCCAGCGTTGTATCCGAGACCAACGGACCAGACTTTCAACTTCTTGGAGTGCGGAGGACGTGCCTTTATCCGTGAAGCCGGGAGTGATCTCCTCCTCCATTCGTCAATTGGTGTCAACTCCACCTCAGGAACACACTCTGCCATCCTCCCTCACTCTCCTGCAGTACGACGTCGCAGTGATGGCCTCCTCGCCTGGGACGCCCTGGCCAAAGTATTTACCGGGGAGGAGGTATGACACTGTTGCGGTGGAGCGGTTACATCCCAGTGGATGCACGTATTCTATTTATCCCAAATATGACGGCTGTGGCATCCCGTTCCCGAGTGTCTGGATATTTCTTATCCTGCTTAAATCCTGCATTTCCCCTGGTTCCTGGACCTTGTTTCTTGTTGCCCCCCCTTATCAAGGTCCAGGAGGCATCAGACCCAGAACGCTGTTGGTCTTCCGATTGATCAGGACGAGGCCGACGCAGACTCGGAGCTTGAGCTCAGCCTGGACAGGATATCCTGTCGTCTCGAGCTGAGGCCTCCTCCAAAATGTTGTCCCAAAACGTCAAGAAGGCAGCGCTGCTAGCCGTTGCGACTGCGGGCTCCGTAGTCAGCGGGTTGGGCCAGCAGCCCATCGTCGCCTTCACCAACTCGACGGGCACCTACCAGATCGCGGGCGGCTCCATCTCGGCGGGACAGATACTCGTTTCGAGCAATGACTACTGGGGTGTTATACGCGCGGCAGGGGACCTTGCCATGGACTTTGGCCGTGTCACCGGTACCAACTATACCCTGAGCAATGGCGTCAACGCGTCCGCACCCGCGTCATATGTCTACAACCCCGTCAACAATATGAACAACACCTTTGTAAGTAATGTTCCTTGTCTGTATGCGCTTGATCAAGCCCATGGAGGCTACGGGGGCCTTCTACAGATCTCTGGATCCTGGGGCGAGTGTATGATGGTCGGCATGGTTGTTAGGACGGCCAGAACTGATGTCCGAACAGTACACGACAACGGGAACGTCAAACTTCGCCGGACCTAACTACACCGATGTGTCGCCAGCAAACGTTGTCGTCATCGCCGGCACGGTCGGTCACTCAACCATCATCGACAACCTAATCGCCTCGAATGCCATCGATGTCTCGGCTATCAAGGGCCAGTGGGAATCCTTTGTCAGCCAGCTTGTCCAGAACCCGATGCCGGGAACACCCCAGGCGCTGGTTATCGCCGGGAGCGACCCTCGTGGCACCATCTACGGCATCTACGATGTCAGCGAGCAGATCGGCGTCAGCCCTTGGTATTTCTGGGCAGACGTGCCCCCTAAGAAGAACAAGAACATCTACGTCTTGCCCGACAAGAAGGTTCAAGGACCTCCCTCGGTCAAGTACCGAGGTTTCTTCCTGAATGACGAGCAGCCGGCTCTGACAAACTGGGTTGCGTAAGTCTTACTCTAGTGTATCTGGCGGAAACCGGCTTGCTATTCGTCGAAGTACGACTAACCTAGCCTAGCACACACTGGAAGGATACACCATACGGCGCCGGCTACGGCCCAGCCATGTACAGCCTTGTCTTCGAACTGCTCCTGCGCCTCCGCGCAAACTACCTCTGGCCCGCCATCTGGGGCACCATGTTCGAGGTCGACGATCCCGGCAACCAACCTCTGGCTGACGCCTACGAAGTCATCATCGGCAGTTCCCACACCGAGCCCCTGATGCGTGCGCAGAACGAGTTCGGCAAGTTCTACAAGGGGCCGTGGGCATACAACCTGAACAACGCGACCATCGACGACTATTTCCGATACGGCGTCCAGAGAGCGAAGCCGTACGCCCGCAACAGTCTGTGGACCATGGGCATGCGCGGAACGGGTGACACGGCCATTGAAGGTCTGGGCGTCGATAAGATCATCACCATGCTCGAGACCTTGGTCAAGAACCAGCAGAGCATCATCAGCACAGGACTCGGCACGAATATCTCGACGGTTCCGCAGATGTGGTGTCTTTACAAGGAGGTTATGACGTACTCGTTTGAAGGCTTGCAGGTGCCTGAGGACATTACACTTCTCTGGGCTGGTATGTTGCTCTCGTGCGCGTCTTTTGCTACTCTGTCCACTGTTGGTACCTAACATTCCGTTTCTAGACGACAACTGGGGCAACGTGAGGAGGCTCCCGCTCCTGAACGAGACGGACAGAGCAGGAGGTGCCGGCGTCTACTACCACTTCGACTACGTCGGCGACCCCCGAGACTACAAATGGATCAACACCGTGCAGCTGAGCAAGACGGCGGAGCAGATGCAGCTGGCCTACGCCCGCGGGGCCGACAGGATCTGGATCGTCAACGTCGGCGACCTGAAGCCTCTCGAGATCCCCATCAGCCACTTCTTCGACATGGGCTACGACGCCGACATGTGGGGCGTCGACAACACGGGCGACTGGGCCAAGGCATGGGCGACGCGCGAGTTCGGGCCGACGTACGCCTCCAACATCTCCGACATCGTGCAGAGGTTCGGCATGTACGCCAACCGGCGCAAGTTCGAGATGGTCGAGCCGCAGACGTACTCGGTGCTCAACTACAACGAGGCGGACGCCATTCTCGAGCAGTGGGCCGTGCTCGCTGAGGAGACGCAGGCGGTGTACGACAAGCTGGACGCGGACACGCAGCCCGCGTTCTTCGAGATGGTTCTGCATCCAGTCCTGGCCGGAGAGATAGTCCACAAGATCTACATCGGCGCTGCGAAGAACATCATGTATGCCCAGCAGAAGCGGAACTCGGCCAACGACATGATCAACTACGTGCTGTCGGTTTCAAACGACGATGCCAATCTGACCGTCAGGTGGAATAATCTGCTTGGCGGGAAATGGGCCCATATGATGGATCAGTAAGTCAGCCCTCCTTTGCGCGAGATTGTTTGACATGTTGGCTGACAGCGTTTTTAGAACACATCTTGGATACGACGGGTACTGGCAGCAGCCGATGCGGAACACACTGCCAGCCATGCAGTTTGTCCAGACCCAGCTCCCGTCATTGGCCGGGCACGTCGGCGTGAGCGTCGAGGGCTCCAACGCCACCGTGCAAGGAGACGACAAATGGCATGCCAACTCTGGGAACAACCTCGCCGTGCCACCCATGGATCCTTATGGGCCGGTCACTCGGTATTTCGACGTCTTCAACCGGGGCACCAACTCCTGCTCGTGGACCGCCTCACCCTGGGCTCCGTGGGTGAAGCTGTCGCAGTACAACGGCTCCACGGGCGCCAACGGGAGCGACTCCCGCGTCTTCATCTCGATAGACTGGGCCAACGCGCCGCCGGGACCCAACTTCACCACAGTCAACATCAACATCACGACCCCCTGCCGCGGTCTCGACCAGTACGGCTACCCAGCGCCCATGGTCCAGGTGCCCGTCTACCTCCGCTCCGTCCCCTCAAACTTCACCAAGGGTTTCGTCGAGTCCGACGGGCACGTCTCCATCGAGGGGCCGCACTACCAAGCCATCATCCCCCCCTCGGGAGCAGCCGCCGGCTCGAACACAACCTCCAACTCCACCTCCCTCCTCCGACGCCTCATTTCCTCCTCCCCGGACCAAAACCGCGCCGCCTCCTCCCCGTCCTCAAACATAACCTACCACACCTTCACCAACTACGGCCGCACCTCGGGCGGCGTGGGCCTCTACCCGCTCTCGACCGAGAAACTGACCGTGTCCACCGCCCCCTCCCTCTCCTACTCCCTCTACCTCTTCTCCAACTCCTCCGCCGCAAACGTGACCGTCTACCTCTCCCCCTCCCAGAACTACCTGGGCGACGGCAACCCCCTCCAATACGCCATCGCCCTGTACCCCTCCCACCTCCCTGCCCCACCGTCAGACCAGCCCAGAGTCGTAACCCCCGTCGGCCGCACCGTCGGCACAAACATGCCCGAGGGCTGGGGCTACGCCGTCGGCGACGGGGTGTGGGGCCATACGGGGAACTACACCACGACGCGGTTCAACGTGACGCGGGAGGGGGCCTACACGCTGAGGATATGGGCGCTGCTGCCTAGCGTGGTGGTGCAGAAGGTCATCGTGGACATGGGGGGTGTTAGGCCGAGTTATCTGGGCCCACCGGAGAGTTTGCTGTTGGGGAGAGATACTCCGGGGAAGTACAACCAGACTAGTTTTGAGAATGGGGTTGATGTTCTGGGTGGGGTTGGGGATGGGAATGTGACGAGGGTGGAGAGGGAGAGGAACGGTGCTGCCGGTGCTGTTGCTGGGAGGGGGATGCTGGGGAGTGTGGTGATGGGGGTGTTGGTTGGCATGGGGGCCGTGGTGTTGCTGCTGCTGTAATGTCGATGGTTAGATGGGTGGTGATGTGTGTGACAGGGAAAGGCGAGTTGGTAGCTTTGATCGCATAATGTTATTCATCCTGACCTTTTGTGCTGAGTCTCGCTTCTATGGTACTGTCAGCAGTTTCGAAGATGCTTCTGGAAGAATGACTGATTGCTGCAAGACTTCTGATGTTCTCCTTGGCTTCAACCAGGGATAGATCCTGATATAACCTTGCCAGAATACACGATGCTCCGTTCGACAACTGTTCAAACATTGCCGGTATCACCCATCATCGTCCCCCAAACTCATAATAAAAAATGCCGAGAACTCAACGACCGCAGCATGCCACCTTCTAATCGCTCAAAATCCTAGACGCCTATAACTGTTGCGGACGACCAAGCATCTGTCTGACCAGAAACACGCAATACCTGCTGCTTCGTGAGCTCAGTCCAGCCATTGAAAGCCGTTCCTTCAATGGTCATTACTCTCCCCTGCCCCGCTTCCGAACCGCTTCACCGACCGGCACGCTGATGGTAGTCTGACTGCTAGAGACAAGGATCGGCAGCCCTTCCCGTGACTGATCTTCCAGGTACTTGTCAATGGTATCTTCGTTCTCGTCGACTTCGTGTTCCTCTCCCCACGGCGTATCGGGGCCCAGGTCCTCCAGCGCCTTGTCCTTTCCGCCTATTAGGACGCAGCCCGAGCCTCCGTCATGGTATAGAGGGAACTTGTATTCCTTGACCGTGCGGCGCTTCTTCGCGCTGCCCCTGCCGGTGGGTTTCCTCGACGCCTTCAGGACGAGAAAGGAGTCCTCTCCTTCCTTGGTGAGCGAAAGCTCAAACGTCCACTTGCCCTGGATCGGGGCCCAAGGGGGCGAGACGTCGTAGCATCGGAAGGGCTGGAGTTGGGCGGCGTCGCTCTCGGCTCGGAAGAAGGGATCGCAGACGATTCTGGCTTCTTCGCCTTTGTAGAAATAAAGCGTATCCTGGAGATTGGGCTTGTGATTCTATCTTGCCTGGATTAGTAATAATGCTAGAGTGCGGTCTTGACTTGGACACCTTGTCTTACCTTGTCCAAGAGGAAGTATGCTGTGGTCTCCCAGTCCTTGGGGCCAGGGGTCCGACTGCGTAATCTTGTTCGAAGTTGGATACCAAAGGCTGCCCCTCTCGCCATGAACTCGTCAACTGTTGTCAACTTCGACACTGCTAAAAGTGCTCCCCGTGCGATGGTCATGGTCCTGTGGGCACATCAGTTTCCACGTCAAAGGGTATACACACATGTCAATGTCTGTGCACTTACTCGAAAAACCCGATAAAATCATGCGAAAAGCGAGGCACAGGCAACCTGTACTTCTCACAGTATGCTTTCAGCTGCTCCTGGACGTAGGGGTGCTTGGCCGAGCCGCCCGAGACGACGATCATCAATGGCACGCCTCGTCCGCCAAGCTGCGAGAAGATCTTGATCTGCTGCTCGGCCAGGAGAAGCGGCTGCCGCAAAGCGTCTTTGCAGAGCTGTTTGACTTGACTTGCGTGGATCCTCACTTTCCATTGTGGTTCTTGCAGCTCGTGGATGAAGTCCCTGTCATGCCACGGTGCGTCTGGCCCCAGCTTCCGCTTTTTGACGTTGAAATCTTCCAAGATGTCCCTCTTCGACCGGGGCAGGAGTTCGCTGCCGCTGCTGTGATGCAGGTACTCGCCGAAGCACAATTGTCCAAGCTTGTACTCCCAGGACTCACTGCCGCCACCCACACCTGCTTGGTTAGTCACAGGGGCTAATAGTTGGGCGGTACAGGCTAGCTTCTTACCATGCGGCTTGTTCATTCGGTAGAACTTGGCTCCCCCGTCTTCGCTCAAGAGGATATCGTAAGTGCCCGAGTTCTGTGCCTCATATGTTAAAAAGCGTGTGTGACAGACCGCGTAGGACATTGTACGTACGCACCATATTATGGCCACCAAAGTCCATAAACAAGGTGAAGAGTTCGGGGTGTTCGACACTCAGGTCGAGTTCTCCGGCATGATTTGTAACGAGAGTGTGGGCTAGCGCTTCAACTTCCGTGTAGAAGAATATCGTGTCCGGAGAGCAGTCGAAAACCTCGACAACAAGTTCGCGATATAAGGCTTCGAAATCAAGGTTCCATTGAGCCGGTATCGTCAGAGCGATAGACTGGATGGAGAAGTTCATCACCTTGCACAACTGTCGCGCGGAATCTCTGACCGTAGTCAAGAGTCCGACCAATCCAGACCGGAGCCGCGCCCGAAAGGCAGGCTCCCTGTTCCTGTGCTGTAACGCTTCGGCTGGCGGATAGTCCAGCATGTGGCGCCGGAAAATGGCGTCGGACTTGTTCGTAAGTGCGTAGAATATGAACTTGGCGGAGATCGACTGACGGGACGGGTCTGGCTGTCCACCCAGGTATGTTGGGCCGTTGTCGTCAAACGGATAGCAGTTGGAAGAGAACTCGCCAGGCTGGTATCGGCAAGAGCTGTGGTCCTTGGTCCTGCATTCGACGTGCATGAACTGCTCCGGATCCAGGGTGAAAATCCCAGCTCTGGTGCTGGAGCTCCCAATGTCGATGCTGAGGTTGCTGACACTCGTTAGTATATCAACAGCCCAGACACGCCGGTTTACGAGCAGAGAGCCCGACTGCGCTTGTTGACTTACATTGGCAATGGGGGACCCTTCTTGGCCGACATGTTCCCGCAAAAGCTTGATATACGCCCGAGTATATTCATGTGAGCCAGCAGGTTAGGCGGTGGAAGAGTTGGGAAAAGCCTAGGTAGGACGTCGCGGTTCGAAGTCGAAGGAGGGCAGGAGAGGAGCATGAAAGTGAAGGTGAAGGTGACGCTGAGAGAAATACAAATGGCAATCGAAACAAGGTCCTCTTGGTGGGTAGTCCTCCTGGTTGGCTGAACAACCTCAGGGACAGCTTTGCGAGTTGACGTGGCTCCGAGCAGGGCAGGAGCAAGCTACCTTGCGCGATTATGTCTGGGGAGGAAGGCGCCAGAGGAAAGGTGGGTGTTGCAACGTCGACCGGAGGCAGGCAAATCCAGCAGGAAAGATCGAGCGATAATAAGGCAGAGAGCAGAAGGACCAACCTTCCCGACTTGGAGCGACGGGAATTCCACAAGCGTGTCAAATTGTCGACACTATTATCAAGTGCACAGCATAAACAGTGAATTTGCTCTGGTAATCTGCATGCGAGGCTCTGGTTCTGTGGACTGTGCTTGGAAGTCAAAATCAAGGGTACCTTAAGATAGGGTCGTCCGAACAATGCGGCCGAGAAGGCCGGGGCATTTGATAGCCCCAGGTCATGTGCCCCCGTCTGTTGTCCGGCAATCGATACTCGCCAGGAGTTATCGCTCGGCGACTTCCCGACGCAGTCGAGATAATATATCTAATCGACAGAAGTTTTTGGGGAGTGTAGACGGAGCAAGAGCCGACAGAACCTCTGAAGTCGAAGGGTTGCAACTTGCGAAGACGAAGGGAAGGGGGAAGGAGACACCAAGGACAGAAAGATGATGCATTTGAAGGCTATACCTGGGACGGATGCAAAGTGAATGGGACGAACAGGGAAGGAAACTGATGGAAGAGGAGAGAGAAGATGCCAGTCTCTGACATATATGCGGGTGAGTATTCCTTTCCACCTTCACGCAATTATACCCCCTGTCTGGCCCGCCATATCTCCTCCCACCGGGGAAAGAAAGGACTCTCGTCCAGCGTCGACACCTCCCAGTCCGCAGGTACGATCCCAGCCTCCGTCTGCTCCCTCGCCCACACCTCCAACGCGTCCATAGCCACCCTCCGCACATGGTCAACGCACTTGTACGTGATCAGATTCTCCTTCCCTTCCCGCAGCACCTTCAACAACAGCGCCGGCACATACGGCTCCTCCCTCAGCTCCAAGAAGGAGCTGAACACCGCCTTGAAGTTGAACACGACCGCACCGCTAAGCGGCAGCCTCCTCAGCGTCTGCCAGTCGCACCTCAGCCTCAGGTCCTCGGGCCTCAACTCCTCCGGGCGCTCCGCAAACGCGCTCCTCTTCCAGTCCGGCACCACCGCGGGGCTCGAGAACAGCGGCGCGTGGTCCTCCAAGCTCCAGCTGCACCGCTGGATGGGCTGGTCCGTCGGCATCTTGGCGAAGAAGCGGTCCATGCTGAAGGCCATCTTCTCCTTGAAGTCCGGGACGTGGGTGTGGATCCCCGACAGGGGCTTGTTGCGGTGCTGGCCGATGTCCCAACCCACCGAGGAGCACACCATGGCCGCGCGGAGGTAGTACAGGCCGTCGTCCTCGTTGCGGAGCATGAGGGCGTAGTCCTCCGGGATGTTGTCGAAGAGGACCTTGAGGGGCGGTGTCGCCAGGAGGTCGGTGGTGGTGTTGAGGAGGCGGTTGACGAGGACGGTGTTGTCCCTCTCCAGGGAGAAGTACTGGGGATAGCGTCTCGTGACGAACTGCACAAGCATCTCCATTAACTCGCGACAGGCGAGCTCCGAGCCGGGATACTCGAACGTGACGTTTTGCGGGTGCGTCTGGAGCAGCTTCTGGCGTGCGACCATTGTCTGATGGTAGTTCTTCTCTAGCTCAACCCACCAGTCGGGATCGAACTTCATGAGAGCTTGTAAACCGGTCAGTATCAGTCCTCTCCATGAGTCGAATCCGACTTTCCATGCTGATAAAACAGTCCAAAGAGGTACATACACATGGTCTGATGATAATTCCACCTAAAAGGTCGAAAGGGACGAAACGTCGCCCTCGTAATATCAAAGTCCGCAGGACATGGCTGCGGGTATCGCACACCACTGAGCAAGGCATAGTCAGGGAACCTGCCTAGTGCTCTGATCTCCTGTGTCGAGAAGCCGGTTGGGGTGTACTGGTTGTCCTTGGCCATGTCCGGGGCCCGAGTACTCGGCAACGCTCTAGCATGGAGAGTCTTTGGGGCCACCTCCTGCTGCAAGATAGACTTCTCCAAAGCGGACAACCCGCCGAGGACATGGCGACGCGATGGAGGGAACTGAAGCAAGTACGTTGGCTCAGGGGTCACCTGTTTCCCACGGCTCCTCAGCCTGGAGAATAGAGTGACGACGACGCCACATAGCAGGACCCCTCCCAGGCAGGCCTGGAGGAGAGGATTCATCTGGAAGAGGGGATTCATGTCGAGCGACGGTCTAGCTTATTGGCGGTCGCGGCAACTACTGGAGGAGGGAGTGTACTCTTGATGCAGAGTAAGCAGAGTACTTGAAGTACGCGACGCAATAAACAACTACATCTCGCCGGGACTTTATGAGGTTATCACCAGAACTTGCCCCGAAAGCACCCTCGGATGCGTTTGCCCTTTTGAGAGTAGCAGCTGTGAGGGGGAGGATGGCACTGAGGGGAACAGAAGACCACCACTATCACGGGCAGAGATAACTTCAGATAAGAGGCGAAGCCCAAGAAATCTTGATTGGCTTTGATTGGCTAGGAGTCTGATCATGTACTTGACGTACCGTCCTCATGCCGATAGGATACCTGGTGTCGCATCAGATCGCCTATCCAGGGAAACTGTAGAGGATGTAACAGTCTAGATTATGATCTGGACCTTCGACAGCGGCGTTCGTATCTCGATCGGCAGCATGTCGGGAACAGATGCTTTCCAAAGCGCCATCCCCCGTTGAGGCTTCGTAGTACTATCCGGCGAACCTGGGAAGCTATGCGGGCTGGAGTAACATGCTGATGTATCTGACAGTACCTAAGGTAATGTTACCGCAAGTGAGCATGAGACATATGCCCGATCCGACAATGGGTCGATGACGTCTCTGCTGGACTGGAAGAGCAAACGCTGGAATGTCCATGAGCCGCTCTATGCACTTAAAATGCACCCAATATTGGCAAAGTGCCAGAGTGGTTAATGGGTTAGCCTTGAAAGCTAATGGCTTCGGCCGCACAGGTTCGAACCCTGTCTTTGTCGTAGATTCATTCTTTTGCGATTTTTATCATTTTGACGAGCAGAGCCTTGAGCCGCACCTGAAGGTACGTTTGCATTTGGCGGCACTGGCCCTGATCGACCTTGCATTCATAGGCATCACTGACAGCATCATGTCATTGGTTCGGGGGGTTGTCGATAAGTGTTTTTAACCACTGTATCAGAACAAGCTGCGGGGGTTTAGTTAGCTGTCATTGCTAGCTTGACATTGGCCGGTTCCCCAACTGCGCGCTCACACTCCCATTAGCAGAACAGTCGTAGGACACCTCCTTCATAAAGTACCTTGTCTCTACGTATGTCCTTCCCAGTCCACGAACACTGCAAGAAGATGGCAACCAAAGACAACGAAGCGCCATGGTACGCAGAATTTCCAGAGCCAGCTTCTCGACCGGACAGCATCGAGGCTTCCGAGGTCCTTAAGCTCCTCGAGCAGCAATCCAATTCGCCTGGAAAACCCAGGGATTTTCTACTCGTCGATGTCCGGCGGACCGACTGGCAGGGAGGCACGGTCGAGTCCTCCATCAACCTGCCGGCTCACAGTTTCTACCCTACAAGGAGGATTGTTTACGAGCTCTGCAAACAGGCTGGTATCAAGAGGGTGATATTCTACTGTGGTTAGTCGTACACCTCCCCGTAACGATGCATGATGCTCCGGTCCTCTTTGCTCACTCCCTGCTCCCCTGCTGGCAGGCTCCTCGAATGGACGTGGTCCGAGATGTGCTGCTTGGATGCAAGACTTCATCAACGACGCAGGCGACACGAGCATGCATTCCCTGGTCTTGACGGGCGGTATCAGAGGCTGGATCAAGGCGTATGAGGGCCGAGCGATGGACGGGTACGACGCGAAGGCGTGGGAATCCAGCTAACAGCGTCACAGCGCTCTTCTATTCGGGCTTGTGGTGGTTTGGTATCTCAATGTATTGATTGTACCTTCAGCCTGGGTTGCCCCTGGAAAACGATGGGATGCTCAAACGCCGTTCCGACCACTCTTCCGTGTCCCGTTTTTGTTTGTTTGCACCCGCTAAAACCAGTATAACAAAGTCTCCTGCTGCCATCCCGTTCATGTAGCTTGGTCTACCGCCTGTCGTCGCCGCCGATTCTCTCGAGAGCTTCCAGCATGACCACCGAGTTTCCGCGGATGACCTAGGTAGTTCAGTCAGTATAGAATCGCAGTGCTTCAGCCGATGAGATACGTACAATCATTCCCAGCCTGACCTTCTCGCCGCCCTCCTTCTCCTCTACTGCCTCGTCGAGGACAATGTTCAGAAAGACCTGCGCAGCTGTCAGTGACAGATCCCCCTTCATTTGTGAGCCCGATATCTGGCACCGGTACATACATCGTAGCCACGAAGGACTCCTATGACCTTGCGGCTGCCGTTGAGCTGGACGAACAGTCTCTTGTCGAGATACTACAGCGACGCACAGTTAGCCGGATGAATCCCTTAAAGACGGACAACAAGACAGAGAAGGAGTAGCAGTATACCTTCTTGAGCTCTGGCTGTGCGGGAGCCATCTTGTCGAGCTCTGTTTGCGAGGGCGATGAGATTGACTGATGCGGCTACGAACAAGGCAAGCGGCTCGTAGATGCGACACGGAAAGGAGGACGCGACCAGAAACTGGGCTGCCCGATAAGACCACGTGACAGCCCGATAAGCGTCATAAGTGCTGGAGACTCGTAATGGAAATTGTTAGCACGACACTGTAAGGTACTTTAGTTAACATAACACCCAAACCTCAGTTTCAAGCAAATTATGAGCAGCTTAGGAACCAGGCGCAAGGCGCGCATCATCCAGACCCTGGATGACGAAGAAGTTGGCGCGGAAAACAACAACCAAGACGGTGAGTAGCCTGCCCCCCCCTCTGCGACATGCTATGCTCCTTTGCTGATCCCGAACAAAGTCAGCTAATGCGCTGCTCCCAGATACCACCCAGGTCCAAGCACCCATCAAGTTCACCCGGAAGCCCAACAAATCCTCCTCCCTCCGCAAGAGCATCAACCTCGCCGACATCGACAGAGATGGCGACGGCGGTGCCCCAGTCTCCAACGCGGCCTCCGAAGCCGAAGGCGACGACAGCGGCGCGCCCGTGGTGATACGCCCCTCCGTCAGCCGCTCGGGTTCAACCAAGCAAAAGAAGAAGCCCACGTCCTCCTCCTCCCGCCTCTCCTTCGGCCCGGACGCCACAGCCGGTGACGACGACAACAACGCGCCAGCAAAACCCCTCCACCAGAAGGCAGCCGAGAACGCCGCCCTGCGGAAGAAACCCCTAGCCCTCCCGAGCCGCCAGCTAGGAGGCGAAGACGACCGCCCCAGATACAGCAAGGAGTACCTCTCGGAACTCCAGAGCTCGACCCCCAACACGCCCCACGACCTCTCCGCCCTCACCCTGGAAGACGATGCCGACGCCCAGCTAGCAATGGCCCTCGACGACCCCTCCGAACTAGAAGGCGCCACAGTGGTAACAGCCCCCTCCTCCACCTCCACCACGGCCCTGACCTCCCGCACTCCCGCGGCCATGATCCTCACCCCTGCCCAAGTTCGCGAGAAGAAAGAGCGCAGGGCCCGACTCGCCCTACAACAAGGAAGTGGAGCGGACGACTTCATAGCCCTCTCCGGCTCGGAAGACGACGACGACGACGACCGCCTCCCCAACAAGAAGAAGAAGGAGTCCCGCCTCGTGGCCGAAGACGAGGACCTGGGCGAGGGCTACGACGAGTACGTCGAGGACGGCGGGCTGTCCCTCGGACGCGCGGCCGAGAGGCGGGCGCGGGCGCGCAGGAAGAGGGAGATGGCCGAGCTGATCGCCACTGCCGAGGGCGATGGCGACGAAGACGGGGACGAGGACAACAGCGACGACAGTCTCGACCTGCGCACCGAGTACGAGGCCGCGCAGCGGCGCAAGGGGATGGGCGTCGAGGTCTTGGGGGGGGAAGGAGAAGACGACGAGGGCGGGATGGGGGGTGCCAACGTGATGATACCCAAGATGAAGCCCCTGCCGGAGTTGAGCGAGTGCCTGCAGCGGATGCGGGACCTGGTGCAGGGCCTGGAGGACGAGGTGAGGCGGAAGAGGGCCAGGATAGCGGCGCTGCAGAAGGAGAGGGAGGAAATCGTCAGGCGGGAGGGGGAGGTGCAGGGGGTGCTGGACCAGGCAGGGAGTAAATACCAGGCCGTGCTAGGGAGTCGGCCCGGCGCGGAGAAGCTGGCGGCTCAGAGTCCGTTGAGGACGGGTGCGATGCCGTTGCCGTTGGGGATGAATTTGCCTGGATTGGCTCCTGTTGAGAGGGGGTTGGAGAGTTTTGGCACGACGCCGACGCAGAGGCCGGAGGACGAGGATATGACGTGAATCGCGGCGGCGAGCTGGGGGAGGTCTCGTAGCAGGCAGAGTAACAATCAGATACCCAGTAAGCGAAGTGCAGTGCGATTATATGATGTTATGAGACAAGAGACAACAGTGCCCATGTCGGGGCCGCCCCAGGTCCGAATAGGAGCCCTATCAATGCCGACGCCAAGAGTAACAATACAATAGCTGTAACCTTTACAGCAGGCCTTTCTCCATGCCAGCGACCGACCCGCACACACACCCTGTGACAGCCCCTAACACGAATCTACTTGGACCCCCGACTCACTCCCGCCCCAATGACCCCCGGCAGTTTCTCCTCGCCGACACTATACAGCATCCCGATGGCAAGCGTCGTCACGCCCACAAGCCCGACCGTGAAACCCGCAAGCAGCCAGAACGGCACGCTCACGTCCTTCTTCTGACACATGTTCCCGGCCCAACGCGTCGTCTTCTCCCCGATAGCCTTGGGCTCCGTCCCGTCCAGCACGACGGTCCTCATGCAGTGGCACGCGAAGCACGGCTTCTTGTTGGCCCTCGTGTCGTTCGCGTAGCGGTCGACGCAGACACCGTGCCCGCCGGAGCAGTTGTCGGTACGCGTCTCACAGCTGTTCTTGGACTGGAAGCAGGCCGGGATGCGGCTCGCGGCAGCGGCCTTGGCCTGGTTGTCGGCCCAGAAGGAGACCGGGGGCGCGCTGGGGTTGGCGGGTGTGGCTGCTGGCGCGGGCGGGGCTTCGTCGGATATGACGAGCTCGCCGTCGTCGCGGCGGCGGAGGTCGGTGGAGGGCGATGATGGGCGGCGGGAGGAGGACCAGGAGGTGAGCTTGGAGGCGCGGCTTGACTCGGGGAGGAGGACGAGGAGGGCTTCTAGCTCGCCGGACGTGGCGAATTTGTAGAGGCGGTCAAGGTTGCCGATTAGGGAGGAGATGATTTCGGGAGACTGCACGGGCTGTTAGTAAGAGAGGTAGGAAAAGGCTGGGAGACAGAGCACCGCTGTACCTTCTTGGCATCGTAGCGAACCACGGCCGAGAGACCGTCCCAGCAAGATTTGTCGTTGGGGTTGACGGCGGCCTCAACTGTGCAGGTCTTGGAGCTGATAGCACCCTCCGCACGCAAGTCGGAAATGAGGCCGTCGTTCGCCCTTGTGGACGGTGGATCAGAAACGTGGAAGCCGGGCTGCTGGCCTGTCTCGGAAAGGGCTCGTCTCAGGGGTGCAGCGTTCTCTGTAGTCATGCCCTCCAAGATTACGACCAGCTGTGCCGGCTCGACATCCTTCTCTGAGGAGCCGAAGATAGATGGGCGACTCCTTCCGAACGTGTTGACGTATGTGATGGCCGTGTCTTCGTCGACGGAGGATGGAATGTCGTCGAGAGGGCTGCCGTATCGATCCCGCGATGTCTACATCTGGTCAGCACAGAGCAGATTTACTGCAACAGATTATAGAGTTGAGCCCTACCCTCTGGAGGAAGATGTGACGAGCGATCTCCCTGGGTATCCTTGGCGAGGCATTCGAGGAGCTCTCGAGCTGTGATGTCGGCCGGAACAAATACACCTCGGCCGGGTCTTTGCCGGCGACGGCAAGTCCGGCCAGGGCCGCCGCAGCAATGCCGGTTAGTGGCCGCATCTTGAGCTGTATCTGGTTGTGATGCCGTGCGCAAGTGGAAAGACAGATAGTGAAACCTGCTGTCGACGTTCACCTGAGCTCGAGAGATGGAATCGAGACGGTAACCTGGTCCAACTTAGCTAAGCTGCCATTGTCAACGTCAGGCGCACGGATCAAGCAGGATTAGGACATGTTAGTGTGGTACCTGCCTGATGAGCAGACGACCGGACATTGCACGATTACCCGACGAGGGGACGGTCGCTCACGCGCTAACATGCGAATGCCGCACAAGATATATTATGTCAGCCACGGAGATAAGATAAGGAATGTTGGCGTCAAGCTGCTGCTGAAGGGCCTCGAACACTGGGCCGAACTGCATCGACATATCACTTTTTGGAGCATCGATTCACGCGCCACACTCCCAGGCCTGCCGTTCGGGCGGCACTGGAACTGAGTTGCATTATCACTACTGTCTTGCTCCTGTTGGTTGTACAGAATCACCACCTCGGTCTGGCCGCCGTGTGGCGCGCCGCAAGCGAATGCGACATGTCGAGGCTCTTCAGATCGGCGAGGAGTATGCTCGCATCTCCACAGATCCCCTCAGTAGTCCCACGCGGACAGACGGTTCACGTTCAGCGCGTTCGATTATCTCGGCCTGCAAGGTACAGGTTTAGGTGAGTGTTCCAAGCCCAAGTCTCTCGCCTTCTTTTACCTAACTCGGAGATTTACAGGAACTTCTTCCTTGGCGGTGCCGTGGTTTACGGATGCTACGCCGCATACACGACAGTCGTCCTATCGCCTGTAGCTAGGTGGGTGGAAGATGAAGAGGAGAAGTTGACAGCTGAGGAGCGCAAGGCGCTGGAAGAGGGAACGGACGCGACGGCATTCATCGCCTTTCCTTTGACGACACACGCGGTACAACCACCTCCATATTCTGGCAGAGACCCCGAATGGCTCGAGTTTGTCAAATTGTCGAAGAATAAGCCTCTTCAGCAGAAAATTAGGGGTGGGTGGTTCATTGCTCGCTATAGCCCAAGTCTGCAGGGGCTAATTCGTGCTTTACAGATGATCTTGCGTTCAAGGTGCGGAAGATTGCCGAAGCCAGCGTTCCCCTCACGATGAGGACGGGAAAGCCGTTGAAGATCAGGAGATGGTGGTTAGACATCGACTATCCGTACCGGCCACCTATCGAATACCGCCGATCTGGGTATGCTGTGCCTTCTACTATTACCTGAGTCTCTGGTTATGGAACATGCGCTAACTCTACCGACAGCATACTCCTAACCGAAGACGGTATGGAATGGACAACCCAGCCGGTGGACTCGGCCGTCGTGAACGCCGTCAACCGCGTGCTGTGGCCGTCTCCCCTGTTGCTGTCGACGTGGGCCTTCGCTGGCACCATGTTCAAGCAAAACTTCCAAGACCTCCTCCGCGCTTTCGGATTCGAACCCAAGAGCTCACCCGACCTTCATTCTCCCACCACGCCTCAGGGAACACCGACAGCACCAGGGAGTCCGTCACCCCTCCCTTCACAGCACCACCCAGACATACAGCGCGCGCTCCAACGCCTCCAGCAGCAGGCCACGAAGCGCCCTGAAGAAGTCAAGGATCCACGAGCCATGGCGTCACAAAACCAAGGAGCTGGGGCCTATGGAGCAGGCTCGTCACCACTCCCACCAGGAGCCGCCACCCCTTCTGGTGCATCCCCCGGCAAACCCAACCCCGATCCCAAACAATCGGGCGATCTACTCCCCAACCAGGCAGGCGCAGACCGCGTCCCCTCGGAGCCATGGAAAGCCTTTAAGGAACAGTTCGCCAGAGCCTGGAGACGCGCGCCCGAACAGCCTCCCCGCGGCAGCATCCTCGTTTCCGGACTCGTCGAGCTGGAAGCACCGAGGGGGTACACGGTGGTGGACGTGGTCGCCTACTGGGACCCTAAGACGAGGCAGTTCGACAACAAGAGCATGATGGTGCGGCTGAGGCGGTTGCAGGCCAAGAATCAGGCGCCCATAAGGAGGTAGCACTTGGGCTCATGGTCTGGCCGTTTTATTGTGTGCCGCCAGAGAATTACGAGGCAGACGGATTGCTTTACATCGGGGGGCAGCGTGCATTGGGCGGCGTTGTGATGGAATGCCTGGCTTGCTTGCTTGCTTGCGAGTCAAACGTTGAGCAGGCGGGATCAGGCTGCTTTGTGTATTATCAGTCGTTACCTTTCAAAGAGCATATTCAGGCAAGCGACTAGGATCATTTGCACTTTTCAATGGTTTTTGTTGACGTTTCTCACGCACATGACCCCTTTCTTGGGTGTCCCATCCCCTCAATCCACAGTCCGTTTGACTCCCTTGCCCAGTCACACGAGACAGAAATCGAACAGAAGAACTGCA
>Ga0209127_100158_pt1 | contig 25063 bp, 32 predicted proteins | sample LakSupMetagenome_FD_187469 | JGI IMG/M metagenome (GOLD analysis project Ga0209127, IMG submission 187469) | Freshwater microbial communities from Lake Superior, Canada - Sta WM archaea (SPAdes) (version 2) | ecosystem: Environmental > Aquatic > Freshwater > Lake | place: Lake Superior, Canada...
CATGATAGGCAGCAGCCTGTTAGTTGGACCACTCCACAGCCGGTGCATGCTCCAAGGTGTCGCGCGGCTTCCAGTCTGGATCGAAGAGCTGACTGGTGTACCAATACATGGTGTCGTATTCGTGACTGTGATTGATCTGGCTAAATGCCTCCGCTGTTTTCCGCTGTCAGCTCCTGATTCGTCACGCAGAGCCTCAAAAAAGTGCGAGGACTCACCTTTTGCAATCACGCGATCGCGATAGCTCGCCATGAAGCGGCTCTGCTCGGCGTCCAGCCTGGCCATCTTGCGCATCTTCGCGGCGCTCCAGTCGAACCGCTCCCCGAAGGGCTGGTTGCCTTTGCAGCAGTAGTGGAAGTGTGCCAGGATGGTCTTTGCGCCCGAGTTTGTGGCGCGCACGAGTGGCATGTCCAGATATCGAACCTGATGCATCGTCAGTCTTGTGCCGAGCGGTCTCACTTGCGATGCAGACTTTTACTTACCGAAGCCTGCCTCCTCTTTGCAAAGTCTCGCTGAAATTGCATTTGCAGCTCGTAGTTCTGCAGGAGAATGAACGACGCCAAGAACGTCACATACCAGTCCTCTGGCTTGTGCTTCTCCACCATGATTTCCAGCTCTCGCAGGATCTCCTCGCGGAGGGGAAGCAGAACGCGGTGGATAATGATGGACGCAAACTGGTAGTCCACATACGGCGGCGGAGACTTCCAGTCGTAGAATGGGTCACCAGGGAAATCTCTCGTTATGTCCTCGTCTTCTTGGTCAGTCCAGCAGCGCCATCGCGACTCGATAAAGCGGCAGACGACCCAGAGTCGGAGTGTCTTTCTGAGGAGCAAGTTCTGTGAGGATGAGGTTAGCGGGCTGACCACAAGGCCACATTTCTTCTTCAGAGACTTACAGGGTGCGGAAACACCGACGATCTGATAGCTGCGTGGAAGACGTCCATGACAAGAGTGTCCATTCCGTCCAAGACCGCATCGAGGTAGCAGCCCAAGCTAGCGTCAATGAATTCGTTCAAAGCTTCAGTAGCTGCGTCAGGGTCTGGAATGGCCCAGTTGACCGCATACATGGGACGGCCCTTGAGGTCGAGGGCAGTGGGATCGTGAGGTGGCACGAACTGTTTCAGTTCGATCCGCAAGAAGGTCCCCCTGTCTTGGCTGAGGCAGAGAAACTTCCCAGAACCAGGGATCCACTGTTTCTCCATGTGGAAGTCTCCGTATTTGGGGCCGAACATGGGATGCGCCTTATAGAACTCCATGTAGTTAAGCCCTGTACGGAACAGGATGCTATCTGAGAGCTTGTACCGTAGGCACGGGAGTCTGCTGAGCCTGGCCTTCTTGTTCTGACAGGACTGGCAGGGGCCGCGGGGATTATTAGGGTCGGGAATGCACTTTCCTGACGTTAGCCTCACTGACAGTAACCGGTTTCGAAAAAGACTCTCACATACCCGGTTGCGCTGTATTCTGCATCTCACACATGCGTTCAGCGACCGCGTGAGATTGGTGTCGATTCTGTGCGTCCTCGACAACGGCGCCCTCTTCTTCCGTACTCTGTGCCCTGGCGTTCCAGGACTCGAGACATCAGAGGGTGACCTAGATGTTCCTGGCTTGGGCGCAAGTAATTTGTACTGTCGACTCCCGAGACTGGAACTGGACCGCCTATCCGCAAGGGTTACGCTAGACATTGTTCGGCTGTCCTCATCCGCTGACTCCATGTCCATGTCGTCGTCCCGAGCAGTTGACTCGCTCTCCGCATCGGAGCCCTGAGAAGGCGCCGCAAGCTGCACGAAGCCGTCGGTGCCTGATGAGTTGTTGGGGTCCGAACCAGAGAAGTCGCCATACCCGACCATCTGGTAGTCTAGATTGCATGCATACCACGCGTTCTCGATCTCTGGGTTCAAGAGTATGACCTCCTCCTCCGGGCGAGTTCCGGAAGCGTCAGATACCGCTTCTGGATATGAGTGTCTGTCAAGATCATGTCCGTGTGTGTTGAACGACGGGAAGTCCCCCGTTGAGATGTGACCCAGGTTTTGGTGCTGGAAGTTTGCACTGCCATTTTGGCTGTCATCCCAGAATATGGCGTCGTTGCCGTGTACAGAGAAGTTGGTGTATTGCCGCTGGTCTTCAGAGCTGTTGTACCGAGCATAGTGCGGTCTGCTTGCGCTGGCCCCCAATGTTAGGGTTGAGTCCGAGGGACCTCTTTGCAGCTGTAGAAGCTCGTCAACGGAGAGGTTGAGAAAGCCGGCAGCTTGCTGTAGGACTAGAAGCCGCTGGGGGTCTCGCGGTGAGGTGTCCATTCTCGGTCTGGCGGCGTTTAATGGTCTCTCACCGAGCATGCAAATTGCTGGGAGCGGACACTATTTAGCTCTTGCTCCAGAGCCTCAGCGGCGCTCTTTGTATAGGAAGCATGCTCGACATTTGTGCGGCTTAACCGGGGTGTAGTTGTTAGCGTGTTGTGAAATCACCTTCGTCCGGGGTGATTTGGCACACGTCGTCGGGCTTCAGCTTGAATTATTTGGCCCGGCTGGACATGCCACCAATTGTCGAAAACCGGAGTGGGTGTGTACGGGCTGTGCTCCCCCCGGTCAGCCAATTGGAAGCGCTGTAGCCCCTAACCGATGAAGGCTCACAGCGAGAAGTCTTTTCCACACAATCAAATCGGGCTTAGCCGCGTACCACGCACACTCGCACAGTCTCAGAGACCAACATCTAACCGGTGAAGGTGCGGCTGTACTAAACCCGGTTGGGCCACCGTCAGGCTGTGCCATCAATGCTGATTTTCATGTGTAACACGGCTGTTCACGTCGGACAGCAAAGTTCCAGGGCGGTCGGCTGCACGTTGAAACTCGAAAGTAACTACAATGACGCTGGCTTGCCCGGGATGATCAAAATCTTAGGTGGAGCCTGATTGCAATTGGCGTCGTGCTGAAGCAGGTTCACATGGGCATGCGAGTACACAGTTAAACTATACGCTTCAGCATGCAGCCTTTGTGATTGTGCCAGGTCAGATAGCACAAGAGAGGGACCAACTGATGTTCCTGCAGGCTACGGCTCAAGACAGCGCCGACCTATAAATCAAGCCAACGAGGCTGTCAATGACCAAACGCTCAAGCATTATCCCTTAACGACTCATAGCCTACCTCGGAGAACAACCTTAATCCCTGCCACGGCCCGTTTAATGCGTCCCATCACGATCAAACCGGCGTGCCTGTGCCTACGTCTGCTAGTTTGACCTTGAGGCGGCTGGTTATCCAGCCGGTTCTTGTCCTTCAAAAGTCGTAATCTCGATTTCCATTGTCTACCCATCTTGAAACTTACTCTGGCAACATCGTGCCCATTCTAACTTTCATATGGTGAACAGCTCTGAGTTTACTACTTAATCACCCTTCAAAGTCGACGCTCTCCGCCTGCTTGGATAGCAAGGAGCAAGCTGGCAGCAGTCGTTGAGCTTACCTACACCAGTCAACGGCCATATCAGGATATGGTGGCGTGGCAACGGTTACAAACCTGGACAACGGTACCACGACCTCGGTCTCTCCCCCTCGTCTGCCCGCAGGGATAGTCCTACTGCGAATAGACGAAGGGCTGTCATGAGCTGCTCCGACCCCCCCGTCGAGCGAACTGTTGGGACAGTCCCATGCACATACAACGTCGGTTATATGGATCTCTAGATGGAGATACTGTGGCGTTAATCATGTTACCGGCCACGGTTTGTTCTTCTTTCCCCGGTTACACATGATTGGGCGCCAAGATGACGAACATTCCTGTCCATCGCTGTAACATCGGGTTCCGCCTGTGTCCAGGACGGAGACAGACTTTCAAAGTTATGGGTCTGGATACGGAAGTCTGAATCTTATGCCACAGCATGAAGCAAAGACCCCCTTCTAGATCGAGGAGGAAAATTCATGCCATCAGCTTTGGAATTATTGTCCGTAATCCATCCCAAAGATGCTGGAGTGAAGAAAAACATGGCCTGTTAGTCATCTTGCCCTGAAAGTGGCTCAAGAGGTCTCCATGTCTCCTGACCCAACAAACTTCACCTCTCTCCCAGTGATGGGCGTATAGAGTTTCTCAACCCCGTTTGCATCCCGCTTGGCCTCCAGCATGCAGCAGGTCCTCGTCTATATTTTGGGGAGTTTGTGTCAGCTTCATACCAGAAGTGTGCATGCCTCCGACATGGCCATGGTGAAGAGGAGACCAGAGACTTACAAAGTAGAACTTGTTGCAATCGTTGTCACCACGACAAGTAGTGTCGCTGTCTTGGCATACGGCGCAGCCGCCAGTGCAGCACCATCCTCGTACGGTCTCGGCAGCCGAAGGTTCCCCGCGACGTCCAGGAGACTCTGATTGACTCTGTGGGGGAAGGTGTTCCAGAGCTACCTCCTCCGGGGACGTTATCAGCTTTACCTCCTCCCCGGTGAGGGTGTTGTAGACCTTCTCGGCCCCGTCCGCGTCTACCTTCCGTTCCAACATGCAGCATACGGGCGTCTATAGTACGTATCAGTGTTAGTTCTGTGACCTGAGAGGAAAGATGGTGAGTTGGAGAAAACGTACCCAGAACCATTTGTGGCACTCGTACTCCGGGCTCATACAACGGGCGCCAACCTGACAGATTTTGCAGTTTGCCATGCAGCAGAACCCCTCGGGGGTATCCGGCTGACGCTCAGCTAGGTGCTTCGCTTGAGGGACTGTGACAGCATCAGGTACACCTCGAGCCGTATACTCTAGAGAACGAGTGCCAAACAAAGTGAGCAGATTGACCTCTTTGTTGGTGGCCAGGCTGTAGAACTTCTGAGTCCCAGTGTCATCCGCTTGAATATGTAAGACGCAGCAGTGGTTGATCAGCGTGTAAAGTAAGCCCTAATCAGACACTATGTTAGCTTCAGGCCTTTATGATCGATTATCTTAATCGGAGACATACAGCTATGTGGGTTTGATCGCACGCCCCAGTATTCCCCTGGCACTTGAATATAGGGAAACAGGTATGACAGTCGGAGGCGCAGCACATCGATTGGGTGGTGGTGGTAGGATCTATGGCATCGTTTGTTTGGCGCTTTGTCGGGGTGTCTTGTCGGCGCTCAGCCATACCCCGTGTTGTAGAGATTTCTGGATAATGAGCTTGACCTCGTCGCCGGAGACTGGGCTGTATAGCTTCTCGGTGCCAGTATCATCGACCTTGCGTTCCAAGAAGCAGCAGGTATCCGTGATGATCTCGGCGAACTGATCAAACTTCGAATGTCAGCTTCTAAATCTGGGGCTCTGCTGGTATCTTCAGAGCATTTAGCTTTGATCTTGGGTACTTACGTATGTTTTGTCTCCGCACAAGAAACACTCGACATCGCTGGGATGGCAGTGTCTGCAGTCGCCAGTGCAACACCACCCTCGCAGTTCTTCGCCAGATCGGACAACCCCGGCCTCAGCCGAACCTGAGAGGTAGAGTAGCCCTGCCAAGGTAGACAGGAGAGCAAGAAGGAAACGCATGGCGGAAGTGCTGAGTCAGGCTGGTATGGGGAATTGGAGGCTTGATTTATGCGAGGAGCGCACTTGCCAGAGCATGTATTGGGAATGGACTCGTCAAGAAGGTTCAAGAGAGGATCGTAGATAGAGTAGATGAGCGACTAGCAGATAGGTAATATAACTCTGCCCAGATGGAGATGCTTCACTTGCAGAGCTCGTGAGTCCCTTTGTCTTGCCACATCCACGCCAATCACTCAACTTAGGCGAACGTTGGGACTGGCCGTGCGACCTAAGTTACCAAGGTTACCTGAGGCTTCGATTTCACTCATGGAAACCAAATGGGTTCCAAGATCCCAACAAAGCGGACCAACGAACCGCAACTGCCTGAAGCTTTCGTTCCATAGCTCGTCTCCGTACAGTTGTACCACAAACATTCGCTTGTTCTACAGTGTCTAACACAGTGATTAGGAACATCATGTAGTCGAGGGCAAACCGCCCTGCTCAGGTTCAAGTGCTAAGCCGGCTCACAGAACTGCTACAGTAAATGGTGATGAACGTCCATCGCGGACGGTTCACTTCACTTTCTGTCACACATTGCGCAGTCATCCAACATAACTCACATGTAATCATAGTCACCACAGTGAACGTGCCAACCATGGGCTTCCACTTGTTCGCTCCAGCACAGTGCGTTCGTATCCCGGTATAAGCGGCGGGTTCCGTTTCGTACCCTTTAGCCATAACTCTGCATCTGCTTCCGAATCCAGCTTCTGAAAGCCGTTGACATTAGCCATAACCCTGACAGCAAAGTCATATCAGTAAATCGATGTTGACAATGCAAACGCGAACGCTAATTGTTGCGAAAAAGGTGCTGAGTCAGCAATGCCCTCGATCGGGGAGCCAAGCACGGACCGGAATTAGCACCCCAGCGGCCCGGGGCTAAGCGAAAATGAAAGAACCTGGAATCGGTCGCTGAGTGCCCCACTAGGACGACCAGGATTCGACACCACAGTACTGTTAGTGTGTACTCATGATTTATCGACGCCCAAACCACCATTCACAGGCAACTTGGCTTGCTTGGACTTTCAACACTACGTCCATCGCCATTTCACAAAATGCGCAATGCGCACCGAGCGGACGCGTAATGCCGGGGATATTGCGACCGAGTCTAGACTCTCGTGATTCTCTCTTGGCCCTGGCGGGCCTATGGGAAGCATCGCAAGGCACTTTTTGCAAGCCATTCACGTCATAAGGTCCCAAAACACCCCTGCTCGTCAGCTCAGCCACGCCCTCCGTCGTTGATTTGGCATCACCACGAACGACTGCACAATGATGCTGATTCGGTACAAGAGGAGACTGTGAGCATCTGGAAATGCTCTTTTGTTTCATTCTGTATGGTGTCGAGGTTCGTGCATTTTTGAAGTAATTGTCTTCCGACGACTATATTATACCGCTGGACGAGCCGAAGAACAATGGCTGTTCGACCTGCAACGAGATCCGACCTCGAATATCTTACCAAAATCCTGGTCGCAAGCTCCAACGACGACCCGTGCTATCCCTACCGCTTTCCGTGGAAAGACCACTATCCGCTCCAGTACGAAGAGCACTGCAGACGGAAGTGCCGGGAGTACCTCACCGCCAACACCGTTGAGGTCTACGAGCTGACCGACCCGCGGGGCGACCAGACCGTGATCGCATTCAGCGTCTGGGATCAGCCGAAGGGCCACCTGCCCAAGTCCCAGAGATCGCAGACATGGCCGCGCCGAGACACCCTCCCGCCTCCGAACAAGGAAGATGACAGGGACAGCGAAGCATCGCAGCACCCACAACCGCGCGACCACGCCCCGCGCCCGAAACAACATCTCGTCCGCACTCCGTCCCAACCAAAACCCTTCGCGCGCGAGGACCGCTGCCGCGCCTTCCGCGACGCCGGCAAGGCGGCCAAGGCGGGCTTCTTCGAGAACGACAAGCAGCAGCAGCAGCAGCAGCAGGAGTACGCAACGGGTGGCGGCGGTGGGGGGTACATGTTCCTCAAGATCCTCCTCTGCCACCCCGACTATCGGCGGCGCGGGGCCGGGACGGCCCTCGTGAGGCGCGGAGTGGCGGTCGCGCGCCTCCACGGGGCGCACACGGCGCTGTTCTCGAGCCCCATGGGCGTGCACCTCTACCGCAAGCTGGGGTTCCAGGAGATCGGGAAGTTCGAGGTCGCGGTTGCCGGGGACGAGGAGAGGTTGGAGATCCCGGCCATGGTGTTCCCTGCGCGGGGTCCGGCGGCGCGGTCGCGGAGGGGAAGTCGGTGTGCTGCCGAGGTGGCGCCGACGGGGTTGAGGAAGTGCAGTACGCATAATGCTATGGTTGTGCAGAAGGTTTAAGATAGATCTGGGGGACGGCGATGTTGTTTTGTGTGTGATAGACATTGGCCGTCATGGATAGAGGGTGGTAAAACCGTGTTTCTTATGCGGATCATTATACGTTGCCATATAAACTACTTGAGCGTTCGTTGCATGAGCTTAGAATTGCATCATATCATAACAAGCATACCCCTTTATGACTGACGCAAGCTGCATGCAAGTCCCTGGTGTCTCGCCCTCCAAGTCCAGCAGCCCAAGGATGACATCCTCATCTAGCAGTTCGAGATAGGAAACCACGAGATGTGATCCTGGGCGCAGCAGTAGTTGAGCCCGTTGTGACACTCGCACTCGCCCGGGTTGCATGCATTAACCAGGGCCACCATGGCAGTAACGGCGATGATCTTGACCGACACGCGCATATTGAGACAATTTCTTGGGCTGGTTAGAAAAGAAACGTTGTCAAACATGGAGCTCACTTACTTGGGTATGATCATTGACACACTCGTGCTTCAATTCTTGTCTTCGGTTTTTGCTAGTGATACGAGAAAGGGCAAGAGACTGACTCCCGTTGAGAAGAACCGTCCAACCCTTATACAGTTGAGGAACCATGTACTGCATGCCTTTCTGGAGGGCGATAGGCTAACAAATCATACTTAAGACGATCTGATCGACCAAAATCTGGTATCGAATGATCGCTCAGACTGCGAGACACCCTTCCTCTTGTTGATGATCTACACTTGGGGCTGGTGCGAACTGCCTACGTTCGACACGCAGCGGCAAAACCGGATATAAGAATCCAAAAGGGGCACACCTACACAGGAACCATCTAGCATATAGCGATCATTGGATGTAAGGGCAGCATCACATAAGCCCAGAGTGCCATCCGTACCATCAATTGATATACGAACAGACAAAGTTATGACCACAAGAACGCAGACTGTCCAGAAGTAGATACCACAACAGCCGAGCACTATAGCATAAACTTGCCGTGCCAGTACAAGCACACCTCAGGCAACAAGCCCAAAGAACCTCAGCATATACACCTCGTTCACGGGCGCCGTGTGCCCGACCCCAACCCCAAAGTACCCCTGCAGCTTCGTCCCGTCCCCATACAGCATCTGCGTGTACGCCGACGACGGCGTACCCGTCACGTTCTTCGACCACGGCACGCCCAGCACGTCAGACCACTGCTCGAGCGCCTGGGCAGCGCACTGCGGCCGGACCAGCGCATCCGCCAGGCCGTGCCAGATCTGCATGCGCGGCCTCCTCCCCGCATACCCCGGGTACGCGGTCCTCACGAAGCTCCCCCACTGCTCCGGGGTATGTTGCAGCTGTCCCTGCGCGCACGTCTGGTTGGCCGAGAAGGGCGTGGCGCCCGCGGCGCCCGCGAAGCAGCCGAAGGCGACGCCCGAGAAGGCCGAGCCGGCCTCGAAGACGTCCGGGTAGGCGCCCGCGAGGAGGTTGGTCATCATGGCGCCCGAGGAGGAGCCCATGACGAAGACGCGGGAGGGGTCGGCGCCGTGGTGGGCGAGGGTGTGGTTGATCATGCTGACGATGCCGAGGGCGTCGCCGCCGGCGCCGTGGGTGAGGCTGGCCGGGTTCTGGACGTCCCAGCAGTTGCTCTGGTTCGGGGTGCCCGGGTAGATGAGGATGAAGCCGTTCTGGTCGGCGTAGGAGGGGAGTTTGGTGCCGCTGTACCAGCTTGGTGCCGTGCCGCCGCAGGGGTGGAGCTGGGGTAGGAGTTTGTCAGTGTGGCTGTTCAGGGGTTTTCCGGGGAGGGGCGTGGAACTTACGGCGACGATGACTGCGGGCTTTGCGGCGAGCTTGTCTGGGACGTAGATGTACATGTAAATCTTTGTCGGGTTCTCGCCGAAGTTAGTAACCTGCTCTAGCTTCGCGCCTAGACACGAGGCGGCGAGTGCCGCGACCGATAGGACAGATGATAGCAGCATGATTGCGAGACAGTATCTTAAAGCTGATCCGAAGTCATGTCACTGATGAGCTCGAATCAGGCTGGTCAGTCAAAGAAATGCTTGCGTTTAAATGTCCCCCGTCGTCGCCATCGTCATCAACCACGCCTACATCCCCTCCCGTTAGCCACGACCATCTCAACCCGGCACTGCAGCTCGGGATCGAAGTGGACGTAGGAGCAGACGGAGACTGCCCCTTTAGGTCGAGGACGTGTCCAGCGGCTGGACATGGTTAAAACATGATTGGAGCGGCACTCTGTCTCGAGATTCGCATCCCCGGGTAAAGCTTCATCTTCGAGGCTCCCACGGATGCAACCTGCAAATAAATAATCGGCAAGCAATAACGGCACCGAGGCTTAACCAGGCGGCCACAGCTGCTTTGTTGCCGAATGGTGCCGTTCAACGAGAGTTAACGTCTGGTACCGGCGGACGACTAGGCGAGTCCAGATGACGTAGAATACCCTTCATATGTTAGACTAGTATACGATAGCAGGCGATTCGGATCTTCTCCAGGACTGGGCACCTGCGAACAACTTGTGCATCGCAGTGACAACAAAAATTTGTCGCTTGAAGTCAGGTTGAGACTGAGGGAGGTCAGCGAGAGGGAGACCCGACCACAGTGGAGCACCCCACCTAAATCAATTCATAAGTCACGATAAGGACAGCTTTATCTCACAGCGGGTTTAGCTCAGTTGGGAGAGCGTCAGACTGAAGTCAAACTTCACCATTTCATCTGAAGGTCGTGTGTTCGATCCACACAAACCGCATTGTTTTGCCATTTCTCTCCAAGTCGCTGCCCATACGGGATTTCACTGCCTGACAGATTCCTTGAAGTGCTTAATTTTTTTTCTTTATTTCTTTTCCTGAATACATATCTCTCTTCAGCCGGCTCCAGTTATAACAGTGTTCCCGCAAGCTGTCATGCTACGGCCGACCATCTCGCAGTTTAGAATCAACGGCGTCAAAGCTATCGTAAAACTAACTGTATGATCCGACGTTTTCATCCACCGGCGTGTCGCGCCTCTCCCCGCTACCAGTAACCTGGTTTGGGCATACCGCACGTGTGATGATCCAACGATCACGATCACGCAATGGCGCAAACCCGGAGTTTGCCCAATCGAGCGTCCTTATCTATCACGCAAGGCGAGGAAGCGATGAGGAGCGCGCCTCGTCCTCTCGAAACGTGTGCATTTACTACATTCAACGAGCCAGCGATGAGTAGTTGCGATATAGAAGTCTCCTGAGGCCTTCCGGTAGACTTAGCAGTGCAGCTGCAATTAGCCACGTAGTGCACGGCCGACTTTCGTTTCTATGCCTAGAGACAGGGACATATCGCGCCATCTGGCACACCCGAGTATCTTTTCTTCAGGTGTTGATTTCAAATCCAGTACCCCCAATAAACTCGCGCTCTGTGTCCCCAAGAGGAGGTCGCTTGTCCTTCTGGGACGACATATGCATGAATTCCTAAGCTTGATGCGACGGCGTCGCATCAGGGTAGCATTTACACCACCTAGAAGAGGAAACGAATGTATACCCGATAGTTGACGTGATCAGAGGTGGCAATGAGTTCATGGCGGTCGTCCATCACGGCTCCTTGTAAATAACACCCTGCTACCCCAGGAAATCTTGTCACTCTGAGATGCTCCGCAGCGGTAGTCTTCCATAACCGCCAACATGGGACGGTCTGAAGACGACGTGTACACCTCAGACACGGAGTCTGCACGCAATGGCTCCGAACAGCAGCTTGTGCAACCGCAAAAGTCGTGGAAAGGCCATATCTGGGACACGTTTGACCTTCCGAAGGATGAACGATGGCTGATGTTCAAGCTCGATGCATTCGTCTTGACCTTTGCGTCGGTATGTCGCCCACGACATGCCCAAAGAGTATTTCTGTACTAACCAACCTGCCTGCGTTCACTCAGATCGGCTACTTCCTCAAGAACCTCGACCAGACCAACGTCAACAATGCCTTTCTCAGCGGCATGAAGGAGGACCTAAACATGTACGGCAACGAGCTCGTCACCAGCACATCGATCTGGACCGTGGGCTACGTGATCGGGCAGATACCGTCCAACCTACTTCTGACCCGCGTGTCGCCGCGATGGGTTATCCCCTCTGTCAGTACACATCCATCCATCTACACATTGCCCCATTTACTGACACAACTCGGTCCAGCTCGAGCTCGGCTGGGGCGTCGCCACCATCGCCACATCGTCCGTCAAGTCCTACAAGAGCCTCTACGGCCTCCGTTTCCTCGTCGGCCTCTTCGAGTCCGGCTTCTACCCGGGCATCCACTACATGCTTGGCTCGTGGTACACCCCGCAAGAGATCGGCAAGCGGGCCATGATCTTCTGGCTCAGCGGCTCCGTGGGCACGCTCTTCAGCGGCTTCCTCCAGGCCGCAGCCTACACAAACCTGCACGGCGTGCGGGGGCGCGAGGGGTGGAGGTGGCTCTTCGTCATCGACGGCATTATTACACTACCGCTGGCTGTGATGGGGTACTTCTTCTTCCCCAATTTGCCGCAGGGCGGGGTCAAGACGTGGTGGACGACGAGAAAGGAGCATGAGCTCTCGGTGCGGAGGATGGAGAGGATTGGGCGGAAGGGGAAGGCGCCGTGGACGAGGGCGAAGGTCAAGAGGATTCTGCTGAGTTGGCATACCTATCTTTTACGTGAGTGCTCTCCCGCTTCTGTCGTTTGGGGATCGCATTGTTAACTGGCGGAAGCCCTGTGCTATGTTGTGTGGAACAACGGTAGCCCCCAGCCAGCCATGGGCTACTGGCTCAAGTCGTTCAACAACAAGGCTCACCCACCCGTCCCCGGTGTTACTTTTACCGTGGCCCAGATCAATAACTGTAAGTCCATCTCTCGCGTTCTTTCTATTCCTGATATGGTCGGTGCCACTGACTCCAAGTCCGCAGTGCCGCTACCGACGACCGGCATCTTCATCGGCATGGCCATGACCTGGGCCTGGCTCTCGGACGGAGTGTTGAAGGGGAGGCGGTGGCCGTTTATATACCTCGGCGCCATCATCACCCTCGTCTTCAGTGTCCTTCTCCGGCAAATGCCTCTGTACTCCGATATTGAGAGCCGCAAGATCGTATACTGGCTCAGTAACATTGGTGTAAGTACTTTTAGCAGCATTTTCTTGCAGCTCCTCCGGTTTGGCCGATCGCTGGCTGAACTGATTTGCTGACCCGGTTTTCTGCGTAGGGCGGCGCCGGCCCCCTGATCTTGACGTGGATCAACGAGGTCTGCTCGGATGACACGGAAAAGCGCGCTCTGCTCATTGCTATGGGGAATGACTTTGCTTATGTTGTTCAGGCGGTCGTAAGTCATCCTGTCTACCAACGTATTGGCTGTACGTTCGAAGCCAGACGCTGATACCTGACAGGCTCCGAACTTTGTATGGAAGACGACCGCATTTCCGGCTGCTCGGACGGGTTACCTTTGGTCTATTGTCCTGCAGATCCTGCTCAGTGAGTTGCGTTTATTGGCCTTCTTACCATTTTTGAAGCCTGCTAACATGTCGTCCGCGCCAGTCGCCGTTGTTGCTACCATCCAGCTTCTTCTCTGGCGTGACAGAAGGATTGCAGCCAAGACCGCTGCGAAGGGGAGGACCACGGCATCTGGCGTCGAGAGTCCCCCGTTACTGGGAAGCGAGTTTGTCGTGAGTGGGAAGAGAACCAGCCAGTCTCCGGAGATCAGGTCCGTGGTCGAAGACGCGCCAAGGGGTTCCTGAATCGACGTGAACATGTTAACATGCTCATCCGCCAGAGCCATGGTCTATAAGCCATGGACATAACAGGATAGTCTATTGTGCGCTATGGTCTATTTTTGTATCCTTGTTGTTGTTGTTGTTGTTGTATGTGTCTATCAGACCTTTCAACGCTGTTCGTCGTCCGATGGCATGTACATACAACACTTCCCCCTCCCGAAGCAGATCCGCTGTTGATCCAAAACTGCAAGCTACACCGTCCATTGAGCCTCGATAAACTCCTGGAACCTTGTTAGGATGTAGTGTGGCCATTGGTTCCCGTACCCGATACGCGCAACACCCATATCTGCCAGGTGCGGAGCCTTGACGAAGGGTCGGAACCCCGGTATCTCCAGCAACACCCCGACACGACCCTTGATTTCCCTGATCATCCTCCTTAGGTCATCCGCTTCGACTTCCGCACACGGCAGGCGGCGTAGGATTGTCACCACGGTAGCGCCGGCGTCCAGGTACAGGTTCGCCCTCTCAATCGCCTCGTCGACAGTCCCGGGCCAACCCATCATCGCGTTTACGACGACATCAGACACCGAACATCTATTTGCCGTAGCCAGCACCATCTTGATCCGACCCACCATGTCCTCTTCCCATTGAAAAGTCCCTTCCCTGTCCGTATCCCTCAGATCGAAGCCAACCACGCCGGCCGCCAGCAAACTAGGCAAGATACCCTGCAGCACACCCGTATCCTATATGTCCATGTCCACAGTCAGCAGCTTGCCGCTCCGCTGCGCTATCCCGGCGATGTTGCCGACGAAGTATTTGCCGACGTCGGTCAACCACTTGTAGGGCGTGTTCGGCGCGGCCGTCAGGTACTTGATGGTCGGCAGGTCAATGCACAGGGCTTTGACCTCGGGTCTCTCCGCCGCGATCGCGGCCGTGACGAAGTCGTGGATGTTCACGACGAAGACGGGCGACCCGGGCACGTGCAGATATTTGAACTCCTCGGCGCATCTCGATACCTCTGCGAGTGCTCTGCCCGTCGCGGTGTGGCGGAGACTCGGGTCGCCCGGCGCGACGTACCCGGCCGCATCTCCTTCTTCCATGAAGGTACTGCCGAATGCGGGCGTATTCATTTCGAGTCCTGAAGGAGGCTGTATCCTAGCCCGTATCTTAGCCCGCAGGCTGGCCTGTAGCGCAGCCGGTAGGGCCCAAGTCGGATCGAAGGGCGCCGGTGACTGGGGGTGTTGCCCATGGTGTGGAAACCGTGGGTACTCAGAAGCGCCCGTGGACGGCTGAGCTTGAACGTCGCTTAGGCCTTCTCCGCCCTTCGGGGCGGGAGTGGTGGCCGGCTGCACATTGTGTCGAATTATAGAGCCTCTCGAGCCGGCTGGATGTGTAATAATTATCGTAGGTGGTGGTAAGGGGACGTCTCTATTCGAGGGGACTTCTGTATCCGAGGGAACATCCCTATCCGAGGGGACGTTTCTGTCAGAAGGCTCTTTATCCGAAGGGACGTCTCTGTCCGAGGAGACTTCTGTATCTGGAAGACTGCCGTGGAGGAGATCAGTAGGATCGACGGAAGACCGCATATCTGTCGTCCTCTTCTCGTCCCCAGTGTCCGACATATTTGATAGGATGCTGATTGGGAAACCCCTGCTGAAATATTTCGGGCTTGGGAATGGCGGGGACCTGCCTGAAGAACAAGTGCTGGATAACTTCACGTCCCTGTAATGGATGGATCAAGTCTGGCTACCTGAGAAGAGAGGATGAGACATTATTAGACCATCTCGGAGACAGTGACAGTGTTGGAAGATATTAAGAGAATAGAAGTCAGGAACCTGGAGACTGACGGCAGTACCCAGATCGATCGACTCCAAGTGCTCTCCACGGAGGCCTCCTTTTGCTCCTTCCTTTACATGTCTTGTAATCAGACTTCCGGCAAGATCTACCGGGCCCAAAACAACAGCCAGCAGGACCCGCTGAGCAACCTCTTCAATAAGGTACATACATGCCTACCTTGCCCTTCCTTAGCAGGTTGCGCACCCTCCATTTAAGCCTTCCTCAAGGCTTCTCTCCCCAAACACCAGCGAGGAAGGTCTCAATGTCTTCGGACTGGTGGTCCGGGAACAGCTGATTGAGTTCATTGGACACATCCCAGGCACCCTCGACACTGCTGAGAACCAAGCCGATAGTGACAAGCTTGAAGAGAGCCGATGCTTCCTCGTCATTGACCGCAGCGTGTTTCTTCGCTATCGCCCACGACGTATTCAGATTGCCTGCTTCAAGGTCTTCGAGCTTCACTCTGTCGATGGCGAATGGACCTTCCAATGTTCAGTTAGTACACATCAAGAACCCTAACTTCAGCAGTAGAAATCCCAAACATACCACGAATCTTCTCGCCAATCTCGATTACTCGTGCGACAGTTACTCGATTGCCACTGATACCGCTGATCTCGGGCCATTCTCCCTCGTAGTCAACAGACCTTGCCACAATTGCTGCCAGGTCAGCAACGGCGGTGAAGGTCATGATGGCGTCTTCGTGCCCCTCAACGACAATCGCACGGCGGTTCTGGAAGTTGAAGACGGTGTCCAGGGGCGCCACGTACTTCGCAGTTTGGTAGGGCGACGCGAGGTAATCCAAGAAGAGGCCCGGCTGGAAGAGCGTGTATTCGAGGACCTTTGCAAAACATCAGTATCCATGCGGCAAGTGCTGAGACAGCATCGTCCTGGACGGTGCTCACCTTTCCTTTCTCGTCTACCTTCTTCAGGTACTGTCGGATCACTTCCTTCCCCGCCCACCCGGGCATATCCACGGTGGACGCGGCGCTGCCATACTCGGACGGGGCGAAGCGTCTGACGCCGGCGATTATGCAGGCGTCGATCAAGTTCTTCTGGGACCGCTGTCCTGGGTCTGAGAGAAGCTGGATGAAGGATAGGACGGTATGAGTTCCTCGCAAGGCATCTGCCAGGCCATCGATGTCGTTGTAGTCCACTGCTTGGGTGCGTACTCCTGGTGGGAAGTGGCCTTTGGAGGAAGCCTACACGATGCGTCAGTGTTGGCTGTCTTGATGGGAAGTAAAGGGCAGTGGTACACTTCGGCTCAAGACAGTTATTTCATGCTTGTTTGCAGCTACCAGTGCATCAATGACTTCCCTAGCAACCTCTGAGAGAACAAAGTCAGTGAGGGGTGGACCAGTCTGGGTACGGGTTGGTGACATACGCCCTGAGCCGCCTGCGATCGCAATTTTGACCATTGTGCTTTGGTGATTCTTGAAAGCCTAAGGACAGAGGAGTTTCAGATTTTGCAGTGCAGCTTGCATGGCTATTTGTACCTCCCGCAGTTTATTGTCGATATATGGATGACCCATCTCTTAAGAGCGCAGCTCCCTGAACGCCGCGGCCCAGACCGTCTGATTGGATTTGTTGGACCGAGCATCGACCCCTGAGGACCAGGCGTGTGTTAGCGGTGTAGCGGCCGCAATCGCTAGCATCCAGTGCATTGTGCAGATGCCTGGCGGAGGTCTAGTATAGCCGTCTGGTCGTTGATTTTATATCTTTCTTGTTCGCCCGATCAGAGCCTCCTTGATGTCCAAGTCAGCCTGCGGCTCTTAACCGTCATCATGTTCACCTGTAGCGGGAAATGTGGTGAACTTGCTGGGGTTACCGCGCTAAGTAGATTCCACAAAGGCGAAGAGTGGGGTATTCAAGGCCCAAGAAGCGGCGGAACGTTCACCAGACAACAACGTCTTGCGCCGCGGTCCAGGACGCGCTTCAAGTGGCCGTAGCTATCTCTCAGTTTTCTCTTATTCTGCTTGTGAAGACGCAATGCCCCAGTCCGGTGGTGTTGCCAATGGGGACATGCCACGCTCGCTCAAGCGCCGGAAGGTACGTCGCGGCACTCAGAATTGCTGGGAATGCAAGCGACGCAAGATCCGGTGCACCTTCGCCGTGCCATCCGCCTCTGCTTGCGATGGCTGCAAGAGCCGGGGCGTCAGGTGTATTAGTCAACAGTTCTACGAGGATGCGACAGATGAGACGGAAGCAGTCGATGCGGAAGGCCAGAGGGAGACGGCCGGAGGTGCCGCGACCGGGAGGGCTGGGTCCATCGAACTCCGGAGCCTCAAGCCGCGAGTTCGAGGATCGGTGAATGCCATAAACGATGCGCCATCATCAGGTGCAGGGTCAACAGGGCGACACGATGACCTGTACCGCAGTATGCTTGCAGCCTGGCCTTCTGAGCATGATCTCGGTGTCATGTTGAGCGTCCCCGTTAGCACGTCGATACTCTTCCACGGTGTCGTCTGCGCACCATACTCCAGCCTCCCAGTCAGAGAAAAGGCGTCAGCCCGGGAGATATTGCAGCTACCCCCTCCCGACTCGCACCCGGTATTGCTCGCCCGCAAGCTTTTACTTCTAGCGTGCTACTTACAGGGGATACCGAGAGGGTCCGTCAAACACCTCGGAACAGTTGGCACGACCTATCTCCGGACCATGTCCCGCCTCGTTGCCGCTGCAAGACAAGTGACGGGCGATGACGACCTGGTAAGCTTGCTCGAGGGCGTCGAGTGCATCATGATCGAGAGCATGTACCACAACAACGCAGGCAATATCCGCCGGGCGTGGATAACGCATCGTCGAGCCATGGTGATAGCTCAGACGTTGGGACTTCATCGACTCCCTTCAGCGACCATCAGACTCCCCGTGCTCGAAGCCGAAACTAGAGGCCGCATTGATCCAGAACACATGTGGTATCGCCTGATAATCACTGATCGCTACCTCTCCCTCATTCTTAGCCTACCGCAGTATTCCACTGAGAGTCCCTTTTCGTCTCCCGCGGCGCTCAAGTCTTGCACCCCTCTTGAGAAACTAGAGCGGATGGAAGCCACAGCGGGCGGTCTCATCATCCAGCGCAACAGACACGGCATGCACGACCTCACAAAGACGCAGGAAATCGACAAGCTACTTCAGGAAGCGGCTTCACTAATGCCGGCTCGCTGGTGGCTGGCGCCAGACATGGCCGCAATCGCCGCGGACGGCAGTGACGCGCTCGACGAGACCCTCCGGCTCATGAATCAGTTCACGCACTATCACCTGTTGGCGCAGCTCCATCTGCCATACTTGCTGCGTCCCTCGCGCGACGACCGGAAGTACGACCACGAGAAGATTACAACGGTTCTAGCCAGCCGCGAGATCCTCTCGCGCTTCGTGTCCTTCCGTGGCTCGGACACGGTTACCGCATACTGCAGAGGGATCGACTTTCTGGCCTTCATCGCAAGCACAGTGCTGTGCCTCGCCCATATCGACTCTAGGCGCGTAGACGGCGAAGGTGCTCTTGGCTTTCTCAGGCATCAACGACCGTCCGACCGGGGGCTACTAGAGATGACCCTTCAGTGTATGGAAGCCATGTCCGAGGGCGGCCCTCCTGATGGCGATGCGCTGGCTTCGAAGATCGCACATGTGCTTGGACATCTGCTCGCCATCGAGACCAAGGCCGCCGATGGCGCCTACTTCAACACCAGCGTCGACTCCGAACCAAGTGAACCGGGGGAGCCGGGAGGACCCGAGCCTCGGGGTGAAAGACAAACTGTCGAGGTGGGAGAGCCACTGCGCATTTACATTCCGTACTTCGGTACCATAAGGATCGAGCCGGGTATTGCATCGAGGGCTGAAGATCCCCTTCTGGACCTGGAAAGCCCGCCATTGGTCCCGTCGTCCTCATCGCAGAATGCTGGAAAGGAACCCTCCGGGCCTTCGTCTCTGTCTAGAGGCAACTGCCAGCCTGGTGACCTACCTGTTGGCCCTGACTCGCAGGCTTTACCCTCCCAGCAGCGCACCGCAGGGGATCTGACCGCGGACGAAAGCCTCACTTCCTTCCACTTTGACTTTGTGGACCTTAACAACGCCGGTTTCCACGTCTCAGGCGGTGCTCCCGGTGCTGACGATTGGACATTGCAGGGCGTTGACATGGCCTTATTCGACAGTCTCATGCGAGGCGCATCGAGGCCGGCTGTGGAAAGTACTCCAGCACAAGAAGCAGCCACAACCCTAACGAAGCCCCCAGTCCGAATGGTGTACGGCGACACCGTTTATGAGAGCTGGTTAGGATTTCCTTGACCGTCAGGGAAGAGGGAACCGGACATGTCATGGCGAGCAGCTGTTAGAGCCGGTCCTATCCAACATTCAATGTCGCACCGAGTCCGGTCAACATGGGAGGGTGCATCAACCCCCCTTCACCCGTCAGACACCGGGACCTACCTATTCCCCCCCTTAACGACTCAAATAGCTTCACCCGGAGTTACCGCTGTATCTGTAATGCCGATTGAGGATTCGGACCTCTCATGCTTGGCGGTGGCCGGCGCCAGTGTCTTGGGTACCTACCGCCAGGGGCATCCGATGATGCCCATTTCGAACCGTGACCGCTGGCCTCCGCGATCTCTGGCAATATTCTAAGGTGCCGCAACCCATCAGAGAGAATTTCCGAACGACATCCGGCAATAATGATCATTTTCTCGCTCTGTCGACTGCGACCTCAGATTACCCTCCCAAATGCGCCTCCACTCGGTCCACGACCTAGACACAACAGAAGGCGCAGTCCAGCTCCGCAAAACCGGCGCCTTAACCACAAACAAAAGCACAGCCCTCGTACCCAAACCCTCAAGAGAACGACTCCAACGACAGCCTCCGCTGGCCGGCGTGGTAGAAAACACGTCACCATTCAGCTCGGTCTGCGCCATCTTCACCTTCCCAACCAACTACGCGATCGGCGCGCCTCGCCGCCCGCCTTCTGACCCTCTCCCTCGAGCTCGACAAGACCGTGACCGAGACCAGCGCAGCTGCTCGTCTGGGCCTCATCCTCGGGCCCGGCCTCGTTCAACTTCTTCTGGGTGTGCCTGCCGGTCGCCAACTACCTTACGGCAAGCGACCAGCCTTTCGTTCTTCGCCTTGGGACTCTTGGTACGCGTTACTACGCCCCTAGGGCGCCGCCGGGCGGTCCTTCAACTCACTGCTGTGGTGGTGGTCCAGCGTCGTCGCCGCTCTTGCGGGGTCCGCGACCGAGGCGCTTGGGGCGAGCGTTTGTCAATGAACGTGTACTTCCTGCACGAGCGAGGCGGCCGTGATGGGGGTTTTGATGAACGCAATCACGGTGGGATACAGCCAAGGAATTCCCTGCCGAAGGGTCCCTTCCCCCCGGTCCCCTTCCCCATGTTCGTGTACCCGTCCAGTCGTCCTCGCCTTCCTGGGGTACGCCGTCTCGCCTCGTCGTGACCGTGACGGTCAAACATCCTCAATACTTTCTTGTGCGCTCCAAGCGCCGCCGTACGGCTGGTTTTCCCCTTGACCAACGGGCTGATTCAACGTTCCCGGGCTGGCTGGACAACGTGTGCGGTACCTGTACGGGCGTGGTGGCTGGTGGATGGGTTCTGCGACTGAGGGGTGAGGAGGAAGGGGGTGGGGGGGTTGAGTGGGAAGGTAGGTTGTGGCTGCTGGTGGTGCCTGTTTTGGCTACGGGGGCGGGGTGCCTGGCTTTTTCGGTATGGGATGGTGTCGCTTACGCTGATGGCTGTGCCGACTGTGCCGATGGCGTATGTGTCGCGCTGTGTGCTGGTTAATGGAGAGTTTTTGCTGCTTTACCTCGGATGAGTGTGTGTGCTGATCTCTATGATAGGATCTAAGAATGTTGGGGCTTTGGGTTATTGTACGGCATGATGCCTTGGATGGAGGAGGTTTGCTACAAGGCGTGTGGTGGCACTCAAGCCGGCATCTCCGTGGCTGTTATTCTCATTGGAATGGCCGTGCTGATACTGCTTGGGGCTGCGATCAGGCGTAGGCTGGCAAAGTGGCGGATAATACAGTGGATGAGGGGGTTATGGACGGGCGCTTGCGGCATTGTCGGCGCTTGTGAGATTGGCGTCGCAATACGGTATGAGAAATATTGAAAGACTATAACGAACCACTCCCACGGACACTGCCACTTGTGACGATGGTTCACGTTGGCAATGCTGAATCATGTTGACCATGCTGGTTCGCGTTGACGATGATGACTAGACGCTGGAAGTCCGGGTACAACTCTTGATCAACCGGGGTACATGCCTTAACTCCCGCTCCGTCCCCGGGGATGGAACCCCGCGCGACCCGCAGCGGCTCCCGGACTCGTCACTCCGGAGCCCGGAGATCATCGACACCCGAGGATAATGACAAGTAGACCTAGGAGCTGGGACATCAATTGCTCGAATGTAGACAGGCGGCATCCCAGTTCTTCCTCTTTCGGTTAACGGCTCGAGGACCTCATTCTGTTCATCGCCAACAACTTTGGGCGATGATATTCCCCTTTCTCCGTCGACCACATCATAGGGAAGCCTGTCATCCCACTCTCTCGGAGTATGACTCGTGTCTTGCAATCCCTCGAAGCTCCGTCCTCTTTTCACGCCTACTTCCGTCTCCTTTGCCTTCTTCCGTACCGTGCTGCCCATCCCTTGCCTACTAAACTAAACTTAGACGCAGCCATCACACAGCCGTCTGCCTCGTCTCCGCAGTCGTCTTGTCTAAACCGCCATCCCCGCCCCTGCCTCGCTGTTCTATAGCCCGCAGCTCGTTGTCCCGTCCCTCAACTACTGTATCGGCGCTCGTCCTTCCTTCTTCCCGCGCGCGCGCCTCCTCGGCCTCCAGCAACTTGTTCTTCTTTATCTTGCGCCACAGCCACAGACCGAAGAGGGCGAAAGCGATTATAAGCCCGCCAAAGACCGAGCCGAGGATGATGGCTAGCGTTACGCCCGCCACCGTCCTCTGGTTTTCGCGTGCCGAGATGGGGGAACTGCGGGTTCGTCAGATCATCATGTTTGCTGGGGAGGAGAGGGTGTTCGGGTTAGGGTTACGCTTGTGCTGTGCCTGCCAAGACTAACAGCAGCGTGGACACGAATATCCGCATGGGCACGCTTTGGCGGAATGGCAACGACATCGTCACGGGATGCATCTACTAGAACCGCAAGGAGATGCAAATCCGGGGAAAAGCAGACGACGTAAAAACTGCAGCCGGCCTCTCGTCTTTTATTGTCCTTTTGCATTTTGCCAGCTTCTGTTCTCGGCAGGTAGTATTTGTCCTGAGCTTCCCATGACGGACTAGCACGGCCTGGTGATTGGTGCGGGCAGACTTTAGGGTGGGACGTCATCAATCCTGGCGTCCCCACAGGGCTACATATAGCCCAGGTTGGACTTCAGCTTCAGCGAGGTTTTCGATGAGGAATGTAAAACGCGGTGGTGCGGCACGGTTGCGGCACAGCGCCCAGTAGTCACGCTGGTGATTATGATTTGCTGGTGTGTTTAGTGCAAATGCGCCAGCCTTGCAAGACGTACGAAGCTGCTTGATAGTAACCGGTCACGTGATCAAGCGATCCTCCCCCTTTGTGCGATCGCACCCTCATCCAGAGCCGTATGTCAGGACACTGGTGTTCGCAGCCTTGATGGGTTGATGATGGCGATGCACTGCTGCGCCGAGTACCTATTCCCGGATCCATGGCATCGAACTGTCGAAGGACCAAGAACATCGGGTGCCCGAAGACATGTCGATGCTGGAAGTTATTGGGAGTTGCGTCGTTTGACACCTGTTCCCTGCATGCGAAGACGACAGCCGGCAATGGACATTTGCTCGTGCACTCTCGTTCCGTACACTACCAGCTCGGTAGGATGACTGAGGCGAAATACTTCGACGGAGACATGGTACGTGGCGCCTCGTGGGACAAAGCGACGGGAAAATGCTGAGGTTGGTGCGGCTTCGGTTGTAGCAAAGTTCGTGACTTGTGCTACCTTCGACACACCTCTGCGCCTAGGCTCACTGTACCTAAGTTTGAACTCGCCGTCGATGCCCTCCATTTCATTTGACCGCCGGCGGCGGTTGCTGCCCAGCTGAAACAGAGTTGGTCCTGCCTGCTATTTTCACGACACCCAACCCGGTGAAACACACTCAATCCAAACAACACCTTCTCCCTGTCCGCCCATGTTAAAACCATCTCTGCTCTTCACACCGGAGCGTCTTTTGCCCTTTCCAGTATCAACATCTTTAACCGCTCGACACCAAACATAAAACAGCTCATTAAGCCGAGACGTCGTGCAAGTCCAGCTTCGCACTTGCTGACTGACTTTTACCAAGCTTAGACTCTGAAATCTTCCGAAGATGTACCCATCCTCTGCTACCACAATCCTGGCCGTGGCTGCTTGCCTCCTCAGCCACGTCCTCGCTGCCCCGTCAAGCGTCGACACGCCTGCCACTCTCACCTGGACCGGCGAGGTCGTACCGGGCACCGGCACCGTCACCCTAGTGGGCAGTGACATCACGGCAAGTATACCGCCACGTGCATTCTCCTAGCAGCGATGCTGACCATGCAATCTTGTGCGTAGGAAATCCTCGATCAGATCCACGCCATCGACCCCGACTACAACTCCACCCCCAACATCAGGTCTGTCGCGTCAAGCAAGGACGACATCGACCGTAAGTCTAACCCGTCCACATGTCAACTTTATGACATAACAGTATCTCACCTCTACACCCTCCTAGCGCTCCTATGCGGCCTCTTCGCCACAGCCGACAAGCGCAACCTCATGCAGATCCAGTACGACCTCCGCAAGGCCGGGGGCAACTGCACCGTCCCCGCCCGCACGTGCCTCCGCATCTCCTGTTGGAACACCAGCGGCATCTACGTCTGCAACGTGAGTCCAAAAGCCCTCTCGCGCCTTTTGTCCCCCGGGGCTCACATGCCAGAGCACAAGGACTGACTCTGTTTATCAATCCCCGCAGGACAACGAGCGCGAGATAATGCAGCCCTGCGAGAGGTTCGCGGACTTCGCTTCGGCGGTGGGCAAAAGGTGCTGCAGGTCGGACTACTTCAAGTCCAAGGCGATCTCGGGCCAGGCCTTCTCGAAGGAGGGCTGGAACGTCTGCGTCGCGTACGCGAACTGCAACCACGCGAATAACGCAGATGCGCCGGACATCTTTGGACTACCGGGTCTGAATGGGGAGTGCAAGGGCTGAGGTGCCGGAAGGAGGGTGAGTTGGCTATGGGGGAGGCGGTGAGGGTAGTGGAAGAAGCCGGCTTGCTTGGGGGCAGGAATGGTGGAAACCCTCGTCTGAGGTGTGTTACTTGATAGCAAAGGTAATACCTGGATAGTGATAAATCACTCCGATACCCGGTTGCTGATTTCATAGGCAAAATCAGTCGTGCCTTGTGTCCCGGGAGCAGTAGAAGGTCCGGTCTCCCCCTCGCAGTGGAGAAGTGTTTGAAAAAGGGAGTACAAGCCCGGCGGCAGTGATGCCAAGACAATTTTTCATCCCCATGTCGTGCAAACCTCTTGCGCACTCATAAGGCGTGCCGGGCAGGGGATGTTGACTTGTCCGATTTGGTTTGTACGGCGTTTAGGAAGAGAGGCAGTCAGCTTAACATGATGCGCTTCGGTCATGACAGGCCGGAATGCCTCGTCCAGGTCATCATACGCGCCTTGTTGGGAATAGGCGAACGGCCCCTAGAGCTTCTTGGCATGCTTGGAGAAACTCGCGATTGTTAACATCCCTTCTAATTAGCAGCGAAAACGT
>Ga0209127_100159_pt1 | contig 24895 bp, 18 predicted proteins | sample LakSupMetagenome_FD_187469 | JGI IMG/M metagenome (GOLD analysis project Ga0209127, IMG submission 187469) | Freshwater microbial communities from Lake Superior, Canada - Sta WM archaea (SPAdes) (version 2) | ecosystem: Environmental > Aquatic > Freshwater > Lake | place: Lake Superior, Canada...
AACCTGGAACCGATGCAAAACACATGAGAATGGGAGGACACGTACCAGGGATGGGGGACAGGCCGGACAGTCGAGGCTGACGGGGCTGGGCCCCCAAACGATCAGACGACGCCTCCCGACCGTCCAATCGGAGATCAAGCGGATGTGTTATCGACGACGACCGACGGCGGTGATGCGATGAAATAAACGGCGAAGAACTCGAGGGTGCCAGGTTGAACGTCTTTCGCGGCCAGATACGGCAAACTTAGCTGGAAGCCAACCTTGGATGGTTTTGACTTGCGATTGGTGTTCATAAGAGTGGTGGCAGAGGTGGGTTGTCGCGATTGGGGAAAGTGACAAGGAAAAAAAAAAAAAAGGGTCGTTATCAGGGTACCGGCGACTACCTTAAGGTAGCAAAGGTACTACGAATACCTCCACCATCAAAGGTCGCACAGGGGTAGCACGACTTGTTACTCTTAATCTCGACCCAGTACGAAGTGAACGGGCATCAAAAGTTTGGGCCACCTTTTCGCGATCCACCTCGCTGCGACAAGATTCGCAAAGAGATTGAGAACACGTTGTGGAGTTTGCTTCGACGATGATGGCAAGACCATGTATCAAAGGGTCTTGGATGATTCAGGTGACGCTTGGCAAAGAGGCGGCGGAACTTCGTATTCAGCAGACCGGCACATGGAAGAACCAAGAATCGCCGGCAAACAGACGTCCGGATCGTACTACCTAAGTCATATATATATTTATTATCATCGCCGTGGATGCTGCGTGGCCAAACACAGCTGCAGCCTGCAACAGGCCGATAACCGTTCAATCTGGCACTGGGCATTGCAGTGATTGCACAGTCTAACTTTGATTTTCCGATCCAGGGGTCGTCTCACTGTGACTTGGGAAGCTTGGCGCGATTGAGATCCTTCTCAGTCTATTCGTAGAAGACTGGCAGAAGGATTATTCCAAAATTCGACTCTCAACAGCAGTTCAGATGCTAGCTGAACCAGGAAACTCGCAGCAGATCTCGGAAACATGATGTGCGATGAGCCGCAAAAAAAATTAAGGAAAATGGCACTGTCTTGCAGGCTATTTTCAGCTTTCCCGGTAAACCATTTTAGGGGCCGAAGTTCGTGAAACCCCCAGTCCAATGGGCGGCAGGGTGTGGACAGGTGTGCTTCGTATGTGGACAGCATTCCAGGGATTTAACTGGCAGCCAAGGCCGTTGAGGAGTAATCACCATAAGCGCCATCGTTGAAAGCGCAATTGGACGGCAGCGATGGAAATACGGAGAATCAGCGCCAAAGTAAGAACGCACTCTAGATAACAAGTTTACACCATGGCTTCTTCTCAGTGAGGCGTGCTAAGGATCTTCTCGGCAGACCGTGCCGGAGCCTCTTGATCTACAGTAGCGGCATCACCGGACCCCCTAGACTTAATTCATCCGCGTCAGGCACTCGAGACGGGGTGAGTCTGCTTGCATCACATCATGGCTTGGATCAACATCTACTCGGAATCCCACCTGGCCCCTTCGTAGACTGGAAGAAGCGACCCATGTGGTTTGCCGCCTTCTCGGGTCGCTGCCACTCCCCTCCGCTGGTGGGGCCGATCTTGCCTGGTCTGGCATACGGAGCGGGGCCGGAGCCGGGCAGGGTCGCTTCCGTTGTACTACCACTTACCGTGAGATACGGGATGCACATAGCTGGTGCCCAGCATCATCAATCAAGCCACCTGAGAACGTATGGGTAAGGGCAAAGTCAGTAGCAGTCAAGAGGTCAGAGGAAGCCGTGTCCACTGTCTACTATGTTGGTCTTATCGCATCACGAACCCCTTGACCAGTGGAGCCTAGACTGGATTTTATTTCCTGTCCCGAAGCAAACGAGGCCACGGCATTGTCATCTGCTTTGGTATCAACCCAAGGTACCTTAGGTAGACTAGACTAGCCTAATCTTCTGAAGCTGGAAGATGTTGAAGCTGATTCAGCCCCAGTGCTGGTACGTAATCACAATGCGTCTGCGCACACATTTTGTCGACGTCAACTGCGATGTTTCCACAGACAAGTGGAAATGTGCGTGCGTAATTGTTCGTCGGCCGGCATTGCAATGACCACTGCCCCGGTCACAACGGTGCTTTCAGAGCCGTAATCCCAGCGACATCGCCAACTTCCAGCTTATTGCCGTCTGTAGACATGCCTCAGCTCAGACGATCCATTGATAGTTGCATGCGCTATCCCAGCCTGGTTCCATTGCCGCATTGCATCTCCCAGTACCAAACTGGTCCCACCCAATCGCTCGCAGCCGAAAGCTAAGGAAGGCGTCCGAGCCCCTCAAGGAGTGATGCCGCGTGGCGGGCATCTCCAGCCAGCAGGTGGTCCCTTCCGTTTCCTTGATTCGATACCCCTCGTCCGCTCGTGCTCCAAGGATAAATAAGAATACCCCGGGTTCCTCACCGCCCCGTCTGCTCACTTCCTTCTGTCCTATTTCGATTTCCCCCAATTTCAATTCCCAGGCTCTCGTCGACTTCACGCATACCGCCAGCTTCAGTGCCAACCACTACCTTACTCAATCTCAGCCCGTCACTCAACAGCAATTGTCACTTGGCTGCCCAGCCACCATGCCGACCACACAAGCCCCTCAACAGCAGCAGCCCATGGAGCTTGCCTCATCGGACGGAACCATCACCCAGCAGCCTGTAAGTTCAACTAGTGATGATTACACACGCACGCATTGCTGGAAGACTAGAAAAGCGCCAAATTCTGACGTCGCATACCCCTCGACAGACTGCTGAGCCGCAGCCAGAGATGCAAGAGGTGTCTCTCCGCGGAGGATTCTTCGAGGAGTGCGGGTGCTGCGGTTTCAGCGAAGAATGTGCCTGCTGCTAGAGTGTCAACCCCGCCAGATATCGGATTGTTGATGTCCAACTACCAGCATCAGCATGTTGATCAACAGTTTTGCCTCTGGAAGATATCGAAAGGGCTCGTCACCTGAGGATAGATCTATTTGCAAGACTCGGTCTTCTCCTTAGCTTCGTCGCTTAGCGGCGCCATAGCGGCATTGTATTGAGCTTCGCCCGGCAATCAGAGGCTGCGCTTCAACTGATTCTGCTCATATCTGATGTCTTGTCGTCAACCTATGTTCTGCTCATCCGACATGAAGTTGCGGCTCTCATGTAGGATGACGTTCGTCCCTTTGATACCTTGGCGTTCTTGGCTCCCGCGACCAGCGTCTTGGCGATTGATTACATCCCCGGACCCATCGTAATGCTGAACACTTCAAGCCATGCAAGACACGACATCTGGCCAAGACAAATAGACAGCAACTGTCGATAGACATCTGATTGGGAGAGCCATAACAAGAACCTTAAAAGGACCAGTGCCTACCCTGATTGCTCTGCGATCTCCAACAAAAGGGCTCGTCCTATATCTCCCGGCGACGTGCTTACGTGTACTTCGAAACTGAGCTTTCAGCTGAAGTGATCACCATCTGACATCCCTCGTAGCGGGGTAATTTCTTAACCATGCATACGTAACCCCCATGTTTCCAGTCCGGCGCTGGGAAGTTGGACGCTTGCTTCGTCTCAAGCCACCAGCTGTGGCTGGGCTCGCCCAAGCTGTTGCGCACGGTCAACTCATGGGTTGCTTCATTCTACGCGATCTAAAGGTACCGCCACTTGTTCCATGTAGGAGTACAAGCGTCAAACGCGTCGTACTTGCAGTATCAACCAGCTGAGCAACGTCTTCACTCCTCTAACACGAAGCTGTTGGAGACTGGAGATCCGCCTTGAAGCCGACCGGCTCAAGATGAGTCCCAGGGCCCGCTACTAAGCGACCCGCGACAAGCAGCCAATCAACGCCTGTTCGCCTCAAAGATCCAAGATTCCGGGCGCCAGCTCGCGGCCAATGCCTGGCGATATCTTCATCCTCGGGGCGCTTAACTCATACTCGCCTTGCGCCAGGCTCTTTCACCCCATTGCGGCGTGCGCAGAGCCTTTCAATGACAGGCTAGATAGATGGGCGATGCTCATTGCGTCCCACTCTTGGTACGCGTTGAGAAGGCGAATCCTGTGAGGACACACATGAGCAGAGTCATTGACGCCAGGCGGCAATGGACCACTCATCTCTCTCACTCCGACAAGCCGGGGGAATGAGATAATGTCAGGGAAATGCTGGTAGGATCTGCTGTCTCTCTATGCAAGATTGGGTCAAGCAAGTGCTCGTGATCTCTCTTTGTCGTTATCCTTCTCAAACCATCAACTGTTCTTCTCTTATTGTTGAGAGGGTTATATGCTATTGATTGTCCCGCACCTTACGTCTTGCTATTGTCGAGACTGAACGCGCCTATTGTCTGGCGACCTTCGCAAACTCAAGTCCCATGCCCAAGTAAATCCCTCGATCCCTCGATCCTTCACCCCCGGCTTCACCAGCTCGAGGGCGCTATTTCAAGAACAAAAGACGCTTTGTCGAAAACGCAGCCTTTGTTACACTTTCGACGCCATGACTCCGCTCGCCTTGGACGTTTACCTATCATAAGTCGTCTGACGAGCTCGACATCTTTGTTCTCTCCAGCACTGTCCTTTGGCGGGCAACTTCAAGACACCCTTGACGCTCTTTGAGCAAGCAACCAACATGGAGGAGGTCAACACATCACATCACCACCCGTTCCACCCAACCAGGGCGAACACGCCCCGGAGTACGCGCGATGACTGGGAAGACTGGGAGGATGACGAACCAGTCACACCGATAGATGAGGACGACAACCCCCTCATCGAAGTCACGAGCACGAGCCCTTCGAAACCCAAGCAACCAACTAGATCCCGTGCTTCGAGCGCAAGGCAGTCCGTCCAGAGAATAACACGGCTCAAATCACGGGCTCGGCAAAAAGCTACCATTGCGAAGGTTGGGATTTCGCTGGATACGGACATTGCCAAGTTCCGTCAACGCCAACAACAGCATATCGCCACGCAGATGAATGCGTCCCCGGGCAGGCGCCCTACCCAGGGCAAATTTGTCGATGCCGCGGCGCTCAAGGCCTTGGAAGGTGATCCATCTACTGCTACAGTTGGCAGCTTCCACTGGTTAAGGAAGAAGTCTTCCAAAGCAGCCAAGGGAAAGGGACCGGCTACAGACCTCACGCCGGCACCTATTGAGAAGGATACACCACCTAGTGCGATCACACCTAATGATCGCATCATGATCGGCATCTCGCTGCCACCAGGAGCGGAGAATGAAATCAGCCCTCAAACCGCTGTGGTAGGAACCCCGCAAGAGTTTCCATTCATGTTGGTACCGACAGCCCAACAACAAAACCAACCATCCCAGCCTTTACCACATGTGCAGCAACAACGGTCTGTTTGGTCGCCGGACACTGAGTACACACACTCTGCATATCCCTCGTCTGCGGGGGCTTCGAGTACACACTCGCTCGCGGTGGGGAGAGACGAGTACATCCCGCCGGTCCCAGCCATCCCAGCGGGGGCTGGAGGGAGACGGAGGACCACCATCATAGAGGACGATGTCGATCTGTCAACCCCAATGACCGAGTTTGAGGAAGATGGCAGTCCGTTCGTGGGGCGGAAGTCCTTCAAGACGGGAAAGACTCTGTCACCGGTGTCTCCCTCAGCCCTGGCGACACGGTCCCAAGGATGGTGGGATCAGATCACTTCACCCTTTATGCCGAGTCCATCGGCAGCTGCTTCACCGGACGGGACTGACCAATGGTGGAAGGACACAGCTGAGAAAGGCACATTTACTTCGCGCAGGCAAACGGAACTATCGATTGTACCACCCAGGGACCTTGAAAAGCAGGGCCTGGCCAGGGTCGTGGAGGAGGATCTATCTCCGACTATCGCTTCTTCTTCCACCATTCCACCCCCCCGCCAAATCGAACAGATTCCTCGAACGCAAGAGCAAAGGCCGCTAGTGCCTGCCTCAGCAGTGCCAAGTGAAGCTCCTCCGCCATATTCCCCACCGACGACGCAGCAGAAGACTCGTTATCGCGCTGTCTTCCCACCAGGCCACCGGCTTAACGCGCTGTATCCTCCGTCGCCCGGACCCATATCACCAACGATGCCAGGGACCATGACATCCCAAGGTGCCATCACCATGACTGATGTCCCGTTGACACCCGTCCCACGTGCGCATACTCCTACCCGTCTACCACCCCGTCCTCTCAACACCTTCATCTCAGGAGAGGAGTTCTTGGAAGCTACCGGGAGAGGACCGCGCCAGAAAGCCGAGAGGCAGCGACGGCGCCACGAGAAGGAAGAAGCCATCGCGAGGAGACTAGGAGGCTTCTGGAGGGGCCGGGGGTGCATACCTGCCAACGGGTGCTATGGACGTGCCGGTCGGGAAGGCCGCCATAAGAGGAGGATCTGCTGTGGTGTTGTTGTCGGCGTCATAGGGCTCTTGATTCTGATCATCGTCCTCGCCGTCACTCTTACACGTAGTCACGGCCCGTCGCCGGCGCCTTACACTCAGTGGCTCAACCTGACCGACTTCCCACCAATCCCGACCGGCATCTCAACAGTGGTAGGTGAAGACGACTCTGTCACCGTGTCCGGCTGCACCAACCCCTCGACCATGTGGAGCTGCACCCTTCCCAAGGAACAAGCCCCCGAAGCCGCCCCCTTCCAGGCCAACCAGCCCAAGTTCATCTTCAACATCCAATACGACAACAGCACCGACCAACCCTGGAACATCACCGGCCAGCAACCTCCCATCTCCCGTCGTAGCCTCCGCACCAAACCCTCCCTCTTCGGCTCCGCCCGCCGCGACCTCACTTCACCCTTTACCCCCAATCCATCCCCTCCATCCTTCCAAGAGATGTGGTTCCTAGGCAACACAACCGACTCGATCTCCTCCCCGCTCAAAGCAGGCGAGCCAACCCCGTTCTACATCACCCTCCTGCGCTCCCTCAACTCCACCTCCCCCCCTTCTGCGCCTTCCCGCCGCGACCTAATCTTCAACACAACCAACTTCCCCGTCCCGGACCGCAACCCGGATGGCACCGGCGCCCCGGCCCGCATGCTTCCCCGCCCCTACCAGCAGCCCCTGCGCCTCTACGACCGCGGTCTGCCCTCGGAGCACTACGGCTTCTACACCTACTTCAACAAGACCGTCTACGTCAAGTCCGTCGACCCGCTGAACGACACCACCACCTCCCTCGGGCCCGGCCTCGTGCCCGCCGACCAGGACGGCGGCGCGCTAGAGACCGAGGCCAACTTCCTCGTCATCTGGGCGCAGACCCGCTTCAAGGTCGAGATCTGGACGAACCTCGCCGCGAACTCGACGCGGTTCGTGGGCGGGAACGCGCTGGGCCAGGCGGTAGGCGCTGGAAACGACACCCGCCCGGGCTCGTTCCCGTACCCGGTCACGGTGACGGTCGACACGCACGGCGGGGATCCGGAGAGGAAGGGGACGTGGGCTTATCGGGTCACGGACCGGCAGATGATCGATACCGAGGACTTCTTCATCATCTTGAATGATGTCGGGTTTAACGGGGTGGTGGTCAATCCTCTCTTGAAGGCGGATCTGGGGCTGGGGGGCGTTGATGGTGGGCAGAGCGGGTGTGAGTGCGGGTGGACGAATTTTGTGAGGACTAGTCCTGGCAGGGGAGGCGGTTCGTCTTGATCGGGAGAGATATGCTGAATTGCTCTGATTCGAATGGTTGGAAGCAGGTAGCAGGCTATGGAAGGAGGCTGTCTGTTCATTTGGGTCTGCGGGTTGCATAGGATGGCTGCACAAGGGATACGGTAGAAAGCATCCGCATCTGGAAAAGATATCACAGCACAAAGATTATGCGTTTAACTCTAATATATTCGGCATTGCGATAATGTCATGTCCTGTAAACCCTTCCATGTGCCCACTGGCTGCATCCCTGCCACAGTCCCATCATGTGGTATCTAATGTCCATGTTGTGTCAAGCGCCCGCTGACAGTTCTCATAAGAAATAACTCCGCCCAGATGCCCCGCGTTTAGTAACTATAATCCGTGATAGATGCCATTGCCTGGCTGTACGTAATTCTGCCAACGCCTCGGTTGCAAACAGTCCTCCCAACAATACTCCCCGAGTCCTAACATCCCACCGTCCTCAATCAAAAGGAAAGATCGCATTCCGCACTCCTTTCCCCTCCGATCTCCCACTAGACGACTGCGACAAGTCCGACGCAAAGACAGAACTCCCCTGTGAACCCGGAGACTTGCCAGCCCTCCTCCTCTCCCGGGCCCTGCTCCTCAGCACATCCTCCGGATCCGGGCCCTTCCCCGACGGGCGGATGGCGTCGGGGGGTATCTCGCCTCCCGGAATGCGGAGCTTCGCGCTCGCCGTGGGGTCGTCCGGGGAGATGTTCGCTTTGCGGAAGACTTCCTTTTTGTGGTGTTTCAGGGCCTGGGTCGAGGGTTCGCTGACGGTGAGCCAGGAGCTTAGGTTGCGGAGCAACTTGCCGCTCTTGCTGGTGCTAGCTTCTTGGGTCTTCGAGTCCGAGCTCATCTTGCGTCGGGGACTGCTGTGGGACTGCTGTGAGCTCGAGTCGAAAGAAACGGATGATGGGTTCCTGGTGTGGTGTCCGAAGGGCTCGCCGCTCGTCGGTGCGCGGGACGGGGGCTTAACCACCGCCGCTGGGCCTTGTTCGTCCATGCTGCTCTTCTTCTTCTCCTGGCACAGTAATGCTCCGTCGGCTTGGGCGCTCTCTGAGAAAGACGAACGTTGGTGCCGTGGCATGTGGGAGACCAGTTGCGGTTCCGAGAGTGCTACAAGAGCCCAGGGCCTTGCCTGGCGGATCGACAAACAGCTTTCACCTAGTGCGCTGAGGGATCGCGCCGCGGTATCGAGTTCCTCGCGGGCGAAACAGAGGCAGTGGCTCCCGCGGCGTCTCCTCAGGGGCAGCAGGCGGCCACTCCTTGACGGCTCCGTTGGAGATCCTCTTGTCTCTAGAGATCCGGCGATTACATCCGTGTTGTGGTCAAGACTTCCAGCAGCATCAGTGACCTCGGCAGGGCTACTTTGGTCGTGGTTGACAACAACCGACTGGGCTTCGGTATGCAGGCACTCGGGTTGCCCGACTTGGGGGTCAGAACCGTGTGTGGGTGACTTCTCCAGCTTAGGAGGGCGGGTATTTTCAAACGCCGGTTTCTAACCTGCCCCAGATGGTACAAGCCCTTCGTAAACACTGAAAGGGTAGGAGAAGTTCCGTGATCTGGGCGCTGATGGCTCAAAGCTGAGAGTCTCGATTTGTGTTGGTCTCATGTCATCTTCCGAGGGCCGTAGTTTAATCCGGCAAGGCACATGACTATGTGGTCGTCGATTATGTCGCCACGGAGACCTAACGATCTGTTGCCCCCGAGATCTAATATCCTGGCGCGTTGAAGCTGAGAAGGAGCCCTAGGCCTCGCTGGAAATATAAAGCACCGGTTCTGTCTGCAGCAGCGAAAGACGGCATGCGCGAGTCATGCTGGAGCAGCTCGTCCTTGGCAAGTGAAGGCGCAAGAGCTATGCGCGAGGTAGGCAGGTAACATCACCGAGTCTTGCCGATACAAAGCATTATGAAGCAAGGGAGTTGAGCGTCTGAGGACGAGGGTGTTGTTGGAAAGGCAGAATGAGAGCTGCGATGAGGGGACAACCTCCTCGTTTGAGCCTACGCCATCGCCTAGTCTAGCCTGCCGCCGTCATGTAGTTTTCTGCTCCACATGGCCCTCACCGAGTGACCGACAACCTGGACGATGCGGGTGGTGGACGCCACAACACGCCATCTGAGAAAAAGCAACATTGTGCATAAACGCTGGATCCAGCACAACTGTTGAACGCTGGCCTCTGACCCTTGGAGTGCATTCCCCTGGGTGCGATGTGGTTCCGGTCGTATTGAACAAGCTAGATATCTTGTTGACAACCCGAGCAGAGAAGCTCGAACGGTATGAGATCATGAGAGACCAAGCTTCAGAGTTGCCCTATTGTTCCCCGCCATTAAGGCGGATACCGGGAATACGTACCACTGTATTTCCCCGGCCTGAAAAGCTTCCAAGGGGGTCCTGCAGGGGCAAGGGGCCTTCACCGTCGCATTGGAGAAGACGTCAATGTTCGTATCTGCAGTACGAATGCTTGACAGAACGGTTTGTGGCACACGTCATGATATCAGATCTGACAGTGGAACAATATGTATCCTGGAGAGATCACGTTCAAGAAACGAAGCCTCTTGAGCTTCCACAGCGTACTCTCACAAGGAGACAGGCGAGGGGTCGAGCTGTCCAGCCAGTCTTGCAATGGTTTGTGACATGCGGCGAAAAGCGTCCAGCATCCAGCAAGGGAGACTGGGCGGCTTGACTGGGCGGCTTGACTGGGCGGCTTGAATGGGCGAGAATTGTTCCGATGAACGACGGACTGGCGGCATTTGCTGCCATTTACCTTTGTTGACTTTCCGTCATTTGTTTATATCGACAACTCAAAGGCGGCAGGAGATTGACACAAGTACAAAGGATATCCGCTCGCTTGCAGACAACAGGCCAGTCAGCTTCCGTCTCGGGCAAAGAGCGCGGGGAACACAACTTGCCAGCTCATCAAAATAAGCTCTGTACAGCCACGGTTTGCTGGCGCCTCGTTGCAGTAAAGCTACCCTGTCGCTGGATGCAGATTGTCCTTTCGGTTGCTGTGGAATTAGGCTTGCTAGCATTTAGGCAGCTGATATCCCCTCTCTGCCCTTCTCGAGGAACTTCATCTCTCTCCAGCATCGTGCGTCCCCTCTGCTTGTACGCGGTGGCGGTGTGAGGAGCTCCTCCCAAGCCTCCCGTCTCTCGCTTTCCACCCTCCAGTTCGACCCGATCCGTCTCTTAAAAGCGAACAGCTGCATGCTTCCCGTCCGTTCATGCAACACCCCTTTTCGCTGCTCTCTTCCTGGTCGCTAAGTCGGGCCTCCCCCCTATATTCGAGGTACATCCATCATCACCTTTCGGGACCGGCCAACGCAATCTCTTGAAACACGCATTATAATCCCACGGTCTTATTCGTCGCACGGCTGCTTTCACCGCTACCTAAACGGGCACACCTCAGCTGTCCTACCTTACCTTTACCCCCTTTACCGGAAGGCTTTCGCGGAGTGGTGGCTTCGTGGTTTCATGGACAGCAACAAAGACTTGGCTCTCATTTGTCTTGACTGTCCAGTGTGGTGGGGGGTTTGTGTCTCCCGGTGACCTGTCAGGGCTGTTCCACAGCGGATTGGTTGGGTGGGGTGGGTAAACAATGAGACATTGCTAGCCTGTGATTACCGTATTTTCCAGGCCTGTCGGAGCCGCACCCACACGCCCGGTCGCTATTAGCGGCTTTGGGGGGTGTTGATCCCTTTTCGCAATGACTTCCGCAACAACAACCTCCACCTATTCCACCACCACTCGGCACACACTCTCGCGTCGCAAAGGTCCTGGGCTCGGAAGCTTTGCTTCAGCATCTACTCCGAACCTAAATCAGCTCTATTCATCGCATTCCGCTGCGTCGTCGCGTCTCGCCCATCCGTCCCTGTCGCGCAAGCCATCTTTCCCTGCGCTGACGCAAACCTCGCTTGCTTCCATTCCTGATGACACGGAGGCCTATGCGAGCTCGGTCCTGACGAACGATAAGATGCCCCCGCCATTGACTCCAGGGCGGCCTGGCGCCGGTGAGGGCCTCGCCATTGGAGACGCGGTCGACGTCCCCGGGAACATGCACGGCACAGTGCGCTTCATCGGGTCTGTTGCCGGTCGCAAGGGTACCTTTGCTGGCGTCGAGCTGCACCCAGACTTCGCTATGCGCGGAAAGAACAGCGGTGACGTGGATGGGTAAGTGGAAGAACATGCCCTTGCTTGCTGCTCTCTTCTAACCTCCGTGTTTACACAGGGTGTACTACTTCACCACGTCCCGACCAGGCGCTGGGATCTTCCTCCCCCTTTCCAAAGCAGTGAAGAGAGGCTCTCCAGCTTCGGGCAGCAGCCCGTTCTCAACTACACCGAATTCCATGCAACCCGGAGGACTAAAGGTTGCAAGTCAAAACTCGACCAACTACACACCCCCGACACCATCACTAACAAAGATCGGCCAGTCACTCAGCCAGTCCGTCGGACCAGGTCGCGCACCGTCACCTCTGGGAAAGAAGCCACCGCGCCAGTCGCTGCCCCGGCCAGAGTCACCAGTCCGTCGCCTGCAGCTCGGAACACCGCGCCCGTCGATAGCCACGCCAGGCCCGAAAGTCCCGACCAGATATGGTAGCCCAACAACTCACAAGTTTGCCCAGAGCGTGCGCGGGACGGCCGGTGATCCCAGCAAGCTTGCTCCTGGCCGCCAGCGGAAAGCTAGCATCGGACCGCGCAGTGCCTCGGCCTTGGGCGACATCACCTCAAGTACGACCCCGTCGTCTCTGACGGACGACGAGACAACGCCTGTCGGAATTCCGCGCACACAGACTAATGGCAGCATCGGCTCCGTCTCTTCATTCAACCAAAAGCTTCGGCCGGCATCGCGAGCCGCGTCGCGCGCCGGGAACCACACCGGCGAGCTTCGAGCGCCTTCGCGTGCTGGAAATAGTGCTAACGACGAGGAAGTGGCACGGTTAAGAGCCGAGCTGGACGACCGCGACCGCCAATTACGGGAGCAGGCCTCAGCACTGGCCGAGATGGAGAGCAATCTGTCAGAGCTCTCGGGCCTGATCGACAACCAAGATGCGCTGCAGCTGCAGCAGGGCCGCCGGGGTAGCGTGGAGGACAAGGACGTCGCTTCGCTCCGAGCACAGCTGAGAGAGAAGAACGACAAGATCGCGATGCTGACGGCCGAGTTTGACGCCCACCGCGCCGACTTTAGGAGCACTATTGATACGCTGGAGATGGCGAGCACGGAGACGGAGCGCGTGTACGAGAAGCGGATAGAGGAGCTGATGCAGGAGATCCACGAACTGCAGGACCGCACCGCTGATGTGGACAACGTGGCGTCCCAGCTCAAGCAGCTCGAAGAACTCGTACAAGAGCTTGAAGAAGGGCTCGAGGATGCCAGGCGAGGAGAGGCCGAGGCCAGGGGCGAAGTCGAGTTCTTACGGGGCGAGGTTGAACGGACCAGGTCCGAGCTACGGCGGGAGCGCGAAAAGGCACAAGCCGCTATGAACGGTAGTCCGAACGGGAACAAAAACTCGGCCTCAAAAGATCTGGAGCAAAAGGAGGACGAGATTAGAGGTCTTAAGGCCATCATCCATTCTTTGAGCAGAGATTCCGTCCCGGGAGGAGAGGACAAGAAGCGGGCGGCATCACAATCCTTCGAAGACCGCGTAGCCCGCGAGAAGCTCGAACGCGAGCTCGCCGAGCTCCGCAACATGCTCAACAGCAAAACCGCTCGCGAAGAGGAGCTCGAGCGCGAAGTCGAGTCACTCCGCAGGGGCAGCGCATCCACCCTCAACAACCGCGGCAGCGTCATGACAGTCGGCAGCAACACGAACCACCAGCGCAGCTCACTGCGCGACTCACGGGGCACCGTCGTCGCGGCGCCGCGAAGCCCCGAGTCGCACCACCACAACAAGGTCATGCCCGGCGGCGGCATGCGTCATAGTAGAGGCGCCACGCTGGACACGATGCCCGAGAGCGACGCCTACAGTACCGCCACCGAGAATAGTACTCTCTGGTGCGAGATCTGCGAGACGGCCGGACACGACATACTCACGTGCACCAACATGTTCGGGCCGAATGCCGCCCAGAACGGCACCATCCCTAAGGAGGAGGAACCGGCCGCCAGGACGGGCAAGGATGTTGTGCGCGAGGGGCTGAAGAACCTGGGTATCCCGAACATGCACGACGACAGCATCAAGCCGGCGCCGCTGTCGCCTATGAAGCCTAAGCCTGCGGCTGTGGTGCCGCCTGACGTCAAGATTCTGCCCAACCCTATGGAATCTGGGCCCGTAGCGGGCAAGGAAAGCGGTGTTGTGGATGCGAGCAAGTGGTGTGCGCTCTGCGAGAGGGACGGGCACGACAGTGTCGACTGTCCTTTTGAGGACGCTTTCTAGGCGGTGTGGTACCTACGATGGGAAGCTTTGTGATGATCCGGTCGGAGGGCGGGAAGGCCCGGCTGGGCAAGAGTTGAGGTTACTGTACGCTTGGACACGGTGGATGGGACATGGGAAGAAAAACGGACTGAGGGGTCTGGATGAGGCTGGTGGTCCCCGCATTGGTATTTCTCTTCCGCTTTACTGGAGTTTTGCATTGCAAGGACCGAGGGTTACGGAGACATGGAGACGTCTTCACGATACCTGGCAAGATACCCCTGGATTGGACTTCCTGGTTTGACCTGTTTAGAAGATTGTTTAATAATGAGACCTTTTGCTGATGAAGATCTGGTTCCTTGGCGTCAAATTGGTCGTAGCTTCACGAAGATCACCCTCCTTTAAAGTCTTGCACTGGTCGCAGCTGCCCAACCATGTCAGTGTGCAGTAAGGGGAGTTGGCGAGTGGCATACAGGAGCGGCCCGTGCCCTGAGACCCACCCACGCCCATTAACGCGATATGCATAAGAGCAATCAATCCTTGGGGGTGCAATCAGCATCATCCTCCCAACATCATCATTGCCGGTGCTGGGAAAACGAAGCTCACATTCCCCGGAGTGACGCGCCTCAACAGGTGCATGATCATCATCTGAAAGCATGGCGACCGGCGTGGATGCTAAGTTGCTCAAGACGACCAAGTTCCCTCCCGAGTTCAACCAGAAGGTCGACATGACCAAGGTCAATCTGCAGGTCATGAAGAAGTACGTCCAGAGCTGCTCCCGAGCTCCATTTGGTTCAAGGGGACCTTCCGCTAACTCTTGCTCGTACAGATGGATAGCAGGGAAGGTCACAGAAATCCTCGGCACAGAAGACGACGTCGTCATCGAGCTCATATTCAACCTGATCGACGGGCCGCGATACGTTCGTTCTTTCCACTCCATAGCTCGCGGTTGTTCGTACACAACTAACTGACTTGCGCGCTCGATATAGCCCGACATCAAAGGTCTACAGATCCAGCTTACCGGATTTCTCGACAAGGATACACCGTCGTTTTGCAAGGAGCTGTGGAAGCTATTCCTCAGTGCCCAGACTAGTCCGCAGGGCGTGCCTAAGGAGCTGCTCGAGGCGAAGAAGCTGGAGCTCATACAGGAGAAGGTTTGTCCTTCTCCTAGCTTTTTCCCCGGAACGTCAGTAACTGACCCGAACGGTCCTGTAGATCGAAGCAGAAAAAGCAGCAGAAGAAGCCCGCCTACGACGCGAAGAGTTCGAGCGCCGCGACCGAGGACGCGGAAGGGGCGGACGGGGTGGCGGCGACTCGTGGCGCGGGGGTCGACGCGACGACCGCGACTTTGGTCCCTCTCGCGGACCGCGAGGTGGCTTCGGTCGGGGCGGTGGCCGGTCACCTTCTCCGCGGGGCTACCGTGGCCCGCCCGCGGATCGCGGTGGTAGGCGAGGAGGGAGAGATGCCTACGGCAGAGAGCGAGACATATACGTGCCACGAGGAAGCCCGCCTACGCGCCGTGGTGGACGACTGGATGATCGGCGAAGGAGACGAACACGGTCACGGTCGAGGTCACGGTCTGTCCACTCGGCTTCGTCCCGGTCGAGGTCGAGGTCGAGGAGTGCGAGTGTGGACAGTCGGCGTTCTGTGTCGAGGTCTCGGAGCCCGATCCCGCGACGGCGTGGGGCTTCGCCGCCGAGGGACGGTCGCAAACGGTCAAGGAGCCCCCGGCGTGGTGGTCGCAGCCGGTCTGTCTCGTCGGGCAAAGCATCTCCGGTGCGGAAACGTCGCCGGTACTCGCCGTCACGAAGCCGATCACGGTCCTTCTCCAGATCTCGATCTGTTTCTTCCGGTATCGATTCCAGGCGATCGCGCTCCCGCTCGCGGACTCCGAGACGGCCAGCAAAGGGCCGTCGAGCGAGCATGAGCCGAAGCCGTAGTGCGTCGAGCGGCTACAGCACCCCTCGCCGGAGAGACGCACGTCGCCGACGGTCACGGAGCCGCTCCGGGAGACTTAGTCGATCTGTGTCGCCCCCGCGGCGTCGGGGAGGAGGAAGGGCAGATCGTGGCCGCGGCGGAGCAGGAGGAGGCGGGAGGCGCCGCAACTCGTCTTCCAGTTTTTCTTCAGACTCTGCTAGCAACCGAGGAGCTGACGATTCCGGGGCCGAAGGTAGACGACGATCGCGAAGTCCTGCTGCGCGGAAAGCATCTCCTGAGCGACAGGTTCGTCCCAGCAGTTCGTTTCACTCCTCCTCTTTTATACTCTTACCTATCGGCGGACACTGACAGAAAAATGCAGCAGCAGACGAAGACAGCGGAGCAGCTCGCCAATGAGCAGAAGGAAAAGGAGCTAAGAGAACGCCTAAGACAGATGAGAACCTCGAGAAGCGATCCTAGTGGCAGCAATGTTGAGGCTAACCGGTCTTGAAGCGTGGTTCGTCCTTCTACTCTGCGGCAACGCACCTCGAAACTAGCCCGCTGAGAAGCGTTTCTTCCATCCTGGTCGCGCTTATCGTGGACTATCATGACGGATGGTGCCTTCCTTGCGTCCGTCTCTTGGACACCTAGGTACGAGTACGGTTCATCGCTCACCTTAGCTCGAGTGTTATCATCTTTCAGTTTAGGAAGTAATATATCATTCAGATGTTATGCCTGTTATGGCTTCCAAGACGTAGCATCCCCAAGGTTTGCGAAGTGGTGCCCAGACATAACTTGGTCATGAGCCCTTAGTATCTTGTCCCCTTCTCCACGTGCCTGTCTGAGAACGACCGCTTTCTTTTCCTTTCCAGTTATTGACTTCTCACTCCGTTGCGCCCTTCCCAGTGGGATTTTCAGACTGAGCCATGGTATGAGGTGCGGCTTCTGCGCTTCTGCGCCTTCGCGTCATCAGAGAATCTATCCCGGGCAGCCGGCAGAGAGACCCTGATGGCGCACACGACTCACTCCCAAGATTGGCGTGGAGAATCGTGGCACCCCGTCGGCGGCAGCTAAGCTTTTGGCGCAGCGGGGATCGGGGACGAACGGCGAGCTGACAGCTCGCAAGTCGCGTCGAAAATGCAGCTTCGAATCACAGGTCAATTGCGGCCTGACCGCGAATGTCTTGCATTGCTTCATCTTTGTTTGTGGTTTCATAATTGCCCAGACCCCCTTCAGCTAGTGTCAGCTTCTGGCCCGGCTTCACGGTACGTATCGGGCCACTTACAGGGCGAGTGCCATGTCCTGTGGCCTGACACGGAAAACCGGGCTCTGGCGGTATCTACGTGTCATGCCATAACAGCGCCATCCCGGCACTCCGTTCTTTTCACCAATGGCGCCGTTGCCCGGCGGACCCATTGAACAAGAGTTGGGCTCCAGAATAGCTTCCCCATTTATATACATGAGCGACCCTTTGCTTGCACCGGCGCGCGTGGTTTACTTAAGTGAACGAAAAAGGCGCCATGAGATCCACTGATCTTCTTTTCTTCTGATCTTGTGTATATCTCGACATTTTTCTGATTGGAAGCTTGGCCTCTGGTTTTGGCCTGGAATGGCCTATCCAATGTTGGTTGTGAAAAACCTCAAACTCTACGAGATACCTGCAGACAGTGGTGACCGGACTGGTGGGATGTGAGGTGCACATAAGAGTCTTCTGCCTGCTTGCGGAAGCGACGGATTCCGAGTCTCATGGATTGTCTCTCGAGGGAGGAGCAGCACCTACAGCGGGAACTTGAAGACCATCCTGCTGGTGCCATGTCCCTCATCTTGGGCGAAAAGACCGTAACCACCGCTCAGGAACCACTTGGTGTCAACGTCTATGTCGAGTTCACCGACCCCGTCATTCATTCGCAATACAGCAATTCCTACATCAGCTCACAAGCCTTCGTGCCAACGGACAGCATCTGCGAGGAGCTACTGGGCCGCCTAGAGAATTTCTGCAGGGAGCTCATCACCCGCAAAGACCCGCGGGCTCTGGAACGATGCCACGATGTGACAGGCTTGCCCAAACGGAGAAGATACTCGATTACGTGCACGATTCTTAGGCAGGGGAGCTCCTACGCGGAGGGCACCTTCAAGTCCTACCAGAGACAGCCCCTGACCATCGATTTCACGAAGCAAGTCATCTCTGCGACACACATGATGGTCGAAACCTGTCTCGGGTGGTACGACAAGGACTTCCGCGTCCTGGGCTACCTCGCGCATCCGAGACCAGATAACCTTTCTCCGCCCCTTTCGCCATACCTGGAGGCAGCGGATCTCGAACGCACGGAAGGCAGCATAGGCGACATAATCAACCGAAGCGAAGATTCCGAGCTGAGACGACTTGAGTTGGACTACCAGGCCTGGTCCGTTCGCGAACCCCTCGATATCAACCTCGATCCTTCGGCTTCTCGCCCGACAATTGAGACAGTCCTGGATAATGGGAGGCGAGACACAGCAGTTCATGGAGGCCCTGTGGACGATCAAGTGTACAAGGCTGAGAATGAACCAGCTGCGGATGCCAGAGAAGGAGCTGTGACAAGCACATCCCCTGCTGAGAAGACCCCACCGCGCCGGTTCCTCCTGCATAACCGATCATCGCATTCGCTAGGTGCTAAGGAGGACCTCGCCACAAGGAATATCTTCAGGCATACTCGGACCCCGAGCACTGCCGTCAGCACCAAGTCTGAGAGAGGGACGGCGTCCAATCCGCGCATCTTCCCTCTTGTTCCTACCAAGTACCCTGACTTGTCGCGTCGAAACACTATATCCATCACCTCGAACGATGTGGAAGATACGTTTCCACTGGCTGTAGCATCGGATGATTCTCTGCCGGAGACCGGAACCGTGCAGATACCGGCCAAGGAGAAGCCAGAGACGACGGTTGAAGATCAGCTGGATGAGAAACTGCAAAGGGAAGAAATCCAGCCGGTGACCGAGGGCTCGAAGGTTCTGGACGAGGGGAAGCTTGGTTCCTCGAGTACAGCACGACTGGTTAATGGTGTCCAGTCCGAGCCAGCGCACTCGATTGCAGAGGTCGCAGCGGAGTCGGAGTTCGAGCTCGGATCTCCAATCATTCTTGCAAGAGATCCGGCCATAACGGAAGAATGTCCACATAGCTCTGCAACTGGTTGGGACTTACTTTTCTCAGGAGCCGAGCGCTCCGAGGCACCGGTATCCGAACAGCAACACGACGAGGACTTGCCGACTTTCGACGCCTTCGCAAGATCTAGGATTGATATCATGGAGACAGACGGTCAGTCTTTCGATGACAGCGATGGTAACAACGCCACGGACGTTGGGAACAGCGAGACACCCCACACGTCGACAGAGGCTGAGGAAAAGGAGAGCACGTCCACTCCGTCCACTCCTTCTCTGAGCGCTGGGTCCAACTCGTCGCCTAGACACAGCATCGTCATGACGCCGACAATGCTGCGTACGCAAGCTCTGCCCCATGGTAACATCCTCGCCGCGCCGAGGCTTGACTATGGCAAGGGGCAGCCGTCCTCCCCGGTTGAAGAGAGCACGGTTCAGAATGGCGAGGACGACATTCTTGTCGTCGTTCGTGACCCTGATGGAGACACTCGCCAAGAAAGTGAGCTTGTCCCTGGGGATTTGCGTCTCGAGGACAACGACGGAGCATTCGCTCGCATCCATAACACGGACACAAGGAATCGAGAAGGGCCGAATCCGGATATCCCCGCTGTCGACCTCGATGACCAAGACAAGCCGGTGTCTTCTTCTAGCGTTGGGCATATGGCCCTGGAAGCTATTCAGGACGACGATAATGTCGATCATAGCCAGACTATTCTTGAGGAGGCATCGATGATACAGCTGCCGTCGTCGCCTCCAATGCAGGCAATGGGAGATACGGATCCCGAACCTCGAGAGGCATCAATGATAGAGCACCCTCCATCGCCTGCCTTGGGTTTGGTAGAGGAAACGCAAAAATGTCCTGAGGATGCAACTGTGGGCTCAACAAATGGCTTACATTCTAGTCAATTAGAAGAGCACCAACCTTGTAACACCCGGGACGTCGGACAGACTGAGGTTGATCACAGCGTGGATACTGTCTCAGGGTCGGAAACTGATGGGCAGGACTTTACAGAGGTAGAACCGCCGACTTTGCCTCAGACGCTAGCAGTCCATGAAGGCAGCACGTCTTTCAGAGCGTCGGACGCCTCCTCCGCAGTCGAGGACGAAAGAATGTCCTGGTGTAATGAGGACTCACCTATCATCGCTGATGATCCCGAAATACTACCCGAGTTGCCACCGTCGCCTTCGATGTCTTCCAAGGAGGACGACCCCGTTGTTATCGAGGGGGTCGATGTCGAGGACTTGGACGACACAACATTCGACGTCGAGAGTGAAGCTGTTACAAAAGTGGGAAATTGTTGCGAGGCCGCGGTCGAGGCTGCGGAACCTGAAACGGTCATGTCAAACGGGCCGGACTCGGAGGCTCAGAGATCGGAATCCCAGCCATTAGATGTGGAGTTGCCAACTTCTCCTGAGATCCAAGCAAGCGAAGCGGATCTCGACCGGGAGGACGTCGCAATGAATGAGCCTCCGGAGGCTCCTTTGACCGAGACAGAAGGGGAGCTCACCCACGTGGAGGCGACGCCGTGTGTTGCTGCATCTTCCGCGGCACCATTACTCTCAGAGGTGCACCCGCCGACGTCGGCTCAATCTCCAGAACGGATGCCACTGCCTAGTGAGGACCTCAGCATCGAGGATGAGGACCTGAGACGTTCCGACCTTGCGGACAATGCCGAGCTTGAGGGAGAGCTCTTCAGTGCGGAGGATAGTATCAAGGAAATTGGAGACGCTGCTCCGGTGTCTCCTGTCTTGGAGACCATTATTCCAGACCCAGCGGTGGTGCCGCTGCCGTCTTCTCCTGAGATCCAGGCAACCCCAGTGGATTGGCACACCGAAGACATCGGAGTGGATGCATATTTGGAAATACCTACAGGCGATGACGACTCCTCTCCCGCCAAGGCATCCGATGATGCTTCTACATCTTGTGGTGAAGTTGTACCTGCGGAGCTATCCTTATCATCAGCGCTGGATCACACCCTACTGTGTACCGGAGGTGTAGATGGCAAGGACGGCAATGAGTTGGCTTCCGATCCGCCGGGTATTGTCGATCTCGACGGCGACCTACTCAGTGATCAGGACGAGCATGAGCAGCCCAACGAAGTCTCTTCGGAGACCCTGATCCCGGACGCAGCGACCCTGCAGGTGGCACCTTCCCCGGAAATCGAGGCGAGTGAAGGTGCTCCGGACGACCAGGAAAATGCAATGAACGAGGTTGCTGGGGCTCTGAACGGTGAAGATGAGAACTCTGGCGCCGTGGACGCTGCAACATCAGACAATGGAATGGTTTATCCCAACGCAACAGCATCCGGTGAGACGGGCCAGGAGCGCCATGCGCCGTTGAATGCCCTAGACCCATCCTCTTCAGCTCAGGAGATCCAGGATGACATCCCTTCGGCAACATCCGAGCTTGATGAAGAAGAGCTCCGCGAGTTGGTATCTACCACTGGAAGTGCTACAACTCAGGATCTGTATCCTGGAGATGAGGAGAAAACCTTGTCTGGCCCAAATGCGGATGGTGTTGAAGCACATACGCGCACGCTGTCGAACGTCTCAGATCTTCCGTCCTTGTTCGCACCAGCAATATCGGACTGGCTGGCGACCTCAGACCACATCTCACCGGTTGAGTCGGAATCCATTGGATTCGCTGCCCCCAACGACACGGATCATAGAGCAGTGCTCGGTCACTCGCCGACTGAACTGGAGTCGGCAAAGGTACCGACGCAGCAAGCAGAGGGCACACCCGCGGTGTCAGCCTTCCATGCCGCCCAGGACATCCAGGACCCTTTCGAGCAGGTTGAACCGGACGATTCAATTTCTACCGTAGACGAGACAGAGGATCTCCACAGCTCTCCTTATGAACAAGACACCACCCTTCCACACACGCCCCGACGGCAACTTACATTTCCCATACCAACACCGTTCTCCCTTAGAACCACCGCTTTCTCCCCGTCTCCTCCATCTTCCGTCCTCTCCACCTCCTCCTCCTCACCGAAACACAGCATCGACCTCAACCGCAACTCGGTGGACACCATCTCCCTCCGACGGAATTCAGTTGACACCTTCAACTCCCAAGCAGACAACACCGATCCCCGCGACTCAGTAGACACCATCGCCCCCCTCCCCTCTTCGCCCTCCTCGCCCTCCCACACAGATACAACACCCTACCGCCCCTCCACGGCCGGCTGGCTCGGCGTCCGCGGCAGCACGACCCGCCGCTTCAGCATGCCCCTCCAGCACGTGTGGGACCCCTCCTCCTCTGAGCGAGGGGGGGGATCCCACACCAGCCGGCCCGGCACCGCCACGTCCACGGCCACGGTGCGGTACGCCTCGTACAAGAGGCGCGGCGGCGAGAGGAAGAGGCCGCGGTTGAGCGACTTGTCGCCCAGGCCGGTGACGAGCGGCGGTGTGTTGGAGAGTGTTCGGGCCGAGGATGACGCGCATGATAGACACGGGAAGGGGAGGGGGGTGGCGTCCAAGTTTGTGATGTTGTTTGCTGGGATGGAGTTTGCGAAGAAGGCTTTGGGGGGTGAAGGTGGTGGATAACCGTTAACTCTAGTCCCTGATCAAAATTGGGCGCCTTATTTTCTTTTGGATTTTGTATCTGCATTGCACTTTGGGGTCGGGAGGGCAGCATTAGCATGACATTGGCGCATCTGGATTTAGGTTGGTGGTATTAAAATAGATAACTCAGACAGTCAGGCCAGGGTTCTGGTCCGTATTCTACCATACGATAATTCCAATAATACTGGGCGATATCATGTCTATCCTGCCATCCGCTGCTTGTGACACTGGACGCAGACAAGTTCAATATTCTGGCTGACTGTCTACGCTCACAATTCGTCCCTGATTTGCGCCTCCTGAGCTGCTTCCATCAGCTGAGCCTCCCTGTCCTCCTCCCACATCCTCTTCATGGTGTTCGGAGCGGCACCGTCTTCACTCTTGTTCTCAACTTGCCGTCTTTCCTCCTCTCCAAACTCGCGTCCCTCATCCTTCCCCCGACCCCCAACCTGTAACTCGATCTCATCCACCATCCTCCCCACCTTCTCAACCATCGAGTCCTCCCCTGTCCCCCTCCCTTCAGTCCGCGCCTCATATCCAGTTCTCACAGTCGGCACCGGAACCCTTCCCTGCTCATCAAACCCCCCGACCCTCCCCGTCTCCGGCCTCACATCCCCGACCTCTGCCCCTCCTCCGCCTTTTCCCCGAGCCAATAACCCCACCGCCCCCCTCCCAGTCCCCCACAGCGTCCTAATCGGCAGCCAGACAAGCCACCAAGCCGGTCCATACACCCACCTCCTAAACACAAGCCATGCCAGCGTCCCGACCAGCATCCAGAACGCCGTTTCGAGGTACCACGTGTCGCTCTTATTACTCGTCAGCAGCGTGCCCAGTAGGTCCCTCGAGCTCCGCAGCATGTCGTCCAGCCCGGCGTAGCTGTGGTGCAGGGCCTCGAGCGCCGCCGTACTCTCGGCCAGCGTCTCGCGCGCGAACTGGCTGCGCGAGAGCTCCGACGCGATGAGCGCGTGGGTGCGCCGCAGCGCGGACGTGACGGAGCTCGACGCCTCGACCAGGGACTCCCTCTCGTCTGCTGCCTGTTTGCCGGGGCCGCGCTTGCCGCCGGAGGGACGGTAGCCGGGCGGGAAGAGCGAGGTGTGTTGCGGGGAAGGAGCCGGACTGGTTCGTCCCGAGGATGGGGCGGAGGACGGGGAGGAAGTAACTGCTGCCGCGGCCGCGGAGTAGGAGGCCAGGAGGAGGGAGCGCTCCAGCTTCTGCGCCGCCTCGAGGTTCTGCCGGGCCGCGATCTGGGCTTTGCGGAAGGCCACGCGGGCGTGCTTGAGGTCGGCCTCTAGCCGGCGCGCGCCATCCTGTAGTCTCGCCCTGACGTGTTCGGCTTCGGACCCCGGGCGGCCGGGGCGGAGGTCGGTGATCTCTTCCCTGAGGAGCTCGAGGTCTTCTTCTTCTTCGCGGAGGACTTGGGATATTTCCGAGGAGAGTTCTGCGGCGACGTTGGATTCCGGGGAGCTGTCGAGGGGGACGCTGCCCGGCTGGAATTTGAGGGAGGATAGCCGGGTTATGAGGGAGGAGAGCTGGGAGGTTGTCTCTTGGAGGGCGGAGAGGCGGTCTTGAAGCGATTCGAAGGACATTGCGTCTCTGCTGTTTCGTGGTTTACCGCGGACAAAATGAGGATTTGGACTTGTAGGAGAAAAACGTAGGTAGCTCGATGGTTTCCAGGAGACGTGTAAGTTAGTTTTGGCGACGTCACTTCTCCAATCCCATCTGATTGGTCCCGTCTCCAAGCTCTCCAATTCGCAGCGGCCCAGCGGCAGCTTCCGCCGCACAGACCACCCGGGCCAGTCGCATCGCGAAATGGTTGCTTGACCATTTTATTTCGCGGCAAGTACCGTCCCTGGAGTTCAACAGGAGGTAGACCCCGACGACAAACAGCCACGATGATCTCCCGGTTCCTCACAGAGGTGAACACCAAGTTCAACCCCTTCTCCAAGCAGGCCAAGGCGGCGCGCCTGTTCCTCACTTTCCTGCCGCCCAATGCTCGCGCTACGGGGATCAACATCCAGACGACGCTGCTCCCCAGACAGTCGACGGAGCCGAGCATGCTCTATCTCAAGTTCAGTACGTACAACCTGGAACTTTTTTTTTGCTGTATGCGGCAGCTGCTGACTGTGGGCCTGCAGAGGATGGGAAGGAGATGAACATCGATTGCGAGAAGATGGGCATCAAGAGCATTATCGAGGAGGTCGACCGGCATTCGAGAGTGCTGCAGAAGCAGGCTGATCTTACTGATAGTTAAGGAACGATTGGGAGAGACTGTGAGATGGGTGTGCGGGAGAGGTCACTTGTTGTATCGAAGTGTTGGGAAGGTTGTACATTA
>Ga0209127_100160_pt1 | contig 24527 bp, 13 predicted proteins | sample LakSupMetagenome_FD_187469 | JGI IMG/M metagenome (GOLD analysis project Ga0209127, IMG submission 187469) | Freshwater microbial communities from Lake Superior, Canada - Sta WM archaea (SPAdes) (version 2) | ecosystem: Environmental > Aquatic > Freshwater > Lake | place: Lake Superior, Canada...
CCAGTCTTCCATTACGGTGGAAGAGACAAGTGTACTCTTAATGACAGGAAGGTGGTTTGAGACGTTTCGAAGGGATACATTATTTCGCGGTGAATCGGATGCTGTGAAGCCAGGGCGTTGAGAAGAAAAGGACTCATCCAGCATACTTCAAACTAGACTTACAGCATCAATGCTCGTTATCCAAGGGAAATCTTCCCCCATGCAGCTCGCTCTGCTTCACCGGGTTCTCACCTCGAGAGATGGCCAGACATGGCCAGACAATGGGCCGCATGCTTATAACCAATCATCGCCACTCACCAGTTGACACCAACCAACAGCACACATCAGGCTGACCATCAGGCAATATCACCACCTATGTAGTCTAGTTTATCAGTTTGTCCCAGAGTCCTGTCGTTCATCTGTCAATCAACCTCCGCCTGTCACTTCTACCATTGTATTGTACGTCGCTTGACATACAGAACCGAAATCCATCAAACCGGAAGCAGTGACTTTCTGGGAAGTATTAGACTTAGAGCCTCCATCACAATGTCGACCGCTCAAGAGTCAGCCGGAGCCCGTCTCGGCTCGGATTCTCCCGCCGCGCAGCGCGCCATGAACGACCCGTCGCCGGAAATCGCCAATGCTGGAGCCGTTGGCTTGTCCTCCCTCGCGGGGAAGGTCTTTCAAGCTGATATTAAGGGAGCAATGGCCGACACTGCCGGAAGAGCAGAAGCTGTCCTCAAGGATACTGTCCTGCCTGCCGCTGAGGCTGGCCTGATCCTCGCCAGGAACAAGATGTCCCAGATAGACATCGAAAAGGCTGCTGTCCATGCGATGTCCCTGTCGAAGCTTGCCATGGCAGGATCTCTCCATGCAGCTGATGCAGCTCTCTTCGCGGCGAAGGATCACCTATCCCGAGTCGATATCCAAGCCGGTGTTGCGGACGCGAGGGACAAATCTCAGCAGGTGATGTCGGCCGTTGGACCGGCTGCTGGGAAGGTAAGCTGAGTCCTTACCTGAACCCTTACACATCCTATGAACATTGGTATTGACAGCAACTTTCAACAGGCCGGAGAATGGGCAGCGTCGAACCCCAGTCTCGCCGTCTGCGGCGTCGTCGGCGCTGTTGGGCTGGGTATGGTTGCGGCTCCCGGAGTCGTGACTACACCTCTGCTGGGAGCCCTGGGATTGGGACAAGGTGTCGTCGGGGGATCGATTGCTGCTGGCGCTCAGGCGGCCATTGGTAATGTCGCCGCGGGTAGCACCTTTGCCTTCTTCCAGAGCGCCGGTGCTGGCGGAGCAGCGCTTGCCGCTGTCAACAGCGCGGTGCAGGGGGCCGGGTTTGGTGCTGCTGCTGCTGCTGCTGGAGCCGTAGCTGCTAAGGCGGTCGATAGTGAAGGGGGAGACGGCAACATGCACGAAACCAGCGACAAGCAGGGGGCGAAGAACCAGTGACCTTGCTCGTGGGATGCAAAGTTCTTCCTTCTGTCCTTGGGGGATGGAAGGACCTTTGGATGTCATGTGCATACCTTCGTGGACACCGAGCCATAACTTTGATGAGGAATGGTCTGACAAGCAGCTTTACCGTAGTGAGATATGCATTCTGCAACAAGTCGAGGCGACATCAATGATCCTACTTTCATCTACTGCCCACTCCTCCTTGTATCGCCGGCAACTTCACCCTGATCAAGCATGACGATCAGCAGAAGTCAGCTTTGCGGTACGCTGAAGAACAAGGTGTGCGGGCAAAGTGATGCCGAGCTGACCGGTGGTGCTGGGGCTCTCGCTCCTGCGTCGGTTCAGACGGCGTCGACAAAGGGCTTGGCAGCTGAGCCCGCCGTCATCACGCGGGAAAGGTCAGATTGCTAGTGGATCCTCCTCGCATTCCGTATCCAGTCTTGCACCATGCGATCTGTATGAGTTCGAACTGTTCTAGTACAGTAGCTTGGGCTGATCTAGATGATAAATATCATCAGATACGTACGAGTCGAGACAAGCATAGGTATTCCCGTTTGCGTCTCTGTTGTTAACTGTTGGTGCTTCTCATGTAAGATTCGCCAAGGCACCGATCTGATGCCGAAAATGGAAGACGGGGCATCTAGGGGCACTCCAACCAATGGCTGCCCCGCCAAGCTCGGCGCAGAAGGAGCTGTGGCTGGTGGCTGAAGTGCTGCCAAGTGCTTGGCGCGTGCCGATCTGCGCTCCCCTGTTGCGGTAAAGCAAGGATTCATCTGGCAGTTGGCGATGTTGCTCCGCTGAATCCAGATCCTTGGTTCTGACTTTGATCATCAGCGAATCATTCGTCTTTCCATGTCTTCACAGCTGCCGTGGGTGCGTCTGCGAGGGCGCGGAAGAACCTACAGCTATTATGGTCTTGTGATTCCCGACACCAGACAGCGAGAGCAAGAGCAAGAGCAGAGAGAGGTTTACTGAAAGCATGAAGAGGCCCGAAATCATCAATTATGTACGTGTGATGACCTGAGGTTTGGAGAGCTGAATACCACAGCAGGTATCTTAAGGTACTCCCAGCATGTACCGCACCGGACCGTGACTCAAGCGTGGGTCACATTGGTCATTGGTGTTGTCAGCTCGGAAGAGAAAGAAATCAGGTTGTGCTGCGCCTCTGTGTCCCAGCTGCCAGCTTTGTTCTCGCTGGTCAGTGAGGCTCTGCGCCTCGAGTTTGCTGACTAGTGTAGACTAATGCTAGACTTAGTACCTACTAGGCGACCCAAACCCGTGGCGCTGCGCTGCAACAAGGGCGCTGCCTTGGCCTGGTAGTGTACACGTAGTGCCGGACCCCCCCGTCATGGGTGTTTTTGTCGCCTCGCCGCCGAGGATTTGAAACGGTTTGGCGCCAATCTGCGTCGCTGTGGTAGCGTCTGGCACTTATTATAATGCTTGTCATGTCCGTGCCGCCCACATCCGTTTCCTGCGAGTGCTTCTGGGTCCTTTCTGTTTTCATACCCAGTTCAACTTCACTGTTTTTGGTGTCTCGTTGCTGTTGTTGATATTTTCCCCCAGGCCTTTGTCCTCCCTTCCCAGTTCCTGTCCGCCCTTACTTCGGTCATCGGTGTCTCTATCATGGCAAAGCTACTATTACCCCTGGCGCTAGTTGCGTCATGTACCGCTTCTGTGCTGCCTCGGAACCCGGCCGCCGACGTCGTTGCGAAGAAGAACTGGGTCTCACTCCCAATAACATACCGCGAGCGCTCAGTACCTCTGCAGAAGAGAGATCAGGATGTTCCGCTGTTCAACGTCACGTCCATTAGCTACCTCGTCGAGTGTGAGTACCCCATAATCGGAGCGGAACAGAATGCGTCGCGGTTACTGATTGCCCCCTCTCAGTGAGCATAGGAACGCCGGGACAGAGCGTCAAGGTCGCCATCGACACTGGTTCCGACGAGCTTTGGGTCAACCCAGACTGCACGAGCGCGGGCTTGACAGCAAGCCAGGTGAGGGAGTGCAACTCAGATGGCCAGTACGTCCCGGACGATTCCTCGACCGTGGAAGTATTATCCGACACGAACCAAATACGATACGGCAAGGGTACGGTGAACCTGCAATATGTGACGGACAACATCGCACTGCCGCAGAGCACAATAAACATCACGAGCGCCCAGTTCGGCGTCGCGACCGCGTCCGAAGATCTTAACGAGGGAATCCTGGGCCTCGGCTTCGGCAAGGGCCTCAACCTCAACTACAACAACTTCATCGACGAGCTCGCCATCGAGAAGCAGACCAACAGCCGCGCCTTCAGCGTCGCCCTGGGCAGCGTCACGGCCAACAACGGCGGTGTGCTCATCTTCGGCGGCGTCGACACCAAGAAGTTTACCGGACCGCTGATCAGCAACCCGATACTGGGCCCGCAGGGCGGCGAGCAGCTGAACCGCTACTGGATCCAGCTCGACAGCGTCGCGCTCAGCAAGTCGGGCTCCTCGTCGAAGCAGTACTCCGGGTCCAGCATGCCCATCGTGCTTGACTCGGGCTCCTCGCTCAGCTACCTCCCCTCGTCGCTCGTGGCGGCCATGGCGGCGGACTTCCAGGGCGACTACGACAGCAGCAGTGGGCTGTACCAGGTGCCCTGCTCGCAGGCCAAGGCCTCGGGCAGCGTCGACTTCACCTTCGGGCAGGCCACCATCAAGGTTCCCTTCAACGAGTTCGTCTGGCAGTACAACAGCCAGCTGTGCATCCTCGGCGCCGTCCCTGTTGTCACCGACTCCAGCAGCGACAGCGCCACGACGGTGCTGCTGGGCGACACCTTTATGCGCAGCGCGTTTGTGGTGTTCGACCAGACCACCGAGACCATCTCGATGGCGCAGTACGTGAACTGTGGCGAGAACGAGCAGGCGATCCCGGCCACCGGCGCGGGTAACTTTACCGGCGAGTGCGATTCGGGCTCGGCGAACACAAACGCCGGTGGACGGGCGACGTTCAGCATGGCTGGGTTGGCGGTGGCTGTTGTGGCCGGGCTGGCTGTCGCCTTGTAAGCTGTTTACAGCGCGGGCATCCTCGGGTTCTGCATCGACTATCTTTTGCATTTGCGTTTTTTTGGTTAAGCATGCTGCATTGTTGCGAGTATACGTTGGTTGGCCGTTGTGCGGCACCGGGACTTGGGAGAACAGGGGCCGGCAGGCGTTCGAATATGGACTTGATATCCTGAAAATACAACGACTTCTATATTGGACATGGCTGGTCATTTCTACGCGATCAAGTATCGGTATCCAAGTCGTAGAAAAGACTGCCAGTGCATATTTTGTAGCAGCAATTTCAACGTCGTCTTGATTAAACTTTGACTGGCTGTTGGTTCTGATGCCAAGCGATCTTTCATCCGGACATCGTCTGCATGCACCCATCTGATCTCATCTGTTCATTAATCTGGCTACATCTGCCGTCGTGCGGCACTCTTAAACCTGGGACGCTGATCGGTGACTAAACACAGACGACATGCGAATTGTTCTCTGGCATGAGCATGATGTATGCCTTCTGTCATCCGCCAATGATCAAGACTTCCCCAAGAGAAAAGCATTGTTCCAGTCATGGCTCGCGTGATGATAGGTGTCTTTGGCGATCCCATCTTGCGACTCTCCAGTGAGCATCCCGTCCGTCCGTCGCAGTCCTCTCCCGCGCATTTGCATTTCTCTCTCTGATGTGCCGTGGACATCCAACGGCCACCGCAAAGTTATCCCGGCCAGAAGTATGGCCCGTCTGTCTACCTGACTATAGTCTCGGTCATGTTCGGTTGTAGTCCTGAGCCTCGCTCCCACCCACGCCACTTGCGCCAGATGGTCATATCGAAGCTATGCCTTTGGCGACCGAAGAGGCCTGCGGAATCATGGTCAGAAGCAAGTCCTACTGAGTGACTCTGGGCGGAGAGAAGCAAGCAGCACTCACCCGCATCCTTGCGGCGTAGTAACACCAAAGAAGCAGTCGTCGGAGGTCTTCTCAACCACCTGCTCGGGGGTGATAGGTACGATGACTACGCCGGCGGCGGCGAGGGACGCGAAGAGCGATAGGAGGAGGGCAGTGAACTTCATCTCGTCCTGTCTGTGCTTGAGCCGAGGAATCTCTGGTTTTGTTCTGAAAGGGAAGGATAGGAGCCGGCCTGATATGAAGTGATTACGAAAGGCAGACCAGCTGGAGAATTGGAATGCGAACAGGTGCAGAAGCGTAGATCACGATTAGTAGGTACGAAAGGACGGATGCAAGAGAAGAGAAGCGGCAGAGAAGAGGGAAGAGACTGGAGAGACCACACTGAAACCCGGGAAATGGAGTCGTCGCCCGTCGCTGGCGCTGCGACGTCTGGGCGCGGCCGGGGTGTACAGGCGTTTCACGACTGAAACGAGAAGGGCTACGCGATGGAGAGAATCAAACAAGTCCGCACTTGCGGCATGCAAGGCAGAAAGACGTGCTGCATGTCAGCCTTACCACAGGTAATGATCCTTGATGGTATGAATCACCATCAGACCTCCGAGATGAAATCGATGCACGTGCAGCAATGACACTGTTGAAATCCCAGATGCAAAGATGAGGATGAAGTTATCGTCAGATGTCCCTGGCTCTTGGGTTTCAAGGGGTTCATGAGTTGCAGGGACCAATGAAGCACAGACAGCGCCTGGGATTGAGTGACCCACTTGAAGAAAGCCTCACTAGCTTACGTAAGGCCATACACCCCCTTTCCATCCAACATGGTGAGAAGTCAACACTGAAGATGAAACTCGAGATGGCTTCGTGAGATATGTGCATTGCTCTGATTGATTGGAGACAGGGCAATATAATTATCTGTTGATGTGCGAGAGGCTACTTTCGAGCCGAGTTCGCTGTAGGGTAGCTGCCCTATACGAAAGTACCATCGACTCGCTGCCGAGACATCTCGACCGTCTATAGGGCAGGAGCCACTTCAGATCAGGCACCGGACGCTATAAGCAACTGTGACCTCTGTGGCCCAGACTGTTCAATTCCGGCCTGATCTCAAAAGCCATGCGTACCACGACAATCTCTAAATCCAAGTCCGCCAGCGACTTCCGGCCTCTCCCCCTATCAGACGTTGTATCTGCACCCGACTCCTTTCCTTGATGCGATGACTCGCTTCCCAAGACCATGGTATGCCGCCTCCTATCATCCTTCCCCAAGTCCGCTCTTCATCCAACATCCACTTCGGGGTTCAAAACCTTGCCCAAGGTTGACAGCTCCGGACCTTCTGCAATGCCATCTGTTGCCAAGTTATCAGCAGCACCATCTTCGAGCATTTGCCTCCCCAGAGCTTGGGGAGCTCTACGGCCCCTGCGCCTTGAGGATTCTCGAGAAGAGGACCACAGAGGATCCCCTGCTTCAGACAGGCCCCAGCCGCGTCTTTGTCCGATTCGAGCATAACCGACCCGTCTTTTCACCCCCTTTCTTATATCCTTTCCCCTCCCTTTCCCCTCCCCTTTCCCTCCCTCTGTCCAACGGCATACTCAACTCCCACATCCCCTCCAGTAGTCTCCGGTCTGCGGCCAACTCATCCGTCCCCGCCTTCGAGCGCCGTGTGAGTTTCTGCAGTGCCACACAACCCGGCGCTGACATGGAACCCCGTGGGCACCAAGAGGTATGCCATTCTCTGACGCGAGGCTACTCGATTTCCTCGACGCGGCTGTTATCGATCACCGAAGCTGGGCGACATATGCTGGGGTCGATTTAGCTTGTGCCTTGCTGTCGAGTCTGTGATAAGGGAAGGAATGACTGGCTAGATCGGGCTATCGAGGTTTGCGAAGACGGCGCCCGGGTCATGGTTGGATGTATCGGAAAGGCAGTACTCCGCACTGGGACTGGAGTAGCCGGGAGGATGTTCTGCTGGGGTTCGTTGGGCGCATTTCTCGAATTTCCAGGGATTGGGAGACTTCGAATGTAGGGTCGGGTTTTGTGGAGGGCAGCGGACAATGCCGCAGAGGCCGATGGGGATTCTTGAGGCCTCGAGGGTGACGAGGGAGGTGCCGGCTGAGAGGAGTATCCGGGTTCTGGAGGGTTCGACGGAGACTCGGGGGCCTGGGCATCAAAAATGACGGCTTGTGGTTGGGATTTCTGGGATGGTTCTCGCTACCGAGGCCCCAGAAGGCTTGACATGTTTCCGTTGGGGAGAACTGTGATGTTATGACAACTTGTGATCACAAGGGCGTCGTTCATCTGATGTCAACATATAGACAGTGGCAACGTAGATCTATTTCGTCAATACCTCTCTGGCGATACCCGCATGAGGAGCTTTGAGCTAACGAGGGCAAAACGTCCAGAATCCGAAGAGCTTCCATTTGCTCCTGTCAATGCTCCCGTCCTCCGCAAATGGCGCCATCGTAGCCATGTTGATCCTGTTCACTGCCCCCACGTCGCTGCATGTTTGTTACTGAGCGCCCATGTCACGTAATAGCCTCGATGCTTTGAGTAGGGCGCGATGAGTGAGTTCGACAAGGACAGTGAGAAAAGGGGCCAACAGGCTGAAATGCCCTGAAACGTTCTTGGAGCCCACGGCACGAGATTTGTCCAGCTGGGACCGGAGCGGACTGGTGATATTCCCTAACCGGCACCGATACGAGGTGGCTTTAAGCTCAACACTTTCCCTCAGTGCAGCCAGGTTGCTTTCGTCAGGCAGACCCCGGTGGGTAGGCAAGTCAGGACACATTCAAAGGCCCACCCATCTGCGCAGGGGTTCTGCGGTAGTCCTAGTCTGGATGCAGAACATGTGCGCGCGCCTTGGGCGGAGGCATTGCTTCGCACCTACTGGGCGCTGACTTGATACCGCGCTTGCGTATCACGCCGTAGGCGGCTACCGAGCCGTTATGATATCGGATGCGGGCGCGGCGGGTGCTCTCTAGCCTGCCAGCTGCTGGCCGGGTAGGGGCACCGCTGGACGATCAGCGAGGCTCGCCTGATCTGGACACAACTAGACAAACCTCGCCATCGCGTAAAACCGGGCATCGGTTGACCGGACTTGTAATGATCCACGGCGTCTGTGCTTGGCATATCCTCCGAGAATACTTGGGGTTTGGCAACAGGAGCCGACAGGACTCCACGGCGCACGAGCTGCAGGACCCTACAGATCCACCAGGGGGGTCCCGCGGCGAAGACCTTGATGGCGAGGCATGAAGGACCGCACTCCTTCCGGACCGGTAAGGCTGAGGTGCCATTGCTGCAGGGAATCGGACTTCTCTGATGGCTGCACTTGCACTGCGGAAAGGGTCAGCCAGGTCGAAAATAGGTCGGAATGAGTGAGATTGAACTGTTAGACATAGGCCAAGAGACGCAGGTTGCCGCATAACTGCTTGAGCGAGCCGCAAATCAATAGTGAATCTATGCTAGAGAGCTTGACGACCAGCAAGCAGAGTAACCTGCGTGATTAGCATGCTACCCATGCATGGAGCATCTCGGCCTTGCGTGGCTTTGCGTTCTTATCACGAGGCTCCGTCGGTGCCCCTACCGGTCAGTAGCGGCTGACAGATAGGGCGCTGGAACAGGGCTGAGAATTGATGACAGACGTCTGACGACTTTGTGCCGCCAACCTGACTGAGGTGGCCAACGCAGCTGCCAATGTCTCGGTAGACGGACTTAGAGGTCAAAGCCCCAGCGTCGGACAGTATAATAGTGTGCATAGGATGCCTCGGGGGGCACAGCCGCCTAGTTTATAGGGGGAAAACAGGCGCTATTCATGCCGCCGTGGCGCTGCCGGCTGGCTCGTGTCGACGGAACCAGCTCGATACAGTGCGACAAACTGTTTCGTGTTCCCCATCCGACAGTGAAGTCTACAGTCTACCTTAGTGAATGCTCAATCATAAGATACGCCAGCAGGTGGAAGTATGATATGGCCTGACACCATGTAGGGGCTATTGTGAGTAGAGCTCTTGGCTCGAAGTCTGTGGAACTGCTGAGATGCAGATCGAATACATGTCTTCCAGGACAACCAGGTGATCAAAGAAGGAGCGATGAGAGGCTGGAAGGATAGGGCTAGCCTACAGGGAAGGGACCTCGTATAATGCGCGGCTTGTTGACTAATCATCAGCTCGCTCACAGCTGCTTGAGCCTTGAGCGGGTTCTGGAAGGGAGCGCGGTCCATCGTTGCGTCGTCTCAGTGGTCAGAACTCGGCAAGGTACCTAATCCAACTTCAAAGGGGCATTTGGGCGTTTCTGCCTGACCTGCCTTCAGCGAATCGTGGGTCTCGGGACGCTCGCGCCCAGCCCGAATGCACAGATAGAGCACATTCCGTGGCCGCTGAAAACCTTGAAAGGCGACTTGAACCAAACCAGGCAGTGAAAGCGACTTGAAGCGGAGTGCTTTCGGGAAGTGAACCTTTGTAGCTCCGTATCAAACTGGCAAACACAGTTCTTCAGCCTCCAGTGCATAACCGAGTTGCACACGGTGCCCTGTATTCTGCCTGACCAAATCTCACAACAAGGAGCGAGCGGTAAGGCAGGAGAAGGTACAAGCCACCTAATTTTGCGGGGAAGGAACTTTGCGTGGTTTGCCCCGCTGCATCACTCCCTTTCACTTAATTCCAAGGGTTCTGGGCCAGCGCAGTGGCCACACTCCACCAACTTGCAGCCGCACCTGGCCCGCACAGCGTGTTTCCTGCCCAAATCAGGTTCCGCTTCCTCCCTTTCTCCTTCCCCCCTCCACATCCGAATCCTCCTCCCACTTCCAACGCCCTTCCGACGACTTGACCGTCTCTTCTTCTCCCCAACATCGTCAGTAGCCTCTTCAGACCAAGAGGATTCGCCCTTCCGGACGTCAAGCAGAGGGCTGTATCGGACTTTTTATCGGATACTTTCTGTTTGTCTATTCATACTTTTCTCGCCCGTCACTTTTTAAGCGCGGCCATCTCGACTCGGGCTGAAGTGTGAACTCGTTCTTCAATCAGCCAAACCATCATCGACAGCCACATCCCGACCGGCATCAGTTCCCGGCCGTCCGATAACCTTTCAGATCGAATCGACGGTGCTGCAAGTTGATACTTCTCGGCGCCGAGCATTTAACATGTGAGTTCCTAAACTCCTTTTGCACGCGAGAGCTCGAGTCATCACTTTCGCCGCCATTGTCAAATCGTCGAGGTTGTTGAATGACTTTTGCTTCCCAAAATCCACGCCTTTCGGGAAACATGCTCTCTTCGCTGCCTCAGAAAAGAAGCAGCGACCCTGCCTATTTAACGGCTACGATATTCCTGAGTCTTTGTGCTCAGGATCTCGCTCGCCATGACGCCTGGTCATCGATTCAGTTGTACCTAGTCATCGATCCAGTTGCTCTCGTCGACCTGGTTTGCGTCCATCGGCCCCAGCCGGGGCATCCTGCACACGCGTTACCTCGACAGCCTTCTTCGCAGCTCTCTGATTACATGCCTCATCGCATGGACGTGGCTGACATTACTTTGTCTCAACAGAATCTTTCGCTCAGAACAACTCGGTTGAGCTCATACCGCAGATATGACAACCATGGTACGTTGAGGCTTCTGTGTCGTGTGCTATCGAGCTTCCTCCTGACTAATATGGCCAAACTGCAGGATCTCCGCGTGGGCAACAAGTACAGGATTGGCCGGAAGATCGGGTCCGGCTCCTTCGGCGACATCTACCTGGGAACCAACATTATTTCCGGAGAGGAGATTGCCATAAAGCTTGAGAGCGTCAAAGCTAAGCACCCGCAGCTCGAGTACGAGGCCCGTGTCTACAAGTCCCTCGCCGGCGGCGTCGGCATCCCCTTTGTCCGCTGGTTCGGCACCGAGTGCGACTACAATGCCATGGTCCTCGACCTCCTGGGACCCAGTCTCGAGGATCTCTTCAACTTCTGCAACCGCAAATTCTCGCTCAAGACGGTGCTGCTTCTGGCCGACCAGCTGATCTCCCGCATCGAGTACATCCACGCCAAGTCGTTCATCCACCGCGACATAAAGCCCGACAACTTCCTGATGGGCATTGGCAAGCGTGGAAACCAGGTCAACGTCATCGACTTCGGTCTGGCCAAGAAGTACCGCGACCCCAAGACGCACTTCCACATCCCTTACAGAGAGAATAAGAACCTGACGGGCACTGCCCGCTATGCCTCCATCAACACGCATCTGGGCGTCGAGCAGTCGCGCCGTGACGATATGGAGAGTCTCGGATACGTCATGCTCTACTTCTGCCGGGGATCTCTGCCTTGGCAGGGGCTCAAGGCTGCCACCAAGAAGCAGAAGTACGACAGGATCATGGAGAAGAAGATGACCACCCCTACCGAGGTGCTGTGCCGCGGCTTCCCCAACGAGTTTGCCATCTATCTCAACTACACGCGCTCGCTCCGCTTCGACGACAAGCCCGACTACAGCTACCTGCGCAAGATCTTCCGGGATCTCTTCGTCCGCGAGGGGTTCCAGTACGACTACGTCTTCGACTGGACGGTCTACAAGTACCAGAAGAATGCCCAGGCCATCGCGCAGGCCAACGCGCAGGGCGACGACAAGGGACAGCGCACCGACGCTGCCACGGGCCAGCAGACGGCTCAGGCCAGCGCCTCCAAGGCGCCCGCCGTGTCGAACAACCGCAGCCGCAACAAGCTGATCTCGGGGACTGGTGTGGACACTCCGGAGACCAACCGCGCCATCGGTGGAAGCGACAGGATGTGAGTGTCATGCAATGCCCAGCCCACAAGCATTCCTTGTAAGGAATCATGTTTCCTTCGAGTTTGGTGTGAATCATACAACGCTGGCCCGAGGAAAAATGCTGACAAGTCTTTCTTTGCTGACGTTCAGTGCTCGATAACAGGCTACGCTCGGCTGCCAAAGGCCAAGCCGGCGCCTCGGGATATGCTTCTGGCACCGCCTACCGCCCCAAATGATCGACTCCACGGCTATCTGGACCGGACCCCAATTCTCCCGGAGAGGAGTAGGTGTTTTCTCTCAAGTCGACAGAGATTGCGTTTCGCCCGCAGGCTGAATGATTCCGTGGTATTTCCCGAATGACGACGACGTTTTGATCACGCCGGAGAGGGTCACGGAACATGCTTGACGAGGCAGCCGACGATAGTCAACGCCATTCCCCGCTCAGTCTTACACAGATTGCTTTATGTTTCGCATTTTCATTCCTCGACCCCTTTCGACACACGATCCCTTCATGCCTGGTTTCGCCTCGGACTTTGTTTTTCTTGGAATCCCTCGACGTCATGCCTGCCTATCGCCAACCTCAGGCGGGCTAGATGACACCTTGGGACTTCCAGTCCGAACGGCATGCCGGTGCACGAACATGGTTTGTGTACCGAAGTTTGGAAAGACGGCTCTGCTGCGAGGAAGCAGGGTTTCTCGTTGTGCCATCATTTTCATCACCACTAGGCATGAGGGGCCGAAGGAGCTTGGAAGTCGATCGACAAACCAGATTGTTACGCCCATGGGCTCACCGTGGCGACAAGATCAGCCCGCCCTTCCCCCCCATACGGACATTGCTTTCCCCTCGATGCATATTGGCGGTCCCTTTCCACGCGAGTTGGTTTTCTCTTTTTCTGTTGCTTTCTCTTTTTGCCCTTGGCCGCTCTCGCATCGCGCATTGGCAGGTTCAGGTGTCGCTTGTGGGGAGGTATTACAGGGGATGGTGCGACACCTGTACTAATGTTGGTCCCTCGCTGCTCGGCCTTTTCCAGCAACAAACACGGCATAGCCTTCTTCCTGACCTTGGGTTCCCATCAGGAGAGGGCTCGCTAGTAATAGGTGGATCCAGCAGTTGCGGACACTGTCATTGCAGGCGAGCCTGGGTACGCGGGGGATTTGCGATTTCGAGGCGGGTAGACGGAGGAACACTGATCAAGAAGCTCTCATCTGTGCGGCTCTATACCGTGGGCATTGGTCGCGTAACTTTCCCACCGGCTTCTCATGTCCAAACCGGCTTCGAAGGACAGTCCTGGGATGTGGTTTACGCATTTCTATGACGATATTCGACAGGCGCAGCCACCTTCTCGGCTTGGTGCCCATGGCCTTACGGACAAGGACACAGTGTGCAGACACGGGTGGAGACCAGCCACCGTGGTAAACGTTGCTCGCTTCGATGGCAGTGGAGGTTGGCAGCTAGGGACCGATACACACGAGGTAGCTTTCATTAATCAAGTCTTTTACTCTATCTTGCAGCAACCCCCATGAGTGCTCTCCGTAATGTGAGTGACTGGACGAGCAGAAGCTTCACTGGTGTGACTCGGGTATCAGACGTCAGACGGACAGGTGCGGCAAAGTCGGTGCATGTGGTGCCTACCTATGGCGGGACGACGACCTGCTCAGCCACCCTCGCTCGCATTAGCGGGAAGCGGTAGATGAGCCGGGACCGTCCATGGAGAAAAAGACGGTGACCACGTCTGGTACGATGATTATCTGACTTGATGTGGTCACGAGGAGGCTGTACAGAGCGGGGGTTTAGCTTCAATCACATGGTGGCCGGTCTCTGACATGGAGCAGGTGAGACAAGATTCCAAGGCATTACGTATAAATACTTTTGGGCCGCCAACGAGGAGCTCATGGGAGCTCATGGGAGCTCTGAAGCTACACCTCTCTGTCGATTAACCGCCGATATATTACCTCCAGGAGAGGGGACAGCATTGCTCGCTAATAATCTAAAGTCTAGGCTTGGAAGGGCGTTGAGGCCCCGTCGCCTGTTGGCAGTGTTTCAGCAGTTTAAGCAGGAACGGCCAAACATAATTCCGCTATCGAACCCCTAGCGTCCCACCACCAAGACCCCTTGCAACCGAGCTCGGCACCTTCTGTGGCCCAGACTCCAGCAGACGTCAAAGACGGTCAACTGGTTGCTTTCTTTCTCCATATTATTCCGCATATGACGATGGAGTCGACCTCTGCGGCCGACACAGCCAAAGCCCACGACATGGCGCCGTCGACTCTAGATCTGCTCTTTTTAACTTTCAACTGCGCCAAGAACCTTGTTAACCCCGCAATATTTGCTAGCCATCTGCATGGCGCACTCTCACAGAACTCGACGGCGCTACCTGACTTGGTGGTCTTGTAAGTAAAACCGCCGCCAAGTCCACTCTGCCTTGGGGCAACCTCGTGCCCCCCATTCCCTTCTGCTTGTTGTCTCGTGTTCTGATGTCGACGCGTGGTGTCCTTGGTGCTATAGCTCCCTCCAAGAAGTCGCCCCCCTGTCGTACTCGTTCATCGGATCCTACTTTGTCAACCGCTACTACACGCCCTACGAGGAGGCCCTGAACAAGGCTGCGGCACGGTTTCTCACGACCACGACGTCGACGAATGCAGACGGCGAAGCTGCCGCACAGCTGTCTTCCCAGACGGCTGTACCACAGAACAATGGGCGGGCACCCTTCCCTTACACCATGGTTCGGGCCAGGAACGTCGGTATGACCGCGCTTCTGCTGTTTGCCCGCGACCCTGCGGCCATACATCACATTCAGGACGCAGTGGTTGGGTTCGGCGTGCAAGACATGGGGAACAAGGGCGCGGTTGGACTGAGAGTGACGTGGAGCGACAGCCACAGCAACGGCGGGACTGGCAGTTCTACCGAGCTCACCTTCGTGGCTACGCACCTGGCTGCAATGGAGTGGAATCTCAAGAAGAGGAACGCAAACTGGAGGAGTATAGTCTCGGGCTTGACTTTCGAGGACCCGAAGAAGGCACTGCCAGGCATGTTCCCGGCGGCCATGCCGCCGACAACGACAGCAGATCCCGACCAACCCAGGCCCAGACCGCCGAGTCCAGCGTCCGCCTCGAGCAGCGAAGGTTCCGAAGAGGAAGAAGGGGACGCCGTCACCCCCCAAGGAGAGAGCGACTCGGCGCCACTCCTGACTCGACAAGCGTCATCCTCCCTGTCCCGACGCAGCACTACTAAGAAACGCTCGCTCAACCGACAAACCCACCCAGACAGCCCAGACCTAACCCCGGAGCACCTCTCCACTCTCCAAGAAATATCCATCTTCAAGCCGACCTCGCACCTCTTCCTAGCGGGCGACTTGAACTACCGCATATCCTCCACCACGCCGCCCGCCCGCTCCCCCTTCCCGTCCTTCTATCACCCGCCCTCCGACCCCCTGCACTGGTCCCACTTCCTCCCGCGCGACCAGCTCACCGCCGAGCGCGAGGCGGGACGCACCATGAACGGCCTGTCCGAAGCACCCATCACCTTCGGGCCGAGCTACAAGTACGACGTCCTCCCGGAAGCGGAGGCCGAGAACGCCGAGAACTTCGCGCAGGTCAAGGCCGAGGGAGAGGTGCCCTGGCGCTGGGCGCCGCACCGCTGGCCCAGCTGGTGCGACAGGGCGCTGTACCTGGACATCGCGCCGTGGGTGAAGAGGAGGAAGCCGGAGGCGGCGATCGAGGTGAGGGCGTACGATATCATGCCGCTTATGCGGAGCAGCGATCACAGGCCCGTGTTCCTCCGGGCGACAGTGCCGATACTGGGGCCCGAGGAGATGGCGCCTCCTCCCCCTCCTCCTGCGGCCGAGGGAGGGGAGGGCGGCTTGCGGGAAGAGGACATGGCGGACCCGAGGATCGCGCTGCCTGTTCCTATCGACCCGCACGCGTGGGAGCGCAGGGCGGCTGCGAGGAGGAGGGAGGTGGTGGCGGGGTGGTCGATGTTTGTGTGGGCTACGCGGGAGGGAGCGGCGCTCATTGGGACGGCGTTGCTGGTTGCCGGCGCTACGTGGTGGCTTTGGAGGGTTATGTAGCGCCGGGCCGGTCGGAAGCTGCCTGGTCTGGGTGGCGCTATGATGGGAGGGATTGTGCAGTGGGTGAGGAAGATGGTGCCGTGGTATAGAATGCGAGCCGGGCACTCGCATCTGGGCCCTTCAGTTCGGTACGCGGGTCTGGAGTAGGGAGCATCGTGACGGGGGATGGGTCGGGATTAGAGATCGTGGTAGAAGGGTAGACGATGGTTCATGGAGCAGCTGATGCTACAAGAGGGGGAGATGGGAAGACTCTGGCATGAGCAACGTATAGATACCCGTGTGAGCAGACAGAAGTTGCATTTATCATAGCGAGACGGCAACACCTAGAGTCTTGGAAACCGAGCATGACTCAAATCTTAACGAGTTACACGTCCGGATGCCGATGTGGTCCAAGCAGTAGTTCACCGAGGCCGTGGTAAAGTCTGACTCTGTGGCCTACCTTGGAGCTTGCAAGCACACAGACAGTACTTCCTTGCTAGCTCTACAGGCGTCGCATGACCACGTGCAAACAACAGCGTCAGAGCTACCAATGAAGATGCAAGAGTACGAGATTTGTGACTGTAGCCCATAAGTATCTGAAGACAATACAGCGTCAAAGGGACTCACCATACTGGCACAGCGTCTGTTACACTAGAACATATGCTCCTCGTGATATGGCCGGTCCTATCAGCAACAATGCGGGCGGGAAGCGGCAGCCGACTCCGGACTACACAGTAAGGTAGACGAGTGGGATGGATTCAGTGGGGGGCATCCCCGGAGCGCGCTAACTCTGGGCTTAATCTGCATGTGGCTTAGCGGCTCAGGGGGTGGAAGCCGGGCCTGTCTCCGCGCTGCATCCCAAGCCAAGTGAAGCTGCACGTTTCAAGCTCACCGTTGTCGTTGTGGTCGCCGTCTGACTGACTCCTTCTCCGATCCCCTTCTCCGATCGTCTTGTTATCGTCTGTGATTAGTTTCCTTATTCATTTCTTAAGCTGCATATATGATCAGACTGCATCTCTCTTTTCAGAGTCAGCCGACATAGAAAGAGACAAGACTTTGATGAGGTAGAGTTCTCCATGGGTACTTCTGATCATCAGCCCTGATCCAGGCGCTAGCTGGCAAGTCGGTTTACACAACACCCCTTTTCTTCATTGTCCTAGCTGTTTGGAGGACTAACAAAGCTAACCGACTCCTTTACCAGTACTCATAAACCAAAAGCAGGCTTATACAGCCGCCTCTTTTCCAACAATGGATCAAAGCAGTCGAGGGCTTCTGAGCCGCTCCCCACACCCGTTCGACGACCACGATCAACACACCGCCCGCTTCAGACGTTCCTACGAAGCGAACCATGCCTCAGACACCGAGTCCGACATCGACGCAACCGACTACCTACCCAAGACACCCACCACACCCACCTCCAAGCCGGCCTTCCTCGGCAGCAGACGACCCCGCTGGTCGCTGCGAGGACCGGTAGCCTTCCGCAGCCGCTGCTGCCTCATCTTCCTCGCCGTCACGGGCACGATCCTCCTCCTCTTAGCCGCAGGCGGCGCCTTCGTTTTTAAGAAATACAAGGACGAGCCTCCGTACGGGCAGTCGCCGCCGTGGTACCCGACGCCCAGGGGCGGCGCGAGCGCCAGCTGGGCCGAGAGCTACCGCAAGGCGTCGGCCATGGTCGGCCGCATGACGCTGGCGGAGAAGGTCAACGTCACTACCGGCACGGGTTGGATGATGGGCCTGGCCGTGGGCACCAACGGCCCCGCCGTGCACGTCGGCTTCCCGCAGCTGCAGCTCCAGGACGGGCCGCTGGGCATGCGGTTCGCGGACAACATCACGGCGTTCCCGGCGGGCGTCACGGTCGGCGCGACGTGGAACCGCGAGCTGATGTATGCGCGCGGCAGGGCGCACGCCGAGGAGGCGAAGGCGAAGGGAATCAATGTCCTGCTCGGCCCGTGCGTGGGACCTCTGGGGAGAATGCCCGCTGGCGGGCGCAACTGGGAGGGGTTCGGGGCTGATCCGTATTTGCAGGGGATTGCTGGCGCGGAGACGATCAAGGGGATCCAGAGCGAGGGCGTGATGGCTACCATCAAGCATTTTGTGGGCAACGAGCAGGAACACTTTCGCCAGCCGTGGGAATGGGGTCTGCCGCATGCCATCTCCTCGAACATCGACGATCGGACGCTCCATGAGCTGTACGTCTGGCCGTTTGGGGATGCGATCAAGGCGGGCGTGGCCAGTGTGATGTGCTCGTACAACATGGTCAACAACTCGTACGCTTGCGGCAACTCGAAACTGATGAACGGTATCCTCAAGGACGAGCTCGGCTTCCAGGGGTTTGTCATGTCGGATTGGCTGGCACAGCGGGCGGGAGTCAGCACCGCGCTTGCCGGTCTCGACATGACCATGCCTGGTGACGGGCTCGGCTGGGCAGACGGCAACTCGCTGTGGGGTCCGCACTTGACGAAGGCGGTGCTGAACGGATCTGTCCCGGTAGATCGCCTGAACGACATGGTCACGCGCATCGTGGCGGCCTGGTACCAGCTCGGCCAGGACGACGAGGCGAAGTGGCCGCGCGAGCTGCCCAACTTCTCGTCCTGGACGAACGACAAGATGGGCGTCCTCTACCCGGGGAGCAAGTCGCCGCAGGAGCAGGTGGAGGTCAACAAGTTCCTCAACGTCATGTCCAACCACTCGACCATCGCGATGGAGGTTGCTGCTGAGGGCACCGTCCTCCTGAAGAACGAGAACGTCCTACCGATTAGCCGGGAAGGATACATCGACGCCAAACGACACGAGGGCAAGCTGAAGGTCGGCATCTTTGGCGAAGACGCTGGTCCCGGCAACGGGCCCAACTTCTGCAAGGACCGCGCTTGCAACCAGGGGACACTGGGCTCGGGGTGGGGATCGGGTGCGGTGGAGTTCCACCACCTAACTCCTCCATCCGACGCCATCAAGCAGGAGTTCGATGCCTCCAAGGTCGATCTGCACGAATACCTGACCAACACCCCGCCCTTCGACACCGAGGAGGAGACCGTGTCCGACCTGGACCTCTGCATCGTCTTCGCCAACTCGGACTCGGGCGAGGGCTTCGTCGCATCCGGCGGCGTGAGAGGTGATCGTAACGATCTCACCCTCCACAAGGGCGGCGACGACCTCATCGTCCGCACGGCGGCCAAGTGCGGCGGCGGCAAGGGCGACGTCGTCGTTGTGATCCACTCGGTCGGCCCCGTCGTAATGGAGAAATGGATCGACCTCCCTAACGTCAAGGCCGTGCTGCTCGCCAACCTCCCCGGTCAGGAATCAGGCACCGCACTGGCCAAGGTCCTCTTCGGCGACATCAACCCCTCGGGCAAACTGCCCTACACCATCGGCCACTCCCTCGAGGAGTACGGCGAGGGCGCCAAGATCCTCTACCTCCCCAACGGCGTCGTTCCGCAACAGGACTTCAAGGAGGGTCTGTACATCGACTACCGCCACTTCGACAGATACTCCGTCACGCCGCGCTTCGAGTTCGGGTTCGGACTCAGCTACACCACCTTCGAGATAGCCAACGTGACGGTAACCGAGCAGAAGCCCAAATCCCCCTGGCCCGCGACGCGCCCTCCTCCGCCGGCCCAACCGCCCACCTACGACGACAAGATACCCTCCGACACCGAGGCCCTGTTCCCGCCCGGCTTCCGCAAGCTGCAGAAGTACGTCTACCCTTACCTCGACAAGGTGGACGACATCGTCACCGCACCCTATCCCTACCCGGACGGCTACGACGCTGCTCCCCCCTTGTCCCCGGCGGGCGGCGAGGAGGGCGGCAACCCGGACTTGTGGGAGGTGCACGTCACGGTCTCGGCCGACGTGGTCAATACCGGTTCTGTGAGGGGCAAGGCGGTGCCGCAGCTGTACCTGTCGTACCCGCAGGTACGGGGAGTGGATTTCCCGGTCAGGGTGTTGAGGGGGTTCGAGAAGGTGGAGCTCGACAAGGGGGAGGGGACGACGGTCGAGTTTGATCTGACGAGGAGGGATTTGAGTTATTGGGATGTCGAGGCGCAGAATTGGAGGATGGTGGCGGAGGGGGAGTATGAGTTTCGGGTTGGGTGGAGTAGTAGGGATTTGCCTGTTGGTGGGAGGTGGTGATCCTCTGGACTGCAGAGGCGTTGATGGTGATGGTGGGCACCCGCCGGCTTGGGTTTGTTTAGCGATGTCTGTAATGGAGTATCGGAATAGAATTGGATGAATGCGTAATGCAAACAGTTGCTCCTCTTCTGGACTCGAATAGGAGGTCATTGGGCACCGTCAAGCTTTGGCGGCCAGCTTGGACTGCGCTAACCAGCTCTTGGGCACCTGTCTCCCATCGCAGCACCGAGTTTGTTATGTTTCAACATGAGAGAATCCCGGTGGGAATAGATGGAACTGAGTAAAGTCTACATTAAATGCTGGCATTATGAGCCTGGCAGTAATCCCTCCGTGCGTGACCGTGAAGTGTCTGACTGACAGTTACCCTCCACATCCTCTTGTCTGATATTGTCCATCTTCTGCCAAAAAAGGATAACTACAAGGGGAATCCCCACACGTTCTCGACACAAGCTGATGTGGTACCAAAATATCCATTAATTCCGGTCACATCCACTCCTTCTGCACCAGGCAACGGCGGCAATACCTGGCAGTCACTGGTTTACATCTCAGGTAGTAGGCACAACAGTGACAGTGCTCACACTCCCATTAGTCCCAGCAGTGACGTTCGGACCACCGGCCCCCACAAACTTCATGCGCGGCACCAGCGTCTTCCCGGGCCGGGGAGTCACAGCCGCGGGCTCGGAGACGTTGGCGCCTATGCCGAGTTTCATGGCGTCCTTCTTGTCCGCCTTGGAAGAACCGCTCCACGGCGTCCAGTGGGTTCCCTTGCACGGCCAGTTGTGGCGGCCCCGGTCGAAGTCGACTTTGCCGAAGCAGCCGAGGTAGCCGTAGTAGTTGACTATGATGCCCATGTCTAGATGGGGGAGATAGATGTTAGTAAGTTGTCAGGTAAGGGGGAAGCAACTGGGGGTTTGTGGAGGAGAAGGGAGGGGGGAACATGCTGATGTCGACCATGCCTATCTTCTCGGCGAGAGGGTCGTCGGTCTCGTCCTGGCGACAGGCGCAGTAGAGGTAGCGGTCTCCTGCGATGTAGCACTCCCTGGAAAAGTATTAGGAAATAAGCCGATGTCAGGGGAGCGAAGGAGACACACCGGCAGGAGTCAGAGTAATAGCCACTGTTCAGGAGGCACAGTTAGCATGTGGAATCATTCGAGGATGGTTGCAATCCCGCTGGCGAAAAGGAGAGCAGGCGGAATGGCGAGGATTGTGGAACCTACGTGTCGTTCCAGTAGAGATTGCCGTTGTCGTTCATCAGGCTGGGGAGTAAAGTTAGCAATCCCATTCGGGCCTTGACTCTTGCATGGGCAGCATATTCTATCTTACCACTCGTTCATGGAAATGGCGGTATGGACATAGTTGCCGCAGACTTGGTCGGGGCTGCCCATACAGAAAGGGGAGATGTCAGTTCTGCTTTCCCTCTTCACAGGTCACAGGCGGTAGGAAGGGAAATTATACCACTCCGCTTCGAGCGCAAAATCGTAGTCAGCTCCGCGGATGATCCAGTCGGTGCAGCCGGCGCTCAGGAAACCCTTGCCGTTCTCGGGGAAGAATTGGTTCGTCTGGCTGCTGGCCAGGTTGGCGAGGGCCAGCAGGACGAGGAGCAGCAACGTCCGAAAGCTGGGGGGTGCCATTGCTATTCTTTGGAACGAGAACGAGGCAAAGAAGGCTCTAAGGGCTAGGCTGAGAATTGATGGGTATGGGAGAAGCAGGCAGATCTTGTCCCTCTGCACCGATGAGTTTCGAGTTGGGAGGAAGAAAGTCCTACAAAGGCAGAATGATGGAAATGGTGACGGCTTGCGGCAGTTATCGATACGCTTCAACCACTCCTGCCTCGACTGCTATTCCTTCTAGAGAGGCAGTGGCGAGCAAGGAGCCTGGTCCAGAGTCTAGGTCCACCTTCCGCGATCTTAGAGTCTGAGATGGACTGAGGAGATGGCTGTGACGTATGGACAAGATGCTCTAGGTTACGCCTACTGCTTTCAGACGGCCAGGTAAGGTACCCTTGGAGTTGTCTGAGTCCATGAATGCCTCCTTTGCGTTGAAGTTCCCCTTTCCGCTCCACCCAGTTGTTGTAAAGCCACCATTCTTCCACCAGAACCGTTGTTCCACCACAAGGGCTGCCCTTAAAGCTTGTCGTAGACAAACTGCTTCAAGAACTTGTATTGCCTCAGCCGAGAACAGCATGTCGTCCATCACTGCACTCCTCGCCATCTGGAGCCTCCTTGTCCTTCCCATCGCTGCCCAGTCCGAGGGACACGTGAATGAGCTCGCCAATTTCCGTCACAACTGCTCTACTCCCGACCTCGACGGCTCGACCCTGACAGCGCCATGCCAGGATCTGTGCAACTGGTGCTGGTCCTTCTACGTCTCGTCGATCGACCTGAACAAATGCATAGCCTACAACGGCGAAGATGCGCTCTTGCCTATGATCGAGTCAGTTCTTGCCCTGTCCTTTCGGCATAGCCTTTGATCCCGATACTAGTGCTGACATGGTCCTTTTGCAGCGGCAACTACGGCAAGCAATGCACGGACTGCTACACGAACTTCCGCGAGCCAGATGTCCTCCAGTGCTCGTGTACAGGAAATGATGGAGCAATGCGCGATGTCGCTCTGGATCTCAGTATGTCAAGCCACCTCATATTACCGGCCTCCGCAGACCAAAGAGAGTCTACTAACAGTATTCTAATCAGACCAAGCCATTGGTACCCGCTGCGGCAGACTCTCGTGCCAGGGCTACACAGCCGACCTCGGTCCTCCTTTGGCGGGACCAGACAGGGACGACTGCGGCGTCCAGAGCAGCAACCCAAGCGGCAACAAAATGGCAGCCAGAGCCACAGCACCTCCGGGGCTGCTGTACGTTCGCCGAGGCCTGGTGTATCGACAGTTGCCGCCCAACTCGACTACGGCAGCAGATAGCACACCTACGGTCTCGGTTATTATCACCTTGACTGTCCAGCCGCAGGCGGCGGATACGGCTGCTGCTCCTGTTGAAGTGGTAAAGGACCCGGGAGTGGGAGGGCAGGACACCGATGCTGATTAGCGCCGCTGGAAGTGATGGTGGTCAAGGCTGAGAAGACACGGTGGTGTTGAACTGGGGATTATCATCTTTGGCAGGATTGTGGTGTGTCGTCGTGTCTGTCAACAGTATCTGAACTATGTCTCGCATTCTTTCTATTTTTTGTAGGAGTCTTAAAGCTCATGTATGGGCTAAGAATACAATGCCATATCTTCTGCCTCTTCCTCAAAGAGCCTACCAAGCACAACGCTTTACTTTCACTGCATTGAGGTAACAGAATGTAGAAGCTTGCTTTTGTGATTCGGCCTGACTGTGAACTACTGGAGGGTCCACCAGCGGATGGTGACACGATCTGTCCCAAAGTGCCTCTTTCAATATCAATGACCACGTTCCAAAAGGGCCCAATCTGCAAGGACCAGAGTAGACGTTGGTACAGCCATACAGACCACTGCTCGAGTGCCGTCCCTGCTCCTGACAAAGCAGTCGGGATAGGTAACAATGTGACCCCAGGCCAACGAAGGTCGATCCAGTCACAACAACACTCTAGTTCAGATGGGCTCATCCCTGAACCAACGCACAATGGCACCGATTAGCCACGCAATGTGGGTACTGCGCCTGCGAAAGACCGTGAACGCCTCCTTCCACTCATGTTCGGCGGGCCAGCGAAGGGTGATGTACAGACAATACTGCAAGTACAAGTATAAACAAAGCCAGCTCAGCCACCATGCTAACGTCGGGATGGTGCTCTTGCCGGAATACTCCTGTCCGACGGACATGTCCGGCACTGAGGTGGTGGCGGTTAGTGGAGTGCGCTGGAAGTAACAGACAGCGGGAGGGGCCGGAGAAGGACTTACCAATGCTGAAGCCGTGCCAGGGCATCCACCAGCACGTCTCTCCCAGTGTGGCCCTGCGTTGTTCGATTAAGGTTAGCTGCGTCGTGCTAAGCGGGGACAATGTCCGGGGTAAGCAGTCCCCTGTGACTGGGCAGCCACAGTTAGTAAAGGCAGAGGAAGGACAACTCACACCGAGTCCGGAATGAGCTTTCCATCATGCCAGTCCGCAAGACACCATTGCAGGTCGAGCTCGGGCCAGTCGTTTGCCAGGCACTCGGCCCACTCAATCGCCATGTGCAGGCGATCCATGCGATAGCGTTCGAACTGGTCCTCGTTCATGTCGAGATCGTCGAATTCCACATCGCTGACTACGGCAGAACCAAGGGCCCAGACGTTGGTCATGGGTCGCGAGAGGACAGTGGTAGCCTTTGCCGAAGAACTA
>Ga0209127_100161_pt1 | contig 24434 bp, 16 predicted proteins | sample LakSupMetagenome_FD_187469 | JGI IMG/M metagenome (GOLD analysis project Ga0209127, IMG submission 187469) | Freshwater microbial communities from Lake Superior, Canada - Sta WM archaea (SPAdes) (version 2) | ecosystem: Environmental > Aquatic > Freshwater > Lake | place: Lake Superior, Canada...
TTCAAGGACTTAGAACCTGTCTGCCTTTTTTCTTTGCCACATGCGGCTTACAATACCAAGACTCTGGTGCTTGAGAACTTCACTCCGCGTCAAGCGGATGAGCACCACACAATCATATCTCGCACAAGCGAGGAACTCACCTTCCACGGGCACGTCAACAAGACAGCTGCAATCAAATCCCAACACTGATGTCGCAAAATAGTGAAAGCTGGATTGCGCGAGTGGAAATACTGCGCCTGGCATCACTAGGGGATGACTTATTTCTCTCCTGAGCCTGATCATGCTGGACGCATGGAAACATGCCAATTTCTAGCACTGGCATTTGCGACCTTCTTGAGCCGCATAATGAAACGAGACAGGACAAACACTGGGCACGACATGCACTCGCGCTTCGCCAAGAGAAACTATGTCTTCATTGTTAAGGCACAGTCAAGATATGAGCGAAACATGACGCGGAGCCGCTTCCCCCCGGCCGACGACATCAATTATACAATGCGGCTGTGAGATAGAGGATCGGGGAGACTGAGACTATCACTGGACGCAATCACTGTGGTGGTGCTTTTCGCAGTGGATGCCTATGCGTCCCGAGAGGCGGAATTGAGGTACCATGGATCTGAGATCCCGCCGCGTACCACGGCCAGGCATTTGGACTGCAGTGCAAGGTTCTGCGTGCCTAACAGCTCACAGTGGTAACCAATAGGAAGCATCCTCATGTCCGGCGTTTATACAAGCAAGTCCAGCTTATATTTACACGTCTTTACTCAACGCGGCAGCTACCCCTTGCGACCAAGCCCAATCGTCCTCCTGAATACCACGCTGACATCCCTCACTGCCGCTACCAGGGCGTCTTCCTCTTCTGTTCCTCAACATCCATCAGCTCGACAACATCAGAATCGCCAGACCGCGGCATATAGGAGACGGTGCTCTGGACGGTCTTCTGTATTCCGGCCGAGGGAAACGGCGAGGACCTGGGTCCGGCGACTTTGTTGTAGCTGCCCGCTTTGTAGTCGCGGGAGCGGTTGGTGCTGCCGAAGATGCTGGGGAAGAACCGGCGTAGGCAGGAGAGGAGGGAGGGGAGACAGCAGCACATTATCGACACGTTGCACTCGATGACGCTGTAGGTAGCTACCATGACGTTGTTATCTGTCGAGAGAGGACATGTTAGCTGATGACGGGCTTTTGAAGGGCTCAACGACCGAACGGAGAGTGCACACTCACATGTCGGGTTGGTCGATGTGGAGTATGTGATTAGGCCGGAGAATCGCACGATGCTGACGACTGTGATGCTGTGATTTTGTTGGTAACGCTACCCCGGTGGACAGTCGAGCAGAGGGGAGGACAACCCACATTATACCGACGCTGAACATCAGAACTAGGAAGATCTTCTTTCTCAGACCAAGTTGCAGCTTGAGAAGCCGCGGAATCGGAAGGCCCAGTATCCACAAGTCTGTCGCGATGTTGATTGCCTAGATCGAGCGTCAGTATATAATCATACATAATGGGGATGCACGTTGGCCTTTTTCCGTACACTATGAGCCCACCAGAACGCCGTGTTATCATAGCACAACCCATGGCCCTCACCGGACCACCTCGACCATGCATATGGAACAGGAACACAGGAGAGGATCTCGGTGATGGTTGTCGAAACCATGAACAGCCCGCAGTAGACCAGAGTTCCCAAGCACAATTGTCGGAAGCCCGTGTCGGGGAACACTCGCAAATAGAACAAGACGATGGCCATTTTGGTTAGGACGATGGCTGGTATGTAGAACACCTGTGTGACCCAGGTGTACTGCGAAGGGGTCAGGTTACTGCTGTTTCCCTGAACTATCTTTGGGGATGCTGACCTTGACAACGTTCGTGATCTGCTGCGGTGTCAGAGTCCAAATGTCCTTGCCCATTCCCTCGGCCATCACTGTTTCTGTTGTAAGCGTGCGTCTCTCACAACAGACCGGGTGGGTGGATTGTCGTACTGTAGAATTCGAACACGTCCATCGGAAGAGAAAACACCTGGCACAGAAATCAGCAAAACTAAGGCTTCTCCGGCGTGCTCCCGCTAATCTTACCATGGCGGCAACCGCGCACAGATCCGCCCATTGGTATTCCCCAAGAGTGCAGCAGTTGGACACTCTCAGTGCGATCAATGCCAGAGCCATGGCGCCGCTCACTGCTGTGGCAATGGGCGCGACGTGGCTCTTGTCTCGGATGGGCTCTTTGCACAGAGTGGACGTGGCGTTCTTTGCAGCGAGTCCTTCTATGATGGTACAACTTCCAAGCACACAAGTTTGGACGTTGCCCATCAACGTCTGGTCAGCACAGATACACTGGGCGTCGGCCGGACTGCAAGCAGAATCCTTGAGGTACGTGGTCAAGCAATTGCTCTGCGATATATGATTAGTTTGTCAATTCCCTCTCTTCGGCTCGCCCATACTCGGCCATTGTTGGTGGTGAACGTACCGCACACGTCGGCATTGTCTGGGCTCCGGACACGGCAACCAATCCCCCAAGGACAAGTCCTCCCCAGATTGTCGACTTCATGCCTGCTAACCTGTTGCAGGTTGGCTGTTGCTCAGTGTAGAGAGTCTGGAGAGACTTCTTAGGAAAGTAGCACCTTGGATATCGGGGCACAGTCTGGCCCCCAAGTCTAGGAATTTGAGAGATCAAGCCTCTCACTTTGATCGTCTACCCGGTAAACTCGAACGCAGCCCTGACGGCGACGATTGTTCTCTGTCTCCTGGAGATCGGCGTGGCTCATCCTGCGGACGTTTGAGGACCCCTGGACGAACAGCAAGCAACGCCACAGAACGTGGTGTCCACTTTGCAGGCGGACGGGGAAGAGGAGACAGGGAACGAATCCTTCTTGAAGACTTAAAGCTTCCCTGATTTGTTATACTTATTCCCGCACAGGTGCAGCCGCAGGAGCCCCCTATCTCCCCATTCTCCAGGATCCAGGGTCTCGGCACCAGAAGACAAGTTTTGCATACAGTTCGTGTGCTCATGCAGGAACGCCATCCCCATGCCTGGGGTGGCCGCAAGTCTTGGTCGGAAGACATAACTTCAGTTTTTCTTTTCTGTTCTTGGTAACTTGGTTTGTCGCTCGCCTGGTCTCGTGCCATCTTGCATGCAAGACATGCGAAGGTCAAGGCGAACTTCAATTGCCTGATCCATTCCCATGCAGGGCCATTGACTTTGAGCAAACGAGTAGTTTCTAGCCCGCAGGAACCGGAAATGACTTCGAACAGCCTTACATGTTACCATCACCGTACTGTTGAAGGGCCTGTGGAGAAGCTCACAGTGCTCAACTGCCGTTGGCAGTTTCGGCTGCGGTCCGCGGACGAATGGGGTCCTTCCCGCAGGTAGCATATCCGGGGCCAAACGTTGAAGCCCCTGGCGAGGTAGCAGTCAAGTCCAGATATAGACTGTATATGCGGTATCGTAGCATTCGTCGGAGAGCAACCCTTGAGACGAGCAATTGTGACCCCATTGATCTGCGTCCCCATTACCAGAACTAGCCCTTTCGAACAAAAGCAAGTATCGGCCGTCGTTTGCCTGTGCCTCTTCAGTCTCGAGCTTTGAAAGTCCTCCAAACCCCGTTACCCCAGTGTCTATCAGCATCAGGCGTCCCCATAATAGCAGCTCCCCGGAAAAAGTTAGCTCAATGAAGCCGACGGGCCTTAGACGTCGTATGAGACGGTTAAGGAGTAATCCATCCATATGCTGCCGAGAAAGTTAGCAAAATCCCCCATCAAAGCCTTTTGAAGAATTGAAGCCGAGGGTGATCCCAATGCCTTGCAAGGCCAAGAAATTGGGGGCCCGGTGCCGTGATGCCGCACGACTGGTGACTGCAGCGCACTTGTACCCTTGTTCTATCTGACTAACGAAGTGAGGTAGTCCCGCGTAGGCAGTTACAACGAAGAATCAGGTTCAAAATTATTGGTTGATGCTGCAGTTATATGTCCTGCAATGCATCCTGCAATGGGGCGACAACTGTCGCATCCGCCCTGGGGGGAACACAGAACCAGCATAGCGCCGACAATAAGGGCGTGAAGGATCGGAACCAGGGTCGTGTGGATGCAACATTCATCAAGGTGCTTGCTATCAGAGATACGAAGACAGTTTATGATGCGCTCGAGCGGAATTATCTCTCGGCGAGCTCGCCATCTCCCCTCTCAATTTGTCTTCCACATCTGTGGAAAACATGTCTTCCAACATCAAGACCTGGATCCTCGGCCTCCTGGGCGCCGCCATCGTAGCCCGCCTAATCCTCTCTCTTCTTAGACGGCCACCGCAACCTCTTCCACCAGGTCCCAAGCCGGCGCCGCTCATTGGCAATATCCATCAACTGCCAAAGAGCCTTCAGTGGCTTCACCTCTACCACTGGAGCAAGAAATATGGCCCCGTGATGCACCTCAGCATGGCCGGGCAGCCCTTAATAATCCTGTCAACACACCAAGCCGCTCACGACCTCCTCAGCAAGCGGAGCGCCCGGTACTCCGACCGCCCCCGCATGGTCATGGCTGGCGAGCTGGTCACCAAAGGCATGCACATGCTCCTCCGCCCCTACGACGACCGCTACCGCCTGCACCAGCGCATGGAGGCGCCCCTGCTGACCCTGCGGGCGGCGAGCTCCTACCGCCCGCTCCAGGACATGGAGTCAAGGCAGCTCCTCTTCGACGTCCTTGGGGAGTGGGACGAGTTCGGCGAAAAGGGGGTCGACTTCCACCACCATCACGAGCGCGCCATGGCCAGCACGATCTACTGCCTCAACTACGGCTACCGCCTCAAGACGGGCTACGAGCAGGAGATCATGGACGGCAAGAAGGTGCAGGCAGAGTTCGCCCGCACGGGCCAGGTGGGCGCCTACATCGTCGACTCGTTCCCGTCGCTTAACCGCCTGCCGCGGTTCCTCGCGCCGTGGAAGAGGGAGGCCGAGGGCCTGTACGAGCTGGAGCGGCACCTGCACGTCGGGAACCTCGAGAAGGGGCTCGGGAGCCGTGGCTGGAACTTCAGCAAGTACATGAGGGGCTCGGTCGAGGGCAGGGACATGCCCACGGAGGAGCTGGCTTTCGACCTCGGCATCCTGGCCGACGCCGGCTTGGACACCTCGACGGTGGCGCTGGACTGGTTCATCGTGGCCTGGATCACGTGCGGTGCGCAGTGGGTGAAGAGAGCGCAAAACTTGCTGGACGAGGTTGTCGGTAGGGATCGGCTGCCTACTTTCGAGGACCGCCCGAAGCTGGCTTACATTGACGCCATTGGTAAGTTCTCTCACTCTGGATGCCCCTTCCTGCCCGTACTTCGTAGGACCCTGCTTGCTGACAGGTAATCACAGCAAGCGAGACACTCCGCTGGCGCCCGGTCGTCGTCGGCGGTGTGCCGCACTTCACCAAGACCGAGGACAGCTACATGGGCTACCACATCCCCGCCGACTCCATTGTGCTCCCCAATGCCTTCGCCATCACCCGCGACGAGGCCGTCTTCGGCGACAACGTCGACGCCTTCGTTCCCGAGCGATGGCTCGCCGAGGAGACTCCGGCTGAGCCGTCCGTCGACGTCTGCGGTCTCAACACGGCCGCCCTGAAGGACCTGCCGCAGACCGGGTTTGGCTTCGGACGCAGGATCTGCACGGGGCGCATCATCGCGCGCAACCAGCTGTTCATCCAGATGGCGCGCATGCTCTGGGCTTTTGAAGTGGAGGCCGGTGTCGTTGATGAGAAGTCGGGGAGGAGACACAAGGTTGACGACATGGACTGCACTGAGGGGTTTGTCACCCTGCCCAAGCCGTTCAGGGCTGCCATGCGGCCGAGGGGACAGTGGGTGCGCGATGTGATTCGGGAATCCGGCACCACGCATGGGATAGATCACGCTGAGATTCTGGATCATGCTGCCAAAACCCGGTCGTAGATGACGAATATCGGCACTGCGGTGACCGATTGTCCCATCCAAGCTGCGTTCAAGGGTGGCGAGAGAGCAACCGTCGGGAGCTCCGTCGCCATCGTTGATTTAGGTAGTCACCCGCAACACCATAGCTGGTAATTCGCCGCCGACACTCCTGTTTCGTCTCTAACATCATTCTTATCCTCTCATACCAGATCAACTTCAACGACTTCCAAGCTGCTACCCCCAGTGCCTCTGAAGTCCATGGCATCCTCTTTTTCAGACCCAGCACGCCACAACTCCCCATCCATAATCCCATGCACATAACACTCGCCAACAAGCTTATAAGTCCCAGCCTCATTCTCACACGGCCGCAGCAAGTAAGGCACCGGACTCCTGCCCAGCAACGAAACCCGATCCCCGGGTTGCACATCCAAACTGCCGAGGCCAAGGTACCGCTTCTCCGTGACGATCAGCTTCCGTCCCTCAGTCGCCTTCTCCACATTCGCCATGATCTCAAGCAGCAGCTCCGATCTGCGCAAGTCCAGCTGGCCGTACCCCATCGTCTTGTATAGCACCTTTGCTTTTTCCCGAAGCCAGGGGGTTAGATAGGGTACGTAGCTGAACCAGTGGCGCCGCATCCGGGTCCGTAGCATGTCGACGTAGAAGTTATTCAGCGCTCGGGGGCTGATTGACCCGTTTCCGCGCTGGATAGGGCCGATGTACGGAGACTTTCCCACAGATGGACTATACCCCGTGATGACTCTGCGCAAGAAGGCGGGGAGATAAGGGAGCAGCGGCGGCGGACCGGAGGCGGCGCGCACAGCGTGCTTGGTAGCGTCCGGGCTGTTGCCTATCTTCATGCCGTGGGTTTCGGGGACGTGGTAGTCCCAGACCCTCAGCTTGCGGAGCAGGTGGCCGCGGAGCGTCAGCCAGCGGGGGTGCCGCATTAGGCTGTAATGGAGCGGGAAGCGGTGGGCGGCTTCATCGGGCTTCAGGGCTGGCGAGGTCGGGAAGTTGTCCGCCGAGAGGGTCCGAAGGAGGGCGACGATCGTGGGTTCGTTGGTTGGCGCGTAGGCGGAGTCATAGTCGCGTTCGAGTCTTGTGCGGATGAAGTACCACAGGGCCTTGGTGGTCTCGCTCCAGTCGAGGCTTCTCATCTCCGCGGGCAGCTGGAGCATCCTGAAAGCGAGAGAGTGCGACTCCTTGACTGTGTCGATGTGGGTTGCGGTGATGCGGAGCGTTTCCCCGTCCGAGATATCGATCTTGTCGAGGTTATGGGCGTCTGGTCGATCCTTGCTCGCATTGTATTCTCTCCATGCGCTCGACAGCAAAGAGTTGAGAGGGTTCGTGGTTGGCGGACACTTCCAGTCCGGGACCCAGGAGGGCAGCGTGGAGTCCGAACCATGCCTTTCACACTCGGAGAGGAGTGATAAGTCGCCGCTTTCCGTAATGGCCTTTGCTGCAAACTTCGCAAACACATCCTCTACGGGCATTCTGTAGTCAGCTTTGAAGGGATCCGCGTCATCGGAGTGGGAGAGTGACAGCAGCGAGAAGATTAAGTCTCGGGGATCGGTAGCTTCGTGCAGTTGTCTCAGCCGCAGCAGACGGTGTAACTGGCACCACTGCTTTACTTCCTCAGCGGTGCCATGATTCTGCAGGTACCAGTATGCAAACATGGCATGCATACATGTTCGGCCAGTCTCTGTTGTCCTGCCGTAGCCGTTGAGGAATATTGTCCGCTCGAAGTTCTCATGTAGCGAGAGGAGCCAAGCGTAAACCAACGTCCGGAAAGGCAGCTTGTGCCTTCCAATCCACACTTCTGCATCTGACGAGAGGCCGACCTCCTGGAAGGTCCAGGCTCTGGTAAACCAAGGACTGTCGCTCACTGACCGGATGTACTGCTGCCGTCCTAATGCCCAGTAATGCAGATGTCGAATTCGGCTCGCCCGCGCAAACTCCAGGACGGTCGTAAACGACACCGCCTGGTCAGGCGGCGGCTTCCACGCCTTTGCCATAGACTCGAGTGCGAAGACTCCCAACTTGGTGTCATCGTTTCCTTGGCCAAGCCAGATGAGGACCTTCTCTGCTCTGGCGTAGATCTCGCCCATGATTCCGACCTGTGCAGAGCGCTCCTCGAGATCCTGCTGATTTATGCAGATGGCATCGATCCAGAGCAACCTTGCAGCGTCCGTGAGCCTGATGCTGTGGAGGCAGTCGGAAAGGTTCTTGGTAATGCCGATAGTTCTCCCATCACATACAGCCGGGAGAAGCTCCTCCGGGTCTCCCCAAACGTATGAGAGAGCGGAGAATGGCAGAGCGTCCTGGTCTTCGGACAGGTTACTGTCAGAGAGCGATAGCTCCAGCGGTTCGCCATCTTGACCCGGATGGAGTGTCAGTAGCCGGATGGTCTTGCCCGGCGCAAGGGCGGCATATTTTGGCGTCTCCCATGGTCCGCACTGCTCTATCCCGTCGTCGCCCTCCTCGTGCGACTTCCGTTGGTTGGGCAAGTCACTGCCTTGCTTCGGTGGTACACCATGCGTGTGAATCCCCATCCCCTCTAACCCCTTCGAGGTGATGAGCGAGACCGACCATTGCCCAAGTTTGTTCCACTCTGTAAAGATGCTGGGCTTTGACCTGTACCGCGAGAGATCGCCCTCCCGGCTGGAATATGGGTCTCGAGCCTGGCTGGAGCACCGAGCAATGGAGGCATGTCTGCGACAGAGTGGCTGCAGTAGGGTCACTGCTGTCTGGACGTGTCGGGTCCTCAGAATCCTCCACGCGCAGACCATTGATCAGACAACCCTTAAAATGCACGTCGAATTGCGGCCCTTCACTCGACGTCCTCGCAAAGTTGCAGTCGAGATCTGGAAAGAGGAAGGGAAAATTGACATCGTCGCATCTGTCATGGGCCAGGCGAAGCTGAAAGCGCAGTCCTCGCGAGGCCGCCTGATTCATGCGTCCAGAAACAGACTAGCACAGCCAGCTGAGGCTGAGCATCGCTAGCCAAGGGATCCATTTTTGAGCTAGCAATATCGCCTTGAGACTTCGTGAATTTCGGTCGCTTGTTGCTTTCTAGCTTTTCCAGCTTCCAGCTTGTCGATCAGAGGCATCTCAACTTGTGACTCGATACACAGCAGGTGTTTTGACGCAATTTTGGACCCGCGGGGCGGCCCGGATGAGGATGGTGCCACCATTCTTGGACAGTGTGACCCGATGCAAGTTGATCTCAGCGGCGCCGAAATTTTAGCATCCATCATCACACGTTACGAGACAGTTGCTTCTTTCCGAGTTACGTCGCATGTGTCCGAGGCATTTACTTCGTAGCCCATTTGACGTTGTTGCTGCAAGGGCCAACCTGGCCCTCGGCCATAATACCACTCCAGGGAGGGGACGCCCAGAGGATGTTGCGCTGATGCCTAATTCGGTAGGGGTAGGGCCCAGATCTGCAGGCCTTGATTGACTGCCGCTCCACTGCCGTCAAGGTTCCCGGGGTGCCAGCGTTCGGGCCTTTAAGATCGCTCGTCGTCACCAGCAGATTGGTGGTAAGGGCAGGGCAAGCACTGGCAAGCAAGATCTCCCCCTCCGTTTCAGCGCTGGCGTCCACCCTTTCGGGGCTGAATGCTGACTGCACAGCAGCGATGCACTCCTCTTGTGGCGGGTTGTGGGGAAAGCCATGGGCGTCGCATCGTCATCGACCCAGGTCAACTGATCATCTCCGTTGCATCCATCAGCATTCTAGCTCGGAAAAGGGACGACACGGGGGACGAAGATGGTCCAAAATGGGTGCATACTCCGTCTTGAGGGTCAGAAATCTGACCGAGACGATGACAAGATAGCCAAGCGGTCTTTCGGCGGGTTCGCAACCGCATGAAGTTATAAACAGCGCCTATTTCGCCCATCATGGCCGCTCGGAGGCAGAGAAGAGGTGCAAGTCAGCCTAGTCCAGCCTCAATTCCTCCTGAAATTGGGAGTTCGTCGAACCTCAAACCGACATGTGGTTCCTATCCTTGGTCTCAGGAGTAGCACTCTTGGCGGGCCTTGCCTCAGCGACGCCCGCCAAGGTGCTCAACAAAGACTTCCCCGACCCAGCCATAATCAAGGACCCCAACTCCTCCAATTGGTACAGCTTCGCAACAGCCGGCAACGGGAAGAAGGTTCAGGTAGCTTCAGCGCCGGCAGTCACAGGCCCCTGGACATGGCTCAACGTCGACCCCCTCACCAGCGCCGGCGCCTGGGCCCTGAACCAAGACATCTGGGCGCCCGACGTGCGGTACCTCGCGGACAGGAAGCAGTTCGTCATGTACTACGCCGCGCCGTACGCCGCCAACTCCCGTTCTCACTGCGTCGGCGCCGCGGTAGCCACCAGCATCACGGGGCCGTACAGCCCCGTGAGCGACCCCATCGCGTGCCCGACGGCCCAGGGCGGCGCGATCGACCCCAACGGCTACTTCGACGTCGCGACCAACACGCGCTGGATCGTCTATAAGGTAGACGGCAACGCCATCGGCCACGGCGGCAGTTGCGGCAACAGCGTCGAGCCGCTGGTGTCGACGCCCATCATGATGCAGCAGCTCGCCGCCGACGGCGCGACCAAGGTCGGCGGGCCCTTCCAGATCCTCGACCGGGGCCAGTACGACGGCCCGCTCATCGAGGCGCCCAGCCTGATCAAGGCCAGCGACGGCACCTACGTGCTGTTCTTTTCCTCCAACTGCTACTCGACGACGCTCTACGACATATCGTATGCCACATCGCCGAACTTGTCCGGGCCGTACACCAAGAGCAGCGCTCCCTTGCTCGTCACCGGCAATTACGGCCTCACGGCGCCTGGAGGGGCCTCGTCCGTCGATGGCGGTGGCCAGTTGTTCTTCCATGCCAATTGCCCTGATGTGGGAGGCTCTGGACGGTGCATGTATGAGACGAGCTTCAAAGTGGCGAATAATGTGGTCACTATTACCTAGTCGTCAGCACATATTGTCTAACAGCGTGTATACCCGTACATGTCGACATCTATCCTGTATATAGCATGCCCCCTTCTACATAACAGACATACATCTCCTCGACCTACCTATGAGCCACGTTCGAGGATTAACGGGTGATGCAGCGAATGATCGGGCATTCCTGCCAAGTGTACTTAAGCCGTGTTCAAACTTCTTGTTTCCCCCTGCTCATCATCATCGTCGTCAACAGTCTCCGGCTGCTGCACAAAGCAGAGCGCGGCCAACGTCAGAGTACACAGCACGGCCACAAAGTAGAACGGCAGCCCCATCCAGCCCGACTTGACTCCACGTTCGAACGTCCACGCCAGCGAGGGAGCACCGAAGAACCTCCCAGCGGTCTCAGTCATGCCCGTGAGCGCATATAGCCGCGACGTATGCTCCTTGTCGACGTACGACGCGATCATCCCCTTGGCCAACGAGTCGATCCCTATCGCGAGAGTTGAGACCACTAGACCGGTGATGACCTCCGGCAACGTCTCTCCGCCCATCAGTATGCTACCCACGATCAGGAAGACGAGGGATAGCTGGGCTAACCGCAGATCGCGCTTGAAGATGGAGAGCCGATACTTTCCCAGACGCGGGGAGGCGAGGAAGGAGGAGAAGAAGGGCATGGCGGCCAGGACGACTACCGTCAGGATGCCCTTGATGGAGAAGAGATAGCCGGTCTGGGCGAGTGTCCAGTGGAACCGTTTGCTGATGGTCTGGGCAATGGTCTGCCCGTGGGAGATGATGACGGGCGAATGCACGAAGAACAGACACAGAAGGATGGCGATAGATCGGCTACGGAGTACCGATATGGACTCCGCAAGCTGTGTTCGAGCGTGCTTCACGTGAGACACGAGAGCTGCGCCCAGGCTTTCGTTGTCAGGCTTCGTGGCCGGCAGCTCGATCTGTCGCGGCCGAGTCTCGGGAAGGAAGACGGTGGCCAGGAAGATGAACGGCGCAAACGCGCTGGTCACGTAGAGGGGAACCCAGGGGTTCGTCGCCTCCATCAGCTTGGCAGACAGCCCTGGCCCGGCGACGGCCCCGGTCACCGCCCCTAAGGACAGCCAGAGGAAGCCCGATGTCCTAGAATTGAGGTTAGCAGTACACAAGGGCAGAGATGGAGAATACACGCACCTCTCTGTCGTGACGTCGGCAATGATAGAGTTGACCACAGCGCCAAACACGGGCACGCCGCCGCCCAAGATGGTAAAGAGCGGAGAGAGCAGCATTAGCCAAATGGGGAAGATATCCGAGCGGATGATGACAAGGACCGTCCACGAGCCTCCAACAATCAGACCCAAGAACGCCAGTCGAAAGACGGGCTTGCGGCCAAGTCTGTCTGGCTGTCAGACCACGATTCAGGGGTAGGGGTCAATGGTGTGTGGGACAAAATCACCTGTCCGAGATGATACCCCAGGGGAATGACACAATGAAGCCTATAACAAGCATCAGCGGGGAACTTGGGAAGCAGATTGTGAGAAGACGTACCAATCGTCGAATCTATGACCACATACAGTCCCCCCAACCAGGCGAGCTCCGTCTGCACCTCGTCCACCTTGCAGAGCTTCTCGTCAACCGGGTCGGACGAGCCGTAGTATCTCCGACATATCGCGTCCTCGATCAGCCTGCCTAATGGGATCAGGCTCATGGTCCCGCTCAGCGCCATGCAGAAGATGATGAGCGAGACCAACCCCACGACGGCGTTGGGCGAGGAGACCTGGTATCTCGAGATGGTCCATCGCGACGATGGGACATCGGCCTTGGCGCTCTGTCGTCCACGTTGTTCGGGTTCTTGCTGCTCGTCGCTCCCGAGGAACGACGTCCCCTCTGTCGCGTCGTGCAGCGAGAGTTCATCGGCCATAGTGTCTTTAAGTCATGTCACGGAATGCCCCCACCGCATAATTGCTGGAGGGGTTCTATGTCTCTCCTTTTGAATCATCAACTTGTATGTTCAGCTGAAAATAGACCACGCAATACGCGTAGCCCTTTCGTATTCTTCGGTTTTGATCCTGCCCCTGATGACGCCGGGGATTATGATTGGTCAGGAAGTGGTTTAGCGCACGGCGCCGCCATTGTTGGGAGGGGGGGATGGAAGGCGTGCGAGCCATTCTCTTCATGTATCCAGGCCTGTCAGGTTCCAACGAGTCACTTCGAAGCCCTTTGATCAACATTGTTGTTGTTGTTGTTGTTGTTCAGTGCTAGTAATGAGCCTTTGTCGATGTATAGCTCAGCGCTCAGACTCCTGGAGCGGTTGTGGTTCTTCGATTGACAGTTTGCCGGTTCTACTGAGCCCCGCATGATGCGCACCATGGGTTTGCGGGCTTCGTCCTTCCACCTGACGCCGCGTCTTCTTGGCGTTAACAGGCATCAAGAACGCGGTGTGACTCTGTAAGACGCGCTCCGGCGACCGAGGGAACAGGCGAGACGTTGGCGAGCTGGCCAATGAGCGAGCTGTCAATGGTCTTGGCTCTGGCTCCGACACCTCGTGTCACAATCGGGTTTAAACCTTGCTAGGCCCCGGACTCTCCGTCGGAATCTGGGTATTTCTCGTCATCAACATCGTCGCTCTCACTCTGCCAAGCGAGATACGAGATACCCAGCGAGCCTCACCATAATCGCGTCTAGCAGGTATACACCTAAATTCCGCCCTTAGTGCCCGGTCCTCCTGACATTACTGCCAGCTACTGCCCTCCTCAACACAATGCCCATCTCACAGTCACCAATCTTGCAGGTCGCATCCCACGCCCTGGCCACTGTCTTCGTCGGCTTCGGTATCAACGCCATCGTGCGTCCTGCGAACGCCCTCAGCTTCTTCGAGTGGACCCCGCCTACCACCAAGGCTGACCTCGACGTGCTCAACGGTCTGCTGGCCGTCTACGGTGTTCGCGACATCTTCATGGGCCTGGCGCTCTACTCGGCTGCAATCTGGGGATCTAAGAAGTCCCTGGGATGGACCATGATCGCCGCCAGCGGTGTTGCGTTTGCTGATGGTTATATTTGCTTCCTCCACGGCCAGGGACAGATGAATCATTGGGGCTATGCGCCGATTTTGACGGCTGTCGGGGCGCTGTTGACGGGTATATTTGACTGAAAGGGGGATTGTAAGTGAGGGTCTCGGAGGAACCTGACTTCTATGTCCTCTATTGTGTACGGGGTATATATGTCGCATTCAGACCAATGTTATCCACTTGCTGGGCGATCCATCAAAGAATCCCCTCCAGTATCCCTTGCACACTCCAACCCGCCGATATGTACCAGCTTCCTTGTCCACGACCTGCATCAGCAGCATGGCCGACATCTCGACCTCCAGACCGACCAGCTCCGTCTCGTCTCCGTCAGGCACGTGCACACCATCATCCGCAACTTTGCACACCGGGACCGAATAATCCAGCTGTCCTCTCAGCGGCTCTGTATGGCCCTCGTAGACGAGGATCCGACCGTCTTCGAGATTCCTGGCATGTACTGCTATGCTGGGATCGGGGGCGCGAAACTGTTCACCGTCGCCACCTCTCCAAGAGATAGAATCCCAGCCTACTTTGCCGGATGTCGAGCCGACGAAATTCCTGATTCGGCCCTGGACTCTCACCGCTTCAACGCTCGCGCCTTTCTTCACTGCGTCGAGGGCGTCCGCAGCCTCCGTACAGAGTCTCTCCTCTTGAAGCCGGAAGGCAGGAGCACCTTCGCGCGACGAGCATATGCGTATCGGCTGACAAAGCGGGAGAGAAGCCCAAGACCACGACGGCGCCACAGCCCTGAGGTTTTTCTCGGGATCTCCAGCCTTATCCACAGACCACGCGAGCTGCGTCGCAAAACTTCCCCTCCACAGCCCGGCCAGATATTCCTCCCGCGGCTCCGCCTCCCTGGACGCCGGCATGAGCGCCTGGTAAAACTGCACAGCCATGCCAGATATCCCCGGGAACCGATCCGCTGCATCGGCCAGGTCGCGCCGGACGTAGTCCTCCACCACGCCGAGCCACTCGTCCAGCAGCTTGCCCGTCTCCCGGTGCCAGCACAGGTTCATGAACCTCTGCGGCCCGCCCGTGAACCCGTCCGCCGGCGGCCGCCTGGGCTTCTCGACGCCCAACTCGCTGCGCTGCACGCGCGAGCACGACCAGTACACCATCTGCCCGCACCAGTACACCAGCCTGGGGGACAGCCGCTCCTCCTGCAGCGTCCACGCCCGGCCGCTGACCGGCGCCCTGCTCCGACCTCCGCCGCCGCCGCCGCCGCGCATCTCGTCCAGCGGCGGCGCAAGCGTCTCGAGCGAGTAGCCCGCCAGCGAGCAGGGGAGGCGGGAGTACAGCCAGGCGGCGCGGTGGGCCAGCAGGGGCTCGGCGGCGTCCTCGACGGCGGCGGCGACGAGGGTGAGCTTGGCGTTGCCGTAGACCTCGTGCATGCGGGACGCCTCGTCGTTCCAGTCGGACCCCTGGGGGATGCATACGGAGTCGACCCAGACGTATTCGATGCCGAGCTCCCCGGCGATGCGGACGGAGTGCTGAATCGTCCTGGACAGCTCGCTGATGGGGAAGGAGGCTTGGCGCCGCTGCATCTTCTCGCGGCGGGACTTGTTGTCTAGGACTCGTTGCCACCTTGCCTGGGACATGTTTGAGGGGTCGCCCCAGGAATAACTTAGGGCAACGTAGTCGACGAAGGGGATGTTGCGCCCTGGGACGAGGCGGAGGGTGTTATCTGGCTGGAGGTGGATGAGCCAGGTTGGGTTTTGGTTGGACCACCTCAGGTTGGAGCACGAGGGGCCGTGGTGGTCGTCGCACTCTCGGATCCACTTCCTGAGGCTGTTGAAGGGAGAGGATGGGCTGTGGTCTACTGATGGGTTTGCTGAGAGTCGAAGGGGTCCAGACAGCGTGCCGGTTATCTTCTTGCAGATGACCGGTGCCTCTACGAGCTTGGTTTCGCCTTCGCCGATGCTGATGCAGAGAAGGTTGTCGTACAGTGAGGCAAAGACAGGCGCGGCGCATTCTTCCAGCGCTTGGGCGCTGCGATAGGTGCATTGTTCCAGAAGAATAGCCCTCTGGAAGACCCGGCAGGGCAGACACTTCTTCGCGCACGCGCTGAGCTGGGCAAAGCTTCCGTGCACTTCGACTGTGTACTGTCTTTCGGTTCGCTTGTTGAGGCGGGCGCGATCTCTCTTGCCGAACAGGTGGTTTTGTATTCTGCTGCATCCTCCACATATATTCTCAGAGTCGGCTCCGGGGACAAAGCTCGCCTTGTCATCTGAGCTGGGGCACATTGAAGGACCAAAAGGCGCGAGCAAAGCCGTTGATGTTGAAGGTACGTCGTGTTGGTGTTCCTCGATGGACCGTCCCTCCTTTGCCTCGGAAAGAATGGACTTGACAGCTCTAGCCTCTCGTGCATGTTCTTGTGAGCTTTAAGGCCTTTGGATATACTCAACCATATCGACTGCCTGTTACGCCAAGTTGGACATATCTATCTTTACGCGGACGGGGGAGTGGCTTGCCGGTTGACAAATATTCGCCATTCTCGGCGATACCATCCACCTGGTGAGTAACATCTTTCGAGACAACTTCCCAACCCATTTCGGAGTCCGTTACTTCCACCAGTTTATTCTTCTGCCTATCTACTCTTGTGACTCGCAGCGTGGAGTTTTGACCTTCTTTAAGGTCCTGCGGCTAGACACCATGGATGCGAAGGATCGAGGTTCCAGAAGCCACTCTCTCTGTATTGCATCTGGCGCAAGCCCTCGAGCTGCTGATTCGCCATGAAACGTGCGGCGCTGTGTTGGGGCTTACCGACAGCCTGGACACCATGACAGAACCCTTGCGCCAGCACTGCCTGCCCACTGCAACCCCGGCCCTCGGTAGCGTGATTAGTGATTACAGGCTGAGCTGGGAAAAAACGCCTGGCATGTCAAACCACGTCGCCAAACATGGCGAGGCCAACTTAGCTGTGTCTAAATATTCCTACGGACGGTAGGCATCCGATTTGTGTTCTGAAGAGTTGTTGCATAGAAATATCGACGTGTGAATCGCCTCGATCCGTGATGTTGTCCTTATTTTCCGTGTTTTCGATCGCTAACACTACTCTCGCTGAGGCATCGCACCCGTCAGTCGTTCCAGCTGAAGCGCACAACAACACTTTATGCCATTGACTTGCAATTATCGAAACCTCCTTCGTTGGCGACAACCAATACTCAAGCTCCATTATTTGTTTACCGAGGAAAACCCTTCTCACAATGACCCGAAACAGCTGGGTCTGGGCGCATACTGCAGCCCTCTTTGCACACGGCGCTTATATGGCTGGTAGCGCTGTCGCTTTCGTGGTTTCGAGCCAAGCGTCCATGGGCAACTTCCAAGAGCGCGACGACCAGTGTAATTCGTCATGCTTGGTTAAGGCTTGGGGGAGCAGCGCCTTGGTAAGCACGCCCCCTCCAAGAAACTCTGGATTGTTTGTCGGGTTGCTGATAACGTCCCCAGGCGATGTTCGCGGGAGTTATCAGTCTTGTGCTCTTCAGCGCCATGCGCCGATGGGATACAAACGGTCCTGTAACTCCGGAGCGCTTCGACGGCAGCAGCTTTGTAATCAAGATCGCATGCGCAATTCACCTGCTGCTCGCTTGGGCAGAGTACTATTTAGCCGTCTCCATTAGCCAGCACCTGGCGGGCTGCTCGATCATGAGGGCGCCGTTTCTGCTGGGCATCACAGCTGTGTGAGTTAGACCCGGCCTCGAAAAGAGACGGAATGTCTGGTGCTAACAGAAGACCGGAACTGTTAGGATCTCGCAGTTGGTTGTCATCTATGTGGATTGCTTGAAATGGGCCACAGACAGAAGGGCTTTGGCCGAGGTGCTTGCGCCAGATCTCCCATGCCACGATTGCGAGACCCCGGCGACTCCCTCTACGGGAATCCCAATACCGGTATGGTCGTCAAGGTTCGCTCATCGCTTGGTGGAAGTATAACGGGAGTACTATCTGTGGGACTCGATAGCAGACTTGGTTATCATATCTCTAGACAATGCCATGCAGAAAAACGTGCTCTAAAGAGTCAGACCGGCGTCGTCTGAGAGTTCCATCGACTCTTACAGGGTGGCGGATAAGGGATATCATTGGATGGCGCTGAGCACGAAGTCTGGGTGCCAATGCCGGACTTATGCGCTCATAATGCAGAGGACTTCTGTCGTTACACAGCCGCACGCCCTACGCTCCACAGTACATTAGAAGCACTATAGACGCCACTCCTCGCTTGCATAACCCCAATATAGCGCTGATATACATACCTTTTGTCTGCCGGTTCGCTACTACAAGTCACCTACCAGCTTTGGCCACTTGGACGAACCCGCCGTCACACGAGCAGGCATAAGCTTCCGGGTTGTGGCGCTCTTTTCTCTGACAGGTTTCGCAAGCGCAGTGCAAATTGGCAGGAGTGGCTGCTTGATACAGCCACAATCCTACGCTGATCGTTAGTGCTGTGCGGAGCTGTGCAACCCGGGGACTTCGCGATAATCTGACGCTACGCGCCCAACCTTGTCCAGACTTCTCTTCCTTCCAAACTCTGTTTCCGCCCTTCCAATCGCAAAATCAATTGTCCTAATGTTGTGGTCGACGTAGAAGATGTGATCATGAAACACTCCGAGATAGCCCCACCTCGGCCGTCGAAGGTTTCTGGACCCAAGGAGCCAGGATGCGCCGACCCATCACCTGACGCTGACGCCCCCGTGCCCGCTGACATCCGGGGTCCGTCGGCGGAAGACTGGGACCGCTACAAGCGGACCATTGTCAACATGTACGGCACCATGAAGCTCAAGGACATCCGCGAGCGTATGGCGAAGGACCATGGCTTCCACGCGACGTATGTTAATCCCCGCTGCATCCGGCTCTTCTTCGAGCCGTATGTCTGCGCCAGGGCCAAGCCTGCTTACGCTTTTAGCAGAAAACGCATGTACGACAGGCGCTTCCACAAATGGGGCGTGTCGAAGTACGTAAAGAGGGCTAAGCCGGCCCAGGCGAAGCGAAGCGATCAACCTAGTTCGCCTCCGTCGACACGGCGCAATGATGCGCCGCCAAAGCAGGAGCTGCCGGACTGGAGCAATGCAGCGGGGCTGGACGTCTGGCGGACGACCATGCAGTTGACTGTCTCTCCCGACAATGCGGCGTATGATGACAGCGTGGAGTCACAGTCGAGTGAGTCCTCGGACGCGACGATAAGTGGTTCATGGGTTGACTCCAAGGAGGACATGTCGGACGCCAGGTGGTTCCGGACGTCGGCCGCGACCTCGCCGACGTCGCCTCCCTGTAGCTGCGATGAATGTCATTACCAGTCCAGAGCGGAGGGCGGACAACCCGCGGAAGCCACCGATGAGATCTACACAAATACCGCATTCGGCAGTCTAAACATTGTAAAGCCCCTACCACGAGATCCAGCAGCCTTCGACATGGAGCGCGTGCTCTCGAGCCTCAAGGCGTTTTGCTCATCACAGTTCGACGGCCGAGGCAGAGCGCACCCCTACCGCTCCACCTCAGTATCAAATCCAACCTCCCCGGCCGTCCGGCAGACCTGGATGCAGCTCCACGACTGCATATACCTCTTCAAGCTCAACGACACACGAAGAGCCATCGCCGGATTAGAAGAAATCCGCCAGCTCCCTCCATCGTCGCTGATCGACCACTCCCCCCAAGTCGCCCTCGAAGTCGTCGCCTCCCTGGCGCCCATCAACACCGCTCGCTACCCCTACATCCGCCGCTTCATCCTCTCCCACGTCCTCCGCGCCGCGCACTCCGAGCTCGGCGCCCAGCACCCCGTGACCGTCATCTGCACTCACCTCTCCCGCGACGGTGACAGCCAGGCCGTCTCGCGCACCGCGCTCTCCTGCCTGGCCCAGCAACTCGCGTCCGGCAGGGGGGACGACGACGCCGCCTTCCGCCTCCGCGTCCGGCTCGCGGCCGTGGACATGCTCCGCCGCGAGGCCGACTACCCGGCCGCCGTCGGGCTCGCGAAGGAGGTCCTAGCCGCCGCGGAGCGCGAGTTCGGCCCCGGCTCGCCGCAGCCCCGCCGCGCTGCCAGGAAGCTGACGCACGTGTACCTCGACTCGGGCGACCACGCGGGCGCATTGGAGATGTGCCGGTCGGTGGTGGGGCGGCAGACGGCGGCGGAGGCGTTCGCGTTCCAGGACTACGACGCCGTGCGGGGCATGGAGGATCTGGCCGAGGTGCACCGGCTGCGCGGGGAGTTCCAGTCCAGCAGCCTCTGGCTGTCGGCGGCGGCGGACCTGTCGGCGAGGCTGCTGGGGAGGTCGCTGACGACGGTGCATATCGTTGATAAGCTGCTCGATATGGCTGAGAGGGCGGGGCAGAGGGAGGAGTGCGCCGCGTACCAGAGGACGTATGCCTCGTATCTCTAGTGGTTTCGGTGGTTGGCTTTTACTTTGGCGTTGGGGAGACATGGTCTAGCGAGGAGTTGGAGTTCTCACGAAGTACGTGCAAAAGCCGCTGTACCTTCAACGGTATGACGCTGCAATATGGAAGGGTTACGTTTAGGCAAAGCAATCTCATGACGTTTGATGACATTTCCCATATTAATTACCAGACCGTCCCGTTCTTCTACTCATAAAATACCAAACACCTCACCTCAATGCTCTCCCTTCCCTTCGCATCAGCCGGCGTATTAGGGTCCACGAAGGCCGTATGCGGCGTATAATCCGCGACGCCCTTCCTCCCACCAGGCCTATCCTGGCTAAAAGAGTCAAAGCACTTGATAAACATGGCCTCATCAGGCGTCATATCCTTGACATAGTAAAACTTGTGCCTCTCGCTAGGCTGCACCGAGAACGTCTCCCCCTTGACCTCGTAGCCCGCCGTGCTCGTCATGCTCTGCGGATCGGGGAGCACCTCCTTGCCCCGATCATCGTCGTCCTGGTCCTGCCGCTTGGGATACAGCAGGTCGACTTTTACGAGATCCTCGGGCGCCGTGGTCCGCCAGTCCACCACCGCCAGCGGGAAATCCGAAGCCGGGTGCCCGATGGGCCGCCAGACGTTGATGATCTGGTATCTGCCCCTGAGCAGCTCCTCGGCCTCGGCCGCGTCCGCGACGTGCCGCCTCACGCGTGCCTCGGCCGCCCGCGGCGTCTGGTCGACGTGCACCTGCTGCACCGGCTGCCGGGGCGAGGTCTTGTCGTGCTTGCGGATGGTGTGGTCGAAGATGACCACCTTCCTGACCCCCGGCAGCTTCTCCCTCAGTAGGGCCTCGACCTCGGCGTAGTACCCCTCCCGCACGGCGCGGTCGTCGGCAAACGACTTTTCCTGCGCGGGGGAGCGGTACACGGCGAAGCCCGAGACGTCGGTGCCGAACGCCGAGAAACCGCCGGGGGCGTCGCGGATGTTGGATACCGACCGGCGGCGCTCGACGCGCGAGAAGGAGGAGACGTCGGCGTCGACTTTGGCCCAGGGCTTGACGAAGGGCTCGTCGCTCTGGGTGATTGTGGTGGGGTCTAGGTACTTGAAGGTGCCGGTTGTCATGGTGCGGAGGTGCTGCAGGTGGGGCCGGGACAGAGTTTTGGGGGCGAGCTGAGCAAGGCGGGTGAGAACGGCTGGCCGGATGAGGCGCGTTGTCATCTACGAGCTGGAAATGGCGAAGATTGGTGAGTTGGGATTGTGCAGATTGAGGTGGTGAGCGGGGAGCTTGTTTGTTGCTGTTTCTGTTGCTGTTGATGGTGGCGCACTGTGGCTGCTTTTAAGGGGCCCTCCGATTCGCGCATGACGCCATTCACAATTGCCGCCCATTATTAAGAGGTTGCTTAATAATTCCCGGTCTTCACTGCGCCCTTCCAAAGTGCATTTCTCATCCAACGACAGCGGTCAAACAAATGGCCGCTATAAACGACATCGAGGTGCGCTCACAACAAACCATTGATCGGCAGCAACTTGATGTTTCCCAGCAGTTGGTGTTGCTGAACCAATTGATTGAGAATCCGAGGCGCTATTCTTCGCTCATTGATCTGGTTCTGCCGACGAGTGAGTCCTTGCTCCCGCTCGTTGCGCGTAGGGAAGAAGTGTAGAACTATCGTAAGCCGTAGCGACCGTTTCTTCTTGCGCACCATCCTACCTTCTCTTCAAGGGTATCACGCTTAATCCCGCTTTGAAGTGACAGAAGGCAAGACGCGCCGGGTTCCGCAACTTCGACCACCATTGAGGCTGCCAAGCCTGTCAGCCCCTAGTCTGCACCCGACAAGAGGGGCAGAGCATCGAATGAAGACGAGGCTCTCGGCTATGAGAGACGTCGCTTCCTGTCTCTTGTGTGAGCCTTCGGATAGAAACCAGGCACAGATGCTCATGTCCAAATGCGCACCGGGTTGTCTGAGCTTCGAAGCAGGTGCAGGCCGTGACTGGCTGAAAACGTACCGTTACAAGACTGCAAATGAAAGTTGAATCTAACTAAGGTAGGCCTCGCCTGGGTGTGGTCGAGGGAGGTTTCGGCAGAGTCTCGAAGTGGTCACTGCCGATCAGCCGACCAGGACGTACGGATGGACAGAAGTTACGGTGGTTACAAGGGCATAGCTCCCGCAAGAAGCGCATACATGCCTCGTGGCTTCCCGGGGGAACACAGGTGCAGCTGCCAAGGAACATTGACCTCTCGAGATATCTGACTGGGAATGGGTTCCTAGGCTAGCACTCCCACACTGAACCGAGCATGTATCAAGACGTACGGGAGACATACTCAAAGTCAGAAATATCCGTCACGAAATCCTCCCAACTTGAGGTCAAGCTAGGGTCACGGACACGGATCCGAATTATTACCTAGCAAACATGGATTACATGGCATCCCAAACGAGTTCAACCTTACCCGCTGGCATCCACAACCTCAGCTTAGTGGACTTCAGGGTGCCACAGTCATTCTCACCCTTGGCAAATATTCTACATCGGACATTCATTCGCGCTTGCCACGTCGAGTTCCTTGGAAACGGACAAGTGATCTTGCATGTCACCGTGGACCAAAATGTCGCTGATCACGAGGCACAAAGGGCTTGGTGCGGGTGTACGATACAAATGGCCAGTGTTCCGGGGTTGACGCCTACGGATGGGCTCGCAGCCGAAGCCCGCATGGCGCTCGTTGACTACCGCACACCGCATCCCGATGCTTAGGCTGCATACGAGTTTCGTGTCAAGGCACGCATGCGACTGATGACTTGGATCCGGATCTTCCGTGGCGATATTCCCTTCTCAGGCACACAGCGCGTCCGGCACCGGAGCTGTGCGCAGGGTTTCGGCGACCTCACGCGCTGCCGCTTTGTGAGGGTTGATGGTGTGCCTCGTGGTTCCCGTGACTTCATGTGAGTAAGGCTCGCTGCCGGACAACATCTCTTCGTGATCGGTCTATGTCGGTACACGGAAGTTTAGAGTAGAAATGCTAACTGCATTGATCAAAGTGCGCAGTGCTTCGTCCGGCTCTATGCCTACGATCTCGTCGAGTGGATAGGGAGATGCGCCTACGTCCGGTGCGTTCCACATTCAGAGCGTGTGCTAGTGGAAGGCGCTCTCGTTGGTTCCGGCCTGCACTTCCACAACGTAATCAGCTACGCTTTCTATCCCACCGGCGATGGCCAGGGGAATGGTCCAAGTACCATGAGAGCTCGACGGTGTCCGATGCAACGGGCGATGCTGTACGACAATCTATTCAGGCGTCTTGAGAGGGCTTTCCTCGGCCGTCAACCGGCCTTTCTCCCCTATGTCGACTACGTTCACAGAGATGTCCGCCTTCAGATCTGCCAGAGTATATTCGAATCACGACCGGCAAATGACCTTGCCCTGTGAACACAGTTCCGACCTAAGGCCACTGGCCAACTGCCCCGACAGCGCCGACAACCACGGGAAATACAGCAATGGCCGAGGCGGAAGTGACCTGGCCTGAGACGCGGGGCTTCAGCCACGCTTTAGCATCCACAGTCCTTGGAGCAACTGCCCGAGACCGTCCAAGCATCGAATCCTGTGGCCATTGCGTCCTTCACATCACGTCATGACGCATTCTATCCGGCATGCTGACGAAGAGGCAAGGAGATTGGGAGTCCCTGACGGGTTGAGGTCAAACAAATAGCGCTGGGGTATTGTCCTCGGAGTGTGTGTTTGAGCTGGGATTTTTCTTTCTGTTCCAAGACGCGAACAACTCATAGAGGAGAGACGGAGTAGAGAAAGGGGGCGTTACTGTTTAGCAAAACAGGAAAAGGGTCGGATGCAATGTTCGATGGATTTTGCGTTAGCACCACAACTTCCACAAGAGCGTATTACCATTGGGGGCAACTGTATGGAGGTCATCAGCGTGTCATTAGTCATTGTATAGAATGTTAAGCGTTGGGTCGTGTACTTGTAGGGGGAATAGGATTCTACTTGCATCCTCTTCTGGTCGTGTCTGTGCCGACTAAAACCGACGTTACTGAAATATGGAGGTCGAATTTGGAGGTACACATATGATCTTCATATGCTCATCTAACTCCGTGTTTGATATACTTTGCTCTTGCGCAACCGACGGAAAATGCAAGGCCACACCTCGAACATTCACTCCCACCGCCTCCCCGGCACTCTCAGACCTCCCTCCCAACCCGCCTCCTGA
>Ga0209127_100162_pt1 | contig 24420 bp, 18 predicted proteins | sample LakSupMetagenome_FD_187469 | JGI IMG/M metagenome (GOLD analysis project Ga0209127, IMG submission 187469) | Freshwater microbial communities from Lake Superior, Canada - Sta WM archaea (SPAdes) (version 2) | ecosystem: Environmental > Aquatic > Freshwater > Lake | place: Lake Superior, Canada...
CCATTTTCGAAATTAGAAAAATATACTATAAAACCGTAGCAAGTTTTTTTTCTTCCTATAGTAACTATAATACTATAGTAGATTCGAATCTACTACTATAAGTACTATATTAGGTTAGGTTAGGTTAGATAGTATTAGTAGTTATAAGATAAGTAAATAGGAAGAGTAGTTTTGGAATACTTTCGACGATTTTATTTTAGTTTTATCGATATCGCTAAAACAAGTAGCTTTTACTAGCTACCCTCTCGGGTATACTTACCTCGCCTAGTACGTATACGACTTAGGAAAGTGGGATTTGGGGGTTATGAACTAGTGAGAGCTATGCACCTCCGTAGCTAACCCCGCAAATGCCCGATTGCTGGATTCCTCACGGGAAGTGCTTCCCGCGATTACCGGGTAGACTTGCCGTGTGCAGATGCTGACCTCAGACAGGCGGTGGTATTTCTGGGTTAACACGCACAGGCACGGAAGGCATCTCATAAAGTGCGACTCCAAGAACGCCAAGCAGCATGCAAACCAAGGGGCTGGAGAACCAGTCCTGCATCTCTCGCATCAATGGCTACAGAGTTGCCAACCATCCCAGACTCGCTCCCTTCCCACAAGGACCTGTTCTACGACGACCAATGGCATCCTCCATCCAACAAGCAATACCGAGAGACTTACAGCCCCGGCAATGGGCAAGTCATTGACCTCATCGCCGACGCTGGAGCCGAAGATGTCGACCGTGCCGTCCAAGCAGCGAGGCTAGCTTTTGAGAGCTGGCGCTCGACGCCGGCTTCGCAGCGTGCCGACGGGAAAGGCCATCTCGAGAGCGGCGGCCGACACGCTCAAGCCCACGCTGATCAGCAAGGCGGGCCGAGAGCGGCGCTGGGAGGGAGGAGTGTCTTGACGAGCTGCTGTCTTTTACACAGACGAAGAGTATTAACGTGAACCTGTCGTAGACAAACATTGTAATCAATTGTCAGAAGAGAGGATGAGAGAATCCATCGATACTCTATAGGCGAATATGTGATAGGCTAAACTTAATATAATACTTCCAGCTTCAATACTTTTATATTAGAGAGCCGAGACTGTATCCAGCTCAATGCGGCCTTGAGCTTATGTCAAGTCGGCGTCGAGTCAAAGGCCCCAGTAACAGTAACAGTGGGCGCTAACCCTATTGAACATTGCTGGTGATAAGTCGGTGAGTCTAGACTGTCGCACTTCCAGGGAACAGATATGCTGGCGTGACCACGGAGCTGTGCACTGTTTGGCGTAAGTATATGCCACTGTTCACTAGATGGAGAAGATATTCACAAGCTGTTGGTGTCTGAGTTGCCTTGCACCTTGCATTGCCAAGTCTGATTGATACCCAACATGTGGGTGTCCCAGTCGAGATGAACCCAGGTCGCCGGAAGGAAAGGAGCATCCTCAGGATTGATGCCACAGTAGATCCAGTCCTGAGCTGCAGGGTTACTCAACGTGTAAGCGAAAGAACAGCCCTCGTCAAAGTTGTTGATGAGGTTTCTCAGTCTGAAGCCAACTTTGTAGACCGGGACGTTGGGTATCCAGGGAGTAGGCGGGCAGGTGAAGCATGGCCGGTCAATGCCGAAGGCTTTGACTTCCCACGCAGGAGTCGAAGCATCGGAGGTGCAGTTGGTAAAGCGATTTGGAGGAACAAGGGCAAAGTCCCCCTGAAGGCGATATGAGCTGTAGTACGTTCTCGTCCACGTCTGTACATTCGTACCGCCGCGGGGGGGTTCAGGACGGGAATCACCGTTCGTTACGAAATAGTTGCTTGTCGAGACGCCTTTAATGAGAACCGTGCTGCTATACCACCGTATCAGCACACTGGTGCTCCGATTGTGCCATCAATAGAGAGTAAGACATACATATCTTGGAGATCCAGCCCGCACAGGGACATTTCCCTTAGTGTAAGTGTGTCCCAGGTACCCGGTTCATATCGAAATGATGTCGTGTATCTTGAGGCAATATCCGCGTCTTCAGTCGTGCAACTCTTCCACCTGCTATCAGATGACCCGGTATAATTGACCAAGATATCTGATCCGGTCGTCTCGCAATGGAACAGCTGGTTGCTGAATGCGCCTACTACGTCGAACTCTATGCGCCCTGTTGTAACAAGACTGCCACTCGGTTGTATTTCAGAATAGACAACATAGAGGAAGCTTGATAAATCCCAACCAGGGACTGAGGAGCTAGGCCCTGATGGTGCCGCGGTGGGACAAGTCGCGGCGGCAATGGCTTGGGGCCCCTGCGCGACGGCAATGGATGCATAAAGCAGGAGACATAGCACTTGATATCGCATTGTAAGAATCTGTGCTTGGAGCTCAAGCCGTGCTACTCATGATAGAGCAGCTCGGTTAAGTAGGTAGTGTAGTCAAATGGAGCTCTCGGGTTTATATAAACGACTGCTGACTCCGTGTAGATTAACCTAATTAACCGTTGTCGTCAGTCCTCTTCGTCATCCTACCACTCGATATAGGTTACGCTCCAAATGCGTGAAGTAACGTTAATACTTTGCCAAAGCCGGTCGTTAGCCTAGTCGGTTGCTGTGATAAGTGATCTGCCTTTCGAAGGAGGTTTTAGTATCTGTTTTGCCATAACGTTAGTCAGTGTAGCTAATGTCTTAAAATCTGAGAAGTGAGGCTGCGTCGAGGCGCTGGGCTGTCCGAGTTATCGGAGAAGTAGACTCGCTGCCTTGGATATTGCGACCGAATCCAGCAGTCTACATCGACGCAGTCACCGACCTATTTAGTTAAAGTCGTCCTTGACATCACTGCCTTGTACACGTCTCAGATGCTTAGACTGGTGAGGTTTTCCGGTCGCGAACAGCAATGTATGACATTTACAGAGTTAATGTTACCCGCTACGTGGCTCCCGTCGGTTGTTGCCAGTCAAACCGTGGTCGGCGGTTGGGCGCAGCCACATACAAAAAGCAAAATTCATGTCAAGCGTTGTTTATTGCAAATACACAGTCTTGCTTCCCTCGCACCCATGTTCGTCACGACCTGTTATCGCCCGGCGTGGAACTCTCCTTCTCGGCCGCCTCCTTGGACCACTCACGCCTCTCAATCTTCAACTGCCGATGGACATACCAGAATGTACACAGCGTCCACACGCCCGCCCAGACGAACGGCGCCGCCCATCCGATAACATAGCCCGCCTCGGCATCGATAGTGAAGATGAGGATCGTGCACACGGTGGCACAGGCTACGCCTCCCACGGTCCAAAAGACGCCGAGGCGCCGCAGCATGGTGCGGAAGATGTGGCTGGCCGCGTAGCGTGTGTCGAGGGCGGTGCGGAACTCGGTCCCTCCAGAGCCGTCGACGGCGCAGATGTCTTCTATCAGGCTGTAGATGCCGGGCCGGAGCTGGGCACCCTTGGGAACGGAGGATATGCGAACCGGGGCGGGGACGTGGAAGAGGCGGAGGATGTCCACGATGAGTGACTCGATTGCGAGGACGTACAGCATCGTGGGCACGGGCATGGCCAGGAGGCGGATTGGGGGGTTGTCGGGAACGGTGCCGCTGAGAAAGAAGGATTGTCAGTAACGACGTCGTGGAAGGTGGGGGACGGGCGTCACGGTGGCTTACACAATGAGTTCGATCATTACAACGATCCAGCCGAGCGAATAGTTCCAGTGGAAAGCGTCCAAGTACCACCGTCTTGCGCCGATGACCCGACACGTGCTGTTCTTCCTCCACAGGCGACGCAGGCGGATGAAGTACTCGACAATGCTGGCTCCCCCCACGGCGGCGGTGACGATGGAGAAGACGGCATTGGCCGACAGCTTCTGCTTCTTCTCGGTCGGCGTGTTGGTGGCCGGTCCAACTCCGTACCAGAGGCCGAAGTAGAGGGCGATGGGCAGCACCACCGAGTCGAAGACGATGAGGGACCAGAAGATGGCGATGGACAGCTTTCTTGTGCGCAGTGTATAGTTCAGCGACGGGGGCTCCGGTAGGAACTGCGGTCGCCCCGAGTCGAGTATGCCCTGTCCCGGCGCACCCGGCGTTTCTTGCTTCTCGAGGTCGGGTGGCCGTTGTTGTGGAGAGGCCACTCCTCCAGCTGTTGCCGCTGCCGGTGTCGAACTCATCCGCCTTGTCATGACCAGGCTGGGCCGCCCGAAAGGCCCATCGAACCGTCGGTCGAATTCTTCGCTCTGCCGTACTCCTCCTCTCTTCGCCTGATAGCTCTTCCTCCCCTGTATGCCCGGCGATGTGGGCGACGTGGGCGACGTGGGCGACGTGGGAGACGTGGGCGACGTGGGCGACGTGGGCGATGTTGGCTCGTGTCGGTTGCCATTGATGTCTCTTGCCGCTGGAGGCAGGCTCTGCGTGTCTCTGCTTGTCGCGTCCGACGGGCCGGATGTCTGCGGGTTGCTTCCTGTCCGCGCCGGCGCTCGGTCTCGGCCGCGACCCGGCTCCCAGGGCTCTGAAGGTTTTTCGGACGGCATGGTTGCGTTCCGGAGTGGCCGGATGTCAGTGTCGTGGAGGTGGTGAAGGTACGGTAGGGGATACGTCAGGTTTCCCGTTCCAATGCGGCTGCTCGTTAACACCGAAGTTGTATCACCAAATGGCTATCGCTGCACAGGTGCAGCGTCGGGGTTTTATCGCATAGGTCTGGTCAAACGCTGTGCGAAGTACGTGCGACCTGGCGCCGAAAGTTAGTTGTCGCCAAAAGGTTATCGTCCGTTATTCGCCAAGGCCAGACGCGTGGTGTGACCTGTGACGCCTGTTATAACCGATTGCACCGAAAAGTGCTGGTGAGTCTGGATAATAATCGCGAAATGTCGTCTCGACCGTGTGGTGGAAGGGTGATGGTTGAGATATCGAGGTGTTGCTTCGAAGCAGATGATGTCCGGTACGAGTTTCAATCAATTACGACAACAAGAGTTGGCAGCGTCGGGTTCTTACTGTGTACACAGTACTGTTCCAGGTTGCCAGCGATGTGACCGCCGCCCAGAGGATGCGGCAGTACCACCAGTGATGATTGGCCATGATGTCATGCCATCGGATCACGGCGCTGGGCGCTCGTCAGTGCCAAGTCACAGCGCCCCATTCTCCCGGCAGTGTTAACGCAAAGACCCAGACTCTTCTGTCAATCACTCTTTCGTAAACTGCAGCTTCGGGGGGCAGAGGTCCGCTGCATCCGTCCATCGTGGCTGAGTGACCACCAGCAGCTCCACGGGTCTTGGCTTGGTCCGTCGCGACCGAAATGACTCTACGATATTCCTCGAATTAACCCAATGCAGAAATAAGTAAGGCCGTGCCTGGTCTTCCTGAGCTTGCACGAGTGAGGAATAGCCAGCGTCTGAAAACAAGTTGTTTCGGTTTCATAGCTAATGCTTTACAGACACCACTCACTAGCACAGACGCAAGGGAGTACTTCGATTGGATTGAGCAAAAGCAAGATGGAATGTTCACGTCAACAGAGATTCGGAAAATGAAAAAAGCATTCATAGTAAGTTCATGTTGCGACAAAAGCCCCCAGGGAGGCTCGAACTCCCAATCTTCAGATTAGAAGTCTGACGCCTTAGCCATTAGGCCATGGGGGCCGCTGACATTTATCCGATTTTTCTCTTATTGCATTCAATAGAATAAGCATAACGGTTGTCTCGCGCCGTCGGATGTGCACCAATCAGGCCAGCAGGTCCTTGCTCCTCCAGTCACCCGCCGTGCTTCTATCCTGAACAATCTTTACAACGAGGAGGCAAGCGACAAGTTTGCAGAGTATACTTTTGCTAAGATCTTACTTGTATTGAGAATCATCCTGGAAAATTGTCCATCCCTTTGCTCGGAGATGTTCTAGCATGCTAAGACACAGGTTCGGTTAAGACAGCTGTCATTATCCCAAGAGTTGCCAGCGATGGGATCCCTACCCACTGGCAGGAATGTTCCAAAGAAGGACCGTCCCTTTATCCTCTTTCTCTGTCACCCTCTCACCGGACATCTCACTCCATCTATCAAGGTCGCTGGCGCCCTTCACTCCCGGGGCTGGACCGTATTCTTCCTCGGCTCGACAGCTCACAAAGCGCGCATCACAGCCTGCGGCGCCGTATTCTTTCCCCTGCAGGGCTCGGCTGATTACGATGATTTACTATACTACTCCCAAAGCAACCCCGACCCACCAGTGCCAGACTATTGGAGTCGCTCATGGGCCGGGCGCGCTCTGGTCGATGTCGAGAAGCAGTGGCTTGATCCGGTACCAGACCAATGGACCAGCGTCAAGGCTGCCCTCAACGAGCTGCACACACGCGATCCGCAGAGGGAAGTCATCGTCATTGCCGAAGCCATCTTCCACGGGCTTTTGCCGCTCTTCTATGGCGCGCCCCTACCACCAGGTGTGAAGCGGCCGCGTGCCACGCTTGCCCTGTCGGTGACAGTCCCGCTCATGCGTAGCGCTCATCTGCCGCCGTTCGGCTTCTCCGCCCTATATGACCCAGACCTGACACGTTCAGCCCAGATCGTGAAGCCATGGATCTTCTGGGCCAGAAAAAGCAGGCCATTTAGGAACCTGCTGAACAGAAAGCTCGTCGAGTCCGGAGCGACCGCAGGCCCGGAGGGCGTGTTCGCGGACGGCGAGATGTACCGTAACTATGGCGCCTTTCTGCAGCTCGCGGTGCCGAGCTTCTTCTTCCCGCGGACCGACTGGCCTGGCAACTTCCGCTTCGTGGGGATCATCCCTGCCGCCAAACCGGAGTATGGCCGGGGACAGCTACCAGGATGGTGGGACGAGATTGCTACGGAGACGCGACGGGATGGGGTGAAGGTTGTCGTCGTTGCGCAGGGCACCGTTGAGACGGATCCTTGGGAGCTCATCTTGCCCACCATCTTTGCGTTGTCGGAACGGGAAGATGTCTTGGCTGTTGCTATCTTGGGCCGGAAGGGAGCAAGTCTGCCACCGCAGCACGGCAAGCCGCTCCCTTCCAACGCCAGAGTCACCGACTATCTACATTACGATGCGGTTCTCCCTCATGCGCACATATGGGTGCACAATGGAGGATATGGAGCTGTTCAGCACGGCATCGCCAATGGCGTGCCCATGGTTGTTGGTGGCGAGGGCCAGGATAAGACCGAGAACGCAAAGAGAATTGCTTATTCCGGCATTGGAGTCAACCTTGGAACCGCGAAGCCGGAAGTTGAAGACGTGAGGAGAGCCGTCGAGGCTGTGCTGGATGACCCCAGCTACCGGGAGCAGGTCGAGTTGCTGAAGGAAGAGGCAGAGGAGTTGGACTGCTTCAGTGCCGTCGAGAGGGCTGTAATGGAGGCTTGCCGTTGGGAATAATCCTCCTGAACGCCACGCCTACGCGCACAAATCTCCACAGCATTCATTGCGAGTCGATGTTGCAAAAAACCCGACCACATCCGTCTCGCCAGCATCACGCGATACAGACGCATACATCAGCGGCTAAACTCCACCTCGAGCCTTGCGATGCGGTCCAGCCTTGCCTGGGACACCTTCTTCGCCTCGTCTTCTTTTCCGTTCCTGATCAGCAAGCCCTCGAGCTTTGACAACATCTGATTCGCCCAGCTCTCGTCTTTGAACTGCGGATTGATGTCGATGTGCTCGGTTGCCTCCCGGTAAAACGACTCGGCCGCCAGGAAGTCTTCGCTGGCCAAGGCAGCTTCGGCCCGTGCTTGCAGGCCGTGAGCACCGTCCCAGTCGCCGTAGTCCCGGAGAATATCCATGGAAACTGCCGCATCAGCATATCGTTTCTGCTGCAGTGCCAGATCCTTGACTGCCGTGGCATGTCTCAATACCAGGAGGCTGACTTGGAAATTCTTAACCCTTCTCGCCTGTATCCTCTCCACCTCGCGGCGCATGCTCCGCTCCTGGGTCTCAAGGTCCCTCTTGATCAGGATGCAGTCGCAGTAGTCGTTGTATACGGCGATCTCCAGGTGGTCCGAACGCTGCTTCTGCTGGCGCAGCTGGTTGAGCAGTAATAGGAATAGCCGCTCCATTACCTCGACGTGTTCGTCGGCGTATATGGTCTGGAGTTGCTGCCATATCCGCGTGTGAGGGTGTTCGCGACCCAGGATCACTTCGGACAGGCCAACTATCTGTTTGAGGAACATAGTGACGAGATCGCTCCGGCCCCTGTCGTACAGTGACTCGAAGGCCGACAGCATGAATGGGATCGACCGAGGGTACAGGTCCTGCACCACGTTGACCATGTACGCGAAGGCCGGGTCGAGTAGCTTGACGAGATCGAGCCTCTCTACCTTGCCGATCAGCTGCGACGCCATGTCCACTCGGTTCCAGAGATCCTTGAAGTTGACCTGGTACAGATCCGGGTCTCCGGTCAAGCTCCGCATCGCCCCATCCATGCCTATAAACCAGGTCCTAGATGCAAAGGAGCCGTCAACGTACACGAATATGGAGCGATACAGGTCCTCTGCGGGGCCGAGGGGCCCGCCGGGCGTGGGCGAGCGCAGGTCCGGGCTGGGCGACGGTGTGCGGCAGATGAGCTCTCGCTCGACGTCGTCCGAGGCCTTCTTCTCCTCGATGAGCATCCGCTCCAGTCGGCCGCGGTTGCGGTTTCGCCGGACATAATTCTTAATCCTATCCATGTCGACCTTCTCGCCGCGCAGCACCACCTGGGACGACTTGCCGGCTGCCAGGCGCTCCTCCATGGCCTTGATTATGGCGACCGCCTCGGTGGCGCGGATGTACTTGGATAGACCCCATTCTCGGAGTTTGGTCTTGTACATTCTCTGACTAGGTAGATAGATATATCCATATCAGCATGCAGATTGCGGGCTTGCGGGATCCCGACCGGACAACTTGTCTCACGTTGCGAAGAATTGATGCTCATTCTCCATGATGGAAATGACCTCCTTCAGCGGCTTCAGCTCATCTTTGTACAGCTCCTTGATGAGTGGCTTCACTTTTTCCCAGTCTTCGGGCTTTGCCCATTGCTTTCGCGCTGGCGGCGTCGACATGCCGAAATCGCTGGAAGTCTGATAACTAGCGTGGACGTGGACGGCAGTTGGGCGCAGGGAACTTGTGATGCAAGGGTTTGCTGACGAACAGCTCGAAGGTGGAGGGGGCTCATGGCACTCTTAAACGGTCCGACCCCCTGGTGTACCACCTCCTCCTACTAACGCTGGTAATCTCTGTGCAGAGAAGGGGGCATCATTCATCAGGTGGGAATTGGACCAAGCCAGTGAGCAAAATTAACCAGGGCCAAGAGGGCCAAGCACCGCTGTGGGTGTGGAAGCTGAATCCTTGTAGCGTTGAGGGCGTGGTCTGGGCCTCTGATCAGCGGCTGCTGCCTTCCAAACCGAATATATCTGGAGGCACATATGCATGGCACTTCGGTTACACCACGTCGAAGCGCTGAAGACACGCAATAACTGCTGCTGCTATTTTCACGCATGCAGCACACCTCCATAAGGTGACCTGCCAATACCTTATTACGTTTATAGCTGCCTGCTATTTTACGTCGGACTTCGAGGCCGCTGACAGATGCCGCGACACGGCTGGCACTCCTAAGGTCCAAACTGAAAGTCATCCTGGATACCTTGGCTTGTCTGTGGCGATTTGAAAGCAAGGACGACGCACGGGATCCGTCAACGTCTCAAATGCTGTCCTGTCAACGCAGTATCGCGCACTTGACTTGACATAAGCAGAAAACGAAGTCCTCCAGTGCCATCCACTATCAAAACACTTCGAGGCAGTGGGACCCGACAGACCGAGGCCTTACCTTATCCTTATATCGTACTGACGGGCCCTGTCCTCCATGGCCCGACAAGAGGAAATCGGAAAGTCCAGGGGGCCATTTGGTCCGCAAGATCCGCAATCGCGGGGGTGGATCCTTCCGACAATGGTGGGCGGGCAGCGGGCAGCGGGCTCGGCTCCGAGCAGCTGAGTAATCTGTCAGCTTGACGACCCGACGGTCGTTGTGCCCTCGATCCTTCAATCGGTTGACAAATCCGCGGCCAAACACTTCTCAGACTCCTTCTTTTCCGCTCTGATCCTACTCCGTCTAGAGCTATGGGGTGCCATAGTGATTTATCGTCCCTCTTGCTAGCGTCAACGTCCTTCTCTTGACGGGATTCGGTGCCACCAATGCCACAGCCGCCTTGGGCGAGTCAAGCAATCCACCTAATAAAAAGCTGCAGCGAAGACGAAGAAACGCCGCTGAATAATAACCGACGCTCTCGATACGTCACCGCGAAGACATCGGATCGCTTGACGCAGGGTCGCACCGTTGCGGTCCCGCTCGCCACGCGAGAACCCCAGACGAGAGAGGTGTTGGCGCGTAGGACCCGAACTCCCCAGCTCATCCGATCCGGTTCAGCCCCTTGTTGGCGCACAATACGATGACGAGCGAGGCCAACCCAAATGCCGCCGCCTCGGGTCCCATGGACTCCACCGAACCGAGCCCCAACGCCGAATCGCCCCCCTCGACCTTCCCCAGCGCCAGCTCGCAGGCCGGATCTGCTGCGCTCGATGGTCACAACTTTGCGAACATACAAGCGCCGGCGGGTGCGACTGTGTTCCCGCCTGGTGCGCCCCCATCTGCTGCCACGAACCCCCGCAGCTGTGTTACGTGCCGCCGGAGGAAGGTCAGATGCGACAAGCACATGCCGTGCGGCAACTGCCGCCGCGCCCAGATATCGTGCATATTCCCGGCCCCGGGACGGGCACCACGTCGCCCACGGCCAAAGGATCCCAATGCGCCGCCGAAGCAGCAGGCGAGCGAACGCGAGATAGAGCTGGTCAAGCGCCTGCGCAAGCTCGAGGGCATCGTGGAGGAGCTGAGCAGCCAGATAGAGCTCGAGGCCGTGCGTCACTCGTCGAGCGACGGCCATTCTCCAGAGGCAACCCCCGATGGCGACCGTCACACGTCCGTGCGGACGGATGTCTCGGGTGGTCGTGGCAGAGGTTCTCTCGCCACCAGTCCCGAAAGCAGGAAAGAGAGCTCTAGTACCTTTGCACAACCCGGACCCGGACACGAGACTTCTCCATTTGGCGGACTGGTGAGGTCGCCTACGGAGCTGAACAAGAACTTCGGCCGCCTGGTCCTCAACGACAGGGGCACCAGCAGGTATGTCAGCAGCGGGTTCTGGTCCAAGCTCAACGACGAGGTGAGTCGAGAAGCGCCAAAATTATCTCTAAAGCTCGGGACTGGCAGCGAGGTCAGAACTGACATGCAAGCTTTAGCTCAACGATTTGCGAGGCGCCACGGCAAACCTAGCCGACGAGAGTTCCGACGATGATTCGGACAACGAGAGCACCCCTCAGTCAGTGGAGGAGGAAGGGGCCTACGATCATCAGTCGTTCATCATGGGATACCGGTCTGCAGACGTGGACTTGCGGCCTCTCCATCCTCTGCCGTCCCAGATACCCTTTCTGTGGCAGATATATCAGGAAAATGTCGACCCCGTCCTCAAGATCCTGCACGTCCCCAGCATCGAACAGCTGATGCGCGAGAGGCGCGGCTGTCTCGGCAGCATCTCGCCCTCGACCGAGGCCCTGATGTTCTCCATCTACTATGCGGCAGTGACATCCATGGATGCGCAAGAGGTCCAACGATCCCTCGGCACGGACAAGTCGTCCCTGCTGAACCAGTACCGCTTCGCCGTCGAGCAGGCTCTGGCCAAAGCCAACTTCATCACCGACCCGGACCTCACCGTCTGCCAGGCCTTCGTCATGTTCCTCACGCTCGTCCGCCGCCACGACAAGGCGCGGTTCAGCTGGACACTGACCGGTCTCGCCGTGCGCATATGTCAGGCCATCGGCATACACCGCGACGGCACAAACTTCCCCCACCTCAAGCCCTTTGAGATCGAGATGAGGCGTCGGCTGTTCTGGTCGCTCCTCATGCTGGACCTGCGCGCCGCCGAGGAGCAGGGGACCGAGTGCATCATCTCGGACAACAGCTTCGACACGCTGTTCCCGCTTAACATCAACGACGCCGACATCGGCCCGGACAGCAACGAGTTCCCCCAGTCTCGCCAGGGCTCGGCCGACATCACCCTGTGCCTGATCCGCTTCGAGATCTGCAACGTCGCGCGGAAGATGCACCTCGCTTCCACGACTGTCTCTCCGGACATGACGACGCAGGAGACGTTGACGATGCTGCAGGAACGGGAGAATATGCTGCTCAAGTACTGGAAGGATCTCGAAGCCAAGTACCTGAGGGACAGCTCGGCCGAAGAGAATCCGATGTACTGGGTGGCCGGGAACATCGCCCGCGTCATCGTAGCCAAGATGATCACCGTCATCTACCAGCCCGTGCTCTTCGCCCTGCCCGTCGACACCCTCTCGCGCCGTCTCCGCGAGCGTCTCTTCATCGCCGCCGTGGAGATATTCGAGTACAACCACGTCCTCAACACGGACCCGCGGTGCAAGCAGTGGCACTGGCTGTTCCGGACCTACACGCAGTGGCACGCCGTCGCCTACCTCCTGCTCGAGCTCTGCAACCGGGACTGGAGCGCGACCTCGGAACGCGCCTGGGCCGCCATCAACGCCTGCTTCTCGGGCTCGCACAGCCTCGCCCTGGAGAAGATGTCGGTACATACAGCCGTCTGGCTGCCCTTCAAGAAGCTCTATCACCGGGCCAAGAAGCACCGCGACGCCGAACTCGCCAGGTTACGGTCCGACCCCGCCGAGGCAGAGCGAATCGACCGCATAAATCACGCCAGGGACCCTCCCTCCAGCTTCGGCGCCCTCTCAGACTCAGTCAAATGCTTCATCGCCCAGGACCGATGGCGGAAACTGGTCAACCTCCCTCCGAGAAGCACACAAACCCCCGGACCACCGCCCTTGCCCAGCATAGAGGCACCACCCGCGTCCGACCCCCACGAAGAGATCAACACCGTGCTGCAGCCCCATCCTATCACCACAACAACCCGCGAGCAGCGAGACATGCCCTTCTCCTCCCACCCCCACCTCGACGACATCGTCGGCGCGGCCATCGCCAACCCTCAGTTTGAAGCCACCCAGATTATGCCACTAGCTTTCTCCAACCGGCAAGACACAAGATACGACCCGATGGCGCTGGCGAGGGGCTTGGTCTTCGGTTTCTCGTCCGCGGACATCCCGGCGCCCGACCACGGAATCACCGCGCCCGCCACCCAGCAGGTCTTGGGGGTTTCTCACCAAGACGACGACAACCCGCCCGTCTGGCTGTGGAATAACAGTAACAACAAGGTTAACCAAGGCCAGGCGCCGGTGCTGGGGGAGGATGTCAACATGGAAGAGGGGCTGGAGGGGTTCGACTGGCAGAACTGGCAGGAGAGCGCGAGGGGGTTCGAGATCGAAACGAATGGCTCGGGCGCGCACTGGTTTGGGGGGATGTATGGAATTTGACTGGGGATGTTTTGGATACCTGGATTCGGGATGGGTGACGGATGATGACGGTAATGAGGGCTACGAAACCTTGTTGATGCGGAACACTGGCTGTTGATGGAAGTTAAGATACCCCATTTCTTGCGCGGATATGTAGTATTAGCGGTTTAGTTACAAGAAATCCATACCTCTGCTCACTTCGATGCGACCGAGGCGTGTGACGGCAGTCCAAGGTAATGACGATGACTTACGATTGCGTCGATTACACAAGGCACTTACAACGCTGAACATGCGGAATTGGCCCTCCTGAATGACACGTACTGACTTACATACCTACACAGTGCATTTTTGAACTCTACACCTCAAAGAAAACCCGGCACGGTCATAGCATGCATGTGCACCGTGCTCCCGAGCTCAAATCGAGTATGAATCAACCAAGCGTAGGCCATCGGATCTACCCTCGACGGATGGGGCATCTGGCAAAACGCGGGACAGGATACAGATGCAATATCTGATATCGTGCTGTTAAGAAGCGTCGGAAGGGCCCTGCCTAGTGGGGGGGTCCCGTCTATGTAGTAAGATGTCCAACAGTTCTCACATCAGCGTGGATTGCATAAGGTTGTCTCCAATCGTTCACATGTACAGTACTGGTGCTTGAGTGGATGTGCATAGCTGATCTGGTGAAGAGGTGAAAAATGGTTGCCAGTATATTATAGCAAGATGCAGGCATGTTTGGCCCCAAAAGTCGCTGATTGCCCGTAAAATCCTCCGATTGAACCAGATATCTGCATGATATCCCCTTAGACCTCGTGGACATTGACAACATCGCCGTACTGGTCGACAGCAATGGCCTTCTTCTGGAGGGACGCCCGGACGGGGTTCTTGGCGGCAAAGATCTCGTCGAGTTCCTCGAGCTGGGAGGCAAGATGTCAGTTACTTTCGTGCAGCGGGGGGGTTTTGCAGGAGAGCTTACAGTACGCCCCTTGGTCTCCGGAATAAAGAAGTAGACGACAGTAGCCTGGATGGCATCCCAGATGGTGAAGATAATGTACGTCCTCCAGCCAATGTTGCGCATCGACACGGGCCAGGCGAACTGGTTGAGCAGGCCGGCGGCGTTGACGGCGAGGGCCGAGAAGGCCATGCCTTTGGCGCGCATCTCGAAGGAGAGCACCTCAACGGGGTACAGTGCCTGCAGGGGTGTGATGCCGATGGAGTAGACGGCGCCGAAGATGAAGACCATGGCCAGCGCGGCCTTGGAGGCGTTCAGGTTCGTGCCGAGGGTCACGCTGCCGTCCGGGTGCAGGCCGCCGCCCGACTTGGCGAACTCGGCCGAGGCGATGGTCATGCCCAGCCAGATGACGCAGCAGCCGGTGAAGGAGAAGAGGAGCAGGGGGCGACGGCCAAACTTGTCGACCAGGAAAGCACCGACGATGGCGCAGAGGAACTGCTGGCACGAGTTGATGAGGGTGATGTTGGCCTGGGCGATGGGGCTGCTGTAGCCGCACGTCTCGAGCACGGCGCCGAGGAAGTAGGACAGCACGGCGTTGCCGGCCCACTGGCCGAAGATGCTGATGCAGATGTTGCATCCCAGGCGGTAGCCGGCGGAGCGGTTGCGGAACAGCGCCCGGTAGTCCCACCAGCGCTTGTCGGCGCCGTTCAAGTCCAGGAACTCCTCGTACTCGTTCATCTGGAGCTTGACCCAGGCCGACTCCGGGTTGCCGAGGCCGTGGTACTTGGTGAGCATGGCTTTGGCGGCTTCCTTCTTGTTGTTGACGTAGAGCCAGCGGGGAGACTCTGGCAGCCACATGCAAAAGATGATGATCAGGCCGCTGAACAGAGCCTGCAGCCAGGTGATGAGCCGCCACGAAGCATCGCTGTGCATGTCCAGAGCGCCACGAGCGGCGCCCGAGGCGACAATGGCTCCGGAGAACCAAAGAGTGTTATACATGGCACCGACACTGCCACGGTAAGCCGGGTGGTTGATCTCGATGACATACATGGGACCCGCCGAAGCCGCGATCGAGACACCAAAACCAAGAAGGAAGCGGCCGCCCATGAATTGACCGACACCGTGAGACGTGCCCTGAATGGCGGTACCGACAACGATGCAGATGGCGCCAATGAGCATGCCGACTCTGCGGCCCCAGGTGTCCAGAGCAGGGCCGACGAAGGGAAGCGCTACTACGCCACCGATCTGGTAGATAGACCTGCAAAAGGGCGGTCGAAGTTAGTCACAGGCCAGACGATCCGTGGGCTGCGGCATGGGAACCTTACGAGACGATGCCAGCCCAGATACCCGAGCTCTCAACATTGTAGGCGGCCTTGAAGTACGGGTTCTGTAGCAGGTTGTTGATCAAGGAACCATCGTAGCCGTTCATGGTCGAGCAGAAGAAGCCGATGATGGAGAAAGCGTAGATCATGATCTGAGGACCAGTCCAGGCACTTGGAGGCTCCTTGAGCATGGCCTCGTTGAAGGCCTCATTGCCTTTGACCACCCTGGTCTCAACGACTTTCTGCAACGCTCATGTCAGCCATTGAGCAGGTGTAGGAAACTACACAGAACAGAGGGGTTTACCTTGCTTTCATCATCCTGATGAGAGGTGCTGTGGATAGGGTCGTGCTTCTCGTCCATCTTGCACGACTGTTATGACAGACCGGCGTATGGATGGATGACTTGAATGGACTGATGTGAACACAATGCCCGGGCTGGCAGTGAGGAGATGCAATGAACCGAGTGAGCAGGTTGGTAGGCTTGAAGGCATACCGAAGGAGCGGGAGCCTCATGATATAGGACCACGGAGCAGCCGATCTCTGCTGGCTCCTTGGTGAATGTACAAAGGTACTGTACAGGGAGTGGTTGTGGGAGGGGGTCAGGGCGTGTGTTACACTGTCCGGGACGCTTGATCCTACACGTGTAGAGGCGGAAGCACCCCTGCTGAGGGGAAAGGATTGGGGAGATCTCTAGTGGTCAGCAGCAGGTTACCTTAACGAATGGCAGGGGTTTAGCAATCCACATCCCCGGGTGGGGATTCCTAGCGCGTGGAGAGTGTTAATTCCAGGGCATGCTCATGGCTTCAACAAGATGATTTCGATAGCATTGATCCCACTCGGTTCTTGCTGAGACATGAGAAATTGGGACCTCGAGAAAGGGCACATCCCGCCTCCGAATGCGGCCTGAGTAACTCCGAGACGCTCTTCAGAATCGAACGTGGCGCGAGAACTTCCGCGTTGGATATGCTTGGACAATGCAACCGCCGCGTTCAATTGAATGTCTAGACATGCCTCGGCCTATCAACATGAGCTACCTCTACGCATAGACGAGAGCTGAGAACTGCAGGTTGGAAGACGATGTGGCGCCCACGACCAGTGAAGGATACCGGTACATGGTTGTTGGTACCCCCAGCATGCACGCACTGGACTGCCCTGCTCGACTGGACGGGAAGACGGCCCAGCTTCCTGAGTCCTGGGGACGGGGCATTTCTCCAACAAGTCTGTGTTGCTGGTTAGCTGTTTGTGTTGAGTCGATCTAGACTTGTTTGTGTCCGGGCCTGGGGCTAATTCCGATCCACATCCTGGTGGATGTCGAAGACTTCTCATCACGGGTTGTCGTTGGCTTCTTGAGAAGTTCTCCGCGTCTGAACCCCAAATCTGCACGCGAGGGAGCTGCACAGGCTGACAGGGGGGTTTAAACGAACATGCAGTGACCCATTTCGGTACGGCAACGGTGAGGGTCCTCGGGAGTGCTGACAGGGGGTGGCCGCCAATCATCCGAAGCCGGACCCCATGCCTGGCGGCGTGGCACTTGAGACGAGATCACCGCTAATCCCTATTCAGCCGACGGAGAGCCCTCTCCCGCGGTAAAATCGAGCCCAATTCGGAAACGACACCAAACCATGCCGACAGTCATGGTTTTTGCATGCAGTCCAGCCGCGATGTGGCAGGCACATCGGCTCGTCAGTAACCTTAGGATGGTCTGATATCAGATGCCATTGGAGGATGAAGCAGGAGTCACGGCGTCCTGCTCCCAAAGACCGGACAGACAACTTGTTTTACTGGTGGACAAACATGCGCAGACCACGAGGAGAAGGGCCGAGGTGCCAGGAGACCTTTTTGCAGGTTGGCGAGACACTTGCCATGCTGTCGACGGAAGCCAATTGCAGGTAGCTAACAATAGCACCTCCAGGACGTTGTCAACCGTGATACGTATAGGAGGAAGTCGGCGCGGTTCGTAACTATGGGCTAACCAGCAAAGAGGCTAATGGCTCCTTTAAAAAGGGCCGGTGTCGAGTATCTGTTTCCCAATGTGTTCCGAGTGCTCTCCGTCTCTGAAGGCATCTAAGTCCCACAACCAGCTGTTGCGTGATCTTGCGGCTGGGTGCAATCTCCTCACTGCACGGTTATTATTACCATTGCCAGACAAGGACATCTTCAGCCCGAAGGGCTGAGCAGGGCAGCAGACGGGAGCACTCAACGGAGCAGCGAGGATACTAGAGCTTTATCAAGTACTAGAAGTGGTTGAAGCCGGTGTTGCAAAGGTGCATCTAGTACGCTTCGTTAAAGACACAGTGCGGTGCGGGCCAACGTCAGCCGAGTTGACATTTTGATATTGAAAGTTTGCCCAGTCCAGATTCACCACTCCCTCCATTAATCAACGTTTGAGATTGAAGCCTTCAGGGCTATTTCTAGCGACGGCAATGCCAAGTCGTTCCAGCCTAGCGCTGTATCTCTCATTTCCGTGGGTGAGGATCTTGATCATCACCAAAGCCCTGACAATGGGTCTTCACGCACCAGCGTCCCGAGCTACCGGCACCAGCGAGCCCTGCGTCTCCTGTGGTTGGTCCACATGTGAGGCGTCAAGCCACTGCATCGGCCGCCTGAGAAACTATCCTTGGCGTACATATCCAGGGCATGAGTGGCATACCAATCCCGCTCCTGAGCACCTAGCGACCCAAGGCCGCGGTACGTGACTCGTCGAAGCTCCCTTGACAGCGCTACCCACAGTCTCCCGGTCACGTCTCCAGCGCTGCGCGGCTGCTAGATGGAATATCCTCCCGTCATTCCGGCTTCGGCCGCAGTGGCAGCTAACATCCCACATGGTGGCTTAACTTAGTAGGTCCTCGCGGGCCTTGACCTCGCAGATCATGGGTTTGTTATTGTGCTATCGATTTTCCTTTCTCAAGACTTCACTGCTAGACTAGAGAGGTGTATGATGACCTTAGTGGCGTGATTGCTCATGGTCTCTGTGCCATCGACCCGACTGCCCAATGCTTGATCCAAGCTGATATGCACCAGAGCTATCTCTGTACACTCGACATTGAGCGCCGCCTCGAACGACGCAGGTTTTCAAGACTCTCTCCGGTATCAGTTCGTCGCTTGGGCGTCGGTCCTTGATACCGTGTCTGGCACATTGGCTACGCAAAGTGGCAATTGCAGCGGCCGGGGACTCCATAGCTACAGAACCGCTCAGCCCATATCTCGAGAGATGTTCAGTGGCCGAGAGCCCAGTCAGGACGTGGTCTCCCCAGGGGCAGAGGCGAGCCCCGGGACACGCAAGGCCCCACGAACTAACCCTCGATAAACAGCTCAGGGTTAGGATACTCTCGGAGCAATTTGACAATGGGCAGAAAGAGTTCGTCCGGTTGGCATGCCATGATGCGCTTTATGTCGTCCCATGACAAGAATTCCCAAGCATAGCATTTCTCAGGCTCCAAAAGCTAACCAGGGCGTCAACAGGCCAGAACGGTCAGGCGAGGATGCCCCTTGGGACTGTCATGGTTTTCAGGACAACCACTGCTCACTCACCTGCGGCTGCGCATCGGGGTCTACTTGCGTACATTGAACGAAGATGGTGATATAGTGCTGCTCGGAGTCAAAGACGCTGTTGGTGATAGCAAGGACCCGCGTTGGCTTCACCCTTAGCCCGGTCTCCTCGAGAGTCTCACGCTCAGCGCACTCGTAGTGGGATTCTCCAAATTCTTGGTGGCCACCGGGGAAGCCGTATTGCCCTGCGACGCATCTATCGTCAGATCTGGCTTTGAGTGTTTTTGTTCCCGAGGTGACTCACCATCTCCGTTACTTCCCTTTCTCCTGCCGAGAATCACTCTTCCATCAGCGCCGGTTATAACAGCGGCTACGCCAACTCTCACTTGTCGTGTTGGAATCACGTTTGGGGGCGCCATTGGTATGTGTACCACCAGCACGGAAGATGGCAGTCTCCTGCTGCCGCGATGAGCGATCGGAAATCGTGCCCAGCCATTTGGAATCAACATCGGCCTCGAACGTTACTAGCGCTCATTGCCCCTTGGAGACGTGGGGTACCTATCTGCCATGTGGCGCTGCTTAGCCCAGACCCCTGGATTTGTCAAACGCTGAAAGTGTCGACGTCACCAAGGATCATCTCAGCCCTATATATCCGCCCTTCGATCTTCTAGACTTAGAGCTTGCGTCGCAGCTCTTGCTATATCAGACCCTTCATCGTTGATACCGTCCATCGTCCAGCGCCGTTTACCCGTTTACACACGATCACCACATCGGTTCCCGCTACGTAATCGAACCCCACCACGAGCGCACTATCGCCATCCGCCCCGCGATTGCGCCTTTCTTTTCCTGCTGCGGTACAAATGTCCTTCTCAGGACCATCCTTCCTATCGCGGCTCCTGCGGCCCTTCACCACGTCGACGACAATGGGCGTTTCAGCGGGCGGATCGGCGGCAGCGGCGGGCCTCCCCGAGGGGACCGAGAAGGCCACCGTCGCGGCCGGCTGCTTCTGGGGCGTCGAGCACATGTACCGCAAGCACTTCGGCGGCAAGGGGCTGTATGATGCGCGCGTGGGCTACATCGGCGGCGACACGAGCAACCCGTCTTATCGGGCTGTCTGCTCGGGCACCACGGGGCGTGAGTAGCTTCCTCTTCCCGCCCTTCTTCCCCTTCCTGCGAAGCGAGAGAAAGCATATGGCTGACAAGTAACTTTGATTACGAAACAGACGCCGAAGCAACCCAGCTGGTCTACGACCCGACCAAGATAACCTACGGCCAGATCCTCGAGTTCTTCTACCGGATGCACGACCCGACGACGCTCAACAGCCAGGGGCCCGACCGGGGTAGCCAGTACCGCAGCGGCATCTTCTACCACGACGCCGAGCAGGAGCGGGTCGCGAGGGAGGTCACCAGGAAGGTCAACGAGCAGTGGTGGGGAGGGCGCGTCGTCACCGAGATACTGCCCGCGGGACAGTGGTGGGACGCCGAGGACTACCACCAGCTGTATCTCGACAAGAACCCGAGTGGCTACGAGTGTCCCAGTCATTATCTGAGGAAGTTCCCCGAGCTAAAATGACGCGAGGGGAAGATGGAGGGGGATGACGGGATGCGAGGGAAGTTGTGAGCACGGAGTGGTCCATCACGGAGAGCAGTAGATACCTGTGTAACTGATAATGCTTATATCTTTGTTTTTGCGTGTGGAATTTGCACATGTGAGTGTCTTGAAAGCCAATGAAAGCTAAAGCCAACTTTAGCAACAAGTCTTTCTGGCAGTCCAAACTGTCAAGAGAGGAGATCATCTATCCTAGCCGACCTATAGGCACGCGTTGTCGCAGGAAAGTGAATACCACCGTCCCCTTCCTCCCGTTTCCTCACCAACCAATGGTATCAGATCATTAACGCCTCCCTACTCCGTATCGGTACACCCTTCCCTCGACTTAATGACCCCGTTTACTTCCTCTTGTTCTGCTGCATCATAAGGATCTGCAGCATCCGGATAAAGATGTTCAAGAAGTCCAACTCCAGGCTGATGCTCTCGTTGACGGGATCCTTCTTGATGACCCCCCGCTCGGCGAGGCGGGCGTGGTAGAGCACCTTCTGGACGTCGTAGAGGGTGAAGCCACCGAAGAGGGCGAGACCGCCGTAGAGCCAGATGTTCTCGGTGAAGGCCAGGGTGCGGACGGCGGTGGCGGGGAGGAGAAGGGGCGCGAAGCCCGAGGCGGCGACGATGGCGGCGCCGGCGAGCAGAGGGCCGCCGATGTAGAGGTACTTCTCCTGCTTGGCCGTGGCACCCACAAAGGCGATGGAGCCCATCATGGCCACCGTGTAGAGGCCGGCGCGGGCGATGAGCGCGCCGGGGGCGAAGGCGATCAGCGGAGCGACGAAGGCAGCTTGGGTGGCGTTGAAGGCGGTCCAGAGGGCGTACTTGGGGATGTAGCTGTTGAAGACACACACACACACACACACGTCAGCCACTGTCTTTTCCCTTCTTGTCCGTTCTCGTCGGCAAAAAGCAGGAGAGGAGGGGGCGAGGGTTGGACTTACTTGTCAGGATCGATGGCCCGAGTTCCCAGCATGGTACCAAACGACAGAGCCAGGCCACCGATGGCAAACACCCACGGGTTGGTGACCATGATGCGGTAGACGAAGCCGCTCTGCACCATCTGGTAGGCGGTCAGGCCAATGATGCCGACGCCGAGACCCGTGTGGGCGAACGTGCTGTTGAGGTACTTGCGCTCGAAGAGGGGCATGCCGCCGTCCTCGCGGGTCTCGCGGTTGAAGACGACGTTGACGGCCACCAGCGTGCCGCCGAAGATGGCGCCGCCCACGAGCAGCTTGCGCAGGAGCGTGCCCTGGTCAGCCGCGGGGGGAGCGCCGGCCTGTTGGTAATACGTCCGGCCGCTGCCCCCCAGCCGCGACACTAGGTTCTGTCGCGCCGCTTGCGACGTCAGCAGCGAACTGGGTCTGGATGTGAAGAAGCTGTTCTTGGGCGCGGATCGGTGGAAGGCCCGGACCGAGGCCATCGAGCTCGTCTTGGACGGTTGCTGGAAGGCTGCTTTGGTGAGCTGTGGGAGTCGCGTCGCCATGCGGGCAGGGCCCTGGCGGACGGTGATCGTAAACGACATGGCTATGGATGCAGTCGGCAGTGTTTTCTGAAGAGTGCGAAGACAAATGAAAAGAGTCGAACAAGATCACGGCGACGAGGCAAGTTGCTTTATGGAAGAGCAAGGTAAAGGCAAACTCGGGATGACGTTTCGTCGACGATAGCGCAAGTGGAGTTAAGACCGGCGAAGAAGAATGGTTGACCTAATGTCGACGGAATCGGTCCAAGCTCCATTTGGCCCTGGAAGCTTCGACATTTCTAGTCCACCACGTGACCAGTGGCATTCGGGACCAGATGACCAATCAGATAATCCCCGTTTTGCGACCACTCGAGTGCCGTTCCATGTCCTTCTGTCTGCAGGTTTTCTACGGACTTGATGCTCGCCGGCTCCGAGCCCCGGACACCGGGACTGGATCTAGAAAGCAATACGGCCCAGCCGGTAAGGCATATATCGCAGGGGTGATCCCAAAGATCCGTCAGCCCAGGGACGGATGTCTCTGCTCACGGTTCCCAGTCCGGGCCAGATTGCATCTCATTACTTTGCACGGCTCCGGTCTCTGGCATCGAAAACCACAATCAATGCTCACGCGCTATGCAGTGCCGAATGCTTCCCCGGATCATCTGGCGCCTGTTGGAGTGCCGTCGATACGACGCTCCCCCCCATGTCTCCGTGGCAGATGCGGTAAGATCCCAGTCGTCGATGGGAGACACTCCGCTGACCCAAGGTCCGCTCGGAGAGTATTCTGTACCTGTTCTCCTTGCACTTCCCACGTCCAGGAGTGTGTCATGTCATCTTCCAGTGCCGCCAGCAATGCACAAGGTAAAACCTCCTTGGGGAGCATCCGATGCGTTGGGTTTCAGAGAAAGACCAACCGTCGCTCCTTGGCGTCTATTTCTGCTAAATCAGGCGGATTCTGCCAGTGTGTGCTATGCCAATTAAGACGGCTGCGCTTAAATGGCCACTGTTGGCCCATTGCAATATATCAGGACCATTCACGGACCATGATCGATACTACCTTTCAGTTTTGCCGGAGCCGCAAATGGATCGCCATCCCGTGGACCACGGATATTTTAGCAGCACCAGACACAGGCGCTACCACAAGAGCCGGCATGTTATGCCTGTATATATCTCGTAGTGTTGACTTGGCCTTCTGAGCCTCTGCGTCCTCCGAGTCGGCTTAACTTTTGTCAAGACTGGAGTCCTGCACCTGTGCATAGAGGCCATTACAAACTCCCCTCTTGCTGAACCCATCATCTAATCCGTCCGAACTACAACACTTGGCGAGAAGTAACGTCGGGGACTCGTCGAAGTAGACTTCGCTGGGTAAACTCTCAACTTTTACATAGAAGCGGAATAAGCCGGTCATACTCCTCGTCTACGACTCGAGGTGTATAGATCAAAAGGACTGTCGCCCACTGCACACGCCACGTCGGAGTTGGCCCTCATCTCGAACTCTTCACCACTCCCGACCATGAAGCTACTCGCCACCTATCTCCTCCTGGCCGTCCTGGCATCTTCGTCTCTCGCAGTTCCAGTGCGGGAGCAGCAAGTCCCGTTGGGACGATCACTGGATCAACCAAGAACACAAGCGCCGCCACATCAAAGATCATCCCTCGTTCCTTACCCTGGTGTGGTCACTTCCGCCAACCCGGAACACTCCGAGGCTATTGGGCCCACGAGCGACAGAGTGCCCTCACCGTCATGGAGCACAGCATCAGCATGGGACTGGCTCTCAAGTGCGTTCAAGAAGGGAGCGGAAGGCGCACCGCACTCGTGCTTTTGCGCCGGTGTCTCGGTTTGCTGTCATAGTAGTTACGGGCTGAGCTGTAACTATGGGGTTTGTGGTATCTGAACCCAGGACGTCGAGAGCTTTCGGGTTGACATCAAGCCGGAGGAAGACGTCGGAACTAGGCTGGCCGTCGAAATGGGACTGTCACTGCCTCAGCGCCAACTATCAAGTCTTGACAGTCCTGGGGCCATCGCATAGTGACCAAAACACGAGGCGGACGTCGCGGATGAACAGACAAATTCCCGGTTCTTGCGGATCCTCCAGATGCCTTGTCGGCAACCGACCATCTGGTGCGAGAAGGGGAGAAAGAATGCTGGAAATCTTCTGAGGAGGCGGCGCCAGGGCAGCGGCCCGGCACAGAGAAGGATAATGAACTGCTGGCAAATCAGAATGAACATACTGGTCCTCATTGCAGTGCAGTCCTGCCGAGGTCTGAGGAAGGCGATGGGACATACGTGCAGATTCGCGGCG
>Ga0209127_100163_pt1 | contig 24400 bp, 33 predicted proteins | sample LakSupMetagenome_FD_187469 | JGI IMG/M metagenome (GOLD analysis project Ga0209127, IMG submission 187469) | Freshwater microbial communities from Lake Superior, Canada - Sta WM archaea (SPAdes) (version 2) | ecosystem: Environmental > Aquatic > Freshwater > Lake | place: Lake Superior, Canada...
AGCAGCTTCCATTGCCGTCTCCTCAGGTGGCGCAACGACTGCATGACATCGAAGGATGTGTTCAGCCTCGTCACATCGTCGTCCCTGGCCTCAGCCGCCGACCTCGCCCGTTGGCGCATTCGCAGCTTCCGACTGGGCCGAAACTTGTACGGGATAGGATTGAATTGGGCGAGATTGAGCGATCCAGACCAGAGGAAGGGCAGTTTGGGAGTCGGCTGCGCCAGAAAGGCGTTGAATTCCTGCATCGCTGCTGTTGCTGTTTCCTGCTTCTCCTCTCCTCCTGAATGCCGACCGTTGTACGACGGTTGAGAAAAGAGGCGACGGTCTGCAAACCCGGCGTTAGGCGAGAGTCGATGACGCGCGGACTTGGCTAACAGTGGCTGGGCAACGGTTTTCGAGTGATACTGAGGCTATCGGCGAGCAATGTGCATGTTCGAATACTCGTTTAATCCCGTCGCAAGAATACTGATCCGTACGAGTTGTTAAACTTTGTCGTTTCACTCTTCGAAACCAAAATTCGGGTGTGGTGAGATCGGCAGGGTGCCCAGGAGGCGGATGGAACGCAGATCTTCCGATGCTTGTCGGGCGAGTGAGAGGGTCTGATTATGGGAGACTCGACGTCTTCACGAACCCGGGCACAACGCTGCACAAAGAGAGAGGGAGAGAGAGGGAAACCGGGGGGCTGGAGGTTGAGGCGCTGGTCGAGGCGGAAACACGACAAAACAGAAATAAATGCAGGTGGAGAGGGAGAGACGGGGAGAGTTTTGTTGTCCAGGGCAATCTTACTCCAGAAGTCAATGATGGAGACAAGTGGACCACAGAATTTTGAAGCCCATCCGGTGAGTGATGTCCATGCTTCTTGCTTGCAAGTGGGTGGCATGGGTGCCGCATGGGTCGAGGTGGCAGGGGTCGCTGGTGGTTGCCTCAAAAGCTTCGGAAAGTGTGGAACCCCGAAATTTGCTTTTCATCCCAAAGTACCTCGACGTACCTTCCGAGGTACCTTGGCGTTTGGCAGGTCATCCGTCTTAGCCGTAATCTCGCTTTGATTTGCAGTCCGACATAAGTCCTTCTCAACGTATGCCCCAGCCTTTAATAAGGGCTAAGGTTTACTCCAAGGCAGTTTCGGGACACTAGACTGTACACCCATAATACTGATGAACCAAGATCGCAAACCTGATAGCCATTGTGGGGATGGGAAAGACGATCTGTTTCTTGCGCCGGGGTGGTTCGGGAGCGCACACAAGTCAGCTCCGGGGCGGCCGTTGTCCTCGGCGCACTTTGCGCCCCGACTACCGAGACACAAGACCCTGGAGCCCGAGGTTGCACATCATCAGTCTCCTCTCCTTTTTTATGTGTAGGTCTAGGGCTCTATCTTCAGGTAGTACACCCAGATAGCCCAAGCGGCTCGCTTATTAGGTGAGGACGATGTGCTGCTGCTTCCGGCCTGGCCGCGCGCAGCCGGTGTTTCGTAGTCGGTTGCGACCACTCGACCAGCTGGGCTCTCTTGGTAAATCGATATAATTATATCATGTTCTGCTTTGCGGGTTGCTTCTTGCTATTCCTGGCATCCTCAGCGACTGCTTACTATGTCTACAGCCCAACTCGTTTGCCCTTTTCAGAGCGAGGTCCTGTCAGCCAACCTTATTTGGTGGGAACCCGAAACACTCTACGCGTGGTAACGCGGAATTGTCGCGGGCACGGACGGCACGGACGAGACTTTTGCTTTCCGTCCTCCCGTGAGGAACAGGCGGAAAGAAAAGTTTCCTCGTTCTCGCTGCAATTGTCTGAAGGCCCGAGAGACGCTATTGACCCCTGCCCTGCAACGGTTGCGAAGCCATCATTGGAGTCTTGCACAAAGTTGTGTTCGGCCCCGTTGTCAACCGGTACACATGGAGACAAAGCACTTCTTTAGCGCCAATTGCTGATCGCGGCTCGCACTCCTGCAGCCCTGGCACCTACTGTGGTAGACGCGCAAATAAGACCACCCCTCATCATCGAACCATAGCCCAGCATCGAAGCTGGGGTCCCGGCCGTTCTCCGCGTGATCTGCTGAGGTCACTTCGACAAGCTTGAAGTCTACGTGTAGATCGCATACCACACGCCGCACGGGGATGCGCATCCCACGCTGACATGGCAAGCATACCTCGCAACAAGTGTGCATTGCCGACAGCATCAGGTGCCCTTCCTGACGTCGGCAGAGCAGTTGAAGAATCGGGAGTAGCCAATGGCTATGTATCCTGGTCCCAGCATTGGATTGTCGTCGATGAACGATGATGATTTACGGAACGCGCGGATGCACAGCAACACCAGCGTCTTGGCATCGCGAAGGAAATTGACATTGGGCGGAGTCAGCCCACAACCGAACAGGGCAACATGTCACGCTCTGTCGCATTGTGATTCGCCGGCATTCGTTTACGCGTATCCAGCGGGAGAAACGCTCAAGGATTACACTACACCATGACGTTTCTTCACAGCTTTGGCATACCTACTCAAGCTGCGGGAGAATGGATTGCCATTAAAGGAGGTACCGCGCTCTCGGGTTCTTCCTTGAGCTCCTCTATGAAGTTACCCCAATAGCTGCAGTGATACGGCAGCTCATCCTGTTTGCTTCGATGCTGGGCAAACGATCAACCTGGATACTTTTTACGCACTATTTACTACACTGGTAATTTCCGGGACAACTCTCTCGCCGAGTGCCAAGACCTTTGACGCCCTAACAGGAAAACGGGAGCACTGGCGATAATTTCCACACCCCAGCGTTGTTGTTGAAAAGACTTTCTGAAGTTCCCAGCAGGACCGGGACTTCATATAAGGTAGGGGTCTGCGGGGACCACCAAATCTCATGGCGATGGACAGTTGAGACGATCCCTATTCACAGACAGCAGAGACCGTCAAGCCATCACCTGGCCGATTGATGCAGCCAAACAAGCGGGATGTCTGCCGAAAGATAGTATTCTAGAGCTACCGGACGCCTTGCTTGTAAGCTATGCGTCTGAACCCTTAGCTCTTCTCTTTACACTGTCGACCGTAAGGTACCGGCCAGACAAAAGGGTCTTGTCTCACACTGCGGTTGGCTGCACCGCCTAGCGGCCCAGCGCGATTGCCCGTCACGCTGGCAGCTGGCTGGCCTGTCACACGAGCACACGCTGCGAGCGGGCAGGTACTCTCAAGTACCTCAGCGTGGGCTTCGAAGTCAGTCGACCGTTACGCTTCGGTTTTGTCGTCCGTACACGTGTAAGCATGACATCCAACAAACAAATCCCTTTCTCGCTTCAAAGTTTGGCACCAACGGATAAACGGCGGGTTTGCTGATTTACTTGTCAAGGCAGGCAGGCAGGGGGCACAAACGGCGGATCCTCTAAGTCTAGACGTAGCACTACCGCAAATCTCGGGACGCTGAAGGATCCTTTTACCATTTTCGCTTCGCTCTCGCTCCTGTCAGCACTATGATCTGACGTTGGCGCCTATTGACACTTCCAGGTTACTCAGAGTTTCGGTTAGCGTAGCGGGTTTACTACCAGCCTCAACCGCTGTCTACTAACTCTGCCAACAACCGACATTCAGCTGCTTTCAATGGCCCCTAAAATAAAATATCCGGGCCAGGGACTAACTCCACAAGATGCAACCTCTCTGCAGGGGACGCCGACCATGTCAGGTGCGATGGAATCGAGCTCGTCGTCGAGGACTTCACTGTCGAGCCTTAGAGTGTGACAATCCGCTTAGGAGCCTCCGAGACATGTCTCACTGTCCGCACGCATCATAGAGTCAAAAAAGACACGCCCGCTCAGTGATTATATACCGCTGCCGGTATATGCAGCTTCACGACCTGCCCGCACCAATGCGTCCCTAAAGAGATGTGTAACGCGCTCGTAGAGGAAACCCCTGTACACGACCATGAACAGGAAATAGAAAAAAACCGCGCTTCATCCAGCCTATCATCGAAAGCCGCCAGCAGCACTACACGGGAGCGCCGCTGGGCAACACAACCGCATACGTGGGATCCTCCCCAGCATCAGCCTCATCGTGGTATCATCAAGATCATCGCCAGACCCATCCTCTGTCCCCTGACCAGAAGTGCCGCCGCCACTTGATCTTTCCCGTCCTATGCAGAAAGCGCTTCTATCGCCTGTTCGCCAGCCCCGTCCCCTTCCACAGACCTTTGCTCGTCTCGACCACCCGGTTCGCCTCGCTCCCCGGCCTCAGCGAAGCCGGCACGCTCATGGGCGGCGCCTCGCCCATGGTCACGTCCCCGTCCGCCCCGCTCCCCTGGCCGGTCCCGTACCCGCTGTCCTGCGTGGGCGCGCCACCACCACCACCACCACCACCACCACCGCTCACAGAGATGGCACTGTCCTCCTTCGCCAGCCTCGCCGGCGTCCCCAGCCCGCTGTCCCGCCCGCTCTTCGCCGCCGCGGCGCCGCCCTTCCTCCCGGGCTCGTTGGAGCTGGCGCCGTTCATGAACTGCCCCTCGCGCAGCTTGTTGATCGCCCGCACCGTGTCGATAGCAGCGTGCAGGGTCCGGCGCGCGTTGAAGTTCTTCTTGACGGTCGGCAGCAGGTTCTGGCCCTTGTCCCCTTCGGCGCCGCCTCCCGGCCCGCCGCGGGCCCAGCCCGCCACGAAGGGGTGCTGCAGGGCCTCGTGCGCCGTCATGCGCTTGGCCGGGTCGACGGTCAGGCACCGGCGGATGAAGTCCTTGGCGCTGTCCGTCACGCCGCGCCAGTAGTCGGCGGGCGTGAAGCTGTAGTCGGCGTTGAGGATGGCCTGCATCTCCTCGAAGTCCGAGTCGCGGTCGAACGGGGTGTAGCCGCAGAGGAGGAAGTAGGTTATCACGCCCAGCGCCCAGAGGTCGACGGGCTTGCCGTGGCCCGTCTTCTTGAAGATCTCGGGCGCCATGTAACCGGGCGTGCCGCAGGTGGTGGTGAGGACGTGGAACTGCTCCTCGTCCATGATGCGGCTGAGGCCGAAGTCGGCGATGAGCAGGTCGGCGTTGTCCTCGGGCGTGCGGAAGAGGAGGTTCTCGGGCTTGAGGTCGCGGTGCACGATGCCGTGGTCGTGCAGGTAGGCCACCGCGCTGAGGGTGGCGCGGATGAGGTCCGCGGCGTCGGACTCGTAGTAGGAGCCCTTCCTACAGATGCGGTCGAAGAGCTCGCCGCCAAGGGCTAGGTCGGTTACAAGGTAGAGGTTGTTCATCGTCTCGAAGTAGTCGACCAGGGTGAGGATGTTCTGGTGGCCCATCGACACCTTTTTGAGGACGGCTATCTCGTTACGGACCTGTGTGTGTGTGCAGCTCGCGGTCAGCAAGCGGTTGCGGCAGGTCGATGAGTGTTGGCTAGCATACCATGTGTTCTCTGCCGGCCATGAGCCGTTTGTTGATGACTTTGGCGGCGTAATAGCGCCCCGTGTCGATGTGTACGCACTCCTTGACCACCGAGTAGGACCCGGCACCCAATGTCTTGCCCACCTTATAGCGACATGGTTGTATCTGCGGTTGCGGAGGCCGTGCGGCATCCTGGGCGGCTACTGAAGCCATGGCTCGGAACTTTGTGGTGTCGTCGAAGGAGAGCGGAAATGGTGCGCCCTTTGTGTCTGCTGTGAGGGGTAGTTTGCACCAAAATGGTCAGCAAGAACTGTTGCAGCCGATTGTCCCAGGCTCAACGGAGAGCAAGGCGGACTGGCAGAGAGCAGGGCGAACGGGCAGCAATCGGGCTGCGGTCAAGAGGCTGAGCGGGGAGAGTTGGTGCTTCGGCCCACGTCGCGAGGCATTAACGTCGTCGATATAATGGGAATATCATCACGCGATTCCAGCAGCCTTCTCGATGCGATGGTGGCAGCGGTCTTGGCAAAAAGATATTGCAGTGAAAAGAAGGGTCGCTTATAATCTTTGAAGGGTCCTAGACATAGATCGTCGTGTTCTGGATTCATCAGCCGCACAGGAAATGGGTCCAACAATATCGCGAGATTCAGCTGCCCCTCATTCAGGGAGGGGGGCCCAATCACAAAAGGAACGTCCGCTTGCCGCTCGGTACCCTTTCACTTGATGGGTGGTCAATTTCGACAATTGTAAAAGCAGGCATCTCTTCACCGTGGATGTCTGCTGGGAAATACGCAAGGCTTATTATAATTCCTCGCTGGACTTAGTAGCTCTGATCCTTTCGCTGGCAATGGTCCAATGCCACCTTTGATTGCCTTACATATCAAGGCGAAGCTCACTCATAGCCACCGCTTCTCCGAGTCGACTTCTTCGAGCTCTGCAACTTCTTGCCTTTTAACCTCGCCTCAGTCGAGCTCTTCTTGCTGTAGGCATCGTGGTCAGCAAATCATCCGGGGAAGAAAGCCGGTCTAGGAAACGCACAGCTGGGCATATTTCTGCCTCTTCTCGGGGCTGGTCTCGCTAGGCACCCTCTCCTCGTACAGCCTCTGGATCTCTTCGAACAGCTTCTGGTGGTTCTCGTCTGCATTGGCTGTCCTACTCCGCGACGTCTGGGCTTGCAAGCTGATGCAGTCGTTCCGCTCAGCATAGTACCTGGATTCCCTCAGGCCAGTGTGTAGCATCTTAGGTAGGATGCTCATCAGCTGTGATACCGGCCAGCTTGTGATGGCTTTTGTTTCGGTCCTGGGTATGCATGTTAGTCTCTCAGTTATGCTGACTCGCGGCTGGTATCAGCCATACTTATTGACGTGCTGGCCACCGGGGCCACTGGATCTGGAGAACACAGTCTGTCCCTTTGGGATGCTGCTGGGCTGGAACGACTGGCGCCATCTCCTCGCTTCGTCGAGCTCGTCGGCGTCAAAGGCATCGTCGAATGCCTGATGTCGGATGGATCGAGGCTGTGGCTGAGCCGCCAGAAGGGAAGTTGTCCTCCATCTCAGAGGCTTAATAGCTGGAATACCAAGCAAACGTTGAAGCATACCTGGCCAGCTACGTTGACGGAGCTCTTCATCCCGTCTAGCTCAAATGCTTGGTCTAACTTGGCTCATCACTCTCGTCGAGTGAAGGGTTAGGGGTCAAGTACGTTCGGCAAGGTGGTAAGACGCCGTTGAGCCAATCAAGACGCAAACAAGCGCAACGGGAATTCAGCCCCACCAGGCGTAGAATTTTCCGCACCGACGGGGAGCCTCATCAGCGCGGGGTTTGCCCTGCGCTTTCCACCTTCCAACACTTTCGCAACTAAATTGTCTGACTTTCCACCTGCCGACTTTCAAGTTCCACGTCGCGCTTTCGATCAAGTGGCAGTCGCTCTGGGGTCTCTCCTTGATATCTTGGCAATTGGCTGTAGCGTCCTTATCACGAATTTAAGGGGAGTTTCCATACTGAAAGAAACCGAGTGCTTCAGTCATCGTTCTCGACAGCCTCATCTGCGTCACGCGTCTTAATTTCACGTGGAAGCGATTCTCTCTCTCTCTCTCTCTCTCTCTCTCTCTCTCACTCTCTCTCTACCAGAACTTCAACAACGACTCAGCCGGAGAACAACCCGACCTCAGCTGCCCTCCGCTATCTCATCTCAATCGTGTTTGGACCTTGAGCCTTCCCCAACCAGACTCTATCTTCGAACGGCATCCGTATCTTCCTTACCTTACGTTCACCTTACTACCACCAAATTCCCGTTTAACCACGGGACCTGAAACCAAGAGGCCTCTCCATCCACCTCTCGCTCCTCTGCTCCTCCCCCGGTTCCCATTGAGCGACCGCATATTTTTTTTTTGAGTGATAACCACTGTGTTTGGCTGTTTGCTCCGCGCTTCTTGATGACAGATCAAACGCCGGAAGTCGTCGCTGCTGCCGACGTCAGTCCCGTCTCCCCAAAACCCATCCACACCTCTGCCACGTCGCCCGCTCTGGTCCCCAGCCTCCAAGACCACGCAGCCACTTTAGACGTAGCTTATCTGGATAGCCTCACCACCGCGCCATTTCCCTTTGTCACCATGCCTGCCACTCCGTCCGCCAATCCTGCCAACGACGATGCCACTGCTACCGCTACCACTACCACTACCGCCGCTGCCACGGCTGGAGACTCCCAGTCATCGCCAGTCGCAGACACCATTGTAGTCCGCGGAGACGACGATTCTGGCGGTGACAATGAGGATGAGGACGAGGTCATCGACGACGAGAGCCTCGACGCTTATGGGGAGGATGACGATGAGCAGCAAGACGCTGCGGGCTCTGCTCCATCGTCCCTTGTTGTTCAGCAAGCGGCAGAGTCTGGCGATGGCGCTGACGCGGGGACGGCCACGGCTCAGCCGGATGTAACTGAGGCATCGTCAGAATCTATGATTAATACTCCATCCGCCACGTCGTCTTCCCCGGAGTCCAACACTCTCATGAAGAGCGAGTCTCCCGCTGCCGTCCCTTCTCAATCCGCCGAGCCTAGTGCGACCACCTTGTCTACAGATGGAACGGCGGACGCTCAACACGGCAACCCGCAAGCAGAAACCGAGCCCCAGATGAAAGCCGATGACACTGTTGCCACGTCAGACGCTGCTGCCGCTGCCATCTCCGAAGAAGACTCCGCCGGCGTTGACATACAGAAGCTGGTGGAATCCATCACTGCTCCATCTACCGCACCACCGCCATCTGCCACGACCGCATCGGTACCACAAGCCCCTTCTGAAGCTGTCACCTCGCCTGCTAAGCCGACTGCCCCGTCTATAAGCCTGCCACAATCCTCTTCACTGCCTCCCAAACCCGTCATGCCGCAGCAGGCGGGCCAGCCCGGCTCGCGGCCAGAAGACTTCCACCCTTTCCCTTCGCGCCCCGCGAATAACGCTCACGGGCCGCCTCCGATGTCTATGCAAGGCGTGATCCATTCTCGGGGTACGCCGAATGCCAGTATGGTGGGTGTCGCATCTGAGGGCGTGTCCTCGCTGCCACCCATTCCGCAGACTTCTTTTAATGGGGGGTCCGACCATTATGGCTCTCTGCCCAGTGCCATACCCGCTCCCGGAGCTGGAGCTGCCCAACGCGTGCCTCTTCATGGGACACAGCTCCAGCAAGCATGGGAGACGTTCCAGGATGACGAGAAGCGATATATGACCGAGGCCGAATGGGGCCGGTTCCCCGATAACTCTAGGATTTTCATTGGTGAGCGCTCAACGCCACAGCCGCTGCACGGCAGTTACGTGCGTCACTTGTGGCTGGTCGGTCACTAACAGAACCTAGGCAACCTTTCCAGCGAGCGAGTTTCCAAGCGTGAGGTGTTCGAATTATTCCATCGATTCGGTCGCTTGGCGCAGATCTCCCTCAAGAGCGCCTATGGGTTTGTGCAGTATCATACTGCTGAGGATGCCGAGGCTGCAATGCAGGCTGCTCAGGGGGTTGAGTTGGGCGGCAGGAAGATTCGTGAGTGACAACATCCGCATCGTCGATGTTTCCGAATCGCTGACAACATCCGAGATCTCGAATTTAGCCGCACACAGAAGAAGAGGGACCCGCAAGACCGTGATCAACGAGACCGGTCACCAGATCGCCGGGGTCAACGCGGCCATGGCGGTCCCGTCCACGGCGGCTTGGATCGGTACGATGGCCGGGAGAGGGATCAGGGCCGGAGAAGAGACGACTATCGGCCGGGCCGGTCCCCATCCCCACGTCGAGACGATGCCTATGGACGCGGCGGTCGCGGTCGCCACTACAGTGGCCCTTACGACCGTAACTCTCGCCCTCGATCCCGGTCTCGGTCACCTCGGTCTGGAAGGTACGGGCAGGACTCCTACCGCCGTCGGAGTCCCAGTCCAAGCAGACACGGTCCGCCCGAACCTCAGCTTGATATCCCGCAACGGTTTGGAGCCCAGGTCCCGGATGTCCAGTTGATCCTCCTCCAGGAAGTACAAAGGGACTTTGTCAGCTGGGTCCAGGGAGCATTCTACGAGCGTGGACTCAAGGCCAATGACATGTATCTCAACCCTCGCTTCTCGCGCGATAGCGTACTACAGCAGCTGGTCGTCGAAGGCGTCTACGGTGTGGTCGAGCTTGACTCGCGGGCTCCGGCAACTGGCAAGATCCCGCTGCGGGTATTTGACCGCTCGGCTGGAAGCAACGTCCGATTCGACGACTACCAAAATCTGGAACCCAAGGTCGCCGCAGAGCTCGTTCTGCGCGCTAAACAACGGCACACATCGCCGCAACAGCCCCAGTCGGCGGCTTATCCCGGCTACGCTCCATACCCATATGCCCAGTACCCGCAGGCATATCCGCCACCGCAAGGCCCGCCGGCCGGTTACCCTTATGCTCAACCGCCTGCTGCACCTCAAGCGCCGGCGGCTTTGTCCGCCCAGGATATCGTGGGCCTAGCTGGAAAGGTGGACGCCGCCACGCTGCAGACGCTGATTGCTTCACTTTCGGCCGGCCAGCAAGCACCTCAAGCTGGCGGTATGCCGCACGCGGCTCCCGGGGGTCAACAGGTCGACATCAACGCACTCCTCAACAGTCTCAAGGGTGCCCCTGGCTCTGATCCTGCGCAGCCGCCAGCGCCTGCATACGGGATGCCTGCGAGCTACTTGCCTCATATGGCCGGGACACCGATGCCGCCAACGGCCGGTCATGTCCCGCCAGGCGGACCAGGCGGAGTCGACACCGCGGCGCAGGTGCAGAACATTATGAATTCACTGGCTAAGCACCGATAGCGTGGGTTGCAACTGAGCCGGGAGGAGCTTTGCGCTGTTATGGGGTTACTCGTGGATGCTCTGGCCTGTTGTGATTGGGGAATACCAACTGAACAGGCCATTGCCGTTGCGCAGGACGGCTTTGACTCTTTGTTCCGTTCAGAGGATGCTGCTTTCCAGATGCTGTCATGGAAAGCTGTACGGAAGTGCTTTTCGGCCGCGATCCGACACAAATTGAAGCACCGCCGCCGTCTAAGCCCGCTCGACGTCAAGGAGGTACTTCGAAAGACGGTGCACATCTTCACCAGTTACGGAGGTAATCTAAAAGAAAGGCTCGCATTGGCATTATTTGAAGATATGCTCCCATAGCCCACCGCTGGCGAAGCGGTGGCGAGAGAAAGCGTCTGCAAATGCGGGAGGCCAAATCGTGATAACCAGCGTTGGTCAAGATACATGCCACGGCTAAAGGGGCTGCAGTGCGACAGGAGACACCAGCCTTGGCTCTAGGGCTATAGTGCCAACGGTCGAACTTTGTTATCAAGCAGGATTAACAATCAGGAAAGGATAGATAATAACGAATTGGAAGATTGAACCCAGGGGTGACTACACTGACCTGACGGGTGAGTCTATGTGTATCTGATATTTATACAGGGGTGGTGTACGTATTTGCACCAAGTCCCAAATGCAGCCGTTTTTATGTACCACCCACCGGCAGGAGCCTTATCATGCAATGCTTAGTCGTACACCTGCCGAAACACCTCCGAATGCAGCCTAGACACGTTTCGGCGGCCAGCTCTCAGGCCACTCCTCCTCCCCCCTCGTAACAAGCCATTCCATCCTTTCCCTCTTCTCCCCCTCATCTCGATGATCAGTCAACTCCAACCACCTCCCTAACACACTCCTCAACTCCCCGACCTCCCGATCAACCGTATCGATCCCCCTATCCACGCAACAAAGCTCAACCTCGTCATCCACCAGCCCCGCCACCCCATCCCCATCCCTCCTCAGCGCCTCATCATCCCTCACAAGAAACTCCCACCTCCCCTCGACCCTCCTCCTCGCCAGCGCCCCCGGCACCCACCCGATGCGATCCCACCCCTGACCCACGACCCCAAGTATCCTCGCGACGATGGGCGTCTCCACCCCGTCCACCAGCGGCGCCGCCTCCCCCCTCCCGTCACCAACAGTCCCCATCCCGCTCTCCCGCCTCCACCTCCCCTCCTGCCTCGCGACCCTCCCCCTCTCCTCCGCCGCGGCCCGCAGCTTCCGCACCTGTTTCGGGATCCGACACGTGAACGGCACTATCTGCGGCAGCAGGAGCACCACGAAGGGGGTGAACTCCCCGCAGATGAGGAGGAGGACGGCGAAGATTGGGAGGCGGCGGATGTCGTGCGCGGAGCGCAGGCGGAGGAGGGTGGTGGAGCGGGACTCCGGAGAGGAAGAGGAAGGGGGCAGGGAGCGGACTAGGTTGTGGTTTGTCCAGAGCTGCTTTAGGCCGGTCTTGTAGAACTGGAGGAAGGCTTTGCCTGTGGCGAAGAGGTGGGAGGGGGTCGAGGTCGAGGGGGATTTGATGGGAAGGTTGAGGGGTGGGGGCCGGGTTGTGGAGGGGGGGTTGAGGGGGTCGGCGGTGAGGTTGTTGGATTTGGGTTGGGTTGCCGGGGAGGACGGCTCTGGTGGTGGTGAGGTTGTTGCTGAGGGTTCGGAGTCGGGCTCCGGTTTCGGTTGGGGTGCTGAGGAGGAGAGCCGGCTGGAGGAGACGTGGAGTTGGCGGGAGAATGGTCGCGGGAGGGCGTGGGAGAGGAGCTGGCTGGAGGCTATGCCTACGCTCGCGTAGGGCGAGACGGAGAGCGGTGCGCTGCCGTTGATGCTGCTTGTAAGGGTGGGATGGCAGCGTCGGAGCGCGCTGAGGGAGGTGTGGCGTGTCATTATCGCGGTGGCATGTTGTCTCGCTTGTTGTGGAAGCTGTTGAGTTGCTGCTTGGGTTCCCAAATATAGAGTACTGTGGTAGGTGCACCTCAAAAATTATCTATGCAATCGACGACGTCAAGACGCGATTAGCTTTCCCATTGGCTCCACCACCTGAAGATCCTTGAGATAGCTCCTGATTATGTAAGAATGGTCATCCGAAGAATATCCGCACCCGCAGAAAAGAGAAAGGAGCGGGCCGCCGCCTGTGGCAATGCTTGCCGACCTGGAAATAACGCGCCGGCCAAATTGCGTTTAGAGGCCGTCTCTTCGCACCAATGGTATCGCTTCCGTACCAATAACGTTTTCCTAGCGCTGCGCTAACCGCCATGCACTCAGAGCAGCTGCGGCTGGAAAGGGTCCAAACCTCAATTGATCGCAGATTCTTGGACGGACACCGTCAATATTAGCATTGACTCTCGGTCCTTTCTCTTTTTTGTTTGGGTTCTGTTGATTTGCCCTGCTTAATATAACACATTCGCTGATGCGTGCCGTTGTTCCCATGACAAGCCCGTGATACCGTCAAATACGGCTGTCCACCCACGTCTCTCGCCGTCATCTTATATTGACCGTCCCACCGTCCGCGACCAGGGCCCGGGCCCCACGTTCATCCAAGACATCCCATCATTGCCCCAAATGGGCTGGCCCTACAAGTTCCTCAACCTCGACGAGGCGGAGCGACATGCCCGACGGCTCACGCTCGACCGATACGCGAGCTATGCGCAGCTCTCCTCCCTGATCCCAGTCGCACTCGTGCTCCTGTACAGAATAGGGCGATGGGCGGCGAAATCGGCCCGCTCCAGAGGCTCCTACAATGCGATACCGAACTCTCCTGCGCTCAAGTTTGAGCGGCAGTCGGAACGGGGTGGCTGGCGGACACAATTGAACAAGTTGAGGTGGTGGCTGGCTGGAGATGTTCGTCTCTTTGGGCAGCTGTACGGCCAGAGAGATCAATGGGTGTTTGGAGGGCTGTGGATGATGTGGCTACTGTTTCTGTGCATAGCTGAGACAGGCGAAGGTGCGTGATACAGCTAGGGGTCCGTCACTGGGCGTCCTATGCCTTGAGCGGTGCTTTCACTCCGTGACGACCACGTACTGACCAGAACCAGATTACCTGCACTTCACCAAGCGGCTTGGGATCATTGCGGCATCGCAGTTTCCCTTACAGTACCTCCTGTCTTTGAAGGCGCTGAACCCGTTCGCCTGGATCTTCAGGTCATCCCACGAGCAAGTCAACCGCTGGCATCGACCCGTGGGCAGGATCGTCTACTATCTGCTCTGCCTGCACGCAGCGTTCTACCTCAACTTCTTCATTGGGGTTGGCACCCTAACCAAGCGTCTCTCGACGCCTCTCGTTCTAGCCGGCGTCCTGGCGTTCATCTGCATGAGCATCCTCATGTTCACCTCTCTGGAATCCATCCGTCGCTTCTCCTACCGACTGTTCTTCCTCACCCACCTCACCACAGTCGTGATCATGCCACCCCTGCTCTTCTTCCACGCCCACTCCGGCCGGCTCTTCATGGTCATCACGCTCATCATCTTCATCCTCGACCTCATCACCCGCAAGCTGGACACCGTGACCTCGCTAGCCAGCCTAGAGCGGATCCCAGGCACGAACCTCGTCAAGATCGTCCTGTCCCTCCCCTACCACAAGATCAACCGCTTCCGCACCCACCCGGGCGCCCACATCTACCTCTCCATCCCCGCCGCCGCCCGGCCGGACTCGAACCCGGCCTCGGCGGCATTCCTCCTCTTCGAGTTCCTCTTCAACCCCTTCACCGTCGCCGCCGTGGACGACGAGACAGGCGACCTCACCCTCGTCGCGCGGCACCGGGGCGGACCCATCACATCGGCCCTGGCCCGGTTCGCGGGCATCAAGCCCGCCAACACCATGACGCGGAGCACCATCGTCTCCCGCGAGGACGGCAAGATCCCGCTGTGCATCGAGGGGCCCTACGGCATGGTGAAGCACTTCCCAAATCTAGCGGGAGGGGAGTTCGATCGCATCCTGCTGGTTGCCGGCGGCATAGGCGCGACTTTCACCGTCCCGCTCTACCGCTCCATCCTGCACGACAACCCCAACGCCAAGGTGGAGATGGTCTGGGCCGTGCGCGGCGCGGGGGAGGCTACCTGGGCGCTTGCCGGAACGGGGAAGGGGAAGGGTATACTGGAGGACGAGAACGTGCACATTTTTCTGACGGGCGACATCCTGGGGCCCGAGAACAACTCCGGCGCGGCGGCCAAGTCGAGGGTGGCGACGCGGTCTCGGGCGAGCGGCGGCGAGGCCAGCAGCGGCTTGGCCGGCGCGGAAGGGGACGGCGAGGTGGAGATGAGCGCTATGTATCGCGACCGGAGGAGGGGGAAGTACACCTCTAACCATAACAGGAAGAGGCCTGACTTGAGGAAGATCGTGGATGACACGTTCAAGCATGGAGCGGATGAGAGGGTTGCCGTTATCGTGTGCGGACCCGAGGAGATGGGACGCGAGCTGAGGGAGTATGTGGGCGCTTGGGTTATGAGGGGACGGTCGGTGTTTTGGCATAACGAGGGGTTTGGGTGGTGATGATGGGCGCTTCAAACTTCGTGATATATCTTAGGGCTTTTTTTATTTTTTTATTTTTTTTTAGCATGGGTATTTGTATATGGGCATAGCGCGGTACACAGAGCGCGGTTATGGTATATGTACCTAGGTACCTCTGATCTGTCAGGACCTGGACAATATCTTCAAGCAACAGCGTCGATTCATGCTCTCTCACTTTCCCTCTCCGCATCCACCCAAGGTCGTTGGTCTCCTCGCCATCATCAAGTCTCTCATGCATGGGGCGGTTTGGCTGGCCTCGTCCCGTCCCCGCCTTGCTGATCCAGCCCTAGACTAACGCAACTCCACATCCCATCAAGTGCCCTGTTACCGCAGAAAATCTTCCAGCACCAATGGTGAGATGGCCGAGCGGTCTAAGGCGCCACGTTAAGGTCTCATAACCCTTAAAACATCTGTTATCCGTGGTCCGAAAGGGCGTGGGTTCGAATCCCACTCTCATCAGCTTTCTTTTGCCTTCTTTTGGCATCGCTTTTGGTGTTTTGAAGCTATTCACGGTTGATGCCCAGGAGCTCCAGGGGTTGAGGACGAAATCGTGCATTTTATTTATTTTGGAAGGTGCAACTGCCGAGTATGTGTGCCTTCCTGTTTGGTGGTTCTGCACCGCAAGTTGGAGCTCACTGGGAGGAATGCAACACACGTCAACCACGATTGGATTAGCAATACATCTTTCTTTTTGATGTGCCCATGGAGTCTGCGCGATACAAACCGAACAACAACGAGAACAGGAGAATTTCTCTGGGCTAATGGGCGATGCCGCAGAGCCGTGCACTTGTTCCAGGTTCCTGTAGGTCAAAGTCGCTTTACGGCTCAATAGGAGTTGCAACACATTCAGGTACACATTCAGATCCGCACTGGGGAAGACAGCAGCAGCTTAGAAGCCATTAGCTATGTACCTGTCTGGCACCTATGAACACAAAGCCCGGAACGTTCCCCCCGTAACGAAGAGAAAGCAACCTAGCAGGCAATCCAGACTGGCATTATGCAACCCCTTCCAGAACGCCAGGCTGACCAGCCAACATGAGACGTGTGACGGAACTGACAGGAACAACAACACGGCCAAAGATGGCCATCTCTGAACTGGTCCAATCCTCCCCCTTCAGGTACGAAACCGCCACAACCAGCAAAAACGCCTGAAGCAAGGAACAGCCCCCTCAACCTGAAATTCCGTGCTCGCCGTCATACTCGCCCGCCAAGTCCGAGACGAGCGAGAGAGCTGCAGCTTCCTAGTCCTGGCTCTCCTCGTGAGCGTCCTTCGCCTTTTTCTCCTTCTTTCGCTCCTTCTCCATACAGTGCATCAGCTGCCGGTCGAACGAACGTTCAGCCTTTTTCTTCTAAGGCGAGATCTCGGTGTCATCCAGGGTCAAGGCAGACTTCTCCGCCTTGCCCTTCGTAGGTGTGTCCTCCACCATGTCCTTCCGGGCCGCAGACATCGCCCGCTCCGCCCGCTTCCGCTGCTTGCGCTGCCGGCGAATCTCCTTCTGCTCGTCGATGAAGGGGTTAGAAAGTTCCCACTTCCGCTTCTTCTTGCGGTGCTCCTTCTTCTTACCCTCCGTCGAAGGCGGCCCCCTCTCGGCCCGCTCCGGAGTCAGGGCAGAACTAGAGACGGATGACTGCCTGCCAAGTGAAGAGGAAGGCGGGACGTGGCTAGTCGCAAGAGGAGAAGATTGGATCGGCTTGTTGGTTGGCTGGAATGGCCGAGAATCGCTCCGCTGACTAGCCTGCGGGGTCTGGTTACTCGCCACGGTAAGGGCAGAGCTGGAGGGCTGCACCACCTTGCTCGAACGTCCGGCATCACCCTAGGACGGGATGTTCGGCAGGGGCACGGGCGTGGTCTTCTTGGGTGCTTCGGTTCCGGATTCCGTCTTGATGATCTTGGACTTCTTCTCCTTCTTGACCTTGCCGTTTGTCTTTGGCTCGTCCTTTGCGTGGCTCTGGGAGGCGGATGATGAAGACGCGCGCCGGAAGGATGGGGGCAGCGGGATAGCAGATTCCTTCTTGACGGCCGACGAAGTGGGCTCAGCCGCCTTAGACACCGGGGTCGGCTGCGACGCAGAGATCGCCTTGGCCTTCGAGGCCTTGGAAGATGAAGGTGTCGAGGTAGGGGGACCCTGAGACGACGAGGCGCGGGGAATGGTAGGCACAACAGGCGGAGCGATGGGCGTGACCTTGGCGGTCGCCGTGCTGGGAGCGCCAGACTTGGCAGTTGGAGTCGGCTGTGGCTCGACGCGAACCTTCTTGGCCTTCTTGCTGTCCGCTCCGGGGGTTGCGGCGGCATCGGCTGCGGCGTCAAGCTTCCTCTTCTTCTGGTCCGCCGCTGTCTCCTTAGACTTTTTGGCGGGCGTCTTCTGCGAAGAAGGCAGTGCGGGCGCCTCAGTCATGTCGACGTCCTCATCGGATACGTCCGCACCGATGCTGCCAGGAGCTCCGTTTGTGACACCAATCGGCTGGAACCTCGCCTTCAGGCCCTTGGGCTGAGGACGAGGTGCGCGTGGAGTGGGGTTACGAGCGGTCTGGGTTAAGCTCAACGTGCTCTCACCGTTCTGTGAGAACTGGGTGACGCGCTTGAGGTGCATTGTCTGGGCGATTGGAGCGTCCACTGCAGGTTGTTAGAGGTGTGGATGAAGCAGCCGGAAGAGATGCACTTACACATGTGGTACTGGTCGCCTGCCTTGCTCGGGATGAGCAGCTTGATGGCGCGACTGGTGGCGGCATCCTCGAAGGCAACTCCGTAGTCGTCGCCGTTGTGCGAAAGTATCGACTGGCCCTTCTGGGCTCTCTCAAGAGGGATCTCTAGCTTCTCAACGACCTCGATGGGTATCGAGGCAGGTGCGGTGAAGTACCAGATCTGCTTGCCCTCCTTCTGGGCTTCGGTGAAGAACTTGGCGACGTCTGCTGCATTGGTTCCGTCGTCGGCTTTGCGCAGATGAAACTCGTTCGACACAACCTCGGGGACTCGAGATCTGTAGAACTATCGTTAGCAAGGCTTCCTTGAGATATCAGCGGCGGTGTCAACACACAGGGAGTTGTTGCCGTTCCGTTGGTCAATAGCCATAGACTCGTCAGCCTCTTCGGACGACTCTGATTCGCTTGATTCCGATTCCGATTCCGACGTCGACGTCGATGACGAGCTGGAGATTTCTGCTTTGCTCTTGGCCTTGCTGTCGCTGGCCTTCGTTACGGCCTTCTTGGCCGGCTTCGCTGCTTCCTCCTCCTCGCTCTCGCTCTCACTTGAGCTCGACGAGCTGGTGCTCTCGCTCTCGCTCTCGCTCTCATCTTCTGACTCCGGCTTCTTCAGATTCTTGGCGCTGTTCTTGTCCAGCTTTGCGCCCTTGTCCTCGTCTTCTGACTCGGAGCTGGACTCTTCCTCCGACTCGGATTCTGACTCGGAAGACGACTCTTCCGAGCTGGAAGCTTCCTGCTTCACAGCGGCCTTCTTGCTTTTGCTATCCGAGGCGGGCTGGCTCTTGACTTTCGACTTCATGGCAGGGGGCGTAGGCGCCTTGGACTTCGCTGCAGACGCCTTCGACTGGATCCCTCGCAGGACCTTGTCATGATCGACCTCGCCCCCGGAATCCGACGAGTCGCTGTCGGAATCGCTGGAGTCACTCTCGGACTCTTCCTTCAGGTTGGCTCGCTTCGCCGTGGCACCGGTGGCAGCTCCAAAGTTCTTCTTGTTCGACGCGCTGCGCGCAAGGTTCGCAGACTTGGCTGAGTGCGCCGACAGCGAGCCGATGGGCGCCTTGGGCCCCGCCATTGCGAGTCACCGGGATATTTGACTCGACGAGGATGTAGTCTGGGAGAGCGTGTAGAGGATAGTCTGCGCGTCGAACGGAGGTAAAATGGCGATGTGACCGCGACTGCAGGATTGAGGGTTGATAGGTTCAAGAAAGAGACGTGAATTAGTGATTTTTTTTCCGAACTTTTTCCAGATGCTGGAGCGCGTCAAAAAACGCGGGACGGCTGAGGTGGGGCCGACTAGCGGTCAATTCTCAAATTCAAGTGGCTGCTTGCAAAATTTCGGCGGTGCAGAGCGCTGTCTCTGCCGGTAGGCGTCCGGTTGTAGCGGCCTCGACACCGTGAGTTTACAGTCGAGCATCACAGACTCCCTGCCATAGCACGTGCCCTCGATATCTCGCACGGCAATACGAGTAGAGCATCTCAATGTAAAAGCTGTCATGCGATAGTATCTGCTTGCTGGAAAAGATGTCCTCAATGAAGAAGCGGAAGATTGGAACTGAGACGACCAACGCCGGCCCTCGTGAGTAAAACCTGTCATCCCGTAGAAAACCCCAAGCTCATTGAACATGGTAGCAGTCAGTGCATTCGCCGCCAGGCAAAAGCTCTGGGGAGTAAAGTCCAAAGAAACCTCCTCCGCTGAGCTTGCTGGGGACACGCCAGAGGAGGAGTCCATCGCTCAGGACCCTCTGCCAAGCAGACCGGCTTCCTCGCGGAAGAGGAGAACCCAGCGTCAAGAGGATCAGCTGCTACCCTCCGGGGAGGCCACCAGTAGCGGGAGGACGAACGGAGCTCGACACCAACAAGGTGCCACTGCCCCAGAACCTTATTCAGACGGAGTGGACGAGTATGTGGGCTGTCTTGCCATATCGATGTAGCTGCTGACGCTGGACAGTGCAATCTCTTCACAACTTGAAGCGGACGCAAGTCGAGGGACTGTGTTGTACCACTCGTCCTTTAAACCACACCCGAAGAACTTCCACAGACGGCCCAACGGCGAGGTCATTATAAGACTTCCGGAGGGAGAGGTGAGCCAGGCCGTTGGAGGAAGGCACCTTGTGGTGATCGTGCTAACCTTCGCAGCGGTTGGTGATACTTGGCAGCTACGGTCTGAAGGTGAATGAGGGCGAGGTTACGATCTCAGGAGCCACAATCCGGCCGCATGATATGGTCTCTTGGGTCAGCGCACCTCTATGCCACGCCATACCCGTTATCCGCACGACAAGGGACACAGTCCTTGAACTGCGGCCGAGTCCAGCAGCTACTTCCATACGAGGCCTGGAGAAGCTCAACCCTGTTTTCGGACGGCTCTGGAACGAGTCGACTGCGGGTCCAGATGCCTCCGGGAGCAGCCGTAATGATACGTTCCGGGTGGTTTGTCACTCCTTGCTCCCGAACGCCGGCTCAAGCTGACCGTCTTCCCAGATCTTCACTTCGGAAGATGGTCCTAAGCATACCCTTCTGAAGGAACTCTCTTCGCCCGGTGAATGGAACAAGAAGTTGGCGCAACTAACGGCTCCGAAACCCGTCAGACCGCCCAGAATTCTCATCTGCGGACCCAAGTCGTCGGGCAAGTCGACATTTTCGAGGATGCTCGCAAACCGGTTCGTGACGCATCATGTAGCTCCACGAACGGACGCCAAAGAGATACTGTGGAACGACGTTGTATATCTAGACGTCGATCCAGGACAGCCTGAGTTCACATGTCCAGGTATCATCGCGCTGGTGAAGATGTTGAAACCTAACTTAGCTCCATCATTCTGCCACCCTGCCGCCGAGGCCGGGTTCAAGGTCTTGAAGTCGCAAGCTGTGGCGTCCGTGACCCCAGCATTGGACCCAGCGCACCTTGTGGATTGCGCCATTGACTTGTTCACGGCTCACTACGAGCCGGAGACAGCAAAAGCTCCCTTGATAATCAACACCCCTGGCTGGGTGCAAGGGACGGGGCTAGACATCATCACCACCCTCATCAAACATGTACAACCCACAGAGGTCATCTACATGTCCCAGGACGGACCAGAAGAGACGGTTGACCACCTAAACTCGTTTTGCGGAAGCATACCGTTCACTGCGCTGCCGTCGCAAACAAGTGAATACACCTCCCGGACCGCACTGCACTACCGAACAATGCAAACGATGTCCTACTTTCACTTGAAACCGCCCTCCCTCGCTGTCAAATACCACACCTGGGACCCGACATCGCTCACCGAGATCGCGCCATTCAGGGTCCGATACCGCGGAGCAAATCGCGGGATTCTCGGCATTCTATGCTATGACTACCAACCACACCCGAGCCTCCTCGCAGAATCAATAAACGGAATGATCGTCGCACTTGTAATCATTGACGAGCCGTCGGCGCTGATGCCCCTGCTCACCGACACCTCTTCCGGAGTCGGCGACGTCTCAAAGCTCGACAACATCCTCACCACAATCACTCCTGAAGGCATCCCCTTCATCCAAAATCCCAACGGCAAATCCCTCGACCCAAGACACTCGGAAACAATCGGCCTCGCGCTAATCCGCGGCATCGACGCCGAGCGCGGCGAGCTGCAGGTCCTGACCCCGCTCGCCGACACCGTCCTCTCAAAGTTCAGCAAAGAGGGCCACCGCAGGCTCGTCATGGTGGCGGGCAAGTTCGACACGCCCAGCTGGGCTTACACGGAGGACTTCTACAGGAAGGCGTACGGGAACACGCGGGGCGGCAGTCAGGAGGTGACCGTAGCGGAGGATGATACGGACGACGACGCGTCGGAGGGAGATCATGAGGAGAATGTCGGCCCGGCGGCGAGGGAGTATACCGCTGCGCCGTGGGTGGAGATGCTGCACGGGAACCAGAAGAGGTCGGTCGGTTCGAGGGTGTGGAGGGTTAGGAGGGATTTGGGAAAGGGGTGACGGTGTGCGATGGAGGATTGATGCTTGAGCTGGTGCCGGTAGTCGCAGGTTTGAAGACGGCATGCCGCGTCTCCGACAAACGTCCCCAAATAAGGCAATTCCAGCCAAGGGGAGGTTGAATCTACGCGGTGTACGTACACGCCAGGGACAGTTGGTGATCTTGTGATCGTGCTCGGCTGTAGGACCACCAAAGACTGGACCTGAAGGAAAAGGCTATATTGTCCGAGCTAAGAAATGACCCATATGAATGAACAGACCAGAGATGCCAGATCATAAATGACAATGTCAAAGACACGGGAATGTCCGGGCGCTAGAGGCGGAGAAGCGAATTGTGACGCGAGGAATGATTGGACGATACGATGGTGCCAGTCACGGCGCACTGAAATGGGGTAGACCGGCCCAACGACATGTCCCAGCCTCATCTCATTCCTTTTCCCTCCCTTCGACACTACAGCACCATCACCATAGATCTTTCCCCGCAAGAGCAGGCATAGAGGGACACCGAATCCAGCCTGCTACTCCGGCCAGCATGGCAGAAGAAGATAGATCCAGTTGTCGACGCCCTCTACCTGGCCAGTCGCAGGAGGCAAGGGGTCGATTGCGTCGATTATCGTGCTGCTGCCTCGTCGAAGGATGCCTGGAAGAGTAGCACGCATGTTGCTAGTCGACCTCTCGTCTTCCGGAAATCGATGTCTGCTGATTTTCTTACCGGCCGATGCTCTGTTTCCACCGCAGGCGAAGGCGTTCCGCGAAAGAGCCGCCCTCATCGATGATGACGGGTGTCAGGAAATCCTCCGCTCTTACCCCCCAATCCCCAGCGATACCGCCACCGGGTTTTGAAGTGCACCAAAGGAAATAGCGACATAACAACAGGAGCTAGATCGAAGACCTGACGACGCACTTGCTAGCCGCTGAGGTGCCGAAAAGAGCGACCTGATCGTCACAGAAAAGCACCTAGAGACCAATTATGAGGTCCGGTAAGTCCCCCGTCCCCGAAACTATTCATCAGTCATCATAGGAGAAGCCAACAGGCGCCACATATCTCGTTACCCCTCAGCTGGGTTATGCGACGCAAAAGTCACATGATCCAGCCCGGCTCAAGTCCCCATTCCGGCGTACACAACCCTGGCAGAAGTGCGGGCGGTCCACTTTTAGCCGCTGTGGGCTCCGAGTTTATCTTCCTCCCCACAATTTCTCGATCTGTGCCCCACGGTCCCATCTGACAGGTTGGAGAAAGATGGGGAAGCCAAGTGGGGGGTGACAGTGACGTGCAACAGCATATACAACCCTGGGACATGTCCCGTTTGGAGGGGGCATTGCTGTTGCGCATCAAGTCTTCTTATCCTTCTCGCGCTGGTACAGCTCCTCAAGGTCATTCAACATGCCCTCGCCCAGGTAGATAGCGTCCTGGTTGGCCGGAGGCGGGCCAGGAGCACCAAGCGGCGCCGTGATACGCTCCAGGCGAGCTGCCATGCTGCGCTGCGCTTCGGCGGCTCGCTGCGACGCGCTCAGGTTTGACTGCATGGCGCGCTGTCCGACGCTCTCGATTGTGTGTCCCGCGACACGAGCGCCGGAACTCGACGCCGACTCTCCACGCGGAGCCGCACGAGAGCCCTCGCGACCGCTGTGCGCACCAGTCCCCGTTAGCATAAGCCACCTTTTACCAACGTACGATCGAGCGATCCCAACCTACACGGCAGCATTTGCTATGCGATACTCCGACTCGACGTCAACTTCGAGCCCCAGCTGGCATTCAGACCGAGGGTACATTGCGTCCACCCATTCATCCTTCATAGGTGCACAGCACAGACCTCGAAGGTTGAGAGGAAAGAAGGATCCAGATGACAGATACGGTGCTGACGACCAGTTACGACCGGCAACACTGTCCATTTCGAGCAACATTTCTTCCAAAGACAAAAAGCGGAAAGTCCTGCCTCGAGATGGCTAAAAGGTGGTGGAATTGAAATGCAAAGGCGACGCCGCGCTGGAGTAAGATGAGGAAGAAGACGTTGCCCACATACCTAGACGCGGATCCGCTCTGGGACCCATGTTTGGCGGCGGTTGACCATGCGGTCGAGTTGTTATCGCCAGCTTGGGCAGACATATTCGCTTGCAGCACGTTTTGTGGATTGCGATCGACTTGGGCCGAGGCCTTCTTCGTTGGCGCTGGGGGCGGTTGGTGCTTCGCAACAAGATTATTGAGTGCAAGCTGAGGTGTGGAAGGAGAGAGGTACTGGAGAGCCTCGACACTGAGTACGCACGGAAGCACACAAATACCTTAGAGTCAAAGTGAGGCTGACTATATATATACGTATGAGAAAAAGATGCAGGTGCTTGAGGAGAATGGGTTGCCGCTGGGAGTTGCGAGGGGACATTCCTGTCTTTTAAGGCTGAGAAGGAAAGGTTTGAATGTGAGTGCTTGGTTTATGTTGTATGGACGAAGTAGTTAATAGAGATAGGATTCCTAAAATCCGTGACTTCGCGGATTCGGCGGCCCTGATTTTGCTGTAGATTGGCGGGCAACGGAACAGACTTGCGCAATACGGGGGCGTGTGTGCATCAAATGATCAGATGAACAAAATCTAGCTGGTGCTATCCAGATTTATTCGGTCG
>Ga0209127_100164_pt1:0-5000 | contig 23943 bp, 11 predicted proteins | sample LakSupMetagenome_FD_187469 | JGI IMG/M metagenome (GOLD analysis project Ga0209127, IMG submission 187469) | Freshwater microbial communities from Lake Superior, Canada - Sta WM archaea (SPAdes) (version 2) | ecosystem: Environmental > Aquatic > Freshwater > Lake | place: Lake Superior...
ATCCTTCGATGTCGGCTCTTCCTATCATACCGAAGCAGAATTCGGTAAGCGTTGGATTGTTCACCCACTAATAGGGAACGTGAGCTGGGTTTAGACCGTCGTGAGACAGGTTAGTTTTACCCTACTTTTGAAGGGTTATCGTAATAGTAATTCAACTTAGTACGAGAGGAACCGTTGATTCGCGTAATTGGTATTTGCGGCTGTCCGATCGGGCAATGCCGCGAAGCTACCACGCGTTGGATTATGGCTGAACGCCTCTAAGCCAGAATCCGTGCTAGAAACGATGATGTTAGTCCCGCAAATCTCAGTCGAGTAAAGATAGAGCTTCGGCTCGTAAACCATAGTTGGCTGGTCATGTTCTGTAGGGCGGAAAGGCCTTGCAGTTCTACCGGCGAATAGCATTCGAAATATTTGCGGGGGTAAATCCTTTGCAGACGACTTAAATAGAACGGAGTGCTGTACGCAGTAGAGTAGCCTTGTTGTTACGATCTGCTGAGGCTAAGCTCTTGTTCAACAGATTTGTTCAACTTCGGTTGGACGTTTTCTCTTTTTTTTGTAATGCTTTTACTTCAGGGGAGGTCCCGCATTGGCTGCAGGCGCCTCCGGACTTGTTTTTTTTTCGGGGCCGTCCTCGAAGCCTAACCGGTCGTCGACGCACCAGCTCGCGTCGGAGACTGGACTATGCTTTGCTGCTTTGCTTTCTGTTCTAATGTTTCACCTTGTATAGATGTGTATTCCGGAGTTTCGCGTCGTGTATAGCTGTTCTGAGTAGTCTTTGCTGTTGTAGATTTCAATTAGCAATTGCCTTTGGTCTAATCAACTATCTCAGGACAGGCATTCTAGGCCATGGAATTAACCTTTGTATAGTGAAGTGTAAGGTCCGTAGGCTATGGGCGGCATCCAGACGAGTCTACGAGTCTACGCGCCTTCGAACGCAATTGCGCAAATTTGTAATCAAAGACTGAATACCAAATTTCGGGACTTTTTCTTGTTTTTTTGTATGGTCACCCACTCAAGACCGAGGCGGTCCGCAGCGCACGGGATTCGTCTTTCCTGCTATGGTCTGAGTCCGCTTTTTCTCTGGTTAGGGTCTCTCTTGGGCATATATCTCAGATCTGGCGCTTTCCGTATGGCTGTGTGCTTGCTTTGCGTAGGGTGGGCACTTTCAAGTCCGCATCTGACCGGAAATTCCTGCAATTCGGGCATGACCCCAAACCTGTCCCCTCTGGTGCAGGGATGTGTGTGAGGGGTTGAGGGAGTGGTGTGTGCTGCCCAAGTTGAAGAACGGCAAGGGTATGGAGAGGAGGAGGGGAAATTGGATTTTGGAGATGAGGAGGAAGGTGCCCAGCATGGCCAAGATCCTCATTTTCTGGCGGTTTTTGCGCGAGTCCGAGTCCATAGAGTGTCTAGAATGCCCCTCCCATGGACAAAAAAATGGTCCGGACTATGCAGCATGAGAGGTGATGTCAGAACTGCAAGAGGTCCTGAAGCTGTCTCCTCTCCTGAAGCACTTTCCTGGGTCTAGAGTGATGCATAGGGTACTTTTCATGGGTGTTCAAGAGCCTGTGCACTTTTTTTCCGGAAAAGAGTGTAGTTGCAGACAGAGGTGCACCAAAGAATTCTTTGCCACCAGTCAAGAACTCACTGCACGCTTTGCCACCTCCTTCCTCTTTACCTGCTTTCTTGTCACCATGTGCACGAGATTCTGCCTGCAAAACTCCCAGGCTGGTAGATCTGAAGGTGCCCTGTCAGGAACAGCAGGAAAGAACCCACCCCTAGCACCATCTCTAGTGTATTGAGCGAGTCTTTGGCACTTTGTTTGGGATGGAGAGGGGTATATATAGGTATTTAGAACCCAAGAATCTTATCTGCGGCCATACCGCGATGAACACACCGCGTCTCGTCCGATCCGCGAAGTTAAGCATCGCAGGGGCCAGAGAGTATTGCCGTGGGTGACCAGGCGAGAACACTGTGCTGCCGCAGGTTAAACTTTTTTTTTTGCACTTTTTTGCTACAGATTAGTATTGAAAGCACTCAAAAGCATGTGCTAGACACCTCTACGCACTTCATGAGGCCAGTCTAGAGGTGGAGCAAAAAGGGGGAGAAGAAAAAAAGAGGGACTATTCTTTTTGGGACAGAACGGAGGACTTGAGGAGGGCCAGGAGGGCACATCTATAGTGCAACTGGTGCTGAAGAGTCACTATGGCGCATTTCCAGGTTGATCCGGACCCGACAGCGCGGGTCCGCTCAAGTTCAAATCCGGTCAAAATTCACCACTTTTTCTTTTTTTTGCGCTGGTCATGCATGAAACCACTTCTGCCTACCTCATGAAGGAGAACAGCAGTGAGAATGCAAGAGGGAAAACACAGTGTGGTCACAACTCCGGGTCGGCTTCGGCTAACCAACGGGTGAGCGCATTTGTGTTGGAACTTGAATCAGCATTTGTATCTGTTTCTATATCCTCCATGACTGGCTTCTTAAGAATCTATTCGGAACTTGTTTCAGAGTGGATGGACGGAAGCCTGGGGTTAATACATCACACGAGCGTCTTCGGATCCGTAGTCACTGATGTATACGCTCCTGCCTACTAATCGTTCCTCGGAGCGATGTAAGGTAAAACCGTGTAGACTGCTTGCCGTTGGCCAAACCAGTCATCACAAACCAATCGAAGAGATGCATGAAGCAAGTTGCTAGTTTTACTACTATGCCACGCGGAATGTAATCTTCAAGCTACTTGCCGATCTATTGGACTTTTGCGCCATAGAGAAAACAAGTAGAGTGAGCAAGACCGGAATAGTAGATGAGCATAGTGTCACAGGTCAGACGAGCGCAAGCTCTGAAGACTCATGATGCCGTGTATCAACTCAATTGTCGGTTGAACTTACAAATCTGTAACAAACTCGAAGGTTAGTAACTAGGTTCGTCCAGTGAACGCCTTGTGGGTCCTGCTTCGGCGGGTGCCTCTCGGAGATAGTTACCTGGTTGATCCTGCCAGTAGTCATATGCTTGTCTCAAAGATTAAGCCATGCATGTCTAAGTTTAAGCAATAAACAGTGAAACTGCGAATGGCTCATTAAATCAGTCATAGTTTATTTGATGGTACCTTACTACATGGATAACTGTGGTAATTCTAGAGCTAATACATGCTGAAAAATCCCGACTTCTGGAAGGGATGTATTTATTAGATCCAAAACCAATGGCCTTCGGGTCCCTATGGTGAATCATGATAACTGCTCGAATCGCATGGCCTTGCGCCGGCGATGCTTCATTCAAATATCTGCCCTATCAACTTTCGATGGTAGGATAGAGGCCTACCATGGTGATGACGGGTAACGGGGAATAAGGGTTCGATTCCGGAGAGAGGGCCTGAGAAACGGCCCTCAGGTCTAAGGACACGCAGCAGGCGCGCAAATTATCCCCTGGCAACACTTTGCCGAGATAGTGACAATAAATAACAATGCAGGGCTCTTACGGGTCTTGCAATTGGAATGAGTACAATTTAAATCCCTTAACGAGGATCAATTGGAGGGCAAGTCTGGTGCCAGCAGCCGCGGTAATTCCAGCTCCAATAGCGTATATTAAAATTGTTGCCGTTAAAAAGCTCGTAGTCGAACTTCGGGCTCTGTCAGCCGGTCCGCCTTCTTGGTGTGTACTTGTTTGACGGAGCCTTACCTCCTGGTGAACGGCGATGTCCTTTACTGGGTGTCGTCGCAAACCAGGACTTTTACTTTGAAAAAATTAGAGTGTTCAAAGCAGGCCTTTGCCCGAATACATTAGCATGGAATAATAAAATAGGACGCGCGTTCCCATTTTGTTGGTTTCTGAGATCGCCGTAATGATTAATAGGGATAGTTGGGGGCATTTGTATTCCGTCGTCAGAGGTGAAATTCTTGGATTGCCGGAAGACAAACTACTGCGAAAGCATTTGCCAAGGATGTTTTCATTGATCAAGAACGAAGGAAGGGGGATCGAAAACGATTAGATACCGTTGTAGTCTCTTCTGTAAACTATGCCAATTGGGGATCGGTACAGGATTTTTAATGACTGTATCGGCACCCGAAGAGAAATCTTTAAATGAGGTTCGGGGGGGAGTATGGTCGCAAGGCTGAAACTTAAAGGAATTGACGGAAGGGCACCACCAGGTGTGGAGCCTGCGGCTTAATTTGACTCAACACGGGGAAACTCACCAGGTCCAGACACAATAAGGATTGACAGATTGATAGCTCTTTCTTGATCTTGTGGTTGGTGGTGCATGGCCGTTCTTAGTTGGTGGAGTGATTTGTCTGGTTAATTCCGATAACGAACGAGACCTTAACCTGCTAAATAGACCAGCCGGCTTTGGCTAGCTGCTGTCTTCTTAGAGGGACTATCAGCGTTTAGCTGATGGAAGTTTGAGGCAATAACAGGTCTGTGATGCCCTTAGATGTTCTGGGCCGCACGCGCGCTACACTGACAGAGCCAGCGAGTCTACCACCTTTGCCGGAAGGCATGGGTAATCTTGTGAAACTCTGTCGTGATGGGGATAGAACATTGCAATTATTGTTCTTCAACGAGGAATACCTAGTAAGCGTGATTCATCAGATCGCGTTGATTACGTCCCTGCCCTTTGTACACACCGCCCGTCGCTACTACCGATTGAATGGCTTAGTGAGGCCTCCGGATTGGCTATTGGGAGCTCGCGAGAGCACCCGACTGCCGAGAAGTTGTACGAACTTGGTCATTTAGAGGAAGTAAAAGTCGTAACAAGGTTTCCGTAGGTGAACCTGCGGAAGGATCATTAGTGAATATAGGACGTCCAACTTAACTTGGAGTCCGAACTCTCACTTTCTAACCCTGTGCATTTGTTTGGGATAGTAACTCTCGCAAGAGGGCGAACTCCTATTCACTTATAAACACAAAGTCTATGAATGTATTAAATTTTATAACAAAATAAAACTTTCAACAACGGATCTCTTGGCTCTCGCATCGATGAAGAACGCAGCGAAATGCGATAAGTAATG
>Ga0209127_100164_pt1:10000-12500 | contig 23943 bp, 11 predicted proteins | sample LakSupMetagenome_FD_187469 | JGI IMG/M metagenome (GOLD analysis project Ga0209127, IMG submission 187469) | Freshwater microbial communities from Lake Superior, Canada - Sta WM archaea (SPAdes) (version 2) | ecosystem: Environmental > Aquatic > Freshwater > Lake | place: Lake...
AATTCGCCATACAAATTCGCTTGGCGGAAAGTGTCCACCTGCGGCGGACCCGCTCGGCGCACGCGCCACTTCACATCGATGTCGGTGGGTATATGAGGGGGGAAAGGAAAAAGAGAGAAAAGAGAGGCGGCGGCCCCCGGCAGTGCGGCACCTCCCCTGGGAGTCCCGATCAGCGGTCCTGTATAGGCGCTGCGGCCCTGGAGCGTGACTTATACCTGCGGGCGGCTCAGCCCTCGCCTTCCCCCCCTGAGATGCACACCCTGCGCCCTGGAACCACGGGCGCCAGGAGAGCACCCGCTGAGCTGGCGCCTGAGCGGCGCGAATTCGGCGCGCGGGCTGCTCGGCTTGTCCGGGCACCCCCGCGCTAGACCCTGTTCCATCACATCACCGGCCGCTAACGCGAGGATTCCACGGTCCCCTCGAGCGTTGACGAGAGTTCTACGTTAGCGGCCAGTCCCCCGGCCTCCGCCTCCCGCTTGCGAGTGGCGCCGGTCCGGGGCGCCCGAAGGCGCTAGGGATTCGTCCCTCAGCGCCGCCGGATGGGCTCTGTGGGCGGTTGGCAGATTGCTATACCTACTGAAAGAGCATCGGGAGATACCCGCCCTCTGGGGACGCTGAACAGCTGAACCTCTGGGCTCGCGGTCTCCTCTTGGGGCGCTTAGGCGGTACTCGACGGCCGTAAGGTCGTTCCCGTACCTGCCGACAGCGCTCTGGGAAATCGAGAGGGGGAAGGTGGATGCCTGCCTCGGCGCGTCTGGCCCTGCCGGGCGCGCTGCGGTGGGCGCGGCACCCGTCAAAAGGTCCGCTTACCGGTAACTAAACAACTCTTCCGCCCTGAAATACGGGCGGTCGGCCAACCCCGGCGCACGATAGTTACCTGGTTGATTCTGCCAGTAGTCATATGCTTGTCTCAAAGATTAAGCCATGCATGTCTAAGTATAAGCAATTATACCGCGAAACTGCGAATGGCTCATTAAATCAGTTATCGTTTATTTGATAGTACCTTACTACATGGATAACCGTGGTAATTCTAGAGCTAATACATGCTAAAAATCCCGACTTCGGAAGGGATGTATTTATTAGATTAAAAACCAATGCCCTTCGGGGCTCTCTGGTGATTCATAATAACTTCTCGAATCGCACGGCCTTGCGCCGGCGATGGTTCATTCAAATTTCTGCCCTATCAACTTTCGACGGCTGGGTCTTGGCCAGCCATGGTGACAACGGGTAACGGAGGGTTAGGGCTCGACCCCGGAGAAGGAGCCTGAGAAACGGCTACTACATCCAAGGAAGGCAGCAGGCGCGCAAATTACCCAATCCCGACTCGGGGAGGTAGTGACAATAAATACTGATACAGGGCTCTTTTGGGTCTTGTAATTGGAATGAGTACAATTTAAATCCCTTAACGAGGAACAATTGGAGGGCAAGTCTGGTGCCAGCAGCCGCGGTAATTCCAGCTCCAATAGCGTATATTAAAGTTGTTGCAGTTAAAAAGCTCGTAGTTGAACCTTGGGCCTGGCTGGCCGGTCCGCCTCACCGCGTGCACTGGTCCGGCCGGGCCTTTCCCTCTGGGGAACCGCATGCCCTTCACTGGGTGTGTCGGGGAACCAGGACTTTTACTTTGAACAAATTAGATCGCTTAAAGAAGGCCTATGCTCGAATACATTAGCATGGAATAATAGAATAGGACGTGTGGTTCTATTTTGTTGGTTTCTAGGACCGCCGTAATGATTAATAGGGACAGTCGGGGGCATCAGTATTCAATTGTCAGAGGTGAAATTCTTGGATTTATTGAAGACTAACTACTGCGAAAGCATTTGCCAAGGATGTTTTCATTAATCAGGAACGAAAGTTAGGGGATCGAAGACGATCAGATACCGTCGTAGTCTTAACCATAAACTATGCCGACTAGGGATCGGACGATGTTACATTTTGACTCGTTCGGCACCTTACACGAAAGTAAAGTTTCTGGGTTCTGGGGGGAGTATGGTCGCAAGGCTGAAACTTAAAGAAATTGACGGAAGGGCACCACCAGGGGTGGAGCCTGCGGCTTAATTTGACTCAACACGGGGAAACTCACCAGGTCCAGACACAAGTAGGATTGACAGATTGAGAGCTCTTTCTTGATTTTGTGGGTGGTGGTGCATGGCCGTTCTTAGTTGGTGGAGTGATTTGTCTGCTTAATTGCGATAACGAACGAGACCTTAACCTGCTAAATAGCCCGTATTGCTTTGGCAGTACGCTGGCTTCTTAGAGGGACTATCGGCTCAAGCCGATGGAAGTTTGAGGCAATAACAGGTCTGTGATGCCCTTAGATGTTCTGGGCCGCACGCGCGCTACACTGACAGAGCCAGCGAGTACTCCCTTGGCCGGAAGGTCCGGGTAATCTTGTTAAACTCTGTCGTGCTGGGGATAGAGCATTGCAATTATTGCTCTTCAACGAGGAATCCCTAGTAAGCGCAAGTCATCAGCTTGCGTTGATTACGTCCCTGCCCTTTGT
>Ga0209127_100165_pt1 | contig 23934 bp, 23 predicted proteins | sample LakSupMetagenome_FD_187469 | JGI IMG/M metagenome (GOLD analysis project Ga0209127, IMG submission 187469) | Freshwater microbial communities from Lake Superior, Canada - Sta WM archaea (SPAdes) (version 2) | ecosystem: Environmental > Aquatic > Freshwater > Lake | place: Lake Superior, Canada...
CTGGCGACCAACAAGCGCCCATGCACCATGGTGGCACGCCGTGCCTGGTCCCTATCCGGGCCACAGGGTCACGCACACGGCGGTCCCATATCCGTATGGTTCCGTCCATGCTGGCGGAGAAGAACGTAGACGTGCTGGTCTGGTTGGGATCACTGGTGTTGGGGTCGGCAGCAGAGGTGAAGAGCATGGACGGAGTTGGCGGGCGTTGCTGCATCTCGGTCTGCGAAAGGTTATTGGGCGGCGCATCGGGGGCTGGGATAGTCATATTGAACTGCTGGTCGGGGAAGGACGCGTTGTCCGTCGTCACTTGCCCATCTGGCGGTGGTTGCGACGCGAACATCGTGTCTTGGGAGACGTGGCCGTTGAGCATCACGGTGTCACCGTCCATTAAGCCACCGTCGGGTGCCGACTGCGCGCCGGCTGGTGCACTCTCGGGAACCTGAGGATGTGCGTCGGTCCCTTGGATCGCCTGTGGCGCTGCGGAGGAAGTACTGTCGCCCGTCATGGTGTAACTCGAGGCATCCGGTGCCGGCTCGTCGTGCAGGGTCATATCCATGGCCCGGGAGAACTCGTCATCGTCGTCTCCGCCGAACGCGCCGCCGCCCATGGGTTCGTTATCGCCGAACAAGGACCCTGCAGGACTACCGAAGAGGGATTCATGGGCTGGGGAACCCTGAGCATCCGCTGTTCCCACTGGGCCATCTTGGCCAACTGCACCGGCTCCTCCATCCGGCTGTCCGTTGATGCCGTTCACAAAAGCTCCGTTAGGCAGAGCATGGTCGTTATTTGTTATCATGGTCTCGGTCCGGACCTCCAGCTCGCTCGCCTCGGCCGGGATGGGCGATCCGCTGGCAGGCCGCAGCTCGAGGGCCGAGATCTGTCCGCCGCTGCCTTCGAACTTTCTGATGACCTGGCCATTGTTCAGATCCCAGTCTAGAACCTGCTTGTCCCAGCTGCCGCTCAAGACACTCTTCTCGTCCGGCGCGAGGCTCAGCACGCTGACGGCATTGGTGTGGCCGCCCTCCCTCAGGCAGTGTATCCTCTTGCCCTCGTCATGGCGCACACTCTGCAGGTTGATCCCGCCGCTCTCAAGGCCACTGAGCAGCCATAGAGCTTGGCTGTGCACCGCCAGGCTGTACACCGGGGACAAGACGTGCTCGTCGACGCCGCTACGAGGTGCCAATGGCGGCTCCTCGTTTTCCCAGTACGACATGAGAATGCCCGCCTTGGTGACACTGTCGACAAAGGGATGGCGCTGAGCGACGGTCAACATCAGCTTTCCGTTGATGGTGCCAACGCCGTCGTACTTGCGGATGTAGCCGTCGGAGCCGCCGGTCATCCAGTAGCGCAGGTCTGGCGTCACGGCCAGGGCGTTGATGCTCGTCGCCTGCGGAGCTGCCATGGTAGGCACTATGTCGTATAGCCGGGCTGTCACTGCTTCAGGCCGCACAGTTGGCCGGAACCGGGGCGTCACCGGACGCGCCGAAGGCGACCGTTGCTGAGCCGAGGGCGACACCCGTGCGTCTGTCGCTGCGTCCCCAGTAGAGGTTGCCCCTTCTGCATCAGCGGCATCCGAAGGACCGTCTGGCCGGATGGCATCTTGGGTTTCGTCAGCGTCGGCTTCTGGCTCTGCATCGTCGGCTTCTGCGTCTGCCTCAGCCTCGGCCCCGTCGTCCTCCTCTTCGTTTTCATCCTCTTCGGCCTCGTTGTCGTTGTCGTTGTCGTTGTCGTTCTCGATCTCGTTCTCACCCTCGTCGACGTCTTCCATTACTTCATCTTGCTCGTTTTCGGAGCTCGCGTTCGAGTCTGTGGTAGAAAAAGGCCTGTTAGTCGGCGGCTCTGCGTTCGCTGGGGGAATTGTGGCCCGAACCCCTGTCGTCATCGTCCATCTTGCCCAGCGACTACTCCTGATGGCACGACGCCTCCGATAACACTGCTATATCCGCATCCAGGAAGACATGTACTAATATCCAGGAAAAGCCACAGAGGTGCAGACGCAATACTGCTAAAGCCTGTGCTAGATGCAGGGGGAGGGCGTTTGGTTGCACACAGCTTTGAAAGGGTGACAAGGAAGCTTGCAGGTGCCAATCGCGTCGCGTCACGTCTGTTGGAAACGAGTTCTCGCCGCAAAAGCTATCCAACCATCTCGTCCAAGGAGAATAAGAGCAATAGGCTGAGGCCCAGCAGATGTGCTACCAACTACCGTGGGTGGTATACTGAAGCCGCAAATGGAAATGGCATAGTGCCACGGCAGCAATTGAAGATCCCGCTGGACGACTTCGGAGGAGCTGGCACCCAGGCACAGCGGCACACGCTGGTCAGGTGGGGCACCACGCAACTCCCCGGTAGTGTACAGTACCTGGATTCAGAAGCCACCAACCCTATTCCAACGACCCACGACAGGCGTCTCAACTTCCCGCGTTGCCAGACAGACCATGATGGCAGCTGCTTATCTAGGTGCAAGATGCTGGGCCTTTATTACCCCAGTTCATATCTATTACCTGTAACGCCGCCTTGCGCGCACGGGGTGAGATCGATGCATTGAGATCCATGATGCGTACTGATTGGCTGAAGCCATGTGGCCGAGCAATCCTTCGACGACTTTCTTTGTCAGCAATGGATGGAACACGGTGGTCATCAAAAACCACTGACTACCCTCCCTGCTCAGATGCAGCCTGAGTGCTAGGTAAAGGTACTCGATAAGTGGTTGAGATCTTCTTGTACCTTACTAGAGTGAGCTGCGTTCTTCGACCTCACCGCGAACAGAAGCAGGTCCGGTGTTATCCTCGGTATTGGAGCCAAGTTCACAGCTGCTAAGATGGGTCAGAACGACCTGAACGACAGTCCTGCTCGTAAAAGCCGGAGAAAGGTAGAAACCCCGGCAGGTCTCCCAATATTTCCTGCTCTAGATTCTGACATGGTGTTCTGCAGGCTTGTGACCTGTGCTTCAAGAAGAAGATCAAGTGTGATCGGGCTGTGCCTCTCTGCTCGCACTGCAGGATCTACAACGCGGCATCCTGCACTTACACACCGCTGAAAAGGATGCCCAACCCCAAGGCTGTATCGTGAGTGGAAGATCAATCACTCGCAGCTCGGACTGGATTTCGTACTGATCGTGGATATTCGACCACAGCCGTTCACGAGCAGATGTTCTGGAGACCAGACTCAAGGAGCTCGAGGCTCGTCTCGAAGCATTTGAAGGAGGCAGTGGTCGTGACCAGCCTGAGACAACCAGGCCCGTCCCATCGAGGACTACCGTAATGAGCGACCCGGTCCCCTTGCCGCCGGACGCCTTAGCACTTTCTCCAGAGTCTCTCTCGGATTTTGTTGGCAGTGACGCGGTCCGGCTGCAATCCAAGAGCTATTCGCTCCCGCCCCTCCGTGATATTCTGCCCTCAATCTCCGAGTACTTTGCCACGTGCAATCGCGTCGTGCCACTGTTCCATGAGCCTTGCTTCATGCGAATGCTCCGCACTTGGTATTCTACGCCGACCACTCAGCAGGACCCCGCCGTCTGGGCAGCCATCAACATCGCGCTAGCCCTCGGCAGGCGGCACACATACATCGATATCTCCTCTCCGCGAGGCACTCTTGATGTGTATGTCCGGAACGCCCAGTCCGTCCTAGACCAGCTTGTCACCCGCGATGAGGACCTCCTCGGGATACAAGTCGTGCTCGGGCTGGCCTTCATCTTCTACGGCACGTCGGACCCGAAGCCTGCCACCGTCTTAATTGCAACAGCTGTCCGTCTTGCTCACTCGCTACGGCTCAATACTCTCCAAGGAACCTCTGAGTTGGATCCGGATGTCGTGACGCAGCGGCAACGCGTATTCTGGATCCTGTACGTTATCGACCGGGACGTTGCCTTGCGAATCCGACAGCCAGCCATGCTCAACGAGCAAGACGTCGATCTGGAATTGCCCGAGGAGAAGTCCCCAGACGGGGTCGGCATGTTCTATGCCGACAACGGTATTAGCGTTAACTACTTCCGCAAGCGAATACAATTCGCCTGGATCCAGGGGAAAGCCTACCAGTGGCTCTTCTCTGTCCGAGCAGAGAAGCTCCCGCAGTCGACGCGGAGCGAGCACACAAAGCGGCTGGAGCGGGCACTGGATCAGTGGCACGCTTCGCTTCCCGCAGAGTTCAAGCCGGAAATGCTTCCCACCATCATCTCCGACGCGACGACCTTCCGTGCGTTTCTGACCATGCACTTCGCGAGGCTGCAGGTGCTTGCGAGGATCCACAATTCATACGCGTACGATGCCGTGTGGCTTGAAACTCTTCGCGGCTTCAGCAACGCGGTGGTGACGGTGGATGGGCCTTCAACTGGCTTGACCAATAAATCCCTACCTGAGAGTTTCGAGAAATTGGTCCTGAGATCGCGTGAGAGCCTCAAGTTGTTCGCGTTCCTTCCCCATCAAGATCTCTATGTCGTCTGGTAAGAGCTCCATCTGACGTTTCCCAGTCCCCAACTCTAACTGGTGTTGCTAGGTCCATCTGCTGCTCCTTCTTCAGCGCCGTCATCTTTGTCATCGTGAACAACCTCGCAGATCCCCACCACGTATTGGTGGATGAAGACCAGGCTCTGATTGAATTCGCCCTGCAAGTCATTGATAGGCTGGAGAAAGAGTCCGCGCACAAGACGCTGGGGACGATGCGAGCGGCCATTGTGGAGCTGGACTCGAAAACCCGAACAGTCGTCGACAGGGCCAGAAGCCAGAGTTTACAGCAAGAAGCGTTTGACGTGCGCCAGTTTGACGGAAACTTCTCTCCCATGGACCCTATCCCTTTCCTAGGCACTGGGCCAAGTGGTGGCGAAGCCTCTGCGTTTGCCACAGGCTTAGGCTCAAGCAGCCCCGGGGCCGAGACGGAGCTCTTCGCAAGTTGGCTGGAGACCCAGTACTTTGACGTTGGTGTGTCGTATGCCGAATCTGTGCCCCTGGCGGGAAAGGACACGCCCAACTTTGACAGCGTCGTGGCAGCGTTCTTGAAGCAGAGCTGGTTCTAGTGGTGGTTGCGTAGCAGCCTCCTGCAACCGTGCGCTTCGGTATATCACGTTCTGGGGTGTCTCACGTCTACAAGGCCGTATGCGTGCTTTGGAAAGGAACGATACCTGCATCAGTCCGGACCCTCGAACATGCACAAGTCCGGCAGGCTCAAGTAAACGCGCATTACTAGCCAAGGAGGTCGTGCTTGCGTCCCATCGGGGAAGGCTACTAGGAGGAAGGCACAAGGCTTCCGGCTTCCATCAGTCTGGAGTGTCGTGGCAGCTAAGGTGCTGCTAGCTGTAATCCTGCGAGGACCAAGATATATACCTACCTGCAGGAATGAGGAAAGAGGCCAAGACTGGCCAACCTTCCTCTGCGGTTCATAACCGGAATCGCTGTTTCCAACTTGAAGGCATCTGAAGCGTGCCTCCCCGCTTCCAAGTTGTCACTTACCTTGTGTAATATGCACAACGGCGAGGACGCCAAAGGGTGCACTTTCCCTGCTCGTTCTGCAGGCAGAACCCCGTGGATTAACGTTGTGAAGTCCGAGGAGCATAACATCCGGTGATTGTTCACGAAGCAGGTGCAAACGAGGACTCAGTCTTCCAAATTCGCATATTTCCTTCCACAGCTTGGGAGTATAAGAGTGCCGTCTTCCCACGTCTTCCAACTTCAACTATTCCAAATCTCGCCATCGCTCTCCGATCGCTCCAGACTCTCCCAACTGTCACTCAAACCGTTCAAAACCCTTCTCACACAACAACAACCCATCACCATGACCCTCCCAACCAAGAACGAGCTACACGCCAAGGCCGTGGCCGGCGAGCAGATCACCGACGACCTTGTCAACGAGCTCACCAAGACCGAGGCATCGCAGGGAGGCTTCCCACCCGCTGGCGGCGTGGCCGGTAAGTTTCTCGCCCAACAAACTCCGCTCGACCTGGCCTGCCTTCGGGCACCGACTGACACGCAAACAATCAATATCCAGCCATGGCTCAGAGCATTCACGACAAGCAGCACAACCTCGAGTCGGTCGTCAACGAGGTCACGACCAAGTCCGAGTCCGAGCTCACCAAGGAGGACGCCTCCAAAGTCATGAGCGCCGAGGTATGTGTGTGTTGCGCAATATTGCCAGCCTCCGCCCCCAACAGTCATTAGACAGACTACTAACCATTACTCCCAAAAAAACAGTCCCGCGCCATGGATGGCATCCGCCCGCCCAAGGGCTCGACCTCTGCCCACGTCCAGTCTGTGGCCGACCACAACGCCCAGGCCCAGGCCCAGGTCCAACCCCAGACTGAGGGCCAGGAACAGGCCAAGCAGGAGTAAGCGTCGGCTGTCCGGGGACAAGCCTGGCGAGGATACCTCTCACAAGCCATGGGACACAGCAAGCTTGGGGATTGGAAGATAGAAAGACAACTGCGAGTACAAGCAGACGTTATCTTGAAAGTTGAGGGGGCAACCTGTTTTATAGTTAGAGGACTTCTTCTTGATGCCTTGGGCCTTCGCAGCTAGATCACAATTGAGAGTGTGATTTCGTCAACCTCGTGCATTCGGCCGCGCTGTTGATTGTCGAGTCCGCGTATCGCCAGAACGAAGCATCCCAGCCACAGGGTGCCCGTTTGGGCTGTTGTGCTCTTCTCGCCGTGTCTGGGTTGGCCGGAGCAACCGGATCTGCTTTGGGATTGGCCAGGCGCCCCCTGGCGAAGAACTTCGCAGAGTGAATGGGCGTGCAACCATGACACGGCAGCGGCAGAGTCTTGTCTAGACACCCCGTAGAACGAACAGCTCCCGTAATAGTCACATATGGTGGCCCGTCAGTGAGCGATACATCTTGTCTATTGGCGAGTGCTATGAAAACTAGGTTAAAGTCGGACCATCCCATCAGCCTCGGAACCATGATCGACCGGAGCGACAAAACCACCAAACCGGTAACGATGACGGGTAAGGTATCCATACTGCAAAGTAATTAAGGCATACCCAACACCTTGCCTGTTACCAGTTCTTTATTCCTGGTCGACCAACACTCGGGAGGTTTCCATCTTGGCATACTTTCCCCATCTACTTCGTCGAAGCTGTGGAAGACCATAAAAAAGACGGTTGGGAAAATACTGCATGATGTCTAACTGGATGTTCGCGTCGAACGGGGATTTCCGGTACCAGAGCTGACATTGGATGGCAGCCATTACGTCAGTTCTCCTTGTCTCTGGCTACCGAAATGTGATGTTGACGCAGCCGGCGCTGGAACTCCTCTAGCTGCTTTGAGCCGGTGCTGTCTTCGTCCTTGGCCCGCACCTGTTTGGCCACAGCCTGTTGCTTCGTGTTTTTCGCAGGCCTTGTCGCTGTAGGGCGGTTTGTGCTGCGATCACCCAATGGTTGGCTTGCAGTCTTCGGTGCAGTCTGCTTGCGGGCGACGCTCAGTTTATTGTCCTGGATGTCCAGGACCACCGTAGCTGTCTGTGGCTGCGAGCGGTTACCGACCTCCTAGTCAGCGCCTCGCTCTGCAGGAACAGAACCCCCAGCACCGCGCCACAGCCCGTAGAAGCCCTCGCAGTTCTTCCACATCTTGATTGTGCCGTCCTCGGATCCTGTAGCGTACAGGTTGTTGTCGGGTGAAAAAGCAATCGACCAGATAGGGCCATGATGACCCTTGTGAACGTCTAACGGAAATCAGGTTAGCTCTGTATGCCCTGACTCGCGGGGGGAGAGAGACTCACCAATCTCAACGCCGTCGTCCCACCGGTAGACGCGCGCCCAAGTGCCAGGCTCCTCTCCGACGACGAACTTCTTGCCCTTGAGGTCAAGGCCAACGCTCGAAATGCCATGCGACAGAGTCATGCGTTTCAGCTCCTTGTCTGCCTTTTGCCCACCCCAAAAGTAGACTGTCTTGTTGGCGGCTACGGCCAAGACCGGCAGTCCGCCTCCAATGTCGGACGGTGAGCTGTGTGAAGCTGCCAGAGACACGAGCTCGCACGACTTGATTTCACCGTCAAGCTTCTCAGTCCGGAAGCACTGACGAGTTGGCAGGTCGAACCACCGGAGGGTATCGCCCGACGCCGTGATGATAACGTTGGGGTCAATAGCCCAGGCAATGAACTTGATGGGCTGCGTATGCGAACCTTCGCCAATCTCAAAGGCTTCTGATGTGGGAATGGTGACGGCGGTAACGGCTGCCTCAGTGTCGCTGGGTCCGGGGCTGATAGCGGCCGCTTGGTTTCCTTGCAGATCGAAGAGCCGCAGCTTCTTCTCGAATCCGCCTGTGGCAATCATTCCCGAGTTATCGAAAGGATACGCCACGGCGCGTACAATGTGGTCATGTTGCAGGTTGTAGAGGAGCTCGCCAGTGTACGTGTTCCAGATTTTGCTGCAGAAGGTCAGTATCTTGGATCGTTGCAGCCGTCTGAAGGGGAGAGCTCACGCAGTAAAGTCCGCCGAGGCTGTAGCAGCAGTGGCAGCGTCAGGGCTCAGCCTGGCCTGCCACACAGCTCCCTTGTGACCGAGGAAAGTTCCAATCCTGTGGTATACTGGTAAGCAAAAGGTCCATAGTGGCAGGTCGGGTACACGCACCAGTCGCCAGTCTGACCATCGCGGAGCATAGGGTTTCCATCTTTGTAAGAGTCAGCATATCTAGTGCAACATAGCCCGGCGAAGGGGTGGCAGTCGAAGTACCCTTGCATGCCGAGATCATGTAGTACACATCGTCCTTTCTTAGGGGCGAAAAGCTGATGTGCGGTACTGGCCGAGAGTGGCCGTGGCAGGTCAAGGGGACGTATTGCCGGGGCGCGTCCGATGCCATGTCTGCCGCGGACGGGAGATTCGTGATGGGTGTCTGCCCAGGTCGGGGTGTAGTGATCGAGGAGCTCGATATTGAGGATTACGCGGTCAGGAGGGTCGGAAATGGCGAAGCAGAGCGGAAGCGAAGGACTTGTGGACGATCTCGGGGTATCAACGAATGCTCAATGCCAAAAAAGAGAACGCCGATGACAGGCGAGAGACAAAGGCTGGATGGATGCGAGGGGTGGAGGGATCGGATTCCAATTGTAGTCGAGTCAATCGTGAGCGCAGACTGGGCGGCGGACAGATTACAGAATCGGGAGTCGATGTGGTGAAAGCGGAAGGCGGGCGATAACTTGGGAGAAGTCGTAACGGTCGTCAGAGAAGGTCATAAGCAGGGAGCAAGAAAAGAAGGAGAGAGATGCAATCCGCTTGGAAGAAGGAACCCAGACTATTTCTTGCACAGAGAGGTAGGTACAGAGAACAGGGAATGACAAGGGGATTAGAGTCTGAGAACCTCGAGACCTCGCTGTAACGGCAAGTGGAAGCCATCACAGGCTCCCGGTCTAATCGCGAAGGTGGGGTTGGGAAGAGACCATGTCACATGGTGGATCACGTGGGCTCTTGATGAGCTTGCGTACCAACAATGATGCGGGGTAAGGTAGCTCATGGAGGGGCAGTTGGGGTAGTGGATGCGGGGAAGCTGCGGCCTGCGAAGTCAACCTCTGCGCTTCAATCCCAAGGTTTGTTGTACCTTCTGTTGGTTGCCTTCAGTAATACCAACAAGAGAGGTGTGGCGGACTTTCCGCTTTCACTATCGCATTCAACCCATGACGGGAATGAAGGAGGTGCAACCGTCCCCTAATCAGATCTGGCAATCGGTCTGCAGATGGGTGACGTCAGGGTGCTCTAATGAAGTGGATGCCTCCCTTGAACTTGACAGCTGCTAAACCCATATTTGCCAGCTGCTTTAGCTTAACAATCACACGGCAGGTAGCCGACTGAGGTGGCTCAAGCAACCCTCGTCGTCAACACTAACGGTGTGCAAGCTAGCACCCTTCCGCGCACGCCTCTCCATTTCTGCTTCGAAGGTCATTTCGGCGTGAGTATTGGGACACGTTTGCGGCGGTTCTAATCCGGTCTCCGTTCTGTCTGGCGCACGCTTTTGCGCTCCTCTTTCTACACGCTCTGGACTTCGACAACATGTCAGAATTCAGACTCTCGGCCCAGTTGCGTGGCCATGACGCCGATGTATGTTACCCATCTGACTTTCTTCTATGCTGTCAGGATCGCTAGCTGACTCTCATCTGCCAGGTCCGAGCAGTTCTCTACCCAACCCCTGACCTCATCCTCTCCACCTCCCGTGATCGGACTGTCCGAGCATGGCGTAGGACTGCGACATCTCCGCCGCAATTCGAGGCTTCGATCACGACTCAGGGCCAGGCGTTCATCAACTCCTTGACATACATCAAGCCGGGACAAGCGCAGGGATACGACGAGGGACTTGTGGTCACTGGCGGCCAAGACACCATCATCGAGGTCCGCAAACCAACCGCCACGCCATCTGACAATGCCGAGAGGCTCCTTATAGGACATGGTCACAATGTCTGCGCGCTGGATGTCTCTCCGAACGGCACGTGGATTGTGTCAGGCGGGTGGGATGGACAAGCGCGCGTGTGGAGCGTTGGCAAGTGGGAGACGGAGCTGCTCCTGAAGCACGACAGTGACGAATCAGTCAAGAGCGTCTGGGCTGTGTTGGCGCTGGACGAGCACACAGTGGTCACAGGCAGCGCTGATAACAACGTCCGGCTCTTTGACCTGCGCCAAGCAGTAGGAGGGGAGGTTCAGGCCAGTGTGATTATGCCGACGCCAGCTGTCGTGCGAGCCCTGTGCAAGGTCCCTAGCGGCATCAAGGGCCACCCCAGCGGTGCCCATATTGCCAGTGCCAGCAACGACGGAGTCATCAGGTTGTGGAAGGTCAATGGGCAGCAGGTCGGGGAGCTCCACGGTCACGACAGCTACATCTACTCGCTTGCCTCCCTATCCACTGGTGAGATCGTGAGCTCCGGCGAAGACAGGACAGTGCGGATATGGAGTGGAACCGAGTGCGTGCAGACCATCACACATCCGGCAATATCGGTTTGGAGCGTGGCAGTCTGTCCGGAGTCCGGTGATATCGTCTCCGGCGCGAGCGACAACGTCGTCCGGGTCTTTACGCGGAGCTCTGAGCGGGTCGCCGACGCAGAGACTATTGCACAGTTCCAAGATTCGGTCAAGGCGTCCGCAATACCCCAGCAGCAACTGAACACAGCCATCAACAAGGAGAAGCTAGACGGGCCGGACTGGCTGCAGAAGTACTCGGGCAGCAAGGAAGGCCAGGTGAAGATGATCAGGGAGGACGACGGATCTGTCACGGCTCATCAGTGGTCCATCGGTAAGTGCATCCTCTGTTCCACTGCGTGATGCTCTGGCTCCTAGTGCATATCCTATCCCAGAGGGCGCTGAAGAAATCTTCTAACTGGTCCACCCAGCTGGTCAAGAATGGATTGCCGTTGGTACGGTCGTGGATGCGGCCGGCAGTAGCGGCAAGAAGGTCGAGTATCAAGGAAAGGAGTACGACTATGTCTTCGATGTAGACATCGAAGACGGCAAACCCCCGCTCAAGCTGCCTTACAACTTATCCGAAAATCCGTACGAGCGTGCGACGAAGTTCCTCGGCGATAACGAGCTGCCTTTGACCTATCTGGACAGCGTTGCCAACTTCATCGTGGAAAACACGAAAGGCGCGACCATCGGTCAAGCGTCGGAAGCGCCTGGAGCTGATCCGTTTGGGAGCGAGTCTCGGTATCGGCCAGGCGACGGTGCCGCAGCGCCAGCTAAGAAGAAGTACCTGCCGCATGCCGAGTACATCACCCTGACACAGGCCAAGTTCGAGCCGATCCAGAAGAAGATCCTGTCCGTGAACGCCAACTTGATTGCCACGGGCAACAAACAGCACGCCCTCAATCCGGCTCAAGAATCCATCCTCAAGAACCTGACCACATCTCTGGCGTCCGCGTCTGGCACCACCAAGGTCCCGGACATTTCAGACGCAGCCGTGTCCCTCGTCGTCAAGCTTGCTACGGACTGGCCGTACGCCGACCGCCTCCCCGGCCTTGACCTCCTACGCTGCATCGCTCCGTCTCCGGCGCTACCCAGGATACACAGCTCCATCGTCCAGACGGCCCTGTCCGCCGCCCTCGAGCCCGACGCCGACATCCCAGGGGCTCGGGTTAACGAGAACACGGTCATGATGGCCCTCCGGACAATCACAAACCTCTTTGCCTCTCCCACAGGACAGTCTGTGGTAGCTCGAGGAGCTCACGATGTCGTTTCCACGCTGGAACGCATCGTCGGTGTCTCGGAAGGTGTCCCCTCGCAGGCGAATGCCGGGGAAGGCGCGATTGGTAAGAACAACCGCAACGTCCAGATCGCGCTCACGAGCGCGGCGTTCAACTACACCTGCCTGGCCTACCTGCAGCACAAGAAGAACAAGGACGCCGTCGGCGTGGAGGAAATTGGCGTCGATCTACTGGCACTGCTGTGCAATATCTTGGGGAGGGTCATCAGGGACCAGACCGACAGCGAGGTTCTGTATCGGGCCCTGATGGCTCTTGGTATGGTGCTTGCCATCGGTGGAGAGGTGCGGGATACGGTCAGGGCTCTGGATGCCGAGCAGTGGATTCGCGATGCGATCAAGAAGGGCGCCGAGGATAGGGTCAAGGATGTCGGTACCGAGTGTCTTGCCTACTTGCGGTAGCCGCGGATGGGAGTGGAGAGGAACAGCAGACTTCAATATGGGCCAATACAGTTGATGGGGCTGCCCACGGATGAGTGGAACGAATAATGAGCCAGAGCTATTGCATGTTTGATATTGAGAGGGCCTATATAGGACTAGAAGCTCCGTAGCCTGCAATCAAACGATAACTTCCCCAGTCTCGAGGAACCCAGTTGACACCGTTGGAGCCCTGCGATGGCCGACGATTCCGCCGACTGACATGCAGCGCCACGGACACTGTGGGAGTAGATGTCGTCGCCAGTGCCGAGGAAGTGGCTTGTTTGCCTCTTTCGCGACATTGCCGTTTGACCAACCTAAGCCCTCTGGCACAAGCACAAGAAGAAGAACGGTAACAACACGACCAGGATCGGACACAAGGCCTTGCCCTTCTCGCTTGGACGGTCAAGAAGAAGCCATATGATCAAGCCGGCGGCCGCAAGTGCAGCCGCGTTGCGGAGAGAGAGGTCGACTGTCAGCCGTGCGGTTATTGCCAAGTCGTCCATTTTGCGTTCGGGAGGGTAGGTCCCTCTTCGTTCGGGTCGTTGATATATGGGCGTTCCCTTCTTCTTGGCAGCGCTTGTTAGTGCAGTTCACCGGGGAGGTAAGGGGAGGCTTGGACTGAACCTGGACACTGCTGCTAGGACCCGGGACACCTTATTTAATTCTCCCACTGTTTGTGTTCTCTGACTGGACTACTCTCATCGATCCTCACACTACGCACTCATCTCGACTGGATTCAACTTCTTTGACTTTTCTTCACTCATTAAGGGCGCTCGCCTTCTTCTCCTTTCCTCCACTTCTGTGCGGTCTCTCCTTTCCTCCACTCTTGTGCGGTCTACTCGCGAGTCTCCAACTAGTCACAACATGGAGCTCACCGTCTCTCAAAGCGTCAACGCGGATTTGGATGATGACGAAGGCCGTGTAATATCGAGTCCACGCTCGATATCGACGAAGAGGTGGGAACATTTTGTGAAGCGCGAAGGCCGTAGGACGGGGACGCCAAAGCCTCGGTGCTGGCGGCCATCTCACCAAGCCGGGACCCAGATGGCCAACGCCGGATAGAGGGCATTTCGCGCTAGAGTCACGACCCCTCAGCACGGGATCGAGCGTCGTTGGGAGTCGCGACATGCAGCTCGACAGTTCCGGGAGACAGCCAAGATCCATTGCCTGGCAACTGCCTCGAGGAGAGGGGCAAGAGGTTGCGCAGAAGCTAGGCTACAGCGACGGACGTTATCAGTCAAGGATGCATACCACGAGGGCAAAGCTGACAGGAGGGCGAATCGACGTGAAGACGAAGCGGATGGAAGGCTGAGCACACGCTGAAATCTTACTCATATGGTCGGGAGATTCCATGGCGGGGATGGTATCGCTCATCAAGTTCCGGATATTATCCTCCATAATCCCTTAGTCAGACACTTGCCCGCGCCTGGATCTTGTAATAAGTTGATGCTTGAACATGCTCCGTTATTGGCAAGCTCGTATTCCGGGGCTGGGACCTGCGCGTCAGATGCTCTGAATCACTGAGGCCGGGATGACAGAGCCTGCGGAGGAGGTCTGGCTCCAAGAGTCGAGCATCATATATTATCCTGCTCCCCACACCGCCCTGTAGAGCTGTTCTTTTGAAGTCGCCTGTGCATCGAGCTGGTTATTGTCGACGGAGTATGTTCCAATGGTCAAAAGTCTCGTTCACTCTGCTCATGCACCACCTTCTCGTCTTCTCCCTGGCTTCCACTGCTGGGGTCTGACTACGAGCGGGAGCGGGCCAAGCGCTACGCCCACCGTGCTTTGCCTCTCCGGTTACGAATGAACCATGCACACCTGGGGGATGACCAAGAGCAATTAACAGATATAGTGTATCCAAAAAGGTATGAACAAAGCCCAAAGAACGCCCGGATATCACTTCTTCGCCAACCCAACGCCGGTATATATGCAAAAGAAATATACAGTAGGAGTGGTGAACACTTCACCTCTCTCAAATCACACCTCACACCAGAGTATCTCCCGCATCAGAGATCTCACAGCAGCACCCAGAGACCACCAGCGATCGCAGGCAGCCACCCGGCATACGACAGCAAGCCCCGGCTGCGGTTGCGGTTGAAGTAGTAGAACGAGAAGCTCTCCTCGGCGCCGCTGGTGACGTTGTTGGCGCCCGACGCGCGGTTGGTGATGGTGTAGACGTCGGCGAAGCCGAGGTCGTTGCTGTTGAAGCAGTTGCTCTCGTTGACCTCGGCGAGGCGCGGGTCGTTGGGCTCGACGAAGGTGATGTCGACGCACTGCACCTCTCACGTTAGCAAAATGCCGGTAAAAAATGCGGTTCCCCCCCTCTGGACAGAGATTTGACTCACCGAATAAAGCGCGGCCCCGTGTATAGCCAGCTCAACAACCTGGATCGTCGCGTTGTCGCCGGGGCTGACGGTCAGCCCCGCCGGGAGCGGCACCTGCGGCAGGCACACGGTGCCCGGGTAGGGGTTCTTGCTCGGGCCGACGAGCTGGAAGGGCGGCACCATGGGGTTCGACATGTTGGGCGGCCCGCCGTCGGGCCCGTCGGTGCCGAGGCCCAGGTTCACGTAGAGGAACGCCGTCGCGTGGCCCTGGAACCAGCCCGGCTGGAAGGATATCGCGCCGCCGGTAGTCGGCCAGAAGGTGCGGTTTGTGGTCGGGAGCATGCCGCCGCCTTTCATGATTTGTTGTTAGACGCCAAGCCCTCGGAATGTGCGATGGAGGACGGGATGGAAAAGAGGGGGGGACTTACACGGATACATCCATTGCATGCCGAAGGGGAAGGTGTCGTTTGTTATCAGGTTGTTTCCTCTCGTCCCAGGGTATACGAGAATGGTGTGTGCTGAGGCTACCGCCGCGCAGGCGACGGCGAGGAGTGTTGATGAGAGCATCTTGGCGGATATGCTCGTCTTTCAAGCCTCCAAGAATTGGCCGAAATGTTGGAATCAGCGATTGAACAATACAGAACAGCCGTTCTGACCTCGGTCAACACGAATTTCCCTTCTCACGATGGCCCCAAGTTCAGCGTTGTCGCCAAAGCTGACTGAATGGCAGTCGCACCAACCCCGCCTTTCTTATCCGGCTCTTGTCGACACAGTTCGATCAGATCAGCAAGAACCCTTGAGCAGATCGCTCTCCGTCTGTCTGTGCGTTGTGCAAATGCAATGCGTTGCTTGTCGTCGTCGTCAAAAAGGCTCAGCCCTTGAAAGCGGTAGATGTCCTGAGTGTCCGAGAGAGACAAAAGATCTAGGAGAACATTCGGGGGCCGGAAGCGCTGGCTCGCTCTGGGTAATATCGCATTCTCTCAACCCCGTCCAACTGCCCTCCATCGAGCCTCTGCAACCGCCGAGCCAGTGGCCCTTGAGAGTTCCCATATTGGGCGTGCGCATGGGGGTTGGGCGAGCCTGCATTGGACAGTCCAGCCAGCCAACAAGTACCGGGCGGCACGGACAGAGCGACTCGCCGCCGTTGGATGGTCCGGCACCAACAGCGCCGGGGACGCCATTGGTCGTCACCAGATCGAAGCGGGGCACCTCCAGCGGTCCAGCCCATCTTTAGCCGTCCTGAGTGGTCGATCTCTGCAGAGTGCCTGCCCCCGAGGTGCGTGAGCACGGCGCTGGGGGATGCAGGACGATTGTCAGGGTCACCGGCCAATAGGAAGGGCTAGCAGCAGTGATGGCTGCCGGGAGGGGATGCACGACAGCATGGTTGATCAGGGCCCCAGTTTTTTCGAACCATGGCTGCCAATGCGCCGTCAGATTTAAGCGCCCGAGTCGACGCCGCGTGGAACCAATCAGCGCTTCGGCACTTGCAGCTCGGATCCCGCTATTATTGGACAGCCTGGTGTTACCCTTCTCACCGGCTCACTGCCCGTATTCGCAAGATGCATAATGCAAATTGCCAGCGCCTGCTGAGAATGACTGACAGTTTCACGCGGATAGTCCGGGACAGACGCTGTTGCAGATTTGATACTAGCCGTGGGGCCCTAGAAGAGTCAAGCCTTGTTGGAGTGCCCCGTTTGCAGTTTGAGCGTTGTTCAGCCTTGTGCGCGATGTGAAGTCGGGGTCGTTGCGGATCATTGGTGCATGTCACTCGTGCCAAGCCCATGAAGCCACTGGCAGTCAGTCAGCGATGTGACAGTCCACAGACGTGTCTTTGCTCAGACTTGCGGCAAGGGGGGTCAGCAGAAGTGTAGATACTGGCAAGCCATGTTTCTGAGTGTTCACAGTCATCATTGAGTTGATCTCACTGATTCATCGAGACCAGTCTGTCCGACCGTTCTTTGACTGTGAGGTGGGTCTTGGATATGGAACGCACGGACTTTAAACCGATTTTGGAGCCAACTTCGCCCTCAAGGAGCTGTAGCCTCAACTCTTCATAACTTTAGATCTGTTTCTTCCGTGTCGATGCCGGTTCGCTGATGGCGAGGAGGAACTACCGTCATGATGTAGCCTTTGAGTGCCTTTCATCCCGCTTCTACTTCCTAGCTCCGGATCTCAACCCGTAGATTTGGACTCGGTTGAAGCCGCCATAGGCTCATATCGTTGAAACTGTCGAGATTCCAGATCTTGCCCGACATGAGCTCCGACGCAGGAACGTGGCAAGTAATCCCGCCAAAAGGCCGAAGAGGCCGCCAAAGACTCGCCGACCTCCTCACACAGGAAGCGGTTAACGCACAAACCCGGGCCGGCACGCCCCCTGCAACCTCCTTCCTCGACGCCGCGTCCATCGCTGCCGACCACGAGAAGCTCTGCAGTAAATGGAGGGACTCGTCCTCATACAGGGAGCTCTGCGCCCTCGTATCCGCCAACACCGTTGGACACGCCACCATCAAGACGGCCATCTGTCTGGGCCCGGGGTCGTTCGACGTCAGGGACGAGTCGTCCCGGTACTGCAGGAGCTCTCACGACGCCCACGTCCAGCTGGAGGCCTTCCGTACCGTCGTCGGGCTGCTGGGTGAGTGACTTCCCCTTCTCCCTGATGCCCTCTCCCTGGATGCGGACCACTAAATTGATCCTCGCAGAAGAGAAGAGCGGCTACAAGATCCAGTGCTACGCCCAGGAACCCTCCTTCGGTCCCAGCGACAAGGAGTACTGCCACTGTCTGGGAATCGAAGTCGTCGACACCCCGGGGGCATTTCAGCACGTCGACTCCACCGCCTTCGTCTTCGGCATCCACCTCCCCCACGTCGCCTGGGGGTACGCGTTGAGCCATCACCTGCCCGGCTTGTATGTAGGCACGAGTCTCAATTCTCTAGACGAGTTAGTTACCCAAGTCCCTCCCTTTTTGTCTGCTTTTCTCTGCGCTTACTGGAGCTGACTCACCTGCTACGATAGGCTGAACACGGCGCTCCGGGACGACAAGGCGCTCGCGGCGGTGATCGCTAGAGTCGAGGAGATGCGCTCGTCGGCCGACCGTTGGGCCTTTCCGGCAGGTGAACGGCATACCTGGCTTGAGTCCACGTTCTCTTCGACGGAGATCCTGTGGTTAAGGGAGAAGGCGGATGATGCATTTGGCGGAGAGAAGGGCTAAGATTTAGTTAGTCCCTTTTGTTGGATTAGATGGACAGGGGCTCCCGGCGTGGAAGAGTAACTATGTGCTAGGCGGAAGACATCTTGCGATGGCCGTCTAAGAGCTATCAAACGCAAAAGGATGGCGGATCCGGCGATTCAGCGATCACAGCTATAGACGATCTGGACGGCACTACTTGACGATTGGACGAAACGACGATGGGACGAGACCCCGAATACCCAAGGTAAGCTGCCCTAAAATAGGACTACTTGCGGCGAAGAAATCACATCCGTGAATAAGCGCACCGCATTTTGAAAGGTTTTCTGCAATTACTTCTGTCTGAGCTACCTCATAGCTAACTGCTGTTGTCAGCCCAAGGCTGGATCATCAGTTTACCACGGCCGTATCAGAACTCCTCGCTCAATGGCTCATGCCATCCGCTGTTCCGCTCGCTCTTCTGCTGTACTTTACAGGATGATCAACAAATCGCTCTCCCTCTCCTCCTGCTTCTCCTCTGTGTCTCCACGTGTCCGGTCCGGAACCGTCGCACCCATCTCTGAGGCACCGGACTGCTCCTGGAATGGCTGGATGTGGCTATTGACAGGAGGCAGAGACTCCAGCCAGTTATCCAGGTCAGCGAACTGAGGTCGGACCGCCGGGCCTTCCTCCTGAACGGCGCTCAGGCGATGAGGTCTAGCGCTGGGCACATCCACGAGGGTCGCGAGGTCGAGCAGCGCTGTACCGTTCCCGTTAATGTCCTTCTCGGCATATCCGTCGTTGGGGTCGACAGTGGTGGCATGCGAGCTTGGTCCCTCCCGTGAGAGGTCGTGACTATCCCCGCTCGCGATGGCAGCAGAGTTGGTGCTCCTGGAGCGTCCATTCCCGTTCCGCTGACCGGCAGAGCGCTCATGTGTGGGAGTATACGCCGAGTGAGCCTTGGGGACGTCATCGCCCTTGGCAGGCAGTGCAAGTGCAGACAGGACGTTGGCTAGGGTGATTCCGTCAGGAACACGCTTCTTGACCGGTGTGTTCTCGTCGAACACGTCATAATCCCCATTGAGCTGGAGCTCGGGAAGCAGAGCACTGGCCGCATCGGACTTGGCAGGGATGATGACTCTGGAAGACAGAGCCGAGCCGTTCTGGGCCTTCTCGCCTTCTTTCTCGGGACTGGAGTTCGACGGAGTCCCGACGCGTCGTCCATTAATGAGAGTGACCGGACGATAAGTGTCCTGGATTCTGGGTTCCTGTCCAGCCGTCTCGGCAAGAATCGCCCGTCGAGCCTCGAGGTTGGCCTTGTCGTGGGTGTCGATGTTCCGGACGAAGTTCTGGAACTGGTGCGCCACGGCTGTTGGCTTGACCACGCTATGCTGATGTCTCTGCGGCGGTGGCCGGACGATCGGAGCTGCAGGCTTGTTTGGTTGCTTGGCGAGCTTGTGCGGAGGCTGTTGGTCGGCTTGCTTCGCGAACTTGCGCTCTGGTTTGCCTCTCAGTGGACCAGGCTTAGGCGGCTCCTGCGCATCCGGACGAACGACGCCCCTCGGTTTGGCCACGGTGGCATAAGATGAGGTCGGGGCATGAGAAGGGACCAGGGCTTGCTTGGACAGTACCATCTGCATATCCTCGGGCTTAGAAGTGATGACCACTGGCGGTTGATCACCAGCGGCCTCGGCTTCCAAGAGCTCCTCGAGATCCATGTGCATCTGCTGACTGTCTTGCAGCTGTCGAGCCTCGTTCTGTGTCTTCATGGCCCGGAAGGCAGCACACAGGCAGTTGCATGGGTCTTTGCACCAGATCTGGCAGACATGACCACACGCCAACTCCTTGCCGCACACCTGGCCGCACCGGATCTTATCATGGGGCTTACTGTTGGTTTGACACGTGTTAGTTGTTTGCAATCAAGAGAGCCAATGGCCAGCTAGTTGTGGGAGACTTACGTGTGGCAAGGGAATGTGCATGTATGGCCGCAGTCGCGCACGAAGTTGCACCTCTGGTCGCAGCCGCCTGTATTGTCGGCCCATCCATTGGTGTTCTTGATCCAGATGGTCTTTCCATGTGGCTGGCACTGCAGGGGAAGCCCGCGAGTCGGATCATAGCGGTTCTGATTGACAAAGATGGTCCAGATCGGGTTCCAGATCTCCCCGGACTCTGCGGTTGCCTTGGCGGCGTTGACGATGTTACCGAACATGTAGAAGCCACGTCGTGCACGGCTGATGGCGACGATGACGCGGTTCTTGTTGTCGAGGAAACCACAGGCATACCGACGATCGGCTGGAGGGCTGCGGACGAGCGACAGCAGGACAATGTCGTTCTCTTCGCCCTGGTACGAGTCTACCGTGTGGACGTGGAAGGGTTCGGCGCTGACGGCCAAGGAAGGAGTTGTCTTGAGTTTCTTCAAGATAACCCTGCGCTGAGCCTTGTAGAAAGTCAAGACAGTAATCTGCGACTGCTTGACTCCGTTGTTGACCAGGTAGGCGAAGAAGTTGGCTATCATGGTGGCCTCTTCGCTGTTGTACCTGCTGTGGTTCGCGTCGACAGCGTCCTCCCAGTTGTGCGCAAAGAGCCAGGTTCGCCTGTCGCCCATTCCAGGCACGGGATCCCGCTTCAGTGCCACGGGATGATCCACGAGACCATCGTAGAAGTGGCCCATCACAGCCCGGATCTCGGGGGCCATTCTGCGCTGCTTATCCAGCATGATGTAGGGAAGACCGGTGTGGTCCACCATGCGCTCAAACATGGACATGTCGAGATAATAGGGCTTCTTGGAGAGCCAACGGATGTCGCACGAGGGTGCCAGCTGCATATGGTCGCCGACGAGGATCAGTTGCTGGATCGACGGATAGAGAGCCGATGTGATGTTGGACTCGCGAGTCTCGGCAGCCTCTTCGACCAGCATCGTCTTCGCGCCCAGGGCGGCGAGGAAGCCGCGATACTTCGTAAGACCCGTCGTGGTACAGCCGACGATGTTGACCTGAAGCTGCTTGACGACATTCAGGTCACGAAACCACCGGCGGGTCTTGACCTCCTTGCAGCACTCGACGTACTCGGCAAAGCACTTGAGGAACTCTGGCCTCAGCTTGTCGATGTACCGCTCGAGTAGAAGCTGGTACACAGCACCGCGCAAGTTCTTGGGGATAGCGTAGAGGTCTTGCTTGTTGGCTTCTCTCACGGCGCGCTTGTGCCACGAGGACAAGTGAGCCGGCTCTTTGCCCGTCCACTTGTAGGAGAAGGGTATGAAGGTCCCGTGGATGCGGTCCTTATCTTTGTCCTCCTCGGCAATGTTTCTCAAAGTCATCCTCGAACTCATATTCCTCTTGATTGTACTCCTCGTCATCGCCGGCAAGTTTCTTGTCACAGTGCTTGTTGCGCAACACCGCCGTCTCGACGCATTCACCTGCAATCCACAGGGAGAAGGGCCCATGCGGACGATGAAATGCTGTGCTCTCCATGTCGTCATCGACCAAGGAGTCGTACTGTTCGTTGGTAATGACGCCGGCGCCGAGAAGATCGTCCGGCTGGAGCAGCCCGTCGTGGAAGATGGTCGCTGTCAAGTCTGTCAAGGCCATGCAAGCTCTGCGGCGCCTGGCATCGAGGGCCCTGAAGGACTGCTCAACGCCGCCTGAGCCGAACTTCTGGCGGGCGTTGTACATGGTATGCTCTTCAATACGCTCGCTCTCGGTGCGTCCTCCGACGCGGACGATGCGTGCTCCCGCATCGAGGCACAGACTCAGAAGCTGATCAAGCGCGTGGTTGGTCTGGGCGGCTACGATGATGGGAGGATCGGTCCTCTTTTGGTTTGCCAAGATAATCTTGAGTGCCTCCACCGAAGTGAAGGTCTTTCCTGTTCCCGGAGGACCCTGGACGATGCAAAGCTCCTTGGTGATCATGCGGTACAGCGCGTGGAACTGAGTCTCGTCCAACGAAGTGTTGCCTCGGATGTCGGGCATTGGCTGACGTACATCATACCCTTTCAACCACTCTGTCGTGTCTCGCGTGGCGCTATCTGACAGACAAGCCGAGAGGTCGAGGACTGGCTGGTGGCGGACGAAGGACGCCAACGCATCAGACTTGTCGCCGTCGACGATGTACTTGAAGAGAGGGGACCTATGAAATGTCAGTTACGGTGTCACTTTCCGAATGCCACAAAGGGCCTACTCAGACTCCGAGGCCATCTGCAGGCCAACGAGGGTGTGGCGAACGGCTTCGAAGTATCCGGACCTGGCCTCAATCATGATGAGCTCCATGTCGGGATCGATGACGTAGTGGGAGACGTCTCCCCAGACGATATCGATCTGGGGCGGGTCCTGGTCAAGACCGTCTCGATACGGGCGCTGAGCAACAGTTGCCGTCATGCAGATGGTCTTGAAGTTGTCACGCTTCGTCGAGATGGCCAGAACGGATCCGGGTATCAGCCTGCGCGACTGCTGCCATAAGATCTTCTTCTGGGCGTGCTCGGTCATGAAAGAGATCCGGCACAGGGGGCCCAGTCTGGTCATCAGATACCCAAGGACTCGCACCTATGGCGCAACATCGTTAGCGGCCAAGCTTCCAGGTGCAGTAGTACCGTTAGAGAAAGGACGAGGAAGGCCTTACCCGGCTGTAAATACATAGGTCCTCATCATCGATAGCTGCGGCGTTGGACTTGTATTTGTTGACGGCATATCGGAGAGCCTCGGTGCCCTCGCGACGGAGGAGGCGGTAGTGGGTTTCTAGGTAGACGTTCTTGGAGGACCACGCAGCGTCGACGCAGTTGTGAGGGAGCGGCTCGGCGTCAGCCTGGCCTACCATGATCTCGCTCCCAGCAGGCAGTTCAGGCATCTGCTGCCACGCGTGAGTACCGCGCGGTTCGTGGAACACATGGTGCTTGATGGAATCGATGGCTGGGCGATGCGACTGTTTCGTCGAGTCAGCAGGGCGTTCTGCGAATGGATGTTCATACACTCAGAAATACCTCGGGGACCTCGGGCTCTGATGAGGCTGAGGCCTCGGAGCGCGGCTCAATCGCGATGGGTAGAGCCGCCTCCATCATGGGAGATGCGATGCTGATTTTAGGGATAGCAGTAAACCTGAGACGAGAAATATCAAACGGCCGCTTGGACGAGGGGGTGGATCCTCCCTGGGGTGGTCAGTTAAGGTAGGTAGGCCTAATATGTAAAGTAGATAAGGTACCTTTGGTAAGCATGCGTTATGAATGCCTACGTGTTACTTCCAAGGAGGGCTTGCCGTGGTCAGAAGCACCTCAAGAAGGTGGAAGAGCCTGAAAAATAGAACCCAGGGAAGAACGGAAGGAAGGAGGGAAGGCAGGGAGTCAAGATTATTGAGTGCCTTAAGAAAGTCTTGGTGCCCTGCCATTCGAAAACTTCGGCCCGAAAAGAAGTACTAGAGCACAGAGAGGGACGACTCGGCAATAAGAGAGCGGCAAGAACGGCGGAGCATAGGTCGGTGCTTTGTGTCTGAGGATGAGCGGTATTATTATCGAAGAGACTCGAACACACGTCATTCAAGGATCTGGTGTCGGAGTGGGCGAACTACCTTATGGTTGGAGTTCTAGACTATTATCCTGCAGAACCAGTTAGAAGAACAGCTTCTATCCTTCTATTCCTTAAAGGGTTAGATGAGGAATAAAAGTCTTCTAACTGTGAAGGCAAAGGCTGAACTCGAAGCCTAAGAGATTCAGGCGGCAGCTACCAGGTACAGCAGGCCTGCTCGGACCTTCAAGACGCTAAGAGATTGGAGGAGGAAGGAGACTCCAAGTGATTCGCTCAGGGAAAAGGCATAAGCACATGGAAGGAAAGAAGAGATGAAGAATGTAATCAAAGTACATGTGAACGAATTGGGTGAGGGGCA
>Ga0209127_100166_pt1 | contig 23830 bp, 12 predicted proteins | sample LakSupMetagenome_FD_187469 | JGI IMG/M metagenome (GOLD analysis project Ga0209127, IMG submission 187469) | Freshwater microbial communities from Lake Superior, Canada - Sta WM archaea (SPAdes) (version 2) | ecosystem: Environmental > Aquatic > Freshwater > Lake | place: Lake Superior, Canada...
CAATCATTCCCACATTCCCATACCCGTCCTCGTAGAGAAACTGCGTCAACTGCGTCGTCTTTCCCGAGCCCGTCTCGCCCACCACAATAACCACCTGGTTATCCCGTATGACCCTCAACAGATCCTCCCTGACCGCGAAGGCCGGAAGAAACTCCCGCTGCTCTCTCAACGTCTTGCTTTGACTGAAATTACTCGCCCCCTCGTTCTTCTTCAAATGATCCGCAAACTTATTCGAGCTCGTCTTGACCTCTTCCTCCTTAGCAGCGGGTACCGCGCTGTCCGTATCATCCTCCTTGACACCCATCAGATTCCCCAGCGCCGTGCCCGCCACATTCGTCGCCTCCTGCGCTTGCTTCTGCCGCTCCCTCTGCTGTCTCCGCTCCTTAACGACCCTACTTCCCTTGCGACTGAAAACCGCCATATCACTCTGATAGTCCCTCACCGCCGGCACGGGGTCAAGCTGCTTCGTAAAGACCGTCCGTCCATCCAGGAAAGGCGGCCGTAGATCGTGCACCAGCAGATGGATCCTGGTCCCCTCCTGATCATCCTCAAAGTCCTGCCCCATGTCCCGCCTCTGCGCGACACCAGACGTCAGCATCCTGTTTGTCTCCCACGCGTCGACGTCCTTCTGCTTCTGCAGCTGCCGCGCGTTCAGCCCGCCCTGCACGCCGGGCCCGCCCCGAGCGGCGAACAGGGCCGTCTTCTTCGTCACCAGGGCCGCCTCCCGCTCCGCGGCCGCGTAGCCCGACTCGTCGCCGAAGGGGTTGTGCGTGTCGTCGCCGAAGGTGTGCCCGCCCAGGTCGTCGTCGCCGCCGTACCAGTCGCGGTCGAGGGTGGTGGCCGCTTCGGCGTCGTAGCCGTCCGGGATGTCGTCCAGGGGCCTCTGGTGCGGGTTGGGCGTGCTGCCGCCGGCGAAGCGGGAGCCGGCGCGCGGCGTGGAAGCGCGGGAGGAGGAGAAGGTGTGGCCATGGCTACCGTTCTGCTTGGGGCCGCCGCGACTTTGCGAGCGCGAGGGCAGGTCGCCGAAGCGGTCGTCGTTGCGCAGGGGGTTGAAGTCTAGCTTGCGCCGCTTGTGAGAGCGGTCGTCTTCCTGTCGGCTCATGTTGGCAGTGTGGCCTGTCCAGCAGGGGATATATGGTTGAGGATACGGAGGCGAGGATGGTGATGTTTACGGATCCTGAAAAGTTAGGGAGCCGTAGCCAAGTCGACAGCGATGAAAGCTTATCGCACGATAAGCCCCGCGGCCCACCAAAAAGTTGTGCTGTCCAACTTTTTCTATCGCGAGAGTCGATACACCCCGGACTTCGTCGTAATACACTTGTTCACCCTTCTTACTGTTGCTACAAGACGCTGGCATCATGTCGTCTATGATAACAACAGCAACCTGGGTGCCGCGCGGGTTTGCGGCACCCTTCCCGTCGAAGTACACGTTCGACGAGGACGAGTTTGAGCGCATCGCAGAGCTGGCGAAACTGCAGCTAGACGACGCGAAGGAGGACCTCGAGGAGGCGGAGGCGGAGGCGGAAGCCGGGCAGGATGGAGAGTCAGAGGCCAAGACGGAGAAGAGCAAAAAGAAGGAGAAGAAGTCCAAGAAGAAGAAGGACGCCGAGGCCGAGGATGAGGATGCTGAGTTAGTAGTGTACTGCCCCCCGCGAGGTAACGACGTACTAACAAGACGACAGCGTCGAAATCGACGACGACTTAAAAGAGTACGACCTGGAGCACTATGACGACGACGACGAGCCCGACGCGGACGGCCAGACGATGGGCATGTTCGGTAACGTGAAGTCGCTCGCCTACTACGAGTCCAACGCCGACGACCCCTACATCACGCTCAAGGACGTGCCGGATGAAGACGACGACGACCGCGAAGACCTACAGATCCTGGCCACGGACAATCTCCTGCTCGCGGCCAAGATCGAGGACGAGATGGCCCACCTCGAAGTCTACGTCTACGAAGACGACAGCGACAACCTCTACGTGCACCACGACATCATGCTGCCAGCCATCCCGCTCTGCGTCGAGTGGCTCGACATACCCGTATCCAAGCCCAGCGTCGAGAAGGACTCGGTAGGCAACTTCGTCGCCATCGGCACCTTCGATCCGGACATCGAGATCTGGGACCTGGACACGGTCGACTGCATGTACCCCAACGCCATCCTGGGCCAGGGCGGCGCCACAGCCAGCGACAAGAAGAAGGGCGGCAAGAAGAAGAAGTCCAAGAGCAAAAAGGCCAACGACGAGTACCACGTCGACGCGGTGCTCTCCCTAGCCGCCAACCGGAAGCACAGGAACCTCCTCGCCTCGGCGTCGGCCGACAAGACGGTCAAGCTGTGGGACCTGCACACCACCAAGTGCGCCAAGTCGTACTCGTACCACACCGACAAGGTGTGCTCGCTGGCCTGGCACGCGGCCGAGTCCACCGTCCTGCTGAGCGGCAGCTACGACCGCACCGTCGCGGCGGCCGACATGCGCGCTCCCGGAGCGACTCCCTCGGTCCGCGTCGGCGTCGAGTCGGACGTCGAGAACGTGAGGTGGGACCCGCACGACGGGAACTACTTCTACGTGTCGACCGAGGGCGGCATGGTCCACTACTTCGACGTGCGGAACTGCACGGCCGACCCGTCGGCGGGGACGGGCAGCGTGTGGCGGCTGCAGGCGCACGAGGAGAGCGTGTCTTCCTTCGACATCAACGCCGTCGTGCCCGGGTTTATGGCTACCGGCTCGACGGATAAGACGGTGAAGCTGTGGAACATCGGGCCCCAGGGCCCCAGCGTGGTGGTGAGCCGGGACTTTGACGTCGGGAGGGTGTTTACCACGACTTTCGGCCCTGATCCGGAGGTCGCTTTCCGGTTGGCGGTGGGAGGCAGTAAGGGCACGCTGAGCGTGTGGGATACGAGTACGAATGCCGCGGTGCGGGGCGCGTTTGCGGGCAAGGTGGCCGTTAAGCCTGGGCGTGAGGATAAGGAGGATCATCTTGTGGGGGTCGAGGATGACGAGAGTAGTAGCGAGGAGGAGGAGGATGATGACGAGGATGAGGAAGGGGGTGCTGGCGCTGGAAGCGACGAGGATATGGATGAGGATTAGAAATGCTTTATCTAGCTCAGCACGGCTAGAGAGTCATGCGAATACCCTCAACGTTTTGTGTGTTTACTTGTGCGCTCAAGAATGTCATCCGGGAGTTCTAGCTATGCCTCTACCCCTGGCTGCTTGTATGCTATTGGCCCTGAGCGAAATTTTGAAGATCGACGCGATCAAGGCAGAAGGAAAGTCCTCAAATCACCGGACTGGGCCGTAAGTGCCATTTGCTAGTCTCCCAGCATATGGAGCTGCAGTGGCTGGTAGGAACAGTTCGGTTTCCAATCACCCTCACTTTTGACAGGGAGCCTGGGAGCCGGCGTTTCTGCTGACCCTGTACGCTATGGCTTGACTCTAGAACATCCGGGTTTGAGCTTCTAGAAGACCGGGCATGAGGCCGGCATGAATTGTCTGGCACATCACGCACGACATGTTCGATCTGCGTAGACCACTTCTGCCGCCCAGGCGTGATCTCCCGGGGAACACGCGAAACGTCCGATCGTGATTTTTACCGGGTTTGGGAGCTTTGACTTCACATGTATTAGTTTTGGTCCTTGGAATGCTCATGAGAACTAGGTTGTGTGTAAGAATAGATAAGGTTGCGGACAGCTTTCATGGCAACAGATACGGCTGGTGCCGAATGCAGGTCGTGCCGGCTAAGTCGAGCTGGTGAGAATCCGAAGTTTCCTACGCCTGCAGCAAACCGTACTCTGCCGCAAGGCGTCGCCACTACCCGAGAGTAGAGACGTGACAGTAGTGCGAGCATGGAAGGCTATGAGACCATAATGCGGTTGGGAAGGGTATTCAGAAGCAACCCGACTCAGATTTCTGTGGCCAGCGAGCCAAAACTATGGACAGATGGGAAGAAAGCCGCGACGGTCCGCAGGTACCAAGAACCCTCCAGCTCTGAAGCTCTCAGCAAGATGTGAGACTCCAACCTGCCCTACTCCATCCAGTGAGAAGGAGCAAAACATCCATCCCTAAACAAACACCTGTAACCCCTGTATTCCGTTCCGTGGTATTCTTCCAAGCCCCAAAGAGGATATCGTAGTCCATCATCCAGCATGCGTTCCAAAACCTCTGCCTCAAGTATGTACAGAGAATGTTACGCAGAGAACCAATCAAGCCACATCAAGCGTCTGCTTCCATCATATCCACAGAGCAGCCGTTGGCCGCGCGTCGCCCAGGAACTCCGAGATCAGGCCCTGGATCTCGGAGATGTACTCCTCAGCAGAGAAGTGAAACAGCCCACGCGCTGACAGGTCGTCGGCCGTGCTCTGCTTCTCCCTGCCGCTGAACTCCTCAGCTAGCTCCGTGACCTGCGCTAGCTCCTGACCGAAAGGATGCGAGTCGGAGTAGTCCTTCTTGTGAGGGTTCTGCACCCTGGGCGGTGACGGCAGAGCCGTAGTAGGTGGCGGCGCAGGGTGCGACACAGTTGATGCCTTGAACTGCTGATATGGCGCGGGCGAAGATAGATGTGACGTCGCCGTTGTGCTGGTGCTGGCGGACGACGAGCGCGAGAAAGTCATGCTCGCCTTCGTGGACACTGTCCTGTTGGACTGCTCCGACATGCGCGACACAGACCGGTGGCGGTTCAGCGCTTCGAACGACGCCTTCTTGGTGTGCGATGGCGCCCTCTGGGGGATGACTGGTGCGTCCGGCTTGACAACTGCCGAGTCTGGCTTCGCGGGCTGAGCTCCTGCTTGGCCCGGTGCAGCAAAGTAGCAGGACAAATGGTTCGGCTCCGGCGTCATGGACCTCTGGGGCGGGACATCTGGGCTGGTTGGCGGCGAGGATGCGGTGGTAGGAGCGTCGGACATGCCGTCATCGGACTGCGCAGACGAGGCGGTAGATGCCGCCGACTTGGGGAAGAGGTCTGGCGCATTATACGAGAGCATGTTGGTGGTGTGGACGAGCTCTATTGGCGCCGAGATCTTGTGCCTGAGCGGTGCCGTCGTTGAAGGTTTGTGCCGGAGCGTGCCAAAAGTCGACTTGGCTATGGTATTGCTCCGCTGCGGTGGGTTGTCGCCATCCGCGAGTTGCAGGCTTTGCTTCACCTTGCGGGTGGTAAATGCTCGTGCGAGAGACATGGTGACGATTCTCTGGGTAGGTATCCCTGTCGTTGGTTGAAAAGGAACGGAAGAGTCAATACCTGGTCGCGGTTTTATGGCGTCCAAGTAACAGAAAAGGAGAAGCTCGATTCCCTCGCAGTGGCGAGCGAATCAAGAATCAATATATCTGGTGAAGGGTGGTGACTGAAAAGTGAAAGATGGCCGCGATCTTCAAAAATGGGCGGAATGAAAAGAACACAAGATCAGAGTGGTCGGACCTTGAGGCTGGACACGGACGGACGGCGAGGCGCTCGGTGTCGGTTGGATGGTTGAGGTGTTGTGGCAAGTAACGCGAGCGTGGGATCGGTAGGATTGCAGACTGCAGTGGTAATTGTCTGGGTGTGACGTTGCGCGAGGTGGTTTGGCGACGATGTAGCCCTGTGCTGCCCGCTCTGAGACCACTAGGTGGAAGGTGACCTGGAAATGGCACCTGTCACTCTCCTCGAGTCGACGACCGTGTGACTTGCGACAGTGCGTTTCTGAGAGCAATTCAGAGACACTCGGAAACACTCGATAGATAGGTCCGCCTCGTGATGTCCCGTTCCTGGCCTCTTGGCTGCGTCCTTGGGGTCGGAGAATAGACTCCAAGGAAGTGGGATGAATGCGATGCAAGGCCGGCGGCTTTCAACCTCTGTGAAGCCGTTCACTTATAAGCTCCCGACCTGGAACCTGCGAGTTCCAGTGGCCGTTGGAAAGCCGGCGAAAAGAAGTTGATCGTAGAAGATGTGGTGAGACACGTGGGACCCAGTCCTTTGTGTGACTTTTTGGTTACGGGAGAGTCTTCCAGTCCAGGGAATGAATGATGCAGTTCAAGCGAGCTGCGGGTTCTTTGCGTCTCGTTGACGGTGACTGTGGTAATGTAATAATATGTTGTTCCGGACTCAGTCGAAAAGGAGTGGTGAGCCTGTTGGTTGCGGTATATTCAAAAAGAGAGGTAAACAAGTCGGGGTGTTATACTAGCAATCCCTTGGATCCAACTCTGCGCAAACTTCGAGCCTGCGGTATAGAAGAGGCTGGTATAAGTGGATTGGTTTAAGACTCGGTAGAAAAGAAGCTGCGTCCAAAAAAGGAGTGTCGACGGCGGCAGAACAGCAAAATGGAAGACTCCAGTCCAGAGAGGGAGCGCTGTGTCAGTGTCTAGGGAAGCACCGATGATAAAATTGAAAGGGAGGACGGACGCAACGCGACAGAAGAGATGGCAGTTCGAGCAGAAGGGGGGATGTGGGTCGCGATGGCGAGAACTGACAGGGATCAACTTGAGCGCCAGTGGATGCTCAAGGGTGGCCACGGACAGGGATTCCCTCCTCTGAGTCCTCTTGGTGTGATCTAAGTACAACTTCAATGTACCATTTCGGGCGACACAGCAGGCTGAACAAAGAGACAAAAATATCAGCCGTGTCTCGAATGCAGCTTGCATTCCATCGTCGATTCTTGAGCATCAACCTCCAGAGTAGTCTGGACGCGTTATTTGGTTCTTTTCCAGATGCGTCCGGCCTGGTCTTTGTCTCCGTTGAATTCAAAGTTGAGATGTCCCGCCAAAAAAACGGCCTACACGTGTAGCTCGCCGCTTGGCGGATGTGACCCTTGCAGCAATGATGCGGGACCGAGTCTATCTTTTAATGCGAATTGATTGGATAATATTCTTGCAGCCTTAGCCGTCCGCGAATCAGATGTACCCACGCACTCCTTCCTTCTTTTTTGGGGCAAGGCACGCCAACCTAGCGGGCACGACCCTGATTCTCCACTGCACTGGAGTTCAGAGCGCTGGAGCGCCGGCAATACTGTCTGTCCATCGTTAGGCATTGCTGATTCATGAGCTTGGTTCTGTGATGCTTCTAAATAATGCTCTGTGAGCCAACAGAGTTCCAAGTGGACGTGGGGTATACGTGGGCGCGCGCATTGCGTATACCAACCAACAGCCCACCAAAGCCGGATAAAACTCAAATCCCCGGATGAACTTGGGGATCAGCGCAGCTCTGGAGTTCCGTCTGAATCATCGCTTTTATCCGCGCCGTTTCTCCAGTCTTCGGACGACTTGTCCGTCCAAAGACAGTGCGATGTCATCTGGCAGCTTTCGTGGCTTCCCTTGTTGGCCGAACAGTCGGCGCTCAAATGGTGCCAGTTTTGCCAGTGTGCAAAAGTGTTTCCGTCCCTTGCAGCTGGCTGGAAACATGAAACATCCCAGGAGCCTAACCCTATTGGTTGAACGTCCCACCATTTCCCCTTTACTGTGGTAAGCCCTGGTCCCGGCCGTTTCAGAGTTGTAGACGCGGTCTTTCTGGAAGCCACTCACTGGCCGATCTTCAATCCTCTGGCGGCGCAGGCAAGGCAGTCGCTCGTAGAGATGGATCCAGAGCCAGTCATGTCCGAAGGAGGCCATCACGGCTGTTCTGAACTGACTTACACCGCCCTGACCATTTGCACTGTCGCGTGACTAAAAAATGCCCAACAGCATGTCTTTGGTCTAAGGATTCAAATGAACTTAAAGGTCGGTGCGTCTTCCTAGCCATTGCAATCAACGGCTCCTTCCCAAATGCCAAACTACGAACGCATGAATGATGGGAGCGAGCATCTCCACACGAGCAATGCCGCCCAGAGGTGGCACAGACAGTCATCGGGGCCGCTCTGCATACCCCGGAACGAACACCTCTTCGAGCCCGGACTGGACTTCCGAGACGGTAGATCTCGGAGACTAGACGGCGCGGATCATGATCGCCGTGATAATGCGGGTGTCCCGCACTTAGGTCTAGGAGCTTCCTGCATGAAACTGTGGAAGCAAAATGCTGCCTCGTCAATTATCGTACCCAAGCGACTCCCATCTCCTACATACAAATGCTTCTTCTTCTGCTTCCATACAAAGCGGCCTGCACAAAAGCCTTCGCCATAAAAGTATATATCAAGCGCCGGTGCAAATGCCCATAACCGTGATGCAGCTGGTCGTAGAATCAACGAACAAAACTCCTCCCCTCACCGATGAAATGTGGCGGGCGCGGTGGTATAATCTCTCTTCGATCCTTCTCGTCTGTAGTTCCATCTATTACCACCAAACACCCTCTCCGCTTATCAAAAACACATATCGATAACCACTGCACCCCTCTCTATCCTTCTTGAAACGACAGGTTCAAGCAAACGTCATACTAATCTCCTTCTCCTTCCCAAACTCCTCGTCATCGTCCGCCCAAGGATCCGAGAGCGTAATATTAGGCACAGTGTGGCTGCTCTTGATCTCCGGTCTTGCAGGAAGATCGTCGTCCACATCCTTCGGCGGCGGCGGAGGTGCCCGTCGACTCTCTTCTTCAAACGAGGTGTCGAAAGTCATCTGCACCTCGTCCTCGTCGTGGTGCGTGGGGTCGCCGTGCGCAAAATACCCGTTGCGGGGAGTCGGCGTGGCTGAACTCGCGAGCGGGAAAGTAGGTGTGCGGTCCTGTGACATACCGCGTTCGTGCGATGAGCGGCCCGATATAGGTGAGGGTGAAGGTGACAGTCGCAGGTCCTGCGAGGACCTGTACTCGTGCGACGGCCGGTAGGGAACCGCTTCGGCGCTTTTAGTCTCCCGTAGCGATTCTCTAGGCCCTCTCGCCACGACTGGCGTGGGAGGTGCCAGGCTCGGGCTGAGCTCGAGCTTCATCGGCGGCAGCGTGCTCTTGATCTCCTTCACCTGGAACAGCTCCGCGTCCGCCGGGTCGATCTTACTGCCCGTCTCTGCTTGTTCCCTGGCCAGCTCGGCGCGTATGGCGTCCACGTCGAACAGGACGCCGTGGTTGTTGCCCTCCTGGTCTTCCGTCCTGCCGCTTCCGCCCGCGGCGGCGCTCTCGCCTTGCTTGTTCGCCGCGTTCTTCAGCGCGTCCTCGTACACCTCCCACTCCTGCTTCTGCGCCCTCTTCTTCCGGTTGAAGAAGCCGAACTTGCTCTTGCTCCCCTTGCCGCCTTCTTTCTCGAGCTCCTTCCTCGCCTCCTCGATCTCGTTGATCAGCTCGCGCTGGCGCTCCTGGTGGTTTTCCGGGTCCGGGTCTTCGATTTCCGTGAACTCGTCGCTCTCCACCAGCCAGCCGCACTCGCGCAGCAGCCGCGGCATGGCGGTACGGTAGTCCATATGCCCCACCACAATGTCCGTCAGATCCATGTTTTCGATACCGGGTACGCCCTCGATCGAGGCCAGCCCGGCAATACGTCGGATGCCGCCGTTCGTCAGCCTGAAGAGGTACCCCAGGATCCAGTCATTGCGGTTATACCCGTTCACAAACCTCCCGCTGACCACAGCGCGAGCACGCATATACTCGTCGTGCTTGACGACCATGGGGCTGCCAAAGAGGTAGACGTTCTGCACCAGCCCGAAGGCGCCCTTGCGCGCCAGCTCCTGGAGGCACGAGAAGATGACGCGGCTGCCCAGAGAGTAGCCGACGAGCGTGACGGGGCGTGTGCCGAGATTGCGGTCGACGAGGGAGTCGGCCAGGATGAGACCTGCCGCTGTGGCGCGGTCGAGGGAGACAGCCCAGGGGTTGTCGATTAGGTAGGAGAGCTTGGTGAGGACCACGGGGAGCTGGAGGGCGGCCATGAGGGAGACGAGGATGGTGCTGCCGAGGAGTTGTTGCAGACCTTGTGTCAGTGCCTTTTGCAAGAGTCAGTCTCCATTTATAGCAGTCTCTCGGGAGTTAGTCCTTACCTCCGTCGCCAAGATATTGATGGTATCTCCCATGCTCGTCAACATCTCCGGCTCCCACAGCACGGAGTAGATATCTCCCATGATCGGATCAACTGTACTGTAGGGCAGCCGGACATCGTCCACCTTTCCCGTCATCCACCCGGACACCGTGATGATCAGATTCACCCTCTTGTTGTTGTGTAGGGGCCTGTACTCAAACGTCTTGACCGCGCCTGTTCTCCTGTTCATAGACCGCACGCCGATCACACTGCCGGAAGCCGCGGCGCTGGAGGTAATGATGGCCGCACCACCCACACCGGCTAGGAAACCGCTTGTGCCCGTAACACCGATCGTGGTGAACCCGGCAGCCAGACCGGCCCCGATTAGAGGCGCCATAAGGCCGGCGGAGAGTCCGATCACGAGCCCGCCGCCAACGGTGGCTAGCCCCATAAGCACGTAACGCTTTTTGAGCGCCATCTTCCTCCTGTTCTCCATGTGCTGGTCCTCATTCCAGTTTTCCTTCTCGGCTTGTTGCTGCATCTCGAGGGCGTCTGTGACTTTCTTCTCGAAGCGACATATGTCCAGCCAGGGTATCTCCAGATCCTTGCCCACCTTTTCCAGTAACACCCGGGACCGCGCATCGTAGACCGAGTCAGCGATTAGCACGAGGAAGAGATCGCACAGAACCGTCCAGCGTATGTCAATGTCGATCTTCTCCGTCGTAGGGAGCTGCGAGGGTGTCCGGACATCCTCGGCTAGTTCGTCGTGGTCACCTTCCTTACTGTACGGTGGTGGGGGCGTCGCTGGGTCCTCCTCTTCCGGTGACACCGGCGACTTACCGGCCGCGGAGCTCGGACGCGGACTGCTAATCACCGACCCTGGCCGCGAGGCCACCTTCTCGTTCTCCGCCATCGGGTTCTTCACTCGCGCATTGGCCATGAGCACAGGCGTCAGGTCCTGCGGCATCACGCCATGGTCGCTCAGCTGCTCGATCATCACTTGCTCAGCGGGACTGATGTCCATGTGCGTGTACAGCCGGATCATCATCTTCTGGCTCCACATTTTCATGCTCTCGGCGGCGATCAGGACCTCCTTCTTTGTCCTCTTTCTGCCATTGTCGACGGGCATGGCCTCGATCTCCTTGACCATGACTGACATCTCGAGCCTCGTAAGACCGACGTACGCTATCCTCTGCCCTTCGGTTAACAGGTCCTTGGTGGCCTGTAGCTGACTTACGGCGTCACGCTGGTGCTCTTCGTCTTCGGTAAGGCTTGTGGTAGCACCAGCCTCCTTGAACAGGTACTGCGTGTTTTCGTCTATGCTGTTCACCGACTCGACGTCGTCGTCCATGATGACCCGCGTATAGCCCTTTCCTGCGCCGCCGAGGCCGGCATACCCGTAGGTGTCTCCCATTTCCTCCGGTTTCTGCTCCCTGGCGATCAACTTGTTGTCGTCGTCGTAGATGTCGTAGGGCGCGTAGGCCGGCATCTCCTGCCATTCGTCATCATCGCCGCCCTTCTTCGTGTCCGCTTCGTGGGTGGTGAGCTGCTGATGGGAGAATTCGGAGATCCCTAGGCCGTTGGCGGTGCTATCCTTGCTTGTCTCGCGGCTGTGGCTGAGCGTCGGTAGATCTTTCTTGGCCGTCGAGATGGCCTTGTCTTCGACTGCCACTGGCTCCGATAGTTCATCTGCTCCCTTTCCAACTTTCTCAGCAGTACCATGCTCGACCTTGGGGCTTGAACCTTCGGGCGTAGCTTGCGACTCATCTCCGCTTCGACTATTGTCGCTGGTCGGCTCTGATCCCTTTTGTGCACTGGCCACCATTGGCGTCTTTGGTTCGTCTTCCTCTTGCGCAATATCCGCCGCCACGCCGGCGACAGATTCCGGCCGTGACAGGGCATCCTTGAAGTCGTCACCGTCTGTCTCCGAGTTCGTAGCGTTATTAGACTCCACCGAATTCGGCGCGTTAAAGTCGGGATTCTTTTCTCCCGACACCAGGCCATTGGCCTTCGGTATCTCGGTCGTGCTGGCTGTTCGACTCCTGGCGATTGACTTGATGGCGCTGACTGCGCTCGAGCGCCTCGGTGGTACCGGAATCGGTTCCGGAGTCGGCGGAGTCGGCGCGACGTACTTCCTTATGGGAAGGCCGAAGTCGTCGAGTTCTGGTGGTTCAACGGGCATCGTTGGCGCATTGATAATCTGCGGCGCTGCTGGCTTAGGTTCCGTTGTCGAGGCCGCGCTTGCCGTGGCTATTGTTCGCGCGGATGTCGGCCTGTCTGATGGGGCGCTGCCATCCAGCGCTGACGGTGTGCCGTGGCTGCCGTTGGGATCGTCTGTAGCGTCCTGATCTCCCATTATTTATGCCGTAAAGCATCCAGAACAAACGTGCAAGCCGGGCGTCTGGGGAGCGGCTGACGACCAGCACATGCAGAGCTTTGGGAGAAGGGAGATCAGGCGATCAGGGGGAATTCGGCCTCGATTACAAGGGGGGTAGTGATGGACTTCGGAGTCAGACTTTGGTGTCTTGGTGTTCGAGAGTCTATTAGGGAAAAGCAGCAAGCCTACGGAACGGCCTGCGTCAACGGAAGGCGCAGATTTGGACAAGAAGCAGAACAAGCAGATTGTATACAAGTCGATGAGGTGGTGAGGTTCGTCACGAAGTGCATTCCTTTGTGCGTAATCTAACTGCCCAACGACTTTCCCCACATGATGCGTTCGCGAAGATCATGTAGCCACTAAGAGCACGGACCCTTTACCGGCTTCTTCAGTGGAACGCGGGCTGGAACAGTTGCACTGCAGCAGCCACAGTGCCAAGCGGTCCCTGCGCTAGACCGTTATTAAGTGCCCGAGTTTCAAGTTCGAGATACTTTTAGTTTGCACAGGCCAGAATGAGCGCAAGAGCGTCTACGACGGATCTCGGACAGATAGCGGGCAAGACTTGGAACGGGAATTCGAATGTACATTACAATGAACGTGAAAGTCTTCACAGCGATCAAGAAGCGGGACTGACAATGGAACTCTTGCCCAAAACTAACATTACTCTGCGCGCGACTAGCTGTGTGGTATCATGTAGTTGTAGCACCAACCGATGACGGGTGCTCCTCAAGCCTCAACCGCCTCATTCGGGGCGGGGTGACTGTGTGCTTCGACCGGCGCAGCGGCATCCTTTCCACTCTGACCTCCAGCCTGCTCCCCATTCTTCGCCCCGTCCTCTCCTCCAGCCCCACCCTCAGCGGCAGCCTTATGTCTCCTTCTCCTCTTCCGCTTCGGTTTCGTCACCTCCGCCCCCTCTCCGCCCTCTGCCTTCTCCGCTTCCTCCTGCTTCTCTCCGTTTTCCTTCTTCTTCTTCATGATCTGCCTCAACTCATCCTCCAGCTTCTCTTCGGCATTCATCTTCTTCTTCGGCTTCTGCACCGACAGCGGATTAGGCTCCTTCTTGCCATACTTCTTCTTTTTCTTCTTCTTCTTCTTCTTCTCCGCCGCGTCTTGCCGTGCATCCTCGCCCTCGCCCTCGCCCTCGCCCTCCCCCTCACTCCCGCTCCCCTCCTCGTCATCCCGTTTCCTCTTCTCCCCAGCCGTCTTCCCCCGTACATTCCTCACAAACCCGTCCCTCAACTTCCCCTTCTCCTCGCCCTCGCACGCCCTCCTCGTGGCGTCAGGCATCGGCTCAAGGATCATCACGCTCCGGTTGACGTAGATGAGCGGCACGCCTTTCACCGCGCGCATGGCCCTCCGCACGTCCATCTCCTGCGAGGCGACGCAGTATCGGTGCTTGTTGGTGCCGTTCTTGGCCGGGTCGATCACCGAGGATAGGCACTCTAGCGTGCTCAGAGGCTGGGGGTGCGTGTCCGGGTGGTGGCCGCAGCGGCGGCGCTCGCACACGTTCTTGGCGACTTCGATGGCTGCTGCGACCGAGGGGTCGCTGTTGGAGGCGTAGAGGTGGCGGATGGAGCATTGTGTTATTACTGCGGGTTTGTCAGTTCGCCGGTGAGAAATGGATGGGATTGAGAGGAGTGAGAGGAGAAAAGAGCACATACGGGGTTTGACTGTGCCGTGGAGGGTGCGCTCGAGCGCGGCTTGGAGGTCCATCTTGCATTTTGTCGTGTCTTTGACGAAGTCGGCGTCTACGATCACCTGGTAGGGCTCGCGGAAGCCGAAGTGGATCGTGTACTGCTGTATCAGCTTGCGATACTGTTTTGAGCGTTTGCCTCTCATATTGGCGGTGTTGAGCAGCCTCGCAGGAAAGTTGAGAGTGGAAGGCTGTTGATTGAGGTCGCCGCGGGGACGAGGATGGTTTGGCTTGGTCTGGAAATTTTGGAATCGACGTCGCGATAAGGACGCCGCGAGCTGCCAAATACCTTATCGGATGTGACCAAGTGGGGCAGATGGCTGATTGACGGGGACCACCTCGATAGGGTAGCTCATCGATTTCACTTGGATGCGATCTCGCTATGTAAGGCAAGCTGTACGGCTAAGTATACGGTTGCGAGCACGATGGCCGCATAACCAAGTAAGGTAGCAGTGAACCTCTCGATCAGGGGTCACTACGCTGTGCCACAGTTGATGAGCTTCCTGACCTGCTGCCAGAAAGGGCAGTAACACCACAACGCCGATGACCCTCTATTAGTCCCGTTGCCCAACACCCTCAGTCCTTCCAGTCCCAAAGTCCATAAGGTCCCTATTAAAACTCTCGACACGATCCCGTACACCGCAAAACCAGCCTTCTACGTCCCATTAACTAACAGAAGCTCCCGCAGTCGCCTTGCCGCATAGAATCCGAAACTCTTCAAGAGCTCTCATAATCATCATTCCTCATGCAAAGCGCTGCAACAACGCTTATATCATCAAGTTTGCCTGTCTCATCATTAGCATCTCATCGCAGCATAAGCCTCCATCACGGCAGTACTCACCTCCCTCGCTCGGCAAGCCTTCCTCGATGGCATGCTCCATAAACGGACTCTCGGCAAACGGGTCCAGCGCAATCTTCTTCGCCCGCTCTACCAGCTCATGCGCCACGAAATGCATTTTATTCCTCGCCCACTTGTGGCCTTCTCCTTTGTCCCAGCGCTCGGCGCTGTCGCATACGATCTCCACGATCTCGTGCGACCACAGGTTGTCGATCACTCCGTCGCTCATGGCCAGCACGATGTCCCCAACGTGTATTGGCACCGCATCAACTACCGCGTTTGACTCTGGAGTGTCCGGGCTGTTGGTGCCAAGCTGTCGCGGGCAGTCGAACCAGTGCCATTGCTCCTTGGTCTTGTAGACTATGGCGCGGGTGGACGGGCGGATCACCATTACTTGGGAGTCGCCTAGGTTCGTCACGTAGAGGAGGGGAGCAAGTCCGGCACTCTTAGATGGCGTGCCGGAGTCGCCCTCCTTCCCGGTAGCCGCTTTCTCTTCCGGCGAAGACGCACCGGCCTTCTCGTAGTACAGCTGCGCGCCCGTAGCTGTAGTCGTACCCAGCCACTCGTTCGGCTCGCTCGTGGCGTCCTGTGCGCGCTCATACGCTGCTTGTAACGTCCCGACTGGGTCCGGCTTCTTGTTTAGGTCGTGCTCCACCTCATCCGCCCAAAAGTGCAGGATCAACCTCGCCCACAGCCCAGCATGGCCCTTAGGCCGGGTACTCCACGCACCTACCCCGTCATTGGCGCCGATGAAATTGTCGCCGGCAAAGACTGCATCGTCGCCGTTCGTGCGACCCCGGATAACCTCGCCGGTTACGAGGTGCGGCGTATCGTGGGTGCTCAGGGGGTCGGAGAAGGAGCCTGACGGTCGGGAGAGGAAAGGGGGCGGAAAGGGGCGCGGCGTACGTTTTGCGAAGAGGGCGATGCCGGTCTCGAATTTGAAGGGTAGATTTGCAGGCACGGCGGCAGTCAGCGGAGGTCTAGGTGGTCGCTTCGGTTGTTGTTGTTCTGGCTGTTGTTGTCGATCGGAGCCTGGAGCAGCACTCTTCGCGTCGCTCTCGTTCGGGTTATTCTTTGGCTTTGAGAATATCGACGGATATAGAGAGAATTGCCGCGAGGATGCGACGGTGTGACTTCTATGAGGCGCTGCTTGTAGGGCAGAATAGCACCTGGCGCGGTGCCGGGGACATAGCGGAAGCGGGGATGACGGTGGAAAACGACGGGCAAGATGGTTCAGAGCCTCCGCTCGGCATGCTTGGATAACGATGGAGGCCAGCTCAGGTGGTAGTTTCCTCATTCCAAAGGCGGCTACGGTAGGATGAAGCCTGGTGTGAGGCTGGTATGGACAGCATCCGGACTCGAGATGGCAGGATTACTGATGACCGGGAGCTGGTTTTATTGGAACTTCGGGATCGCGAAGGGGACCAACATCGGGGGGGCGATAAGGGAGTTGTAATCGCCCAATTCTCTTTTACAGTGGGGTGCACGAATAAAGTTAGCTTAGTGCTATGCCGGAAGAGGCTTAGATTCCGGCTCGCGCACTCCGCCCAAGTTGCACCCGGCCGATTTCTTTCGGCCCGCTCCAAAATCATCATTCACCTTACCTAACGACACAATAGCATGCTTTATAAATACCCAACGACGACACAGCATGCTGCATAAGGCTCCATGCCCTCAACATCTCAAACTTACACAGTCGACAATCGCTTCGAGCTAGATCAGCTCCTATTGCTGATGCGAAATCAGTATTCTGGCGACTGGGAGGTTGTTACTGCCAGGTTGCAGACCACATTCGTCGTTTCGCACAAATTGCCCCGTATCGCACATAGCACGCCCCTCTACCACTACCAGAAGTTCTAGAAAATACTGGCAACGGCCGAAGTCCTTGATGTGTTCAGTCCGCAGTAGCTACCAAGTCAGTGGTCTGGATTCTCCCCCAACATCGCTTCGACCTCCTCAGGCCTGCGCTCGGCCATGTCCTCCTGTTTCCACGCGTGCTGTTCTTGTCCTTCTCTGATGGCGCGTCCCTCAGCTCATCCGTCCATGGACTTGGCGGGGTCTCACAAATCCTCGAGGTCCCAGCTCGTTGCCGATGGAGAACTCTCAACTGGTCGCGGATGTTGTTGATGCTCGTGGTACGGTCGCTGTTCGGTTCCATGTGAGGCAGTGGTGGTCACATCAGCCACTGAAGCGCCGGCAGCTGTGCCTCGTTGGTCCTCGTCGTCGCTCGAGTCGTAATGTGAGCTTGCATCCTCCGCAGAGTAGATCTCGTCTTCGTCGATCCACATGTTTTCTCTCACATTGTCCCAGAATGCCTTTACCTGGGCTGGGTCACGCCGCACGAGACCGATCTTGCTCTGCGTCTCCGTCTCTCCCACCCTACGGAATCACGATGTTGCGAGTCTTCACACGATTTCGCAACCACTTCCCGGTTCCACATACATGAGATATCGGCGGTCTTTTGGGGCCTCTGGTCTGGGTTGCAGAGCCCGCATCGGTTGGGAGCCATTGGTTTCCATATAAACCACTCCATCTACAGGGTAGCTTGTGCAAGGGCAATGATATTGCAGGACTGACATGCAGAGAAACTCGATGAGGTCGCAGTCAGGTGTAGGGATCGTTACTGCTCATGAACGAAAACCTAAGCTCAGCGAACCTTAACAGGCGAAGAAGATCCAACCATCTTTTTAAGTCTAACTGGAGGCATGATCAACGGCAGGGGTCACGTGACATCTGACAGCGGAGTCCGGAACCTGTATCAACACCCTGACTTGCTGACAGGCACTCCTCCAGTTCACCGGCCAGTTTTCTCACAAACACGACATGAGGTCGTCCAAAAGACAGGCGGCTGGATCAGCCGGAGGCTTTTTGAAGACGTGCAATACCTGCTTTCTCGGTAAGATCCGGTGCGATCGGAGTCAGGGTTCCGGACCTTGCGACCGTTGCCTGCGTCTGGGCAAGGAATGCGTCTTTCCACCTCGACGCCACAATCACAAATCTCAAGTTAGGAATAACCGCCCCGCGGGCAGTCAGCCTGATTCCGGCCCAGACCAAGTCGCGCCGCCATCCATTGGATCGCAAGCTGGTCGGACTACGCACTCTCAGTCGCTCCCGCAACCTTTGTACGTAAATGGCTTGGACGATCCCCTGGTGCATATCCACTCTTGGATCAATGTGGAAAAGCAAGGTGAACTTCTCGGTCTGTTCCGAACTCGGTTATCTCCACGGTTCCCATTTGTGGTTATACCTGAGGATGTAAAACCGGAAGACATGTACCAACAGAGACCTTGTACCCATCTCGCGATCCTAGGTGTGGCGTCCTCGGCGGATTTTGTGTTGCAACGGAAACTCAGCGGCCTCTTCAACCAAGTACTCACAGCTAGACTGGCATCCGGCAAGCTGGCCACCCTTGACGTACTTCAAGGGCTGCTGCTTCATATTGCATGGTATGTCCCCGTGAACCTAGTACTCGATCAGGCGTTTGCTAACGTTCGCAGGGCACATTACCAGAACCGACCACGTAGCTACACCCAACAGTTGCATCTCGCAACTAGCATTGTTACTGACCTGCGGCTGGAGCGACCGCGGAGACAGCAGTTGTGGAGTGTTGACAAGTCGAACGAGGGTACAACTGCCGAGTGGCCGTCCGATGAGCTGAGAGCGATGATAGGAACGTATTACTTGGCCTCATGGTGAGTTTATCTGGGACTGGCCGTATGTTGCTGTGCTGAGTCCCACCGGGTAGCACTTCCATCGTGCTGCAAAAGATGCACACATTCCCATACACGGGCTTTATCCTTGAGAGCTGCCAGATACTTGAGCGACGAGGCGATTGTTCCAGCGACGGGCACCTCCGGCACATCGTGCATCTTCAATGTCTTGTGGAAGAGCTTGAAGCCGCTGTTAGGCTTCCATCCCATGCTACGGATACCGTCATTCTGTCCGTTCGAGATCGAATGGACACCATCAAGTCAGACCTTAGCTTTCCGCTTCGTGATTGTCGTACGTCCCCAAGAGTTCGGCCTCTGAAGCTAGGGAGGATGTTGCTGATCTGTATATGTAGCAATACTCGGGCTGCAGCTCAGCGTATTCGAGCTCTTGATCAGTCAACAATCTCTACCGCACTTACCGCTGGGCGCTACACAACGGTTGGTGGGCGAAACCTTGCAACCCATTTTGGATCCGCTTTTAGAGTGCATAATGGCAACCAAGGATGTGCTCAGTGGGTTCCTCGTTGTGCCAGCAGGCTACGAGCACTTCTTACTGAATCTCGAGTGGATAGTCCTTAGTTGGAGCTTGTCTCTCTCAGCGAGGGTTGATGTGCTGGCTAGCGACCCTTCCATGGCTCATGTATCCGGACGAGCACGGCGACGGCTGGATTTCCGGTATACGCTCCGCCAAGTAAGCCTCAGGCTGGAGTCCCTGGCGTCAGCTCACGAGGACAGCACCGGCGACCGTGACGTTTTCTACCAGTTTCTCAAGCGGACCAGAGGTATTGAAGCATGGTATCTGAGGCGTACAGAGCTCGATTCACTGCCGACGTCAGGTAGTGATGCTGCCGCAGCAAGCAACGCTGGCACCACAATCAGCCGTAGCGTGGCTGTCGCTTCTGCTTCGACTATCGACCCTTCAGAGTCTGGACATACCACGTCCAATAACCTCTCATTCGCCGACTTCTTTCCGCAAGAGACGCAGGATGTGGACTATGGAATGTTCCTCGGCATGCAGGATTTTGACCTGTTTTGAAAGCGGCTGCGCATCTCTCTTTGTCCGTGAAGTACGTTGTCCCGTGGCTTGGCACGCACACGGACACGGACACGGACACGGATTTTATGCCTGAAGTATAGAAGAGACGGCAACACGATGCGGATACGGACACGGACATCGGCACGATATCTGCTCTCGGAGCTCATAACACCCATGGCTATGGCGATGGTCTATCCAACAAGAGGACTAAACGTGCGTCGAGGATTTGACATATAAACACCATGGACGCCCACGGTTCATTGTTGGTCGTAGGGCCATCCAACCCCCAGCACCGTCCTAAACCTCTATAACGCAACCATGCCTTCTTCGACACTCATTGCCTCCACTATACTGTGGTTGCTTCTGCAACTCAGTCAAGCCGCCGATCAGCCAAGTTATCAGCCATGCCCTCTCCTCCGAGCATATTACGATGCGCCGGTTCTTTCTAAGACGTCAGATGCCGTCAAATCTCTGTCAAACGACTTCGACGCTGTGTTCGATAACCTGACGCGCAGCGGCGGGAGCGAGGACTACGGCGCCGTCACACCTGATACAACGTCCTTTTCCGTCGTGCTCTTCTCGGAGGCCAATGACAATAGCACAGTTGACCCCGTCTTCTACAGCTACCACTACACTGCTCCGGCGGCAGGTGGAAAGGTGAAAGTGAACGGGGACACTACCTTTGCCCTCGGAGGTTTGACGCAGCTCTTCACTGTTTACGCATGGCTGGTCGAAATGGGTGTTGAGACCTGGAATGACCCTATTACCAAGTACCTCCCTGAGCTCAAGACTGCCAGCTGTGATAGCAACTTCACTGTTGCCTGGGACACTGTCACTATCCAGGCTTTGGCCGGTCACATGGCAGGCATTGCCCGCGACTCCAATGTGTGCGAGCTCGGAGCAGCATGTGACAGAAATGGTAAGCCCAAAGCCCGACCTTTCAACTCCCTTTCGAGCCGCAGACTAACCGTTCACAAAGCCTTCATTACCTCCTTCGCCACGATGCCCGCTCTCTTTCTCCCGAACACAACGCCTATCTTTTCCCATGCCGCTTTCCAGCTTCTCGCATTTGCCATCACCTCGCAGAACATGTCCACCAAAGCAGCCTTCCCCGACATCCTCACCAATTCCATCCTCCACCCTCTCAACCTCACCCGCACCACCCTCCTCTCCCCGTTCAACTCCGGCTCCCTCCTCGGCCACCCCGTCTCCCCGTCCCAAAAAGGCGAACAAGCATCCCTCTCCCTCCTCTCGAACCCACACGACCTAGCCCTAGCCGGCTCCTCAATCCTATCCTCCGCCCTCCTCCCAGCCAGCACAACCCGCCGCTGGCTTTCCCCGTCGTCGGCAGACACATCCAACATCCGCAACGGCGCTGGCCAGCCGTGGGAGGTCTACCGCGCCCCGATCACCTCGCAGCTGATCATCGACATCCTCCTCAAATCCGGCGAGGTGGGCGCGTACAGCTCCTACCTCGGTCTGCTCCCCGACATGGGCGTCGGCTTCGCCATCCTCGCGCACGACGAGAGCGGGAAGGCGGCGGATCTGAATGTCTATGCGGATGTTGTGGCCGACGGGTTGAGCGGGATCCTGAAGGTTGCGGCGTTGCAGAGCGCCGGGCGCTATTCTGGCGCGTACAGCGGCCCCGACGGACTTGCGGTCTTTGGTGCTGATGCCTGGCCTGGACTGGTGGTTGAGAATATTACGGTTGGGGGGAGGGATGTTAGGGCTGAGGTCGCGAAGGATGCGGGGATTGAGATCGGGAACCTGGATTACAGGGTGTATCCTACTAATATCTGGGATGTGGGAGCAAAGAGGCATCAGTTTGTGGGAGTCGTGCAGGATAAGGACGCGCTGGTTGATGCGGGGACCCCAACTTGCATTACGTGGATGAACGGGATCGTGCAGGGAGCTGGGGGAAGGGTGGTGTTTGGGCTTGATGATGAAGGGATGGCGAGCTCGGTGGAAGTCGCCGGGTTGGGTGGAAGCTTGAAGAAAGCTGGAACATGATGGGGCGACTTAAAATGGAATTGGATGGTTAACTGGGCTGTAGTCCTCTACCTCTTATGCCGAGCACTCCGCATGGTTCCCCTGAGACCGGTAGGCAATTCCCATCTACTCCCCCTTACCCGTCCATCTCATCTGGAGCATCAAGTATCTCAGTGTTTCTGAGGAAAACTCAAGTCTCTACAGCTGTTCTGATGGCCCTGCGGAATGCTAGTTGAAAGGACGCGGGCGGTCAGTCACCGATGGTGACCACTTGGCACTAGATTGCGTGTTCACGCCGAGACTTTGTACAAACGTAGCAGGTCCTCAGTAATGGACAGCACCCACAGTTAGCGTGAAGGGGTGAGGTTGAATGTGGATAGCGGCACTGCTCCGATCTCAGTCCGAGGCCGACTCCGCAAGCCCCGACCCCACCACCCCGCTAACACTTCATGAAGATGTCATGAAAACCACGCCTTGTCGTAGACATCCCGGTAGCAGATTTGGCTCAGATAACGAGCTAATAAGAACCGTTATATAACTCGCGGTTCTTTCCAGTCTTTTCCTGCCAGTTCGGCCGCACACCGTCTTCACATAACCGTAAAATCTCACCAAAAGTCGCAAACCATGCCCGGAAGCAAACCCGGAGCCGGCTCCGGACCGGACCACCTGGCGTCGGCCTTCTCCCGCGAGCTCTCCATCGCCTCCCTCTCCGTCCACGCAGACGACTACATCAACTCCCACCGCGCCGTGGCACCGCCCCTGCACACGTCCACCACCTTCCGCTACGCCCCGGACCCGGACGACCTGCGGCCATGGGACAACCTCGACCCCAACGCCCCGCACGACAGCCACATCTACTCGCGCGACAGCGCCCCCAACTCCAGCCGCTTCGAGGCCATCCTCTCCGCCGTCCTCAAGGCGCCCTGCCTGACCTACTCCTCGGGCCTCTCGGCCTTCTACGCCATGGTCGTCTTCCTCAACCCCAAGCGCGTGGCCATCGGGTCCGGGTACCACGGCTGCCACGGCGTGCTGGGCGTGATGAAGAAGCTGAACGGCATGGAGTCGCTGGAGCTGTACGACGAGAAGGACATTGCTAAACTTCAGAAGGGCGATCTGATCCACGTGGAGACGCCGCTGAACCCGTACGGCGAGGCTAGGGACCTCGAGTACTGGCGCAAGGTGGCGGACGAGAAGGGGTGTTATCTGTCTTGCGACGCGACGTTTGCGCCGCCGCCGCTGTTGGATCCGTTCAAGTGGGGGGTCGACGTTGTTATGCACAGCGGGACCAAGTATTTTGGCGGGCATAGCGATATGCTTTGCGGCGTGCTGGCTGTCAGGCCTGACCATGCTAAAGGGGAGAAGTGCTGGATCGCGGGGTTGAGAGAGGAGAGACTCTTTTTGGGGTCTGTGATGGGGAGCTTGGAGGGGTGGCTTGGAGTCCGGAGCGTGAGGACGCTTGAGTTGAGGGTCTTGAGGCAGGTGCAGAGCGCGCAGAAGCTGGTGGACTGGCTGGTCGAGGAGATGGGGAAGAAGGATGCGCTCGTGGCGTCTAAGGTGGCTGAGGTGCGCCATGCGAGCCAGCAGCCCGAGGCCAAGGAGGAGGGTTCGTGGTTGAGGAGGCAGATGCCGAACGGGTACGGACCGGTGTTCAGCATCGTCATGAAGGAGGCGGATGACGCGAAGAAGCTGCCGAGTAAGCTGCATCTGTTTCACCATGCTACGAGTCTGGGCGGCGTCGAGAGCCTCATTGAGTGGCGGGCTATGTCGGATTTGAAAATGGACAAGCGGCTGCTGAGAGTCAGTGTCGGTGTGGAAGCATGGGAGGATCTACGGGATGATCTCGTGCAGGCGTTTGAGGCCCTGAAGGGCTCAAGGACAGGTCCGTCTGGAGTGGACACGACGGAGGAAAAGGTGACGGAAACGCCTGTTCTTGCCAGTTGACCTGTACAAAAAAAAAAGAGTGGCATAAAAGCTGTCCAAGTAAATTACGAATTCACGTACCTTACTGATATCCAACACCCTAACAGCTTCCGGAGCAAGACAGCCGCCGTGGGTAAGGGGCTCCTAAGGTTCGGGTTAGCATTACCAATGGGAAAGGAGACCAGATGCAGGATCCACTTTGGACTTCATCTCTTCATCCATACAGCAGTCATTCTCTCAAAACCACGACCAGACATTTCCACTACTAGGTTATCTTTCCAAAGTCTCTTTCGATGACTATTTCGATGCTGATCACCTGGCATTTTCCCTTTCACGCAAGTTAGTTCTCGAAAAGGCAAGTCGTTCTATCGATGCTCGCGTTGAGATGTGTCAGTATGCTTCCTCTCGCATGTGCATGAGGGCGTTCGGTCGAACTC
>Ga0209127_100167_pt1 | contig 23803 bp, 16 predicted proteins | sample LakSupMetagenome_FD_187469 | JGI IMG/M metagenome (GOLD analysis project Ga0209127, IMG submission 187469) | Freshwater microbial communities from Lake Superior, Canada - Sta WM archaea (SPAdes) (version 2) | ecosystem: Environmental > Aquatic > Freshwater > Lake | place: Lake Superior, Canada...
GGTCGTGTATTCCTCCGGAAACTGTTGATGCAGAGCCCTGATACCGGCAAGCGCATCGGGCGAGAGCCGCTTTCGCGGGCTCCAGCCCTCGGGAAACTTCTCTTTCAGCGCCGCCTTCTGTACCTGCCAAGGCTCCGCCTTCGCCGTCAGTTCTGGCTCGGTCGCGTCGGCTTTTTTCACCTCGCGGCCCTTGGACCTAACGTCACGGCCTGCTGACTTCCTGCCATCCGGTTGCTCTTGGCCCTCAGCTTGCCGCTTTCCCCTGTCGGGTTTCCCAAGACGCTGAGCTTCTAGCTCGTCTTCCTTGCCCTCGCCCCGGCCGGTTTCGTCTTTCTTCCCGTCCCCAACTGCCGCTGCCGCCCGTGCTTCTCTCTTCCTCTTGTTCTTGGGTATCTTTTCCTTCCGAGGCTTTGCCTCTTCTGCCCTGGGACTCGTCGGTTCCCACAACTGTTGCTGCAGGCCTTCAGGACTTTGCAGAGTCTCCAGCTCTCCACTAGGCGTAGCTGATTCTTGAGTTTCTTGCCTGCTGACTTCAGATTCCTTTGGCTCCTGACTCAACCTCTCGGCGAGTTTCTTCTCCTTCTTCTTGGCCTTCAAGGCCTTGGGAAAGCGAGGAGCGGCATCGTCATTGTGTGTTTTGCCTCCGTCCGTAGCAGCGGTGGTAGCATCGTCTGCAGGTTCGTCTTGAGAAGTCGTATCATCTGAAGAAGCCGCAGTGCTGCTCATATGTCTCCGAGGGGAGACCGGGAAGCGCAGTGATCGGAGGCCATGGCTGACGCTATTTCGGCGCCTGTACGGGGCGGGTTGCGACAACGTTTGACATGATCGCGTGGCATATACAGGCCGGAAGGAAGGAACGTGAACACGGACAACGCTCCTAATAAATATGCGGAGCGCAGCCGTCCGGCAAGGGCAATTCATCTCATCCAGGCCGCGGGCTTGTTTGGATGCAAACACGACGACCTTCCCCAAAGGTTCGAGGAGTGATGTCCCGAAAAATTCTGGCCAAGCCACCAATACATTGAAAACGCGCTAAACGCGCTACTGTAACCAAGCGCTACCTACTTACATAATTGCAGCGATTTGGGTGTGGGGCCCATTGAACAACGAATGGACGACGTCATGTACGACAGAGCAAATAGCTTCAAATTCAGTAAGTCTAGTGCTCATTTTGCTAAGGTAAAGTCAATGACTCGTGGTCTATCGTTGAAAAGCCCCGGGGCCATAATCTCGGGACAAGATGTCGGAGGCCATAGACCACGCCCCGACCACCGGCCATGCTTCGAGTGAACTGGTCAGCCATGCAAGTGCCACTGTGGCGTCAGTGATGATACCGAGACTTCGAACGCTAGGAAGGTCTTAGTCGAGAATGTAGACTTCGACTTGGAGGTCCTACTGGGACCCGCATTGTCCTGACGTCGTGACTGAGACGTTGGAAGACCTCCACGTCCTCGTCTTGCTTTCCATATTCATCCAGTTCATACTTCACCACTTCACCTGGATATCTGTTTGAGACGCAGAGAGGTTGCCGCAAGTGCCATCCAGTCTCTTTAGCACGGCGAATCCTCAAGCCTTTACTGGTATAGAGGTCTATACTCAACGGCATGCCTTGGCATTCATGACTACATTTGTCCATCAGTGTACTGCTTCAATATGTGGTGGGGAAGGGGGGATGACTGGCGCCGGACCTGGGGATACGACTTCAAGTGGACTCCAGACCACCGGACCAAAGATGAGCTGGCTCACTTGATGTACTCCTACGATGAGCTGGCAACGGAGTGCCTCGACATCTTAGACGAGGTCTCGCCGCCGGCGCAACCGCAAGGCAAAGAGAAGACGCCGCGCTCGGATACGCCAAGTTCCTCGAGTGGTTCGCGACCCTCCGACTCCTCTATACCCTCAGGGATACCGCCATCCTCAAGGGCACCACCTGTCACAGAGAAGTCATCCTCAGAAACAACATCCCCGGCAACACCCACCTCCCCACCAAAGAACCCCAAGGCGTCACCCTTCCACCGCGACTACTTCACCCTCCTCCAGACCCGCCACGCCACCCATCCCACACTCAACCGCCTCTGGACAGACCTCAACACCCTCCCGCCCTGGGTAGACCCGGCCCAACTCGCCCGCGGCCAAGAAGTCTTCTACCGCTACGCCGGCCCGGCGATAGTCGGCCTGACGTTCCAGTCCCTCCTCGGCGGCATGGGCGGGTACCGCGTCGTCGAGACCCTCAGCCGGACGGGCGGCTTCGGGGTGCGCGTCGCGCGCAGGCGGCTGCTGGAGACGTTCCAGCACATCCTGCTGGTGACGCGGGACATTGACTCCCTCCTCCCCGGCGGCGAGGGGTGGGCGTCGTCCGTCAGGGTGCGGTTCCTGCACGCCAGCGTGCGGCGGAGGATCCTGCAACTCGCCACCCGGGAGGGAAATGGGGGGCGGTACTACGACGTCGACAGGCACGGGGTGCCGATCAACGACCTGGACAGCATCGGCACCATCGCCGCGTTCAGCGCGACGCTGATATGGGTGTCCTTTCCGAGGCAGGGGATCTACCTCACCTCCCCGGAAAAGGAGGACTACGTCGCGCTGTGGCGGTACGTGGGTTACCTGCTCGGCACGCCCGTCGACCCCTATTTTGCGTCGACGACACAGGCCAAGGCGGTGATGGAGAGCCTGATGATGACGGAGATCGATCCCACCCCCACGTCGAGGGTGCTGGCGAACAACATCATCGCGGCGCTGGCGAATGCGCCTCCCAGCCTGGCGAGCGAGGAGTTCCTGAGGGCCGAGACGAGGTGGCTGAATGGTTGGGAGCTGAGCGATGCGCTCGACGTACCGAGGCCTGGGGTGTGGTATACGGTGATGGTCGGAGCGCAGTGTGTCTTCTTTATGGTGGTGTGTTATGCGAGCAGGATGGTACCGGCGTGGGATAGGAGGAGGATAGAGGGGTTGAAGATAGGACTGAGGAGGATCGTGGTGGGGCTGGCGGGTGGGGAGGCGGGACATGAGTTCAAGTATGTGCCTGGGCTGGATGTCCATACCTCGACGGAGGAGGGAGGTGGCGAGAAGGGAGTGGTCATGTTAGGGAGGCAGGGGTTGGGAAGGCGGAATGTCAAGATGCTGGCTGTTACCGGGACGGTGGTCGCCGGGATAGCTTGGTTGGGGCTGAGGTATGCTGCGGGAATGTGGCAGAGGGTTTGAACATCCGATTCTTGAGGCATTGCTGATAATGGATGGGTCAAACAAAGCGTGTAAGCTTACGCAGATGTCTTTACCAGAGTATCCTTTCAAGGTTGCTATGCGCGAGACATGTACAAACACTATATGTGGGCAGCGTCGAGCGGTGGGGAATCACAATGATCAGGGCCGAATAGGACTTCGCTCATCGAAGCTGTTCGTCAAATCATCTATCAATGATGCTATGTTGATATACAACGCCGATGCCCAGATGCAAAGTTATGGAAATGCCCCTGGTTAACAACAATGCCAGAAACCCCAAAACGCCACATCCGTCCGTAGGTAGTTTCTGGAGTACAACGAATGACAACCTTCCAATGTCCCAGCCTCTGTGCACATTCCCACAACGACCACGAAACCCTGCCGAATTGGCCGACTCTAGTACCGTCAAGCATGATGCATCAACTCGACAGGGGGCCTAGCCGTATGAGCTTGGATGGGCTTCGGGACAACAGGGCTGCTCAGCTCCTCCGGCTCGTCCGTCATATCGTCAACCGCGATACACGGCAGTCCGGGGCTTCCACCGTGCTCCTCCGGGTGGAAGATGAGCGTCGAACTCCGACTGCGCTGGCCGCTGGCCCGCGGTGACGGCGCGTCGACACCGCCCATGGTGCTGTCCACCGGCGACGTCGGGCTCACAGGTCCGCCAGCCTGGTGTCTCAGCTTCGCCAGCGCCTCGGCCAGATCGTCGGCATGCACCATCTTATTGGGCGCATCCTCGAGCTTCATCTCCCAACCATGCGGCGGGCTCGGCGGCGGGCTGATGAAGAACAGCTTCCCCGCGTCGGGAAGGGCGAGATGGTGGTCTTTTTCCGCCAGGTCGGTGGGAGTCGGAGCACCGAAGTAGACGCGGCATCGTTCGCCCAGGATGGCCTCGCCGTCCCAGATGGAGCGTATTTGGATGGCGGCCTGCTCGTCAAAGAAAGAGACGATAATGCGGCGGAAGGACTTGAGGGGCGCCCAGGAGTGGATGGGCACCGTGGAGGATATGAGATCGCGGATAGTCTGGAGGTTGTCCGGGCGGAAGATCTCGGTGTTCTGAAGGTTGGTGAAGATGAGCGTGTTGGACGGCACGGCCGGTTGTGTGAGCGGCGGGAGGCTGGAGAGGTCGAGCGTAAGTGTGGATTTGCGTGACGAGGTGGTTGATGTCCGGCTGGGCGGCGAAGGCCGCGCTGCTGCTTGTTGCTCGTGTTGCCCCATTGTGGAAGAGGGGGTCATGAACTCTGGCGCGAATGTTTCAGACTACGTCGCTGCTTTGGCCGTAGGGAATGGTGATGACAATGTCCCGCTGCTGGAAGAATCCTGTCCTCGGTGGAGATCTTGTCCTTTCTCTGGTTCTGAAGAGGAGGTGCAGAATGGTAGGTTGGAGAAGATCAGGAGGATGTCGGAGGGTGGCGGATGAATTATATGGTGGAAGCACGTCGATGCGGAAAGTGGCGGTACGCATTTCGGACTTGGCTCTTTGCGGGGATGAAGCGGGCGGTACAATCCATGGCAGGCGAGATAAGGTACGTACACCCTGACGGTCTGTTTTCTTAACGGCTACGTTAATGCAGGTCCAAGCCTCTCCAATTGGTGGGTCCGTCCGGTTCTGGAAGGCCGGGTCGACGCCTCCAAGGGAAGGACACGTTCTGCGGTAAAAAGTGACAGGACTCCGGTCTGCCAGTGCTCTTGGAAGAGGCCTCTCACTCATGTCTCAGTACTACAGCAAAGATTTCCTTGTTCAGGGACATCACTAACTATATCTGCAGGGACAATGACTGCTTCACAAATATGACATAATTCAGAGCTCGGACATTGTGGAGGGATGCACTTCCAAGGTAAATGCGCCTGCATTGGTGAGCTTACCAGATCGGGCAGCTGTTCGATACGCCTTTCGCAGCTGCATCGCAACAACACCCAAAAGCCTCTCAAACAAACGGCCAAGCCTTCAATCCTCCTATTGCCACTGCCGGCCACAGAGTGATGCGCCGAGACGAGTGTCGCTACAAAGTCCAAGCCAGGAGGTTGGGAGCGGCACAATGCAGTGAGGCGCGAGGCAAAATGCCGTGGGAATCAATATCTTATGGAGCGTTTCCCAACAGAAACTTTAGCACAGCCTCACTGCCAAAGCGGCTGGACATCCCGGAGGGCGATCTTTGAAATCCACTGTTTTAACTTCAGCTGCCATGGCCTTTGGTCGCAGCCGTTTCGGCGGCCCATAAGAATGGGCGGTTCCAAGTTACAGACCTCTCTGCTCAGCCATTGCTCATTCGACAGCCATGCTCCGTTGAGTTTGCCTCCACTGCCGGTGGTCTCCAACCTTGGCTCTCAAACAACCTCCACGGTCTATTTGAATGTGGATAACCTCATCTGTCAAGCCACACGGCAGAGGACGGGGTAATCTCCGGCGGCGGATGTGCCCCTCAACTCAGCCATCTTACGGAGACCTTGTTTCCATCACAGATCGTTGGTCATGGCAGCTGGGCCTTTGAATGCCATAGCCGGTATGCGCGGCGAGTGAGGCACGGTACCAAGTCTACGACTGGTCTAGGCCCAAAGCAGAGCAACATCTCAATCGATCTCATGCGCCCAAACTGCCATGGCCCAGACTTCGAAGTCGAGGTCTGACAAAGCTACGCCTTGGAAACGCACTCCAAGCAGGCCAAGATGCTCTTCCACGGCTTGATGATCGTCTCCGCCGCACATGCAGTGGCAGTTGATGGGTTTCTCCGTCTGCTAACCAGGTGGCGCCGCCGGTCGTGCAACCTTTTGCATAGCCACTTTCCCCGGGACATGGCGTTCACCCGACTGGCTGGTCCGCCTCTCGGTTCACTTGTAGCGACGATGAAGTATCACGGGCGAGACAAATATGATAGGGGGGCTTTGGAGCAGTAGCATCGAGTTGTGTAACATTACCGTGTCGGCGCCATAGCTCCATGCGTGGAGCTTACACCATCCCAGATGCTTTTGAGGTCTGGACCTTCTCGTCGCTCTAGGCGAGACACCTGTATATACACACGATACCGTACAGAAGAACTCCGCCCAGGCAAAGCCGCCATGTGTTGAAGCATCTGGTCTCGAGCCCTGACATTGCGCCCCGAGCAAAGCACAGCAGACGACCGAACAATGGCATATTAAAGCTGCCGAGAGCTCGCATTCATACCGCATCCAGAGACCCCAAGGCTTGTGGATGCCATGGTGGCTGAGCATCTCCTCCGTATCATACACAGACGACAGAGCCACCCCCTCATCTAAGACTACTACCTAATCTCCACGCCAAGCTTCTCTACCAGCGCATTCCTGACCGTCTCGTGCATCCTATTCGTCTCCTCGTTTGTCAGCGTCTTCTCGAGGCTCCGGTAGTTGATGCGGTAGCACATGCTCCTCCGCCCCGTCTTGGGGTGCGAGAACTCGTCCACTAGCTTGACGTCCTCGACGACGTCACCGCAGATACTCCTCACAATCTCCATCAGATCGTTCTCGTGCCAGTCGTGCGCGTTGGCCTTGGTATTCCCTCCAGCCGCGGACGTCGACCGTAACCAGAAGGACACATCCTTGTAGCAGGCCGGATACTTGGAAAACGGCACGAACCGCTTGAGCTTGCTCAGATCATCCGACACGCCGGTGAACTGGCCGAGGAACCTCTCGTCCGTAGACCAGAAGAGCCGTATATCCGGTATCTGGAACAGCAGCATGGCGATCCTCTCGATGCCGATGCCAAATGCCCACCCCAGCTGAGACGGCACGCCGGCGTTGATGAACAGCTCCTGCTTGCTCACGCCACACCCCAGAACCTCCAGCCAGTCGCCGGCGTAGTACACCTCCAGCTCCCAGCTGGGACTCGTAAACGGGAAGTAAGCCTCCACCCAGCGCACCCTCAGCGGCTCGTCGACGTGGTTCGGGTCGGCCTTCGCCGCCGCCGCCTTTGCGCGCGTGAAGATCTCCACCACCATCAGCTCCAGGCTGCGCTTGAGGTGCGCGCCAATGGCCTCGGCCTCGGCGGCCGAGTGGTGGTCGCCCTGCAGCGGGTTGCGCTCCGCGTGAAAGGGCGGGTTCGGGTCCTCCACCTTGATGTTGTGCTTGGGCAGCCTCTCCAGATCCGCCCAGACGGCAGCCGCGATGTCCCCGTTGGGCACCTTTGCCCTGTCCCACACGCGCGCGCCCTCCATCTGGTGGAAGACGGGGTAGTGCGTCCTGTCCACCTCGTCCCTCCGGTATACGTCGGCGGTGATGAGGTAACCGTCGGACTCGCTCGCCCGGAAGAGCTGCGCCTCGTGGGCGCTCGTATGTGTGCGAAGCAGGGTAGAGGCATTGATGTAGTACGTGTCCGACCGGGCGCGCCCCGGGTGGTCCGGCGGGAAGCCGAGCGAGTCGAAGTTCTCGTAAGTTGAGACGACGGGGTGGAAGGTGTTGTGGGACTTGAAGGTTGGCCGGGGGAAGACGGACTCGATGATTTGTCGGGTTATGGAGACGGGGTGGTCTTTCTGGAGGTGTAGGTGGCGGGAGGTGGCGGCGAGGACGTTTTGGGGGACGTTGTACCAGGGGTCAGTGGTGAAGGTCTTGTCTCGGATTGTGACGGAGGAGGGCGTTGAGGTGAGCTCTTTTGCTATTGGCTTGGGAGCAGGTGTTTCTTGAACCCTGTTAGCAGCTATTACATGTAATTGTAACAACAGTAATCACCTGAAGAGTAGCTTGCTCGCCAGCAACTACTTGTACTGGTGAGCTTCCATTGTGTCCGCTTCGAGAGCCGCCTCGCAAGCGACACAGCTCTGGAAGGGCGGACAGCAGCCACCATTGTCAGCGTCTCAAAGCTCACGTACAAGCTGATCAAAGGGAGCCCAATTGGTCCCACACTATCTTGCCGTAGCTGTCATGGTTGCCTGTGTCGTCCATCAGCTCATAGCAAGCTCCAAAAACGTCCCCAGCACAATCACCCGAACATCTTCCGGCTTATCGATAAGATATGCGATCTGATCTCACTTGCTTGACGCTGTCTCATGTCAGCAGCATGGCACCCCTGTCAGCCTTCGACAGCACGGTGACATCAACTGACAGGTCCCACGCCGATAAAACCGAGACCTGCTTGCCGGGGCGGATCCAGAATGCGGATGCGCTCATAGAAAAAGCACCGATAACGAGTCGAACCGCGCCGCTTATCACAGCTTTTTGTTGCGGAGTGGATTTCAGGAGCATCTTAACGTTGCGTCCGGCCGATGTCTGATTGAAGCTTCAATTGCTATTTCTCAGCTCCTTTTCTGTCTGCTCGTCTTACCGGAATGCGCTTGCTGCTAGGAGCCTCGAATCTTTGACTAAGTTTTTCTTTGCGCTGCCCGTGATGGAGGCCGCAAAGCAGCCTACCACCACTGCGGCGCCGCGCCCGGCCGTCGCTCTGGAGAAGAAGATGCCATCCCCTCAAGAAAAGAACAAACCAATCCGCTACCCCTTCTGGTTCGGCGGCAGCGCGAGCAGCATGGCGGCATGCGTAACCCACCCACTGGATCTAGGTATCTAGCATCTCCCCTTCCTCTCTTCCCTTCCCCATGCCCGTCCTCCCATACTGACAACCTCCAAAGTCAAAGTCCGCCTCCAGATGCGCACCGGGGACATGCCGAAATCCATGACGGGCACCTTCGCCTACATCATCCGCAACGACGGCGTGCGCGGCCTGTACTCGGGCATATCCGCCTCCCTGTTGCGCCAGCTAACGTACAGCACCGTCCGCTTCGGCATCTACGAAGAGTTCAAGGCACGCTTCGTCCCGAAACCGTCATCTCCCGGCTCCGCGAACACCAGCCAGCAGCCCCCTCTGCTAACCCTCATCGCGGCCTCGAGCGTGTCCGGCTTCGCGGGCGGCATAGTGGGCAACGTCGCCGACGTGCTCAACGTCAGGATGCAGCACGACGCCGCCCTCCCGCACCACCAGAGGAGGAACTACAACCACGCCCTGGACGGGATGGTGCGCATGACGAGGGAGGAGGGCGGGCTGCGCTCGTGGTTCAGGGGCGTCTGGCCCAACTCCCTCAGGGCGGCGGCCATGACGGCGGGTCAGCTGGCCTCGTACGACTTCATCAAGGGACTGCTGCTGCGCCACACGCCCATGGGGGATACGCTGAGCACGCACTTCAGCGCGAGTTTTCTCGCCGGCGTGGTGGCTGCCACGATTACCAGTCCGATTGATGTGATCAAGACGAGGGTCATGAGCGCGAGCGGGAAGAGCAGTATTGCGCATCTGCTGAGGGAGATCACGGCGCAGGAGGGCCTGAGGTGGATGTTCAAGGGGTGGGTGCCGAGCTTTTTGAGGTTGGGCCCGTGAGTTACTTCCCTTTTCCCTGAGAGGTGTGGTGGGACCAAATGTGTTACTGACTCTGATGATAGGCAAACGATATGCACTTTCTTGTTCCTCGAGAGTCATCGGAAGGTGTACAGGCATATGAAGGGGTTGCCGGATCCGGATGAAAAATAAGAGGCGCAAGGGGAGATCATGCATAGGCGGGGCCATAGAGGATGATTTGCGGCCACTTGCCCTTGGGTCTCTGGCGTTTTGATTTAGACGTACATTTGCATTGCCGCGTTAGGCAGGCGACAGGCGTTAGGGGACTTGACATTCACAGTGATTTCAGCTTCAGTTTGTGTAATTGGTTTTCTGTTTCCATTTGGTACCTCGAGCCGTGATACCTATCGTTGATAGAAGGAGAATATGGTTACTGTTGGGAACGAGCCCTCCAGAAACGGTCCACTATGCTATCCTGTGAGAAAGACGAACAGACAAGCTGTCCGCCTATGCTCAACGATCCATGGTATTGTTTTCCATTCACCCTAAACCGGGGTGTCGATGCCATTTTAGGCGCCAAAAAAAATCATCCCTGACCGACCGATGCAGAGCCAACAACGCCAATGCTTAACCACAACCGATCCCGTAGGTTTCCGCCCTCCAACGCCATACCAGTCCTTTTAAGAATGCTGAAAGCAATGTACGAACGGTGAAAAACCGTGTCCCCAGAAAGAGGTCGTATGTGTAAAGCAATGCGAGATGAGACGACTCAGTTCCAGCCGCCCTGGCCGGAGCCGCCGTAGGGAGTGGTGCCATAAGGAGTGGTACCACCGCCAGCGCCAGCGCCGCCCCAGGCACTCTGGTTGCCGCCGTTGCCGTAGGGAGTCGTGTAGCCGTCGCCAGCCGCACCACCACCCCAGGCGCTGCCGCCGTCGCCGCCGCCGTACTCGGGGCTCTGGCCACCGCCGTAGCCGGCGTCGCCGCCCTGGTCGTCGTCGGTCAGAGCGTGGATGAGGCCCGCGAGCTTCTGCTGCAGGACCTTGATGCCCTCAGCGACGATCTGGTCGGGAGGCATCTGGCCGGTGGACTCGACACGCATGTAGATGCGGGTGGGGACAGCGTCGTAGTCGAACGGCTCGCCCTCGCCCTTGGGCTCCTCGAACTTGGCGTTGCTGCTGAGGGGCCTGGGTTGTCGCATGTCTGGTCAGTTTGCGGTCACTTTGGCAAGTAGATGAGGTGAAGGTGATACATACCACTCCTCCTTGGCGTCCTTCTCGTACCACAGATCGGTGTGGCGCAGGTTGTTGTGCGGGTCGTACTCGAAGCCGACAGCGGTGGTGGCCATCCACTTGGCGTGCTCCTTCGCGATGCCCTTCTTGGCGATGCAGGCAAGGTCGATCTCCTGACCCTTGTTAAGCTTGCAGATGAGAATGCCGTTGCCCTCGGGGTCGGTGATGACCGGGGTGCCGATGGTCTGGTTGGGGCGCTTAGGGTCGACGATGAGATCACGAGCGTACACGTTCATGTGCTCGTCGCTGGTGCACTTGACGTGAAGGGTGAGCTTGACGCTGCAGTTCTCGCAGTACTGCTCGCAGTCGCAGTCGCGAGAGTACAGGACCGAATCGAGCTCGACCGAGTTGAGCGGGATCAGGCCGAGGCGCTGCGAGAGGACCTCATCGGCCATAGTGCTGGAGTTCTCGTCGACCTCAATCAGGTCGATGGCCAGAGTCGGGACTTCGGCGATCATGACGCGGCGGAGCGAGTTCATCAGGTGAAGCTCAACGTTGCTTGCCTCGAAGTGGACCGAGTCGTGGTCGGCCTATCGCAAGAAACACGGCCGCGTCAGTGAGACCGCAAGGGCAAAGGTTAGGAATAAAAAACGCGTTGTTGCGCGCGCGCAACGTCAGCTATCACGCACCTCGTGGATCTTGACAGACGGGCCCAAGGCCTGGTCGTCCTCCATCATCATGGGATCGTAATCCATTGTTGCGTCACGAGGATCGATGGGGGTTCTAGGAGTTGCGTTGCCTCGAATGGTGTCGTTGGTGAGGGTGTACGAGCTGCAAGACTCGGAGCCGGGAGAGATGGGTTTATGGTTATCGAAGTCGAGGGTGAGCGAGGAAGGCGAGTAGCCATTACCCTCGTTGCAGCTGCCTTTGATGTCGCTCCAACTTTATTGATTTGGCGCTAGTCTATATCTGGTATCGCTTGGTCGCACCGTGAGAGCCACAGTACGAGACAGAAGGATGCTGTGGTGCGGTTGATCTTCGGAGTGATAACTTTAATCCTTGGTCAGAGTCAAGATAGTGCACAGACCACCTCAGATACATTTCCTTTTACCGGTCCTTTGCTCTTCCGCTGTGGATCCAGAACTTTCGGCCTCGACACTGAGCTGCCTCTGATCTTCCGAGCTCGTCATAAGAAATTTTGCAGCTCATCACCGCGACCTCACCACCACGACAACTCCAAACGCCCCTATAACTTCACAATGCTCCGACAAGCCCTTTCAGTCCCTTCAAGAGCCGCGCGCTCGAGCTTGCGGATCGCGAGTCAAGCCCGCCTCTCCCGATCACAGTTCTACAACCAGATTCCCTCAATAGCGACGAGGGCAGCACAACCGTCTATATCAAGATGGTACAGCTCAGAAGCCGAGTCAACAACCAAGGAGGCGACGGACGCGGTAAAGGAGGCTGAGGCAACCGCTTCAGAGGTAGAGGCAGCACTCAAGAAGCAATTAGAGGAGAAGGAGGCCGAGATCAGGGACTGGAAGGTTAGTAGTAGCCCCCCTCACCCTTTTCCCCCTTTACCTGGCATCCTGCTAGCTGAGCACACGACTAACCTCCACGTCAAGGACAAATTCATTCGCTCGGTAGCCGACTTCCGCAACCTCCAGGACCGCACCCAGCGCGAGGTCAAGTCAGCCAAGGACTACGCCATCCAGAAGTTCGCCAAGGACCTGGTCGACAGCGTGGACAACCTCGACCGCGCCCTGGCCCAGGTGCCCGAGGAGAAGCTCAACGCGGCCGAGAAGACGGAGCACCTGCAGGACCTGGTCAACCTGTACGAGGGCCTGAAGATGACCGAGAACATCCTGATGCAGACCCTCAAGAAGCACGGGCTCGAAAGGTTCGACCCCAGCGGCGAGAAGTTCAACCCCAACGAGCACGAAGCGACCTTCATGACGCCCATGCCGGACAAGGATGATAATATTGTCATCCATACGCAACAGAAGGGCTTTAAGCTCAACGGACGCGTGCTCCGTGCAGCAAAAGTTGGTGTAGTGAAAAATTCAAGCCGTTAACGTGGTGAAAAGAAGGGTGAGGTGGTGAAGGTGAAGGTGTGAGATGTTCAGGGTGATGCTTGGGGGTGATCAACCCGTGTATAATTAGACTGATACCACACCTGGATGGGTTCTGGTGTATGTATAATGCTCCTCTCATGATGGCGGCTGTCGGTTCGAAAGCATCAACGGACTAGATAGGGCATTTGGCTCTGTTTGTATATAGAGCGTCTGTTTTGTAAGATTTCGTGGTACGGAATGACAAGTCTGACGACATTTCCGGAAACCTGCAGTCACAAGGAAACCATGGCATGATACACGTGAAAACACTTGGACGCTTCCAGGACTTTCATCAGACGGCATCTGGTATCGGATATGGGTCGTACTGCAGCACCAAGCACCAGAGGGATAATGCAGGTTATCAAGGATTCACGAGTTAGCCATTGCTATTTCCCATTTGCTCTGCTCTTTATGCTCTGCTCTGTCTTGATAAACCATGGCCATCACAACCAACCAAAAACGCCGCTAAACTCTGAAACTTTAACACGCGGGCACCAACATACTCTGCTACCTCATTTCTTGGGACGGCCCCTCGGTTTAGCAAACGCCTTAGCCTTTCCCTTCCCCTTCGCAGGAGGCTCGTCGTCGTCGTCGTCATCCGCAGCAGCCTTAGCCTTGGTCTTCTTAGTGGCGGCCTTCTTGGGCGCGGCCTTCTTCTTCGGCTGCTTGATGTATTTGTCCTTGGTGATATCGCCCTCGTCGTCGTCGGCTGCCTCTACAAGGTCATCGACCGCAAGGTCGTCCTCCTCCTCGATGGCCTCTTCGAGGTCGGGCATCTCCTTCGCGGCTCCCTTCTTGGTAGCTGTCACGCTGCTGGCTTTCATGAACGGGACGGGATGGGACATAGCGTTGTATCTATGAGAGTTCTTAGCATAACGTGTCAGTGTGTAATGAGAGAGATAGACTTACTGTCGGGTGAACGCCGCTTTGGTCTGGCTCTCAATGTTGATCCTGTCCTCTGACTGGGGCCCAACGCCGAGCTCCTTGATGTAGTCAAAGTCATCGCGTGTGAGATAGTAGCTGTCCATCAGGTTGATCACATCCTCGACCGAGTCTCTGCCCTCGACTTCCAGCCGCTTGACGGTCTGGTGCCACAGCACAGGCAGATACTGCTGCCGAATCTCGTTGTGGTCGCCCGAAGACTTGAGCCGCATGTGCGAGTGAATCTCGCGCACGTAGCGGCCAAGCTTGCCAGACTTGCTGTAGTTGCCCAGCCAGGACGTGAAGCTGGAGCCCATCAGCTGGCCAGCGACAAAGCTGGACGGCCTGACGGTGCTGAAGACGGCGTGCGTCGGCATCAGGCTCCACTGCTGCTGCGGTCCGTGAATCATCCGGTCCACCAAGTCACCGTCGCTGATGCTTTCAGCAGCCTGGTCGACTAGTTCGAGATGCTTCATGTTGGCCTCGCGAGCGTTGTAGCCCTTGCCGCTAAGCAGCGAAGGCTTGCAGCGGAGGTAGTTTTCCTGGATCATGAGGAAGCTGAACTCGTGGTCGTTGAAATAAAGCTCGATCTTGTCGTTGAGGGTTGCCTTGCTGCCCGGGGCGAAGAGGCCGCCGCCAAGCATCTTCTGGCAAATGTCCCAGGGCTTAAGAATGATGTGCTTCTCCCACGCCTTGGACATCTCCTTGCCCTTCTCATACGTCAGCGAGTCCTGGTCCAACTTTGCCGTCGCGATCATGTTGATGATCTGCCTGATATCCCTGTTGCTGCCCTCAATGATCGCATCAATGGCTTGGGGAGGTAGCTTCAGCTTCTCGCGGAAGCAGATGCTCATGATCCGCGAGCGAATCTGATCGACAGTAGGCCGCTGGAACTTGATGTCGAAAGTGACGAAGTCGAACGGCTTCATCTTGGGCAGGCGACGCTCGTTGCAGATCAGGATCAGAGGAACTTCGGTCTTCTTGCAGAACTTTGCAAGAGCACCAACACCGCCCCTGTCACCGGCCGACATGCCGTCCACTTCATCCATGATCAACACCATGTTCTTCTTCTCTGTGTCGAGCTTCTTTCCTTCTCCGGCAAAGTAGCCGAGAAGCGAACTGTTGTTGATAACATCGCTTAAGCCGGTCTCGACCAGCTTCTTGCTCCGAGAGTCGCTGGCGTTCTGTTCAAGGACATCAAAGCCCTCCAGCTTAGCAGCGAGATGAGCAGAGGTGGTCTTGCCAATACCGGGTGGTCCAGATATCAAGATTGCACGGAAGGTGCCCATGCCGTCCTTTCCCCTCCTTTGGAAGTTATACTTCTTCTCCGTGTGCCAGTTGTGAAGCCATGTCTGGATCCTCTCAACCTGCGCCTTGTTGCCGCAGATCTGGTTCATTGCCGTGGGCGCATACTTGGTCGTCCACAACTGCGCCAGGGGTGCGGCAGGAGCAGCAGCAACAGCACCGCGAGCGACGGCGGCCGCCTGAGCCTTCGCCGCTTCGGCCTTGCGAGCCTTCTCCAGCCGCTCCATCTCGGCGGCCTGTTCACGTACCTTCCGCTCGGCCTCTTCCTGCTTCTGCTTGGCCTTCTCGGCAGCCTTGCCTGAGCCGCCTTCACCAGGAAGGGTCTTGATGAGGTAAAACAAGCCTTGTTCGTCGATGGTCCTGATGCCGTGCTCCTTGATCTTCCGCAGCTTGCTTGGACCTGCGTCATCGCCCAGTACGACAAAGTCCGTCTTGCTGCTGGGGGCACCTGTGACCTTGCCGCCGTACTTCTTTACGAGAGCAATAGCCTCGTCTCTGCCGATTGTCTTGAGCAGGCCGGTGAACACGAAAGACTTGCCCAGCAAGCAGTTGTTTTCGCCTTCTGGGATCTCCAGTGTGCCGGCCATGGGCGGAGGAGCAGCGGCATTGCCGCCTCCTTGGGCAGCTCGCCAGTCAAACTTGGCGCCCTCTTCCTTCGGCGGCGGGGCAGGCGCCTCGATAGTCGGGACACTGTCGAGGATTGCCTGGATCTCAGCACTCTCACCCTCCGATGCCTTCTTCACGCGCGGCGCACGAGGTTTAGCAGCCTTCTTTGCAGGTGCCGCTTCCTCTTCTTCTTCGTCGTCGTCGTCACTATCGTCGAGAGACTTGCGCTTCTTCGACGCTGGACCAGCTTTGGCGCTAGTACGGGGTTTCTTGTTTGGCGTCGGCTTGACATCCTCGTCCGAGTCTTCAGCGGCGGCCCGTTTGCCCCTTGTAGTCTTTCTCGTCACCACAACGTCATCGTCACTGTCTTCTTCCTCCACATATTCATCCTTCTTGGACTTGGTTCGCGCCTTGACGTCGGCAGCGAAGATATCATCCGCATCCTCCACGTCGTCCATGAACGCGTCGCCATCGGCATCCTCCTTGTGATCTTTATACGCTGTGGTCGTACGTTGTTTGCTTCCGTTGGCAGCAGGCTTTGCCGGTGATGCAGCAGCTGGCTTCGACGTCGCCTGTTTGCCTCGTGGGCTTGAGCGTGGTGCAATCTCGATTTTTGGCTTGACATAGGTGGATTTGGCTGTGGACTGTGACTTGGTCGGTTTTGCTTTGCTTGAGGCGAAGTACTCGTCTGGATTGATTTCCTTGACAACCTGCGGCTCTCTAATGGAGTGGTTAGAAACCCATATCTGAAACTCCATAGGATGCTGCTCACACGTTCTTCTTCGGAGCTGCATTGACTGCAGGCTTCTTGACCCTATCGCAACGTCAGAGCGCGACTCGAGACCGAGGCATCCGGTATGCTTACTCTACAACCTCGTCATCATCACTGTCCTCGACCACCTTGCGCGGTCCTGTGTTTTCCCGATGTTAGCTCTCCTCAGTCTTCGAGGAAAAACGGCGTGATCACACTAACTGCTGCGATGCTTCTTCTTTGCCGACTCGTCCTCCTGTTTCGGCGCTGGCGCTGGCTTCGCGGGCGCCGTGCCGTTCTTGGGCGCGAAGAAGGAACGAATGTCAGGCATGGTGTGAGCCGCTCAGCATGAGGTGAAAAGAAGGTTTGGCAAAGAGATCTGATCAGAAAATTGGGATCCAAAAACAGATCTCCTTCTCAAGCGTTGCGGGTAAGTGACACCCGCCAAAAAACTTGATAGGCTTTAATGGCAATGCCTATCACGGGCAGACGTCGTTCAACGATTTGCACCAGGCAATCCAACGCGACTTGATGACGCGACGCAATTAACCACGGAAAGTGGAGACTCTTCAGCTTGCGACAGGGGCACCTGAAGCTGCGGCCCAACCGGAGTTTTACCGCTCGACTTTTTGGACCACACCATCCCGACGCCACGAGGGAACCGACGACGACGAGCACCTCAAACCTCGGCGTCGCCAGCACAGACAACTGCAAAATGAAGCCAGGTGCTTCGTCCCTCCTATCTAATGCCTTCGCCGGGCTGAGGATATCACCTTTATACGCCCTTAGGCCAGCCCTCATAACAGCCCAATCCACCCGACCAACCGCATCACCATCCCCATCGACCGACCCCCAAAATGCCCGGGCCTTCTCCTCTACCCCGTCTCAGCTGGGCTCCTGGCTCGAGCCCTCGATAGACCGCAGGAAAAAGATGATGAAGGGCCGCGCCCGGTGTCCCACCGGCGGCAGCTCCAGGGGAACGACGGTGATCTGGGGCGACTACGGCCTGCGTATGTCGGACCATCACAGACGCATTTCCGCGAAGCAGCTAAAGGTTGCCGAGGACACGATCAAGCAGCGGTTGAGGGGGCAGAAGTACAGGCTCTACAAGCGGGTGTCGTGTAATGTCGGCGTTTTTGTCAGCGGTAACGAGGTATGTTTATGTCTTCCCTTGGACGAGAGAGGCGCGAATAGGGCAAGTGAACTGAGACGAGAGGACTATAGATGCGTATGGGTAAAGGAAAGGGCTCCTTCGACCACTGGGCCGCGCGCGTGGCCGTCAACCAGGTCCTCTTCGAGGTCAGAGGCATGCTCCACGAGCAGGTCGTGCGCGACGCTTTCCGGCTGGCGGGGAACAAATTGCCTGGTGTGTTACTCCCACTCCCCCCTCCCCCCCATGTCCAGCGCCCGAATCCCAAGAGGCATCTCTCTTCTAACGTTGTGTGCTCCCCCAGGTCAACACGAGTTCGTAAAGAAGGGTGATCCGCCCGTGGTTGGCATCACCAAGTTGGACGGCATCACGCTGGAGGAGCTCAAGCGGCCCCGGAGGAAGCTTCCTACCGTTGAGGTGCCCCCCGCGGTGTCTCCAGCTGTGGCTACAACACCTAGCTCTACGAACCCGACTGCTTGAACGGTGGACGGAGTTTCGATGTGTAGAATATGTAGTTTTATACCAGGATGTCGAAACGGTTCACGCTAGGTCTTTCTGAAGCTGCTTGTTCCAATCGAGACAGCATGTATACTTATAGCCCGGTTCCGGAGTCAGCTCTTCTTGACAGGAACAATGTGAGCATTCAGTCTCGCTACTCAAGTGTGCCGGAGCCGTGGCAGTCTTCCTCGTATTAACCATGCAGGTCGATTTCCTTGGGATATTGAAGTCCAGGCTATGCGGAAACCGAGTCCCAAAGCACATGAACGCAATCTATTACTCACACTGCAGCATAGTGGAGCGAGCATCACAACAAGCAACGTCTAGTGGAAGTGTGAATTCATCAAGTAGGCTATGTCCGTTCAATTCCCCTCTCATCTTTCCTTCCCAAATTCAACCGAGCGCCGAGCGCCGAGCTCATTCGAAACCTGAGCCCTTTCACACATCTCAATGGAATCGCTCAGAATACCCAACCACTCCGCCGCGACAATGGTATCCGAGAGAAAGGAATCACGATATTTGTAGGCGTATCATCGCAAGATTGACAATACGAGAGACTGAAAAGATACCTGGCCACCATGGTATAGAAGACAAAACGCACAAATAGCCGATGTATTAGCGGACAAGGGGAAAAACACGCAACGCATGAGTGATTTACGGAAAAGCAAATGTTTTGGTCACAGGGGATGGTGCTAATTCCCCTCGACTTTGGCGTTCATCAACCCGTTGATGCCGGCGCTCGTAGGCGTAACCGTCTTCATCTCGCCTGTGGCGGAGTTGGGAGCAGACCCGGAGCCAGATGCAACGGGTGCCTTCTTATCGTCTTCCCCACTGTCGTCGTAGTCCTCATCGACGTCCATCTTTCTTGCAGCACGCTCAGGCTCATTCACTGCCTGGGGGTGAGGGGCTGGAGGATGTTCCAGCCGCGCGCGCTCATCTGACGGGTACTCCTTTGGCGCCGGACCAGACGGAGAAGGGCCTTCGTGGATGAGGTTCTGCATCTGCGACGGGCCTTGCGGTGTCGGCGGCGGACCCTGTTGGATAGGTGGGGGGCCTTGCTGTTGCATTGGCGGCGGGCCCTGATGCATCGGCGGTCCTTGTGGCATCGGCGGTGGCGGTCCGTTCTGCTGCATTGGCGAGGGGCCGTTTTGCATAGGAGGCAGATGTCCTTGCATAGGGTGCGATTGCTGACGATGTGCCGTCTCGGACGGGTGGTAGCCGTCGTTGGCGTGGCGCTGTTCTTCAGCACGGCGCATTTCCTCCGCATGTCTTTGCTCGTCAATGCGGCGCTGCTCGTCCAGGCGACGCTGCTCTTCCAGGCGACGCTGCTCCTCGAATCGTCTGGCCTCGGATGATGACCGCCGGTAAGGGTCGCGGGGCGGCGTCGACGGACGACGGTGCCGGTGATCATCCATGCGGGCGCGGCTATCTTCGGATGCTTGCTTCTTGATCGGCTCGCGCTCCTCGTCGGGCCAGTCGCGCATCCTCTTTGGCGGTGCAGATGGAGGACGGCCGTCATGGTCCCTATGCATCTCTGGAGGCATTCCCGGTAGGGCCGGGTGCGGCATGCCAGGCTCTGGGCCGCCATGACCAGGGTGCTGCTCATGATGGGGAGGATAATGCGGCTGATGTTGCGGATACGCAGACTTGGGAGAGGGCATCCGGCTCTCGTGCATGCGGACATCGTTCCTCGGGCTGTTCGTCCTGTACAGCATTGAATTCGGCTGAGGAGGACCGCTGATACCAGCTCCCTGCTGCGGCGCCGATGGCGTGGGCCCTCCATAGTTCGGATTAGGCACGCGCTCACGAGGCTGAGGCGCCGGAGGGCCTTGCGGGGGCTGTGACTGCTGCATCGGGGGACCGCCGTAGTGAGGAGGCGGCGGCGAGGGTCCACGACGGAGCGGCTCAGGCCTGTTCGGCTGGCCAAATGGCCGCATCTGCTCCTGCTGCCGGGGACTGGGCTGACGAGCAATAGGCGGAGGCTGGCCACGGAAAGGATCCCGATCAGCGGCATAGGGGTTTGGCGGCTGTGGCGGGGGGTTGATGTCGTTGATCCTTCCCCAGCCGGCAGGCCCTGGTACCGGCCCCGGCGCAGGGCCGTTTGGCGGCTGAGGCTGCTGCGGTGTGGAGCCGGCCCACTGAGGGCCTGGAGGTCCGACGGCACCCTGGTTCTGGTAGGCTTGGGGGTGCACGTCGGTCGGCATGGGCGCCTGAGGCGGCTGACCATTGGTGTTGCCGTTGCGCAGCAGCTGCAGCCGTGCCTTGATATGCGGGTTGTTTGGATCGAGTTCAGCAGCACGCTGATATGCATCCAACGCGTCGCTGATCTGGTTGTTGCAAGACTCATACTGCACGACGGGTTAGTGAATCTGCATACACAGAACAAAGGGTGGAGGAATGACGCAACGTACCAGCGTGCCCAGGTCATACCAGACCTCCGAGATGAAGGGGTTGAGTCGAATCGCACGAGAGTAGGCGTCCAGGGCATCGCGATATTGGTTGATCTGATAGTACAACACTCCTATGGAGCACCAGAACGTCGGGTTGCGACCGTCCCGGTACACGGCCTGCTGGTAGGCTTCGTAGGCTTTCGGGTACTTCTGCTGCGACATGTAGCATCGGCCGAGGAGATACCAGCTCTGCGCGTCATTGTTGTCTGCGGCGACCGACTTCTCGAGGTATTCAATGGCTCGCTCCTGGCTGCTGAAGCTGCTGCTCTGCTGGTGGTGAAGCCAGCCCAACTGCTGAAGAACCTTGGCGTGGTTCGGGTCTCTTTGGAGGACACGATTGTACGCATCCTTTGCGCTGTCATACTAGGGGAAATGTTAGTTGATGCGCTGCTCTAAAAGGGGGGTAACCGAACATACATCTTTCTGTTGTTCATGCACATGTCCGATCTGGAACCAGATATCTTCCTCCGTCAGGGGTGATGGCGGTGAGTTGACGATGTACTTGAAGCACTGCGCAACCAGTCAGTATATGTTCGCAGTAACCATACCCATTTCAGGTCGATACGTACCTCGAGACTCTGATTATACTTCTGCTGCTGCTTGTATATTATGCCCAGTCGGAAGTATATTTCGTGTGCCTTGTCAAAATCCGGCTGCATCTGCATGACCTGGGAGAAAGCTTCCTCGGCATGCTCCAGAGACCCATAGCGATCGTATAAAATACCGATGCCATACCAGAGGCGTGGTTCCTACAGACCATAGACAGTCAGCCAGTTGGTCGTGTCAATTGTGACGTCTCAAATGTACCGACCTTGGGATTTTGGAGATTGATCAGTGCGTTCTGATAAGCAGAATAGGCTTGCTGGAGGTCATCCATCATGAGGTAACAATGCCCTGCACTCTCATGTTAGCTTGCGAGTATGGGCGACACCAGTTGGCGAACGGTATTGTCTTACCCAGACTACCCCAAGCCTCGCCATTGTTCGGGTCCAGCTTGATGACCTGTTGCAGATACTCGGCGGCTTTCGGAAAGTCCTCGCGCGTTCTGAGCACCATACTGATGGCGTTCATGGCTCGGATGGACTGCGGGTTGTGACGAAGCGCATGTTCGTACGCCTGCATTGCCTCTGCCAGGTTACCCATGATTTCCGCGAGGCTGCCTGTTGTCTGTTGTCAGCGACGAATCGAGATCGCGGCATGGTGGTAAGTGCGGGAGGAGCATACCGATTCGTAACCAGACTTCCTCGTTCAAGGCGACAAGCTGCTGCGTGGGCAAGTACTGCCCAGCCTGGGCCTCAGGGGGCGGTGGAGGCCCAGGAGGCCCTCTATGCAGCTGCATGGCCATCGGAGGGGAGGGGTGATGATTTGGAGCCATCACCTCCCTCCTCTCCTCGTGGCGCCGGTATGGATCCAGGGCGACGGACGGCAACACCAACGGTCTAAGTGCAGGAAGCGCAGTAGCTCCGACGGCGGGGATGTACACGCCGGAATTGCTTGTACGTGGACAATGACAATTCGGTGTCGCCCTAAAGAGGTGTTGTTATTGCCGATGGGTTGCGTGAAATGGGATGTCGAGACTCGGTGGTGATCTGGTGGTATCAACGAGGCGTCTCAGCCACTCGCTTTTTGCGCGCTTAGAATCCAAGTTCGAGCAGAATCGCTTAATTAAAAAAGGGACTGCCGAAGCTACAGATCACTAAAGGTAAGGGCTACGTGATGGCCAGAAACAAGTCAGATCTTGGGAGCGCACACTGAGAAAGTGTTGACACTCGACCAGTTGGCGCTGTTATTTGCCGAGCCGAGCTTAGGGGGAAAAAGGAGAAAAGAAGGGAAAGAGGCCGGGGCGAGATTTCCTGAGAAGACGGAGAAGGGTGCTACTCATGGTGGTTCCTCCCCCGTGGGTTAGGGGAGTTCAGAGGAAAATGGAAACGGGGACGATTGTGGGACGCATCCATCTCGTCGCTTCTAGGGACACTCCCTGCCTTCTGACGAAATGAGGCGGATCCACCCACAGTTGGGTCCGGACATGGGGCCAGCCTGCAGCTGCCTGCAGCGATGCGACCCCACTCAACCCCAGCACACCCTTGCGCCGGTGGGATTCCGCACTCCCTGCAGTGTCCGGATCAAGCGGGAAGCCACCTTTGCCATCTTAGCGCAGGATGCGGGTCTGTGCGTCCTGTGTGGCAACCGTGCAACCACCCACCCATCAGCAATAACCCCGCACACCCTGGCGTCAGCGCCAAAATGAAGTGGGAAGCTGCTGGATTGGGACGGGTGGAACTGACAGGGGGGTCACCGTCTTGGCGTCCTGCCTCGTTCTTCCAGTTGAATCAGTGATCGATCTCGTCATCACAGCCCGCTAATTATATAAGAGGATGAAGAAGCGATTTAAAAAGGTACACCCTTCGGTACGTACCGCCCAACAAAGCAGCAGAAAAGAACCGCATCACACGGAACGGATCTCTGTCATTCCAAAAGGTTGTTTCGTCGCGGGAATAATTCGGCACCTCATGGGTCCAGACGAGGGTAAGTTACTGTACCTTGTACGCCCGGAATCTATCAGTTTCGAGCAACGGAAAAGACAGAATAACGAGCCACGGTAGCCGGGACCTGTGCTACCCATGAGTACCCCGATCCCATCGATCTCGGTGGTCCCATCAGTGTCATCAGCCACGACGAGCCATCTTGCACATCCTTGCGGTAATTGAAGGTGCCCTGTTGGCAGTGATGCCAAGCGAAATGCTCGAGACGGCCTGATGGGCAGGCAGACTGTCGCGAGAACCAACCTCAAGGCAGCCAGCAGATGTGCATCTCTTCACGGAAAGTCTCTTGTGGCCTCTTTACGTTCCCGCCCACATATGGATATCTTCCGGAATCCGTTCCCCTCCAGCTTGACACGAACGAGTCTTGGGGTGCAACTAGGTACGTTGTGATCATGGAGCCGTCACGCAACAGAAGATGTCGTGAAGAGAGAGAGAGAGAGAGTCTCTGAGCGTTCAGTCCTTTTCACTAAGGTACACTACGTACTGCGTAACTGGGGATTTAGCTTAGCGCCCCCTTGCTGCGGCAACAGTGGATGTTTTCGGACAGTATTGAGTGGCAGACGCGGCTCCAGCTGGGTGTTCCCATTCTTGCTTGGCTTCGGCACGTGGCCAGACACGTTCAAGTTCGCACTTAGGCGAGGTGACGCTGCCGTACAGCCGCAAGATCAGGGCCTACCTTACGGCTTCGGATTATCAACAATGAGACCAGATTGTCACGCCCTATTATACACGCGATCACTTGCAGCGTTTGC
>Ga0209127_100168_pt1 | contig 23654 bp, 15 predicted proteins | sample LakSupMetagenome_FD_187469 | JGI IMG/M metagenome (GOLD analysis project Ga0209127, IMG submission 187469) | Freshwater microbial communities from Lake Superior, Canada - Sta WM archaea (SPAdes) (version 2) | ecosystem: Environmental > Aquatic > Freshwater > Lake | place: Lake Superior, Canada...
AAAAAAAAAAAAAAACCAAAACAAACAAGGCCAAAATCACGGCCCGCGCGTACAAACGATGGACCAGAGAAAACGGCCAACACCCGAGGGCAGGACGTATATTGACTTACATTCGGGTTTCTGCTCGTCGCACTTTTTCTTCCTCTTACGACACGTGAGGCACCCCGTCTTTGTCCGGTTGCTGAAGTTGCGCTTCCGCTTCTTGGCATCGGACTGGATCAGGCCGTCTCGCCGCTGCTCTGGCGTATATTGCCCGGAGTACATTGACATGGAGGGCTCATCTCCATCTGGACTCGTGCCGTAGTCGCTGCCTTCCAGTTGACCTGCCGCCCTGCGGAGAGTCTCACTGATTTGCTCGTCTGTCTGGCCCGACGGTCCTGCCGATCGCCGGTGGTGCTCATATGAAGAGTGCTCCTCACGACCGCGTGAATACCATCCGTCCCGTTGCTCTCGGCTCTCGTCAGCAAACGACCGATACTCTCTCTGCGGCGTTCCGTAAGGGTCACGTGACTCGGCAGACTGAGGTCGGCGAGACGCGTGTTGCTCCGTTCGCTCCGGTGGTGAAGCGTGAGCGTCTCTCCTGATCTCGTCGTCGTCGGGCGATCGCTTGCGCTTGTGGGCAACCTCCATGTCTGGGTAGTTTGCCGAAGAGTATGGCGGCCGATCGTGGCTCTGCGCTGACCAGCTTTCCCTCTCCCTGTCTCTTTCTCCTTCCCTCTCTGAATCCCTTTCCCGATGACTCGTGCTCTCCTCGGGCCGTGCTCTTGACTCTGCATTGCCGCCTAGTTGCCCGCCTGTCCGCTCTATCGGTGTGACTAGTTGTGCTGCCTCGCTGTTGGGCGCTTCTGTCGCTTTTGGTGAGCACCCATTGAGGGCTGTAAATGCCGACATCTTCCCTGACACTGCGGTTGTTTGGGCACAAAGGAGGTAATCCGGCTCTGGCGCTCCAATTGCAGGGTCCTGTCGTCCTTTCCCTCACTCCAGTCCAGTGGGGATTTGAGCCAGTGCAACTTTTAGTCTCGACACAAATGAACCGCCAAAGGTGGGGTCAGGACTCCGTGTCGACACAGGGAGCAACTTGACTGAAACACCAGCGAACAATATCTTGAGCGCCTTTCACAAGAAGCGGGCCAAGGAGTGAGGTACTCCTTCGGGCGCTGGGCGTTTTTGATAAGTGTTGAGTAAATGAGCAGGCAGCGCCGTGTAAAGTCGTTTGTGTTACCGTCTGGAGAAGCCTCACACCACACGCAAGAATACGAGAGCTGAGGTCAAGGTGGATCAAGGAATGTGAAAAGGAACCGGTGTGATCGACCTGCAGGAAATTGTTTGGTGATGTATGCCTGCGGACCGTGGTCGCCGCGCGGTTAGGTCTCCAGTTTCTTGTGGCTTTTACAGAGCCTCCGCCCTGAAGCAACAGAGCCCAAGAGTTGAGATATGAGCGCGAGCTGAACCCTTGCCGAACAGGCCGCCTTGGGTGGAACAATTTGCTGTCACTCTCACAGCGCAGGTCGTGCGATGCCCGAAGTCGCAAAGGATCCGGCAAATCGTCGGTAGCGCAGGAAGAGACCAGAACGTCCAAGCAAATAATGCACCTTGTGCGACAGAGTTGCGTGAAGATGCAGAAGCGTTTTGAGTGAGTGAGTGAGTGAGTGAGTGAGCGTTGACACGTCAGAGACACATGAGGAGGTTCGCGCTGCGACCCTGCGTGCACCGGTATTCGAAGTTACCGCAAATCTCCGCCCTTGCGCGCCGTTGTGGCCGGGTTGAATTGGCCCTGGCTGTTGTTGCCTCTCGATTTCCCGCCCAATCCGAGATTCCAGCTCGAGAAGTGCCTTTCTGATCGAGTGCAAAAGGACTGGGCGCCGGCAGCAAATGCGGGCGCCTGAAACTTTGACGCGCGATTATGCTTGCGCCTGTCGGGAATGAGCGATAGCCTAAGCAACAGTTTGGGGGAACTAGCTGGGCCACCCTTTCCCCGGCCTCCGGAAAGCGTTGTTGATATTATGATTAAGGGCCTGCAGAATGCGCCCAACGGACGGACGGCCGTGCTGAGGGGCCGTGGAGGAAGCAGAGACTGTATGCAGTCTGCCGTCGTGACACTTTGGTGTTTTGGGAAAAAGGGAAGATGCGGAAGTGGAAGCGAGGTACGGATGGATGGACTACTGCTTGCAGTTATCCAAGCCAGCCAGCCTGAGCTCCAGCAAGCCCCAGAGCGCGGAAAGGCAGTCGGAATTTGAGTGTGCTAAGGAGACGCACGACAGGGGTAGGCAGCGAGGTGGGGTCGGCGGGATGCGAAATGGACGAAAGTCGGTCGGCTAGGTAAGCTCGAAGAGCGCAGAAGACGTCCACAAGGCGCCTGTGGTGGGAGTCCATGCACTCTTGTATTTACAAGCGTGTGATGGACAGCATTGTACCGGCTGCCTGCAAGTACCAGCACACTCGATGGCCCGCTTTTCCTTCGCTTACCCCGTGAGGTAGCCCAGTCGAACCCCGAATATTTAGTAGTCGTAGGCGCTTGCACGACCGGTGCAGAAGCCGAACTCGAAAACTAGATCTTGTACCGGTACTTGACAGGGTTTGCGGCCACGGGTAGCAGGGGCTAAAGGGTGGGAAATGGCTGAACCGGACAAGGGTCCGTTCGTTCCCTAACTTTGTGTGTCACTCTAGCGGAATGGTACCTCCCGCCTGAATGATCGCGGTGTCGCTGTACCCGGGATCTGGCACCTGCAGCATTCGCGAAAACCCCCAATCATCCACGAAGTACTTGAGGTCAATGGATGGCCAAAACCTTGCTTCCCAGAGGTGGCCCAGTCAGTGCATGCTTCGGCATTCAGTGAACACGGGGGATGCGATCTGCACGGGGTTGCGATCGAGGTCACATCTATTCTCGTCACACAGGTGCAGTGCAGGCAGGGAGAACCTAGAATGCGCCCATGCAACGAAACATATCTAGCAACCTGTATCTGCACCTTTCTCTGTTGCCCCCGAGAAAGGAGGTCCACAAGCGACACTGGCGGTTGAAGAAGAAACAGGCAATGCGAGCCGCGATCTGTTTCCCCTGGACATTTTGATGGGTCCGGGGGTCTCGCCGCACGCAGCCAACAGACAACCAATATCCTATTCTTGTCGCGTTTTACTGTCGTCCATGTGTCTCAACGTACATCCAATAGCGGGATGCGCGACCCAATGACGCGACGCATCGGCAAGCTCGACGAGAAACATGTCTCTGCGAACTCCGCGCGCTCGTCGGTGAGCCGCCGGGCCGCGTGCAAGACTCGGGGGGCGGCTATCGTTGGTTTTTACACGGCCTCGTCGTCCTGCCCCCGTTGCACCACCTCGTCCTTCAGCGCCAGTCGTTTCCATCCCGCGTGTACACCTGAAAGCAGGTCAACCCAAAATTGTTGACGGCATGGAACGTACAGTTGTGGTGATGCATCTGGCAGCCCGTAGATAGCCGTTGCGTGTATATTGTACGGATAACCACAGACATGAACCGAGTAGGTCCATATCATACGGCCCATTCATTGTCTCTGGTGTGGTCTATCGTCAGTGGCAGAGTGCCATGGCCGGGATCTGGACAACAGCCTGTCCGGTTATGGTGCAATGTGACGACTGAGGATATCTAATCAGTCACGATATGACTATGACTGCAGATATCTGGTCACGCCCGGAGACATCCTGCACGCCCGCCAACCAGAGACACCAGAGTCTGAGCAGAATGCCAGGACGTCGCAGAGCTTGCGCAGTGACAGAGTGCGAGATGCGAGGCAAGATGTGGTCAAGGTGCTCTCTCCGTGCAGTGTGTCCAATAGGAACTTGCCGACATGGATCATGGAGCTGGCCCCAAATTGGCGCGGGCGTGTGCGAATCTTGTCTCGCTTGTTTGTTCGACAAGTGTGCAGCGTCGTGCATTCGCGTCTAACAGATCCCACATGTCCGATTCGTAGCAGCTAACGCATGTACTCCGTACTAGAACGTACGTCCACTAGGTACAGTTGTTGAGTACCCACCCCCCCGGTACCCTCTGTTCTGTCACAGAAATTTGTGACAGCCACGACACCTCTCGTATCGTTATATGTGGGCACCCGGGGTCCCAGGTCACGGACTCGTGGTGGCGGCTGTGCTGGTTTGATGAAGCTGATCTTTCGCGGCTGACATGCCCGAACCGGCATTCAGGATTCGGCTGTTGGGTTCAAAGTGATACTCGCGCGCTCGCACACGTACAAATTTGCTTACGGCACCTCGATGATAGCGCTGAAGGAAGGATACCTCACAGAGTCCCAAAGGAGTCTGCAATTCGCGCAGGATTCGAAGAGGCTAATATACGGTAAGTAGTGCGGGTTTAAGCATTTGGACGATAGGGAACCATCGTTTTGTCCGCACCGATTACCCATTTGCGGAAGAGGGAATGGGCACCCTCGTGACATGCGCGCACAAAACCTGCCCTGGTGCCCCACGATTACAATGCCCCTTCTTTTCAACCCAAGAACATGCCGTCTCAAAACTTGATGGTTACAGTAGGTACTTCTTTGTAATGCCTCGGTGTGCTGTTTGCGACATGAGGAGTCGGAGTCACCGCTCGCGTGGATATATCTGTCCAGCATGAAACACTGCAAACATCACCCGCCTCTGTCCAGGATACGATTCCAGGTCCAGACCCCTGGCTAGGACGAGGATCCAGACAATGATGTCGATACTATTGCTCTCTGCTTCCAACGGCTAGGTCGCTTACTGCAGGTGGCGCGAAGCGAGAGATAAATTTAGCAACCGCGACTTCCAACATCAAGTGCCAAGCGCAGGTATGTACCTACGTTCCTTTATATCCAATACCATGGGCCGACCGCCGTCGTCACTCAAAGGTCAATATCGCCTCCTGCAGCCCAGGCTCAGGGCTGATATCTGACACCAAGATGGCTCTGAGATGTGCTTCCGACGGGGGGTGAGTGACGATGGTCGAGACATTTTTACAAGTCCCATGGCTGAGCAGCATCGTGGGTCTGAGACGGTTCACTGCCATTTCGCCATGCGCCTATTGATGCACAGACGGCTTGAGCGGCGTGCTTGCCGCCATTGTTCGAGATTCAACAGACTCGCGGCCTATGAGAGCGCGATGTTCGTGGTTTAAGGGTGCATCCGGTCTAGGTAGGGACAAGGACGGAAGCAGATCACCTGAATGAATGCCCTGATCGTAGAGACACTCCATATAGAGCGCCGCTGCATGATGTGGCTCTCATCACAATCTGTCTTTGCCTCGGGCTGCTCCAGGCTGCCAGCACAATGGCCGAAGGCAGATGTCGGTTCATTTCCCCGCCTGATAGAAGGAACCAACAACAAGCCGGAACCAAGTCGTCGCTGGCCGAGCACCCGACGTCTGGCTGTCGGACCGGGGTTGGAATACAGGGGTCATTCCGCCTGTCGTGGACGGCCACTTCTTCGACGGTAATGTACCTTGCTTTCGTACAAAGCGTGAAACGTAATTGATCCCCACACGCAAGGTTTCATTCTCCATCATCGGAAGATCCTCAAATCATCGTTAGCTCGCCAGGCGGAGAGGCCAAGCGCGGAATTTAACCGCGATTGAGAGCATGTCAGACGGCGGACGCGGGTCACAGAGAGGAGCCGCTCAGGCCGCTGTATTACCTCGAGCCACTGTGAGCCGGACTTTTGTGTTGCATCCGCTCTTTCAATCCGGAGGACAAGTCCAAAAACAGTCGGGTTCCCGCCATCCTTCCGGCTCTCATCATTCCCTCTATTGCGCGAGAGCATAACGATCCGCCATCCTGTCATCCGCGAGATCCGTCAGGTTTCAACCTTTCCGGGGGAATAACCTTGTCCATCCACTACATGCGACGACGTTTTGCTTAAAGTTAGGAAGGACAACCGACCTACTATCTTGCAACGAACATTCATATACCTTCTTTCGCCGCCGCCACCGCATTCAAGACTAGAAAACGGCAGCTGCGTTGTTTGGGCAATTTGGAGGGCAGACCACGCAAAGGCTAAAGCTGCATGTTAACAGTCAAAACTGTGGGCTGCCGATATTACATGCTGTCGAGGACCGGCTACAACTTGTGAGCTAACTAACTTAAGGTTTCATGTCGATCTCTGCGCCCTTCATACAGATACATGCATAAGCACTGGCGAAATCAGGCATCGAAAAGATTGATGATTATCCATGTGACTATCGAGAGAAGACGGGAGTAGAAGCGGGAGACCCACGGAGCCGGACGGCGGTGCACGTGTCCGGCTGGTTCCGGCTCGCCGTTGAGTGTTTGTTCCGACGTCCGGTCCCACCATCGGGGCCACGCCGGATATCCTCGAGGATAACAAGCGTCCACTCATTTATTTTACAGGGAGGTTATGTGACTACCTGTAGACCACCTGAAACCGGCAGAGTTGTGGCATGACCCAAGGTCATCGCTGCCTTGCTGCGTTGGCTTTCAGGCTGCGTTAAGTAGTTCACAGCAGTTGTCCTTGCCTCCCATCTAGACTAGGTAGGTAGCAGACTCTTCGACGCAGGTATTGGCTCTGTCTATTTCGAAAGACAAGTAAGGCAGCTAAGATAGCTAGATCTAGGTAGCTGCGACTGAAGTCTGATGACTAGGAGTCCTATCATGGATCGTCGCAGCATCCAGCCACCCAATCAGAAGCAATTAGGAGCCGCTGGGGTTAGCCGCCAGCACTTCCCCATAAGCGCCCCCTATACCTCACTCCTTTCAACAACCGCCAAACACCTCGTCTTCTAGAAGGGCTTCGTGTACCACGGAGAATCCCATCCCCATGCTCGACATCCAATGAGATGAAGCATACGTTGTTCCCTGCACTCCGGCCCTGGTCAAGGGGGTTTCTCTATTTCTGGCTCCAGGCGGAGACTCCAGCCTGGTTCTACCTAGCCATTGGAACGACAATTGGGCATCATATGCATGACATCTCTGGGGTGTCGTCACTGAAGGCCGCCGGCGAGGCGCCGTGTCACCGCTTGCCTAGCCGCTGCTGGGTGTGCACTGTCAACGGGCCTGTTGTGCCCACCCCGGATGTCTTGCTTACCCGGCAGCTCAGGCGCCAACCCAGGTCCCAGATGGCCAGATGCGCAACCCGTCCCGAGATCTCGCGGACAGGGGCCTCTGAAAGGCTACCGTTGCCCTGTCAGCGGCGGTTGCTTGTCGCTTCTATGCACGACAACCACTTCCGTCACATCCCTTATTTAGACGTCGATGACCCTACACTGTCTGGGTACTGCCGAGCTTGAGGCTCTTCGGGGATGCGACGGGACACAGACCCGTGGCACATGGGGGCTTCTGGCTGGTCTTTGAGCACGCCGTGGGGCGCCTCTACCACGAAGGGTGACCATGACGCAAGGGACCAAAAACCCACGTGCCGTTGCCCGGGATCTGTCCAGCTGCAACCCTTGGCCGCTATTTTTGGGGACGAGCGCCGTCTTGTTCTAAAATAAGACAATAGCCGCATTCCTGCATTTAACAAGAGCCTGCAAGCTTATCGAGACGACATCCGGCCGGCCAACTGGCGAAAGGTCAAACAGTCAGTCATCCTGTCTTGCTTCTTCTGAATCCGTTGCCGGGAGCCTCTTCCTTGTGGTTCTCGACAGCAGGAGAGCTTCTCGCTTCCTTACTGGTCTCTCTCCAGGAACCTGCTGAAATAAGCGGGCGACTATGTCTTCCGTCTGTACGCGCCCTCTCGTCGGTGTAAGCGCTTTTGCGGCTGTCGCGAGCGCCTGCGCTTACTACGACCAGTCCTCCATTTCTTATTGTCTCCCCGTTCGCGTCTAGGATGACCAGTTCACGAAGTCGTAGACTCGAAGCCTTACCCGCCTGCCCCCAGCGCCAAGCAGGATATGACTGCCGCGCTGGCGTTACCATCACTGTGACGATGCTGATCCGAAAGCGAAGCGCATGTACCGGTACCTGCCCCTCTAGTTGTCCTGCTCATTTACTTCGAACGCGCAGGACATATCGCCAATGCCGTGACTGCAGGTTTGGATGCAGCCACGTCCGCCTCACCCTCGTCTGCCATCTCGAGATATGCGAGACTACATGCCGCCACTACTACGTATTCAGCGCTTGGTTATGCTTGACCGGCGCCCCTCGAAGCTCGTATGCCCATGGGGCATCACAGATCGGGCGGTAAAGTACGCAACATGAGTTCCTGCGGGCGTCATTGTTGCCTCAACTGTGCTTTGGTATGGTCTATGTAGCCTGGCATACTCGTCATTCTTCTGTCGTGAGGTGCTGCTGCTTGGCATGGCCGACTTGGTGTTTCCTAGGATTACTGCCTCTACATGCTTTGAGACTCCAGACGCTCACTGCAGAAGTCAAAGGTCAAGACTTGTAGCACAATGACAGACCGAGATATTGGGAAAATGGAGTTCAAATGATAACTTGGATATCGATCGACAGACGAGAAGTCTATTGTCCATCGGTTCTTTTTTGCCTCGCTTCATGATGTCAAGGCAACTGCGGAAGCAATCACGCTCGTTTGATATAATCCGTACTGGGTCACGTCGAGGACTCCATGTGTATGTAGGGTAGCTAGACGAATCTCAGCGAGGGAAGGCCAAGGCCACGATTCTTGCGAAGCGACGTAGCAAGAGAGCAGCACCTGTGAAGGGCAGAATGCCTCATGCTGCTGGGACTGCCTCATTTGCCGGATACGACCAGGTCGGCATGCGCCATCATAATTCCGTAATCCCGTTGAGGAGAGCCGTGATCGACACGTGTATGAGCCCTGAGCTGCTTCGCTTCTGGATACAGCTCACCTGTCGGTGGTCAACTTAACAGGTAGCCATCATCCTCGCGGAGCTCCATGCAAGTGGATAGTGAACATGTAACAATAAGGCCCAGGACGCTGGTTCATGACGAAGACTAGCTATATCCTGGCGGACAGCTTCAGTCGAACCACGGTCATCCTCCTCAGTGCCGCCACCACACGAACTGGGCTCCTTGAATTGGTGCCTGTCTCGCAGTGATGCTGGATCTTCCATGCGGCACGAAGGCACGCGTGCCAGCTGGGAACATTAGAAGCCCAGTGTCTCAAGGCCCATCCGACACTCGGATCCTCATCCTCACGAGAGCATACCGTCACGCAAATCACGCAGATAACGGACGGCCACTGTTGTGCGCCATTTCATGAGTCATATTGCTACAAACACGCTTCCCGGCGCAGAACCGATTCACTTCTTCTGCCTTTTAGCGCTCTTATCACTCGCAGCACTAAGCACGCTCGCACTCCTCTTATGCGCACCGCTGCTTCCAGGTCGCGCCTTCTCCTGACCTCCGCCGTCCTCATCCTTAATGGCAACGGTCGTAGTTTCGGAGTGTCCAGCCTGTTCTCCTTCTCCTCCTCCAGCACCAGCAGCAGCAGCATCACCACCATCCTCCGCCGCACCTCCAGACTCCTGGCTGTCCGGCACTGCCCTCTCTCCCCCCTCTCCCTCTCCCTTCTTCTCCGCTTCGAGCAGGACCCCCCGCGCCCGGTCCCTCTCCGCCTTCTTGGCCTCCTCGAGCTTGATCTCCGCCTCGATCTTATCGCTCACCTTGCGCAGGTCCACCAGCGTCGTGACGGCCGCCCACAGCACCTCGAACTGCGCCGTGACGGCGGCGGTGGGCATGATGAGCCGCGACGGCACGTCGAGCTCGGTGAGCAGGTTCGTGATGCGCAGCTGCTGCTGGCCCGACTTGTGGCTGTAGAGCTTGTTGATCTTCTCGTACCGGAACGTCGGGCCCGACGTCAGCCTCTCGTGGTGCGAGACGCCGTAGATGGTCTCCTCGTGGTCCGATAGCTTGCGCCGCTCGAACTGCGCAGCGCCGCCCTTCTTCTTCTTGTCCGCCGCCGAGGTCGGCGTGGCGTCGGCCGGCGTGGCCGGCGTCGCGCTGACAAGGGAGTCGCGGCGGAAGTGGCCGCCCGAGGCCGAGGCCGCTATGCTCTCGCGCCGGTTGCCCGGGCCGTCGGAGGATGGGTGGTGAGGGCCCGCCTGGCCGGCCGCGAAACCGGCCGAGGTGGGCGTAGGCCCGGCGGCTCCCTCTGCCAGGCTCCTCCGCTTCTTTGACTTGTCGACGTTCATGAGCGTCTGCAGCAGGGTCTGCAGCCCCTGGCTGCTCTTGTAGATGCTGATATCCTGGTCCGTGTGTGGGTAGTCGAGCCGCTGGTACAGCTCGCGACGTTCCTCGTTGAAGCGCTCGGTACGTGCCATGATGCGCTTGATCTCGAGCAGCAGGGATTCCTCCTCGCGTGCCTCATCCTTGGACCGTGCCATGGTATTGATGGCGAACTCTTTGCGCCGCCTCTCCTCGGCCGGGTTGAAGTTGGTCATTATTTCGTAAAGGTCGAACTCCGGCTTCGTCATGTATTGGGCCGGTTTCTGGACTACCATCATCTTGGCCGCAACCTCGTAGTAACGCGCTTTCAGGTCTTCCATTGTCCGTTGCTTCGGGGTCGGTATCACAGCTGTACTCTCCGCTCCGTCTGTCTCTCCGGTTTGCGGCCCTCGGGGTACGTACTCGTACCTGTCCCAGATGACGGGCCAGCGCAGGTCGAAGTCCTTTACCATCTGCAGGAGATAATCCGTCTCGTCCTTGGTCCAGTCGTCGTTGACGAGTATGGAGTTGTACTGGTCCTCGCTGTATTGCGGCACCGCAACCTGGACGTTAAACTTGGCAAACGTAGAGTCCTCGGGCTTGTCGTCAGCCTTCTCCTGACCACTCTCTGCGCTCTGGTCCGCCTGACTCTGAACATCCTGCATCTGGTCCTCTGGGTGCGGCGCATCCTCGTGCTTGCGCCTCCAGTGCCGTAGCACCAGAGCTCCGTTATCTCCCCTCGCCGAGTTGGTGAATCGGCGCAACTCCCACTTCGCAGCTGGCTTCCTGCTGCCGAACCGCCTCTTCTTGAATAATGACACCTCCGGAACGATGGCTATCGGGTTGTCGCCGCCGAGGCTCTGCACTTCGCGTGCTAGACCTTTCAGGTTTGTCCGCGGGACCGCTGTCTTCTGCTTCTTGGCTGGCCTCGGCCCAGCTTCCGGGATGTTGAGCACATCGCGCACGTCGAGCGACATTCTGCGAAGGGTTGGCCTGCGCGGCCAGGTCAAACGCAACGTTTATGTCGTGACGCGGACAGTCTAGGCAAGCATTGGCGACGGGCTCGCGCGGTGGAATGCGGCTTGGTATGGCGATTCAGAGCTCGGAATTCGAACAAATCGTTGAACGCGATGGAAACTGAGTGGTCGCCAGGCAGGTGATAGATTTCGTCCTGTGCCGTCTGGACTTCTCGAGGTTGACGCGTTTGAACAAACGGAAAGAGCCGGCGTTCGAATTTCCACTTTGGCAGCGCCAAGACAGGAATGCGCTTCCCGCCTTTTAGCGGCTCCATTTTGAAAGGAGATGCACGTGATTCCAAGTACCCCTGGCTGGAATTTTGAACGTGGCAGCTTCCAGCGTGGATGCGCGTGTGCCCGAGTCCTGGAATTAGCGATCTTTCAACTTCGACGAAGACGACCCCAGGCGAGAATCAACGAGACATTACCACGACCGAACTCTTCTGCTTGGGCAAGGTCATCCTACATCATAGACCAATCGATCATCCACTCCCCGCCCTGAAGCCAGCACAGCCGCCAAGATGAGGGCTGTCCTCCCTTTCCTGACTTTGGCTTCGGTCGCCCAAGCGCTCTACTTCTACGTCGACGGCACAACGCCCAAATGCTTCTTCGAGGAGCTGCCCAAGGACACCCTGGTGGTAGGGCACTACACGGCCGAGGAGTGGGACGACCACCGGCAGGCGTGGTGGCCGCACGAAGGGCTCAGCATCTACATCTCGGTCGACGAGGTCTTCAACGACATGCACCGCGTCGTGTCCCAGCGCGGCGGCAGCTCCAGCAAGTTCACCTTCACCGCCCACGACGCCGGGGACCACAAGATCTGCTTCACGCCCTCGTCCAACAGCGGCCGCAGCAGCTGGCTGTCGAGCGCCTCGCCCAACGGCGGCGTCAGGCTGACGCTCGACCTTGCCATCGGCGAGAGCAGCGCCATCGAGAGCAAGGACAAGGACAAGCTCGAGGACATCGTCACGCGCGTGCGGGACCTGAACGCGCGGTTGGCGGACATTCGCCGCGAGCAGGTGTTCCAGAGGGTGAGTAGAGTCCGCTTTTCCAGGAATAGACACACACACACCCCTTTGTGGTCTTCAAGTAAGACTAACCAGATATGGCATGTACAGGAACGGGAAGCAGAGTTCCGTGACCAGTCCGAATCCACCAACTCCCGCGTCATCCGCTGGATCTTGATCCAGTTGACCGTTCTCGGCGTCACCTGTGTCTGGCAGCTGTCGCATCTGCGGTCGTTCTTCATCAAGCAGAAGCTGACGTAGACTTGTTTGCTGGGGCGGTGGCGACCTGGGATATGGATGGAGGCAGACGGTGGCAGTTTCTTCACGGCATGGTTCATTTTAGGGAGGTGGTGTATATATTGCGTTCCAGCTAAGACCGGAAAGGACGGGTAGACTGTCCATGACCTTACAAGGGACGGATCTCCCTGGTGTGTGGGCTAGGTTCTGTAATGATTTTTAGCATGCTGGTTGGATTCGAACACACTGTTGCTGTTCACGCTCCTCAAGTATTGGTGGTCCACAAGTCCCATTGCTGATCTATCAACCCGAATCATGCGCCTGGCCTCGCCATCAAACAAACAGGGACAGTGGTCAGACACCGACCTGCGAAGTCCGCACCAGGTGCCAAAACGCATCTATTCCTTCTTCCCCAGTCATCTATACTAGCCCGCTTGACCTCCCCACGACCATATGGTCTCTGCTCGCCATATCTCACAGCCACCTGCACAGCTTCCCCCACCACGTATTATTGACAGTCGAAAACAAAAGGAACGGTGACGCAAAGAGAAAAGACAGCCAGAGACCCGATATGTGCCCAAACCCATCCTAACGCCCAAGCTGCGTAATTCACAGTGAGCAGCAGAAATCAACGGCGAGTTGTCGTTCACGTTCATGACGCTGCAGCGAAGGACATTCAGCGCCGGCTGCCCTTCCAAAGGTAGCCCCAAAGGAACTCTCGCCAGGGTAGGTACAATGACCGGTTTCGGCTCCAAGAAGGCTCCTTGCTTGATGGCCCTGGACAGGACCTTGTAGGCGAGATATTATTGGACACCGTCTATGAGGTTCTGAGTTTTATGCTGGCGCACCAGTGTGGGGATGGCATTCGGTCCGAGACGTCGAATGCTCGGACGAGACTTCAGACCCAGAAGGAACGAGGGTCGATGATGTTGATTGGAGTATTCGCCGTTAGCTTCGAGGATGGCATAGCCGAAATGAGAGTCGTCAAAGTGTATCCTTTATATTCCAAGACAGCTTGGAAGGAAAAGCATTCGTGCCCCCCGTCCGAAAAAGGTCGAACAGGTCATGCACCGTCGCTTTGCCCCTGTCGAGTCGCAGCTCAGCTCGAAAAGCTCAACTAAGTGCTGAGAATGCCAAGGCCCAAAGGGTATCGGTCTAGCTGGACTTGGATACAGAGCCATCTCTGTCGCACTACTAACCGCAGCAGAGCATCCTCATGAACTTGTTGATGCCCGTGGGCTGCTGGCCATCAGTCGACCGGCCCGCGTTGGGCTGGGCCTGCGTCATGTTTGCCTGATGCGGGGGAATCGACCGTGAGGGCAAATTCTGCGTGCTGTTCTGGAATTGAGCCTGTGTCGATCCCGTCGGCGTCGCCATGTTGCCATAACCCCCTGCTCCGGCCCGCGGCGTTGCCAGAGCGCCGGGCACGTTTTGCCGACCTTGCTTCGGTTGCTTGATCGGCGGTGTCGGGGGTTGCGCGGCGTTTAAACGGGCCATGGTAAGTTGGTTCTGGTTTCGGGGGTCGCTCTGGTGGGGGGTACCGGTACCACCCCGCGAGTTGCCGTGGAGCTCCAGGTTGGAGGCGCCCGGGCGGGCGTTGGGGTTGTGAAGCGCGCCTGGCCTGTCCCAGTCACCGCCCTTCTTGTCGTGCTTGCCAACCTTCATCCAGTCGTACTCGCCATCCTCCACGCCACCCACATCCTTGAGGGCCTGCGTGAACAGCTCGCGGAGATAGTCGTAGTCGGGCGTGTCCTCGAAGCCAAGGTTGCGGACATAGGTCAGATACTGGTTGAACTGGTCCGGAAAACCCTCGCATAGCTCCTTGATGGCAGTGGTCTGCTTCTTCTCGCCGATCTTCTCGTACTTCTGCTTGTTCGTGGCAGCCTTCAGTCCCTGCCAAGGCAGACCACCGCGGAGGAAGTACATGAACACGTGGCCAAGAGCCTCGAGATCGTCTCGCCGCGACTGCTCCCTTCCCAGATGAGTGTTGATGCTCATGTACCGAGCAGTGCCGGACAGCGACTTCCGCTCCCGGTACGGGATGTGCTGCTTCGTCTTGGGATCGCGGTACTGCTTGGCCATGCCGAAGTCGACGACGTGGATCACGTTGGCGGTCTTGGTCCCTGGTCGGCCAATCAGGAAGTTGTCGGGCTTGATGTCGCGATAGATAAGGTTCTTCTCGTGGATCGTTTGGACGCGCGACAACTTGTGCAAGCGTCATGTTAGTCTCCTGCCTTGATAAGAGAAAGGAGCTAATTGGTAGTACTGACCATCTGCTTGGCGACCATGACTACAGTCTTGATGCTAAACCTCCGGTTGCAGTGGTCGAACAGGTCCTCCAGGGAGGGTCCTAGGAGGTCGATCACCAGGATATTATGCAGACCCTCTTGGCCAAAGTAATAGACATTGGGAATGCCGGCTGCGAGCTGATGTCAGTAGTCGAAAGGCGAGCGCGAGAGAGAGAGAGGGAAAGACGCGAGGTCCAACTCACGGCAGCCAACGAGGATCTTGTATGTGCGGTATTCATCTCGCAGTTGTGGCGCATCGCTCTTCCTCGGTTCCTGGCCGCAAATGGTCTCGTCAGTACAGGGCATCCCAAGTGATCGACATCGGACCATCAATCGAGGACGAGTCTCCCATCAGACGATTGGGACGGATTACTCACAAACTTGATGGCGACCTGCTGGTTGTTGAGAAGGTTGGTCCCCTCGAAGATGACGCCGAATGAACCCTCTCCAATCTTCTTCCCAACGCGGTAATGCACACCGACCACGTTCGACGACGAAGAAGCCATTGTGGCAGATTTAGAGACTCATTCAGGAGTCGATGGCCGTCGTAGAGTCGAGTCGGTCGGGTGGGACGACGTGACAGGCTGCCGGAAACGATGCCGTCGGATAGAGCAACGACACAAGGGGGCGACGCGATTTCGAGTGACGGAGGCAACGAGTAACCGGGTCTAAAATATTCCAGAAACAAAGAAAGTCGTAAGCCGATGCGTGTCAAAATAATTGATTTCCAGCAGGGCGCACCACGCAAAGGAGTGGCATCAATGCTGCGGAAATCAAGGTTAAGTTTGTGACATCCGTCGAGCAAGAACGGCGGTCTGTCCAAAGTGAGTGCAGGTGGAAAAGGGAGAATGAAAGCCTAGCAAGCAGGAAGAATGGCGGTGGTAGGTTGGTCTGGAAATTGAGATTTGGGGTTCTGGGGGGCAGGTGGTCGCAGTGGTCAGTGTCGGTGCTAAAATCGGAAGGAACTCAACTGGTGGATGGCTGGCCGGATTATGCGGTGGATACGGCATGCCGCCAGTGTTGGGGGTGACTTGATTACCGGGCTCTACGCCACTATAAGGTACAGCAGCGCGGGGATTTAGTGCAGACCCTTCGCCGCGGTGATTTGTCCAGCAGGCTTTTTTCGGCGATTGAAGTCAATGGTTGGCATGGCAGACCACGCTTCAAGTCCGTTCGCGAGACAGCGAGTGCAGAATATACGACGCGGCTGACATCAATTACCTAACTAAGTAAGTACGTACCAGGCATACCTAAAGGCACTACGCCACAAGCTTGACGAGGTACCTGGCAAGGCTGCGTCCACGGTCTCTCCTGTCTGTTTCTTTCCCAAAAAGAAGGAGGCGCTGCCACCGAGGTGTCTTGGCACGGCAGGCGTTGCGATGGATGTCGAATCTCCGTTCGAGTCCACCCTCGGCGGGTCTTAACCGTCATCGTCCAATGGGGAAGCTGCCTGGGAGTCGCAATTCATTCCAATACGGCCACTGGCCAGGCCAATTCGAATGACTGGGCAGACGCGACTTCGTGCTGTTGGAGATGCATCAGTCGGCCACGCCAGATCATCATCTCGGTGAGATGCGTGCCCTGGGATTGTGCGCTGATACTTAAAGCAAGCTAGTCTGCCAAAGGACACCGTCGGCGATTGGGTCGAAGTCTTTGCTGTAGTCCGTCCAAGCGTCGGGCTTCGGTCTGGGCCTGGGTAAATGCATTTTTATATCGGGCGCTAGATTTAGACTAGACATAAGACTTAGAAGCGCCAACCGGGGTGCATATACGTGCTGGACCAAGGGCAACAGGCCGGAATAGCCGACCGTGGTCCATGATCGGTAGATTCAACGCCTCGACGATCGTGGACACCGTCGAGAAATCAGGATCGCGTCCTACGTGTCCCGCTCGCTCCATGTCGAGACTCGAAGATACGGTATCCGCCAGCAAGGGCAGTGGAACCAGCAATACCTTAAGCTGACAGTCTCGCTCGAGCGAGCCCGTATCTGCTCGTAAGGCTCCGTTGTTCCCCCTCACTTCAACTGAACACTTTCGGCGTGTTGGCGTGCCTTGTAGTAGCCCGCTGCTGTCACTTGGAATCACTACGTAGCATTCTAGGTCTAATAGCCCGTGTCTCGACCCTCACCTTGATCATGGGGCGATATGTTCCGCTGCTCGGAATAACGTCGATTCTTTGTACGACAGGATCTCTTCTGCAAAGAAAGCAACCAGTCCCACCCACATCCGCAATTGGCTCTGAGTGTTTCTCCTCACCTGCAGCACCGCTGCGCCTCCGACGGGCAAGGACGCAAGGATGTTCAGCAGTCCGTTCTCGGCCAGGCCATCAAACTGATAACAAACACTTCCTGCGCCCGCCCCGGGCGCAACCACTTGGATCCGTGGCCGCCATGACTCGGTCGGCCGCCATATATCCCCAGTCAGGTGGGCCAGCGATCCATAAGGCGTGTTCGCCGTCGCCAAAATGTCAGTTACGGCTCAATGGTCTAGTCGTATGATTCCTGCTTTGGGTACTTGCACCTCATTGCAGGAGGTCCCGGGTTCAAATCCCGGTTGAGCCCTTCTTTTGCGCCCGAGGCACCTCTTTTGCTTCGTTCTTAGCAGAACACTGGCTTGACTGGCAGCGGGACATGCCAAGCGGATACCCCAAATCTCTCCTTGTCAACTCCCACCTCATTTTCCCTTGCTAGCTATCTAGGTCATGTGTCCGCAGGACCTCCACTCTCGAAGGTCGCTTCAGGGCAATGCCAGTCACGACATCTGGTTGATCATGTCGAGTGTCGTTGTTCATATGGCAGAACCATGGGTGAATATCGGACCACGTCGATCCCCTGCATGCGATGCTGATCCATTCTCTTACCTCTTGACATCCCATCACCCTTATCAGCGATGTGCCTCCCTAACCCGCTGCGCACGGTATGATCTCAGAGGCGTTCCTAAGAGGCTGAGATGTATTGACGGGCTAGAACATGACGGAGCACATGGCCTAGATCCAGCGACGCGGTCCTGGCGGTCGAACGTCACATGGGCGATTTCGGAGATCACCAAGTTGTCACCGGGCGCCCGACGCGGCTATTTCAAGCTTGGGGGAGAGAGCGGCATCCGTTGCGGCTCGTTACCAAGCCACACCTAGCTGTCTGTCATGGCTATTTCAGATTGGCTGCCGGTGAGGAGGTGCACTTGGGTGAGGTCTCACACGATTCAAGGCTCTCTGATCAACTCCATGAAGCGCGAATGATCTAATGTTCTAGCTTCTATCTCTAAGCGGCATGGAGATACAGACGGGCAACGCTCGACAGAGGACCGTCCGACTCGTAATACTGAACCATGTCCAGCCTAAGTGCCATCAAGTCTCCTGACCGCAGAGCACAGCTGAACTTGGTCGCGCACCATGAGTCCTCCAGCCAGGGTTTTTAGGTCGTAGGCTTGTGCCGGCGTGGCCTTGTCAAGCACCTGGAGGTTCTGCGATGCGACGAACGTGCTGCAACCCCAGATGTTGCCCTGGAAAATCAGGTCAGCCAGGAGTCATCTTCAACTCCTCCCGAAGGGCTGGGAAACAGTACCTCTTGGTGCGGCGGCGGACACGGGTCCTGCTGTTCGACCACGCCCTGGCCGTTTTCGACTACTGTACAGACTCTCGCGTGCTGGCTCGCCAGGTGCGTGATTGCATTCATGCTGTAGTACAGCTGACAGGCCATCGGCTCGGCGCACATGGCGGCGGCTCTGTGCTCCAGGTCGTTTTCGGTGGCATCTTTCCAGACTTGCTGGCACAGCCGGAGGTCGTCGAGGACCTGGGTACCCTGGAACCGGTAGCTGAACGAGTCGCCGCCCTTCTGCGTCGAAGACAGGATCAGCTCGTTGCCCCAGGCGAGGACGGACATGGCGCGCGACTTCTGCCTCGCCCCTATGCCGTATTGAGCGCGGTCGACCTCCACTGTGATGAGGGTCGGGTCAGTATTCACCTCTCGTATGTGGACAATGTTCTCGGGGCTGGTTGGGACTTACTCTCGGCATAGGCGTCGGCAGCTATCTTCCACATCTGTCCGGGCGTGATCTCGCTCACGGGGTTCTTGAATGTCAAGTGGCTGCTCCAGGCCCAGCTGCGTCTGACGTTGCTTTGTTTGCCCGGGGTCTCCTGTCCGAATGTCATGGCTAGGGAGTAGTCTAGCGTTACTCCAAGGCTTCCCTTGGGTAGCTTCCTCGTGGTTATATCATAGGCAAGGCAGTCTAAGCATTGGATCACCAAGACCAGCCACGAGAGCTTCGAGAGGAGCATCTTGAATGTGCAATCCTCTCCTTGGGGGATGGACACAGGGAGGAAGCGACACTTGGAGTCTAGATCGTGTGCTAGAGCATCTGTTCCCTGGCGAGTACTGGACGGAAGAACGGCGGGTTGTCGGCTTAAGAGCATTTCTGTGGCCCGTTGCGAAGAACATGGGGAGCTCGGTTCGCCGTATTCTCAACCGCCTCCTGTCCGACGACTGGCGCATGATATGCCTGCTTCCGAATCCTTTCGAAATACTACCGGCACAGCGGACCGCAAGTATTGTGCTCTGCGGTGCATTTTGAGGCTGAGGATTCCAGAGGAGAAGGAATATGAAATTGCATCTCAGCATCGTGCTTACCATCGTGGGGGTTGAGGTGGTATTTTCAGGAACCGTTCAGCTGGTGCCTAACATCAGCACGTCAAATATCTAGGGGTAGGGCTGGTAGGGCGAATTCCCTTACTGCTTTCAGCGTATTTGCGCCCGAGGGTAATTGTTTACATTTATCCGGTACTTCACTAGTAGGGCCGACTTTCAACCTCGCGATGCCTTTTACGTACTCGGATCCTTACTAGGCATCACACAGCTGTCAGCCTCGTCCTCGGTTGCGCGGAAGATGGAGCAGGATGCGGACTCTCGGAGCGTCTGCAAGAACATCGAGCAGTGAGGTCAAGGGCGATATGGCTGCTATTAGTGTACGGCGCTGTACCTATAAGTCGGGTCATGGACGTCGAAACATCTTGGAGCGTCAGTCTTCCTGTGTCTTTTGCGCGACTGCGGTAGATCACGGGTCTGTCTCAATTGTTCAACATGTTACGGCAACTATGGCGCGGCCTTGCCGTTAGCACAGTGGTCCTTGTCGACCACGCCGCGGCCGTCCCTCCCCATGAACAAACGGCAAGATATGCCAGTGTTGCCCAAGATGCCAGAGCAAACGCGAGTCTATCAGAGCCCTTCTTGCTAAGTCGGGATGACGAGTTTGACGACACGGACCTTTCCTTCATAAAAAAGATGGCTGCCATCGGTGACTCCTATTCAGCTGGAATCGGCGCTGGTGGTCGGCTGGGATCCGTCTTCGACCTCTTGACCCCTGGTAGTGGTAAGCCCATCTCCGTCCATACACTGTTACCGACCTGTGCCGGGGCTGATACCTCGGCCGAAGACTACGCATGCAGTCGTTATGATCACTCGTATCCGTATATCATCAACTCCGACGGCCGGCTGGGTGATAAAGCGTCACGGAATTTCCAGTTCAAGTCCTGTTCTGGAGCAGTCATATCGGATGTCGTGGACAAGCAAATACCGGCAATCGACTCCAACCAGCAGGTGATCTTGTTGTCTGCCGGTGAGTGCATGTCCGGCACAGACCTTGGACTCCGAGCACTGACATACGGTCCTAGGGGGCAACGATGTCGAGCTGGTGAACATTCTCAACCAGTGTATCTATGAGCTGGGGGTGTTCAACAAGGAGCAGGTCGCAGTCATAAAGTTGGCTGCGCTCAAGAAGGGGTGGGCCTGGGCGGAGAACTTCAACTGGGATGCTCTAGCTCGCGGCTGTGATGGCCAGTTGGACTACTCGCAAGCACTCATTGACGGCGATGCCTTCAGTAAAAGCCTTGATCAGATCATCGACAGGGCAAAGTCGAAGCTTGCCTCGGAGTGAGTGTTGCCCTCCTGATAAGACGTGCGGAAGCTTACCCGCCACAGTGGTATGATCTACTACACCGGTTATGCCAAGTTCTTCGCGGATGATACTCCGGACTGTGATAAAGTCTCTTGGTCGTCTTGGTTATTCGTGAGTAGTGGCCGGCTGCGTTTAGCCCTACGTTACTGATCTTCGGACAGAAAGCTCACGACATGCAACGGCCATACGAGTACCTCACCGGTCCTAGGAGGAGCAGGATGAACAAGCTCGTGGAAGCCGTCAACGCAAAGATCGCGGCCGCAGTACAGAAAGCTGGGACCGACAAAGTTAAGTTCGTCGACTATGACAAGTATGTATCCGAGTGGCACGGTCGCATCTGCGAATCTGGCGTCGACGAGTCAACAACGGAGAGCAACACACGGTCCGGTCTGATGTTTTACGAGCTTGACACGCTTGATCCTCTCGGATCCGACCCGTGGAAACGCAGCACGGACGGCGTCGCGGACGGGACTGTTGAAGGTTACCAGAACCAGCTGGCGCAGCTTTCTCTTCTCGCCGACCCGGACGCAAAGCTGAACTTGCCCGCCGGGGTTCAATCTGCGCAGGTATCGGCCTTGCATGTCGAGGTAGCAACCGCGGATCAAACGGCCGCATTTGAGATTCCTAATCTCCTGCCTGACGGGTGAGTAACAGTGGTACTTCTGATCCTTCTCGCTGAAGACCGCTCTCCTGACGAAACCTGTGCGTGCTATAGATATGGTCGTGTCTTCCACCCCCAGATACTTCTTCACAAGATCATTGCCAACCTTGTCATCTACAACATGGTGAGCAGGAACGCACAAAGCCACGGCTACGGAGCGGTGCAGGAGGTTGCGACTCTGGACACCTGCCCTTACGTACCTCCAGACTCAGGTTCCGCACCTGGAGCCGTACCAGATCCCCAGTACTCGGACCCCCATTCGAGCAAGAACCAACAGATCGCCCTGGCCTCATACATTCACCCACTTGCCGATCCGGATGCGTGGACTCGAATGCTGGCAATGGACAAGAACAAAGTGAGCGTGCTTGTCGCCAATGTCCTCAACGGCCCAGATGCCAAGTTGAATGACGACTGGAATACAGCCATTAAAAACGCGGTGTCAAGCGGGAAGCGCATCATCGGCTACGTGCGGACCGGCTACCTGGGCGTGAGCCAGCAGCAGTTCAAGACACGGCTGGGATCTGGCAGGCTGTCAGACTGGGTCGCCCAGATCGAGCAGGACGTCGACATGTGGTACAAGCTGTATCCCGGCCTGATGGGCGGCATCTTCTTCGACGAGGGCTGGAACCAGTGCGGCACCGTCCAGAACGACAACCTGTACGCCGGTCTGTATGAGTACATCAACGACAACACCAAGCGCAAGTACCCCGGCGCTTACACGGTGCTCAACCCGGGAGACTCCATGCCCAAGTGCTTTGAGGACACCGCCGACACCCTGTTGACCTTCGAGAGCAGCTTCGAGCGGTACCTCGACAACTCGATATACAAGGCCAACGGCTGGGACGCGGCCGACCCCCGCAAGATCTGGCACATCATCTACAACGTGCCCAAGGGCGAGGTTGGCCGCGTCGCCGCCCTGGCTCGACAGCGTGGCGCCGGCTTCATCGAGATCACCAACGACATCATGCCCAATCCGTACGACAACCTTCCCGCGGCTGACTACATGCAGGAAGTCACCGGTTCTGTCAGTGGTGGGGCTCCGTTGGTAGCTCCTGATCCTGGATTTCCGTTTGACAATCGCCCTGGACCGACATACAATCCACCGGGGTTGGATATTGTCTCCTTCGACTATACCTCGGCGTCGCTGAAGTGGTACGCCGACGGCGGTTCGTTTCGCGTCGCAATCATGGGAACCGACACCGTGTACAACCTCCAGGCCGGCATGAGGGAGGTCACGATCGGCGGCCTCAGTCCGGGGACAACTTACTCCTTCCAGGTGACCGCGCTCAGCCCAGGGGGCAAGATCTGGGTAACGACCGAAACCAAGTCCGTCAAGACCTGGGACCTGCCAGACGGCAAGACGGTGGTAAACTACACATCTACCCCGTCCGACGGCTCGACCACTATCCAGGCAGACGTCCTCGTCCCCTACGCCTTCACCCGCCTCTATATCTGGGACACATCCAGCTGCAACCTCGTCAAGACGCCGGCGTGGCCCGTCAACTACAACACGACCAACTACATCTGCGCCAAGTACATGGTCGAGGGCGAGACGCTGTACAAGTACAGCGGCGTGATACCCGAGGGCTACAAGAACGCGCCGTGGTCCTGGTCGTCGGTGGGCAGCGTGAGCGTCGAGGTGAGCGGGTACACGAACAAGTGGACGCTGCCCCTCGGCAAGTCCACGATCGACACCAGCAACTTTGTCATCCAGGCCGAAGGCTACGGGCCGAGCACCAACGTCTTCCAGCCGAATCCCGTGGACGGGTCGTACGACTGCAAGGGCTCGGGCATGTGCACGACGCCCGACTTGCTGAAGTGGTGCGACCACGCGGTCAATTACCTGCAGCGGAATGACAATCTGACCTACGCGACTTTGTGAGTGCCATTGCCCTTGGATGGTTGACGACGCATATACTAACCGCTAGTTTCTAGTCCTAGTTCTGATGGCAATGATCGGCTGACGGGCAACTGCTGGGGCGACGGCACACGGGGTTGCGGTGTGTTCATCCAGGGCGGGACGAAGTGCGAGATCAGCGGCAACGATATGTGGCACGCCTACCAAGACATCCGTAACATCGGCGGCTGCGACAAGTGCGGGTCGTGGCACAGGGCTGACGGGTGCTTGGTCACCATCAACTATGTTTCTGGGTGTAATAACCACGGATAGTATACGCATATAGAAAGAAAGGTCTCGGTCCCGCAAGGCAACCGTTATGCGCAGTGTGGCTGCTTGCCCTAATAGCCCTCCGCGACTCAGACACCGGATTCAGCTTCCTGGCCCTAAGTGATGGTGGGATCCATGCGTGTCTGCACCGTCTTGCCAAGAACAGAATGACATATCCCCGTATGTCCGGCACTGAGTGGCGAAGCGCTGATACCTGCTGAAGTGAACAGGTTGGAAA